>Ga0070732_10000514_pt1 | contig 24166 bp, 20 predicted proteins | sample Coa_R1_5_FD_66449 | JGI IMG/M metagenome (GOLD analysis project Ga0070732, IMG submission 66449) | Surface soil microbial communities from Centralia Pennsylvania, which are recovering from an underground coalmine fire - Coalmine... | ecosystem: Environmental > Terrestrial > Soil > Unclassified ... | reverse complement strand
GTCGAGCGCTTCACCTTCCGCTCCCCCGGTCAGGCCAACAGCTACTTCTATGGCTACACCCGGCTGCTGCAGCTGCGCCAGGAGACCGAGCACGCCCTCGGCAGCCGCTTCGACCAGAAGAGGTTTCACGACTTCATCCTGAGCCAGGGACTGCTGCCGCCGGATCTGATGCGCAAGGCGGTGCTCGAGGACTTCATTCCGTCTCAGAAGGGCGGCTGAGCCTGCCGGAGCCGCGGGGGCCGGTGCATGCGCCGCCGCTCCGGAACTCGGGTTCATATCCGTGGCCGCGCGGGCATAATCGCCGTCGATATTCTTCGGGAAACACCGGGCACCGGGCTCTCCCTGTGCAGTCAAACGCTTAGTCGTCTCAAATAGGGGAGGCCCGACAGCCCTCCCTCCGCTACGATTAAGAGGTATGAGCAAGCACGAGATCGCCGTCGACGTCGCCAAGGTGCGCAAGTTTGACCACCCGGGGCGGGGCCGTAACCGTGCGCGCTCGGTCCCTAAGGGACGCCAGGTCGACCTGCATGCGCAGGCAGAGATCAGGGGGCTGCTGGGCGACGCGCCGCGCCGCCGCGATCTGCTGATCGAGCACCTGCACAAGATCCAGGACACCTTCGGACAGATCTCAGCGGCGCATCTTGCGGCCCTGGCCGAGGAGATGAAGCTGGCATTCGCTGAGGTGTTCGAAACGGCGACCTTCTATGCCCACTTCGACGTGGTCAAGGAGGACGATCGCGACGTTCCGGCGCTCACGGTGCGGGTGTGCGACAGCCTGACCTGCGCCATGCTCGGCGCGGAGCCCCTGCTGCTGGCGTTGCAGGCCGAGCTTGGCAGTGACGTGCGCGTGGTACGCGCACCGTGTGTCGGCTTATGTGACCACGCTCCCGCGGCGGAGGTGGGGCACAACTTTCTCAAGCGCGCCACGGTCGCGAGCGTCAGGTCGGCGGTCGCGCATCAGGACACGCATCCGCACGTGCCGGACTACATCGACTACGACACCTACCGCGCCGATGGCGGTTACGTGACGCTCGAGCGCCTGCGCGCGGGCGAGCTCTCGGTGGAGGCGATCCTTAAGGTCCTTGACGACGGGGCGCTGCGCGGTCTGGGTGGCGCGGGGTTCCCCACCGGGCGCAAGTGGCGCTCGGTCCGTGGCGAGCCCGGACCGCGGCTCATGGCCGTCAACGCGGACGAGGGCGAGCCGGGTACCTTCAAGGACCAGTACTACCTCAACCGCGATCCGCACCGCTTTCTCGAGGGCACGCTGATCGGCGCGCACGTGGTCGAGGCCGCGGAGGTGTACGTGTACGTGCGCGACGAGTACCCGATCGCCCGGCAGATCCTCGCGAACGAGGTCGCCAAGCTCCCCGCCGGTGGTCCCCGGATCCACCTGCGCCGCGGGGCCGGCGCCTACATCTGCGGCGAGGAGTCCTCGCTCATGGAGTCGATCGAGGGCAAGCGCGGACTGCCGCGGCACAAGCCGCCGTTCCCGTTCCAGGTCGGGCTGTTCGGCCGACCCACACTTATTAACAATGTGGAAACGCTCTTCTGGGTCCGGGATCTGGTCGAGCGCGGCGCCGACTGGTGGAAGAGCCACGGGCGCAACGGCCGTTTCGGCCTGCGCTCCTTCTCCGTATCCGGGCGCGTCAAGGATCCCGGCGTCAAACTCGCCCCGGCCGGCGTCACTATCCGCGAGCTGATCGAGGAATTCTGCGGCGGCATGGCCGAGGGTCACAGGTTCACGGCCTACCTGCCAGGGGGTGCCTCGGGCGGCATCCTGCCGGCATCCATGAACGACATTCCGCTCGATTTCGGCACGCTGGAGCAATACGGCTGCTTCATCGGCTCGGCCGCGGTCATCGTGCTGTCCGACCAGGATGATGTGCGGGCCGCGGCCCTGAACCTCATGCGTTTCTTCGAGGACGAATCCTGCGGCCAGTGCACTCCCTGCCGCTCCGGAACCGAGAAGGCGCGCATGCTGATGGAGCAGGGCACCTGGGACACAGCGCTGCTCGGGGAGCTGTCTCAGTGCATGCGGGACGCCTCGATCTGCGGCCTGGGCCAGGCGGCGTCCAATCCGCTCACCAGCGTGATCCGTTTCTTTCCTGACCTGTTCCCCCAGTCGCAGCCGGGCGCTGCGAAGACCGGGTAGACCATGAACGACGTCAATCGCAGCAACGGCAACCAGCCACAGCCCGCAGCACCCGCGCCCGGGGCCAACAAGGCGGGCGAGGCGGGCGTGCGGCCTGGCGTCGTGTTCGAGCTGGACGGCCAGCAGGTGGAGGCACAGCCCGGGGAGACCATCTGGGCGGTCGCGCAGCGTCTCGGCACCCACATCCCCCACCTGTGCCACAAGCCCGCGCCCGGCTACCGCCCTGACGGCAACTGCCGGGCCTGCATGGTGGAGATCGAGGGTGAGCGCGTGCTGGCGGCGTCCTGCATGCGCGCGGCGGCCAAGGGCATGAAGGTCAGGACCGCCACCGAGCGCGCCACCCAGGCGCGCGCCATGGTGCTCGAGCTGCTGGTTGCGGACCAGCCCGAGCGCGCCACCTCGCACGATCCGACTTCACATTTCTGGAGCCAGGCCGATTTTGCGCACGTCGCAGCCAGCCGCTTCCCTGCCACCGAACGCTGGGGCCCGGACCCCAGCCACCCGGCCATGCGCGTCAACCTCAACGCCTGCATCCAGTGCAATCTGTGTGTGCGCGCCTGCCGCGAGGTCCAGGTTAACGACGTGATCGGCATGGCCTACCGCTCGCATGGCGCCAAGGTGGTGTTCGACTTCGACGATCCCATGGGGCAGTCGACGTGCGTGGCGTGCGGCGAGTGCGTGCAGGCCTGCCCGACCGGGGCGCTCATGCCGGCCGCCTACCTCGACGACAACCAGACCCGTGCCGTCTACCCGGACCGCGAGGTCGATTCGCTGTGTCCGTACTGCGGCGTCGGCTGCCAGGTCACCTACAAGGTCAAGGACGAGAAGATCATCTATGCCGAAGGACGCGACGGGCCGGCCAATCACAACCGCCTGTGCGTCAAGGGCCGGTTCGGGTTCGACTACATCCATCACCCGCACCGGCTGACCAAGCCGCTGGTGCGCCTCGACAACGTGCCGAAGAAGACCTACGACCAGGTCGATCCGGTCAACCCGTGGACGCACTTCCGCGAGGCTACCTGGGAGGAGGCCCTGGAGCGTGCCGGCAAGGGCCTGCGCGAGATCCGTGACACCCGCGGGCGCAAGGCGCTGGCGGGCTTCGGCTCCGCCAAGGGTTCGAACGAGGAGGCTTACCTATTCCAGAAGCTGGTGCGCACCGGCTTCGGCTCCAACAACGTCGATCACTGCACGCGGCTGTGCCATGCCTCGTCGGTGGCGGCCCTGATGGAAGGGCTGAACTCGGGGGCCGTGTCGGCGCCGTTCGAGGCGGCGCTGGATGCTGAAGTGATCATCATCATCGGCGCGAATCCGGCGGTGAATCACCCGGTGGCCGCCACGTTCATCAAGAACGCGGTCAAGCAGAACGGCGCCAAGCTCATCGTGATCGACCCGCGCCGGCAGGCGCTGTCGCGCCACGCCTACAAGCACCTCTCGTTCAAGCCCGGCTCCGACGTGTCGCTGCTGAATGCGATGCTGAATGTCATCATCACGGAGAACCTGCATAACGAGGCCTACATCGCCGCGCACACCGAGAATTTCGAGGCGCTGAAGGCCAGCATCGGCGAGTTCACGCCCGAGCGCATGGCCGAGGTATGCGGCATCGATGCGCACACGCTGCGCGAGGTGGCGCGCCTCTATGCACGTTCCCGCGCATCCATCATCTTCTGGGGCATGGGCATCAGCCAGCACGTGCACGGCACCGACAATGCGCGCTGCCTCATTGCGCTCGCGCTGATCACCGGCCAGATCGGCCGGCCGGGCACGGGGCTGCATCCGCTGCGCGGCCAGAACAACGTGCAGGGTGCGTCCGACTCGGGCCTGATCCCGATGGTCTACCCAGACTACCAGTCGGTCGAGAACGCCGAGGTACGCAAGCTGTTCGAGACCTTCTGGGGCATGGAGCTCGACCCGAACAAGGGGCTGACGGTGGTGGAAATCATGAATGCTGTCCACGCCGGCGAGATCCGCGGCATGTACATCGAGGGCGAGAATCCTGCGATGTCCGACCCGGACCTCAACCACGCGCGCGAGGCGCTCGCCAAGCTCGAGCATCTGGTCGTGCAGGACCTGTTTCTGACCGAGACAGCCTTCTACGCGGACGTGGTGCTGCCGGCGTCGGCGTTCGCCGAGAAGTCCGGTACCTTCACCAACACCGACCGGCGCGTACAGCTCAGCCGGCCGGTGATCGCGCCCCCCGGCGATGCCCGGCAGGACTGGTGGATCATCCAGGAGATCGCGCGGCGCGTGGGTCTCGACTGGCGCTACCAGACCGTGGCGGACATCTTCGCCGAGATGGCGAGCACCATGCCCTCACTCAAGAACATCACCTGGGAGCGCCTGGTGCGCGAGGGCGCCGTGACCTATCCCGTCGACGGGCCGGACCAGCCCGGCAACGCCATCATCTTCACGGATGGCTATCCGACTGCGAACAAGCGCGGCAAGATCGTGCCGGCCAACATCCGCGCCCCCGACGAGGTGCCGGACATGGATTACCCCATGGTGCTCTCGACGGGTCGTGTGCTCGAGCACTGGCACACCGGTTCGATGACGCGTCGCTCCGGGGTGCTCGACGCCCTCGAGCCGGAGGCGGTGGCATGCCTGTCACCGCGCGAGCTGCACCGTCTCAACCTTGCTCCCGGGGACACGATCCGGCTGGAGACCCGCCGCGGCGCGGTGCAGATGAGCGTACGCGCCGACCATGAAGTGCCGGTTGGCATGGTCTTCATGCCGTTCTGTTACGCGGAAGCCGCCGTCAACCTGCTCACGAATCCCGCCCTCGATCCGACCGGCAAAATCCCTGAGTTCAAGTTCTGCGCCGTGCGGGTCATCCCGGTGACTGAGCACCGCGACGGCGGGGACGCCGACACGCGCGAGCAACTGGCTACGGCCGAGCGCTGAACGGGCGTCCGCGGCCCGGGCTCATGGGCCTGTCGGCCCTTCGAGTGAGGCCAGCACGCCCTGGAGAGGCTCGGAGCGTGTGTACACGAGGTCGGCGATGGCCGCGCTGTCGTTGAGATTCACCACCGGCACGCGTGCGCCTGGGAAGGCCCGATCGGCGGCGACTGCCACGATCCGATCATCGCGCGGATACAGCGGCTCCATGCCGAGAGCCTGGCGGAACACTTCCAGCTTGGGGTGGCGCTGCGTCTTGAAACCCTCGACCAGCACCAGGTCACAGGGCGAGACCCGGCGCAGCAGCTGTGCGAGGGTGGCCTCAGGCTCGCTCCCGAGCTCGTGCAGCTGCACCCAGCGCCGCGCCGAGGAGACGATCACCTCGCTCGCGCCGGCCGCACGGTGTGCATAGGAGTCTTTCCCCGGCTGATCGACGTCGAAGCCGTGGTGCGCATGCTTGAGTGTCGCGATCTTCAGTCCGCGCGCGACCAGGAGGGGGATGAGTCGGGTGAGCAGGTGTGTCTTGCCGGAGCCGCTCCAGCCTGCCACTCCGAGGACTCGGGGCCCGTTCATTGCTGCGGTGGCGGGGGCTCGGCGAGCGGCACGAGTCCGGCATGCGCAATGATCGCCTGCCCCTTTTCCGACTGCAGGTACAGGGCGAGGCGCAGCGCCGCCGGGCGGTCGGACAGAATCGCCAGTCCGTACATCGGATGTGGATCAAGCTTGGCCGGTACCGGCAGGCTCGCCAGCTCCGGCGCATCCTTCTGCAGACTCGTCACGCCGCTGCAGTAGGTGATCGCCATGTCGATCTGCTTTGCGGCAAAGAGCGCTGCCATCGCGTTCTGCCCCGGGCTCGTGCTCTCGGCATGCGCGTTCATCGACGCCTCGGCCTTGGCCTTCAGGACGGCGCCTGCTCCCGGGCGTAACGCTTCGATGCGATCGATGATTGCCCAGGCGTAATCGCCGGCGGGATCCGCCACCGGTGTCGAGGTCCGCAGCCGCACCCCCTTGGCGAGCAGCTTGTCGATGAGATTGGCAGCCGTCACGCCGGCGACGCGGCGTGACACCAGGCACATGCGGTTGCGCGCAAAGGCTGCTACCGGCAGCACGGTCCGCCCCTCGGCCTCGAGCTTGCGCGGCGAGCCGAGGTCGGCCGAGGTGAAGAGGTCCGGTCGCTCACCCTTCTCGATGCGCTCGCGCAGCAGCCCCGAGCCGCCGAAGGTCGGCTTCACCGCAATGTTGAGCGCGGGTCCGGCCTGCGCTGCGAGTTCGGTCCATACCGCGCGCAGGCTGCCGGCGGAATAGATCTCCACGCTGTCGGCAGGCGCGGCCACGGCAAGCATGCTCGCGAGTGACGCCGCAGCCGCGAGCATCGCTGTCATGGGTTGTCGGTTCATCGTGCCTCCAGATGGCGTGATATATAGTGCGCGATCGTGCCGCGAGTGCCAACGAGTGCGGCGCGGAGTGTCATGAGTGCCGACATCCCCCATGCCTCGCAGACTCTCGTCGGCGTCGTGCTCGCCGGCGGTCGCTCGGTGCGCTTCGGCGGCGAGAAGGCAGCGGCGCTGCTGCGCGGCACCCCGCTGCTGCTGTGGGCGGCGCGCCGGCTCCAGGGCAGCTGTGCGGCCGTCGCCGTCAACGCCCGGCCGGGAACTCAGGCTGAATCCCTGGCGCACGCTGCCGGACTGCCCGTGCTGCATGACGCGCCCGGCGATGCGGCAGGCCCCCTGTCCGGCGTCAAGGCCGGGCTCGTATGGGCGCGCGAGCTCGGTGCGACCGCGGTGGCGGTCAGTCCCTGCGATGCGCCGTTGCTGCCGGAAGACCTCTTTACGCGGCTGAGCACCGCCGCGGGCTCGGGCGCCGCCATGGCGGAGACCGCCGACGGCGCGCAGCCGCTGTGCGCAGTCTGGCCGGTCAGCGCGCTCGCGGATGTGGTGCGCGCGCTGGCAGGTGGCGCGCATCCGCCGACCTGGCGCACGCTCGATGGCATCGGTGCGCAGCGCGTCCGCTTCGCCGATGCCGCGGCGTTCGCCAACCTCAATACCCGTGCGGACCTCGCCGCCCTCGAGGACCGGCTCGGGCGGGGCGCCTGACGCACGGCTACCAGCGATACAGCTGTGCGATGAATCCCTCGGGAAAGGGCTCCGCCTGCGGCGGCAGCTCGACGAACCCCTGCGTGCCGGCCAGCGCGAGGAAGTCGCCGGAGCCGTTGGGTGCGCGCGGCACCGCAGCGCGCTGGCCGCGCTCATCGTGCGTGACCGCCACCGGCATGAAGTAGGTCAGGGCGCGCCCGAACTTCACCGGCCTCGCCAGGGCGATCGGTTCGGGCTGCATGGGCGGCGCGCCCATGGCGGCAACCATCGCCGGCAGCACGTAGCGTCGCAGGCAGATCAGCGTGGACACGGGGTTGCCCGGCAATCCGAACACCAGCTGGCCGCGCGGCGCGACCCCGAACCACATCGGCATGCCGGGACGCTGCGCCACGTGATAGAAGACCTCTTCGACGCCGAGTTGCTTCAGTACCTTCGGCACCAGATCGAACTTCCCCTTGGAGACACCGCCGCTCAGGATCAGCGCGTCATGCCGGGCGAGGTGCTGCGTCAGGCGCTGACGCAGGACATCCTCGTCGTCGGCGAGATGGTCGTTCGCAACCTCATCGAAGCCGTGGTCGCGGAGGGCGGCGACCACCGCGTAGGCGTTGGAGCGGCGCACCTGGTGCTCGGCAATGGGCAGCCCCGGCTCGATGAGCTCATCGCCGGTCGAGATGACCATCAGGGCCGGCTGGCGCGCGACGCGCACGCTGGCCAGTCCCGCGGAGGCCGCGACGGCGATCTCCGCTGCACCGAGCCGCGCTCCCGCTGTGAGCATCGGCGCGCCCGGCTGGCTGTCCGAGCCGCGACGCTGCACGTTGCGGTAGGGGGCGGCGCTGGCCTCGGCGTTCAAGGACGCGGTCTGCCCGGCGAGCTCGTACTCCTCGAGCGGGACGACCGCGTCCGTGCCAAGCGGCATGATGGCCCCGGTCATGACCTCGACTGCATGCTCCGGATCGGCGAGCGTCACCGCCGGAACACCTGCCGGCTGCATGGCCTCGATGCGGTAGCGCCGCACCCCGCGGGCGAAGGCGCGGCTGTCGATCGCGATGCCGTCCATGCACACGCGGTCGAACGGCGGGTTGTCGCGCTCGGCGTATACGTCTTCGCGCAGCACTTGGCCGGTGCATTCCGCGAGCGGACGCGACACGGTCGGCGTCATCGTGAGGCGGGCCTGGACGGCAGCCTCGGCCATTGACGGTGTGATGGGCGTAAAGCCTCGCTTGGTCGGCCAGTGCAGCGCGAGCCCGCCAACATATTATAGCTCACGCATAAGTGCGCCGCGGCCACAAATGCCGCAGCTATGCGCGTGCCTTCATATCGTTAGCACAAATTGCGCGTGCTAGTTTGCGCGCGCGATTGGCGGGCACCGCCCGGCCGTGCACTCACAACAAGAGAAATCTCCGATGAACCGAACCGGTCTGCGCGTCCTACTGCTCGGCGCGTCCGTCGCGCATTGCATCGCCGTCGCACGCGCCGACGACGCGTCCCAGCCGCCGCCCGCCGCGCCCAGTGGCATGTCCCACGTGACGATCACCGCCACGCCGGTGCAGGACGACTACCGGGCCCCGGCACTGGACTCGCTCGGCCCGCTCGGCACGACCCCCGTCCTCGACGCGCCATACACCGTCGGTGTCCTGAACGAGGACCTGATCAAGAACTCGCAGGCGGTCAACTTCAAGGACGTATCGAAGTATCTGCCGCTGGTGGCTTATCAGGAACAGCAGGGCCCGGACATTCTGCGTCCGCAGACGCGCGGCATGCAGGGCGGCAACTTCCAGAACTCGCGCCTCGACGGCATGCAGCTCTTCGTTACGGTCGCCAATGCGCTCGAGCAGTTCCAGCAGATCGAAGTTGTGAACGGCGTGACCTCGTCGCTGTACGGGCCGGCCAATCCGTCCGGCATGTTCAACTTCATTTCCAAGCGGCCCACCTCCACGCCCCTGTATGAAGTCACGGGCAGCTACTACAGCGACAGCGTCTTCACCGGCAAGGTGGATTTCGGCGGCCCGATCGACAGCGGCGGCATCTTTAGCTACCGGCTCAATGCGCTCTATGGCTCGGGCGATGCCTTCGTGGATGGCAGTCATCAGCGCCGCGCGCTCGGCGACCTCGGGATCGACATCCGTCCCTGGGAACACACGGTGCTCGAGCTCAACTACAGCGACTATTCGCTGGATGACAAGGGCTACCCGGGGTGGTTCACCTACGGCGAGAAGATCTTGCTGCCACCGGCCCCGGATCCGACGCGTGCGGGTTACGGTCAGTCGTACGCGGGGGTGGTCATGCGCACCCGCATCGCCGAAGCGCGCATCAAACACGAAATCAACCCGCACTGGCACGTGGTGGCCGGCATCCTCAGCCAGGATGCCGCGCGCAACATCAATACGCCGGTCAACAACCTGACCGACAACGTCGGCGACTACACCGCCTCGTTCGCCAACGGCTTCGCGCCGCGTTTCATCATGACCAGCGACGTCGGCTACCTGAACGGTACCTTCGATGCCTGGGGCCTTGGCCATGATCTGACCTTCGGTACCGCCGGCTATAGGTCGCGGTCCTTCTCGGTGATCACGCCGGCGACGGCCGCGAGCGTGCTGCTCGGCAAGGCCAACATCGCCGCCCCGCAGGTGTTTCCGGAACCGGCCGGCGGTCCGCCCAACGTGCTGGCGAACTTCGATTCATCCGATGCCTACCAGCAGGGCCTGAACGTCGGGGACACCGTTCGCTTCAACGAGTCGTGGTCGACGCGCCTGGCGATCAGCCAGGACTGGTTCCACACGATCAACTACAACAAGCTGCGCGTACAGACGACCGAGTACGCCAATCACGGGGTCAGCCCGACTGCCAGCATCATGTTCAAGCCCGCATCGAACATGATGGCGTACGTGACCTATGCGAGCAGCCTGCAGGCCGGCGATCTGGCGCCGGGCACCGCGGCGAACGCCGGCGACAGTCTGGCGCCGTATCGCAGCACCGAGTACGAGGTGGGATACAAGGTCTCGCTGAGTTCGATCGATCTGGCCGCGGCACTGTTTCGCATCGAGCGTCCGTTCGCCAACATCGATCCCACCGATAACGTCTTCAAGATCAGCGGTCAGCAGGTCAATAAGGGCGTGGAGTTCTCAGCCGTCGGCCAGGTCGCCAGCGGGCTCACGGTCTACGGCGGCCTGACGCTCCTCGATGCGCGCATGGAGGACACGCCGCTCGTGACGACGAGCGACAAGATCTACGTAGGTGCGCCCAAGTACAAGGGCAATGTGCTGTTCGAATACGCCATCCCCGCCGTGACGGGCCTGATCGCGAGCTTCGACTACCAGTTCTCGGGCGATCGCGCGGCCAACGACACCAATTCCTTTTTCGCTGCCGGCTATAACCTCTTCGACGTCGGCGTACGTTACACCTCGAAGATCGGCCCCGCGCCCGTTACCTGGCGGCTGGCGGTCGACAATGTCACCGATCGCAACTACTGGTCCACGGTTGCGCCGAGCAACCTGACCGGCGCCAATACCGGGAGCCTGGTGGCGCACCTGGGAGCGCCGCGCACCGTGCTCGCCTCGGTGAGCGTGGACCTGTAAGGCAGCGCTGCTGCAGCGCAACCGCGAACGCGCTACAGTTCGGTGGTGCTGCCCACCGACGTAGCCAGGCCCGACACGGCGACCACGCCCGCGCGCGCGGCGCCCCCGGCGCCGTTGGCCGGGGAGTTGGGACTGCACCTGCGTTATGCCTTCGAACCGGGCGAGCAGCGCGGCGCGGCGCTCGGCAATCCGCTCTTTGAACTGCTGGCCGCGGTGGCGGAGGGTGGCTCGGTACGACACGCGGCGCAGGCGCTCGGCACCTCATACCGCTACGTGTGGGACGCGCTGCACAAGTGGGAGCGGACACTCGGCGAGCCGCTCGTCAACTGGTCGCAGGGGCGGCGTGCGCGCCCGACTCAGTTCGCGCTGAAGCTGCTGTGGGCGGAGCGGCGCGTACGCACGCGCATGCAGCCGCACATCGAGGCGCTGCGCGCGGACCTTGGGCGGGTGCTGGCCGATGCCCGCGATGAGCGCCATCAACTGCTGACCGTGCGTGCCAGTCATGATCTCGCGCTGCCGGTGCTGCAGCGGCACGTCGCCGAGGCCGCCAACCTGCATCTCGATCTCGGTTTTCAGGGCAGCGTCGATGCCTTGCGTGCCCTCAATGCGGGCGAGTGCCTGGTCGCCGGCTTCCATGTGCCGGCCCTGCGCGGCGCGGCCCCGGTGTTCGCCCGCGCGCTCAAACCGCTGCTCAAACCGGGCCGGCACAAGCTCATTGCGTGCTCGCGCCGCATGCAGGGGCTGATGGTGCGGCGCGAGCACGCCGCCCTGGTGCGCACCTTTCCCGACCTGGTGCAACAGCGGTTGCGCTTCGTTAATCGCCAGTCCGGATCCGGCACGCGCATGCTCGTCGATCACCTCATGCACGAGCACTCGGTCACGCCGGCGCGCCTGTCCGGCTACAGCGAGCACGTGGAGCACACGCACGTGGCGGTGGCGTTGTGCGTGGCCAGCGGCGTGGTTGACGCCGGCATCGGGGTGGAAGCAGCAGCGCTGCAGTTCGGCCTGCATTTCGTGCCGCTCGTCGAGGAGAACTACTTCCTCGCCTGCCGCGACGACAGCCTGCACCACCCGGCAGTACAGCGCCTGCGCGATGTCCTGGCCGGGCCGCGCTGGCGCGAGATTCTGGGCAATCTGCCCGGCTACCAGCCGGCCGGCAGCGCCGGGGGCCTGCTGGTCATCGAGGATGCACTGCCGTGGTGGCGCGGCGCGCGCCAGGGTGCGCCGCGCCCGTAGACGGCACTGTTATTGGTTTCAAACCGCGAGCAATCTACAGTTGCCGCAACGCCCGAACCCATTGCGGAGAATCCCATATGCGTCACAGCATTGTACCGATCATCCTTGCCGCCTTGGTTGCCGTGCCGGCTGCGCTGGCTGCGGACGAGCCACCGGGCTTCTGGACCACGCCGGCGATCGACGGCTACGGCAAGATCCATCCGCTGCCGCACGGCGCATACCGGCCCGATCCCGGCCAGACTTATCGCATCGTCTTCGGGATGACCGCGGCAGCGAAGTCTCCAGAGGAGGTCAACCCGGCGATCGAGCGGGTCGCGCGCACAGTGAATCTGTACGCCTCGGCGGGAGTACCCATCAACCACCTGAAGTTCGTCGCCGTGGCCTACGGCCAGGCGACCGCGCTGGCGCTTAACGACGCGCAGTACAAGGCGGCCTACGGCGTCGCCAATCCCAACCTGCCGGTGATCGCGCGCCTGCGCAAGGCCGGAGTTGACGTAGCGGTGTGTGGCCAGGCGGTGGCCGAACACAACTACCAGTACGAGTGGGTGGACCCCTCGGTCACTCTGGCGCTGGCGGCGATTACGACCATCACCACGCTTGAGCACCAGGGCTACAACCTCATGCCGCTGTGAGGCGCGTGCGCTGAGCCGCCAGGTGCGCAGCTCGAGTCGGGCGGGAGCCCCTTTCTGGTGCGCAGCCCTCGTCATGCTCGCGCCCCTCGCGGCGCTCGCGCAGCCCGGCGCCGCCGCGCCTGCCCCCGCAGGCTGTGCGCAGGACGAGAGCGTGTACCCGCCGTGGCAGCCGCGCACCGGTGACGATACCTCCGACCGCGGGCTCGAGTTCACGGTCCCGGATGCGGACAACCTCGCCGACTTCCACGGCGACCCCGGCAGTCCGCTGCTGGTGCTGTACGTGGGCGGCAACTACTTCTTTGCGCTGGCGCCGCTGGTACAGGCATTCGAAGCGCGTTACCCGCAGTACCGGGGCCGGCTTTACTGGGAGACCCTGCCGCCCGGACTGCTGGTGCGGCAGATGCAGGCCGGCGGCCGGGTCACCGTAGGCAACATGACCTGGACGGTGAAGCCGGACATCTATCTCGCCGGTCTGCAGGCGGTGCAGGCGCAGATCGACGCGGGCCTGCTGAGCGGGCCGGCGGTGCCGTACGTCACCAACACGCTCACCATCATGGTGCCGCGGGGCAACCCGGCGCACGTCGCGGGACTGGCCGATCTCGGGCGCCCCGACATCCGCCTGGCCATGCCCAACCCGGACTTCGAGGGCGTGGCGCGCCAGATCCGTGCCTCGCTCGAAAAGGCCGGCGGCAGTGCGCTGGCACGTACCGTGTACGAGACCAAGGTGCACGATGGCACGACCCGACTGACGCGCATCCATCACCGCCAGACGCCGCTGTGGCTCATGCAGTGCAAGGCGCAGGCGGGGGTCACCTGGAAATCGGAGGCGATCTTCCAGGAGGAGATCGGGCATCCCATCGAGCACGTCGACATCCCCGAGGCGCACAACACCACCGGGGTGTATGCCGGGGCCGTGGTGAAGAACGCACCCCACGCGCAGGCCGCGCATCAATGGCTGGAGTTCATCCGCTCGCCCGAGGCGCTCGCCATCTTCGGTCGCTACGGGTTCCGGCCTTATGCAGCCGCACGCTGAGAATCGCGCGCGCCTCAAGCGTCGCCCGTTGCTGCTGGCGCTGGCATTGAGCGCCGTGGCGCAGGCCGCACCCGCGCCTCGCCCGACGGGTGACGCCCTGGCCCAGCACGGAGCGAGCGCGGCTTCCGCCTGTGCCAGCTGCCACGGTGCATCCGGCGAGGGCACCGTCGCGTCCGGCTCGTCGCGCCTTGCCGGCCTGCCCGCCGCCTACCTGCTCGAGCAGCTCAACGCCATGGCCGCGGGCAGCCGGGCGAGCGCGGTGATGGCGCCACTGGCGCGCGCCCTGACTACCGGGCAGCGCACACAACTCGCCGAGTACTACGGCTCGCTGCCGCTGCCCGGGCAGCCGCGCGGCGCAATCGCCACTGGGCTCGATGATCGCCTGGCGCTCGAGGGACGCTGGGCGCAGGAGATCCCGCCGTGCGTGCAGTGCCACGGGCAGCAGGGCAGCGGTGTAGGGAATTTTCCACCGCTTGCGGGCCAGGGCGCGAACTATCTCGCCGCGCAACTGCACGCCTGGCGAGACGGTACGCGCCGCGGTGACCCGCTGGCGCTGATGCAGAAGATTGCGGCGCGCCTTTCCGAGGCGGATATCCGTGCCGTCGCCGACTACTTTTCCGCGCAGCCGGTACCCCCCGCCGCGTCGGCTCACGGCACCGCCGCGGCGCCGGCCGCCCACGCACCGGACGCTCACGGGCTATTCCGGCCGTCAGATGAGCCGATCCCCGATACCGAGTTCGGCAAGGTGGTGCGGTTCGGGCGCGACGTATTCGAGAACCCGGGCAAGTACGCGGCGCGTTACGTCGGCAACGATCTGCGCTGCAGCAGCTGCCATCTGGACGCCGGGCGGCGTGCCGGCTCGGCGCCCATGTGGGCAGCGTACGTCTCCTATCCGGCATGGCGTGCCAAGAACGGACACGTCAACACCTATGCCGAGCGGCTGCAGGGCTGCTTTCGCTACAGCCTGAACGGGAGCGCGCCGCCGCTCGGCGATCCGGTGCTGGTGGCGCTGGAAACCTACTCATATTGGATGGCGCGCGGCGCGCCGGTGGACCCCGAGATCGCCGGCCGCGGTTACCCGAAGCCAGGTAAGCCGCCGCAGTCACCGGACCGCACGCGCGGCGGACAGGTCTACGCCCGCAGCTGCGTGTTCTGTCACGCGGCCGACGGCGGCGGACAGCGTGACAATCACGGTAATCCGGCCTTCCCGGCGCTGTGGGGCGCGAATTCCTACAACTGGGGTGCCGGCATGGTGAACGTGTCCAACGCCGCCGCCTTCATCAAGAGCAACATGCCGCTCAGCCAGGGCGACACCCTCAGCGACCAGGACGCCTGGGACGTGGCACTGTTCGTCGACAGCCACGAACGGCCGCAGGACCCGCGCTACACGGACTCGGTAGCGCACACCCGCTCGCTGTACCACGACCGCGATGACTCGATGTACGGTCAGGTGGTGCAGGGCTACCTGCTCGGCAGCCGCGCCCCATCGCCGGGGCGGCGTCCACCGCCGACTGCCGCGCACTGACGCAACATTCCGGCGATGCACCCCGCTCAGTACCTCATCGGCGTTGCCGCCGGGACGCTGGTCGGTTTCCTGCTCGGGGTGGTGGGCGGTGGCGGTTCGATTCTGGCACTGCCGCTGATGGTGTATGTGGTGGGCGTGCGCGACCCGCACCTGGCAGTCGGCACCAGCGCGCTCGCGGTGGCAGCCAATGCTGCCATCAACGCGATCAATCACGCCCGTGGCGGCGCGGTACGCTGGCGCGTGGCGGCCGTGTTCGCGGCCGCCGGCGTGACCGGCGCCTGGTTCGGTTCGCTCGCCGGCAAGGCGCTGCCGGGCGAGCGGCTGCTGGCATGTTTTGCGCTGCTCATGCTCGCGGTCGGGGTGCTGATGCTGCGCCGTGCGGCCGCGCCTGCGGCCGCTGCGGACAGCACGCGCGGCAGCCCGAGTCCGCCGCGTCTCATCGCCATCGGCCTCGCGGTTGGCCTGCTCAGCGGTTTCTTCGGCATCGGGGGCGGGTTCCTGATCGTGCCGGGCCTGGTGTACGCCGCACGCCTGCCGATGCTCGAGGCAGTCGCCTCATCATTGCCGGCGGTCACCGCATTCAGCCTCACTACCGCCATCAACTATGCGCGTAGCGGCTGGGTGGACTGGCCGCTGGCGGCCGCGTTCGCCGGGGGCGGCGCGTTCGGCGGCGCACTCGGAGCAGATCTGGCGCGCCGCCTGTCCGCGCGGCGCGGGGCGCTCAGCGCGCTGTTCGGCGCAGTCCTGCTCGTGGTGGCCTGCTACATGCTGTATCGCAGTGCCGCGGCCCTCGGACTGCGGTGACCCGCTAGGTGCCCGTCTTCACGATGCCGAGGCCGAACGCGGCGGCGACCGCCTCGGTGCGCGAGTGCACATCGAGCTTCTCGAGGATCGCCGACACGTGGTGCTCGACCGTCTTCGCCGACACGTGCAGGCGCCGCGCCAGCTCCGCGTTCGTGTGCCCCGAGACGAGCAGCGTCAGCACCTGCACCTCGCGTGCGGTGAGGCGGGCAGGGTTGCCGCGCGTCGTCGGGCGCGGTCCGCGGGGAATCCTGCGCACCCCGAGTTTGCGCAGCCGCAGCCGCACCATCGCCGCCAGCGGCCCCGCACCGAGTCCATCGAGGATGACCAGCGCCTCGCGCAGCGCACTCTCGGGTCCGTCCGCCAGGGACAGGGCCTGCTCATAGGGCATGCCGAGAGCTTCCCAGCTGCGCGCCGCGGCCTGCCAGTCGCCGCACAGCATGAGGCGCCACGGCTCGGCCACGCCTTCCACGACAGTCAGGGCGGGCTGCGCCCGCGACTGCCAGTAGAGCAGCTCGCCCCTGATCCAGGGGGCGGTGTGGCCACGCGCGTGCTCGAGGCCGAGCGCCGCGTGCCGTGCCACGTCCTCCAGGCGGCCGGCGTACCAGGCGCGTTCGGCACGCGCGGCCGCCACGCGACCGATGCGATTGAGCTCGCGCGTCGGCAGGGCCAGTACCAGGGCCTCATCCAGCAGCTCATCCACGCCGGGATCGCCACGGCGCAGACGCACCAGCGCCAGAGTGGTGAGGATCGTGATGCGCTGCTGCACGCCGGTCACCTCGGAGCCGTGCAACAACTCGGTCGCGGTGCGGGCGGCGTCTGTCCAGTGGCCGCGGTCGAGCTCGGCGGTAGTGTAGTAGGCGCGGACGTAGGCGCTGTGCGAGAAAATGCCGCGCTCCTCGCAGTATTCCACCCCGTCCTGGAAGGTCTGCTGCGCACGGGGAAGGTCGTGGGACAGCACCGCATAGAACAGCAGCGTGCGGTAGGCCCGCGCCGCGTGGTCCTCCAGCTTGTCCTCGAGAGCCAGCGCCAGGCTGCGCTCCAGGGCCGGGTAACCGGCCGCTTCCCCGGCCCCGAGCCGGGCGCCGCCGATGTTGCACAGTGCGTGTGACTCGGTGGCGCGGTCGCCAAGCTGGCGCGCGAGCTCGAGCGCACGCTGGCCGAATTCCAGCGCCTCGCGGTCCCAGCCGCGGTGCACGGCCAGCAATGACCGCCAGCTGTATGCCATGGCCAGATCGGCGCTGGGCGGCAGCCCCTGCAGCAGGGCGATGGCGGCCGTGACGCAGCGGTCGGCGCCCTCGCGATCGCCCACCGTCCGGTACTCCTGCGACAGCAGGCTGAGCACCCGCGCCTGGGCGGCGACGTCGCCTGATTCGCGCCAGGCGTCGATTGCGGCGTCGGCGGAAGCGATGGCGGCGCGGGTCTGATTGGCCAGCGAGGCCTCGCGCGCGTGGCACTCCAGCAGGTGGGCGCGGCGTGCGGTGGGCAGCTGGACGCCGCAGCGCAGGGCGGCGCTGAGATGCGCGGCGGCTTCGCGATGTGCGCCGAGCCGGGCGGCGTCGTCGGCCGCTCGCGGCGCATACTCGAGCACGCTGGCCGCGAGTCCGGCAAACGAGGCGTGGTGCACGATCCGCGCGGCGTCTGCACCGCGTGCCGCGAGCCGCTGCGCCAGTTGCGCATGCATGGCACGGGCGCGCTCGGCTGGGATGGTGTCGAGCACCGCCAGGCGCGCCAGTTCGTGGCGGAAACCGATCGCGTCCGCATGCACCTCCAGCAGGCCGCCGGCCGCGCTTGCATCGACCTCTGCCGGGTGCGGCCCGAGCATCGCGTCCACCAGCCATGCCTCGGTGCGCCCGGGCGACAGCGCCACGAGCCCGGCCAGCTCGCGCGCCGCCGCCGGGCAGCGCATCAGCCGTGCCACGACCGCGTCCCGCACGGTCTCGGGCACGCCCGCGCCGGGGCTGGCGAGCACCTCGCGCACGAAGAACGGATTGCCGCCGGTTATGCGGTGCAGCTGCCCCGGGTCGCGGCCGCTGTCCCGGGCCAGTACTTCGACGGCCGCCGGCGACAGCGGCGCGAGCCGCATGCGGATCACGTGCTGACCGGTGAGCTCACCGAGCGCGAGCCGTGCCGGATGGCTCGCCGCCAGCTCGTCTTCGCGGTAAGTCGCGACGAACACCGCGCTGGTGCGCTGTATGCGTCGCCCCATGAAGCGCAGGAAATCGAGCGTGGCCGCGTCGGCCCAGTGCAGATCCTCGAGTACCACCACGCTGGCGCGCTCGCTGCGTGTCAGTTCCTCAAGCAGCAGCCGGAATAGGCGGTCACGCGCCTCCTCGTCGTAGGGCAGCGGCCGGCCGCGGTCAGCGATCTGAGCGGCGATTTCGTGCACCGGCGCAAGCGCGCGCGGGGTCGTCAGGCCATCGCAGGCGCCCCACAGTGCGCGCGCCTCGCGGCGATGGTCCGCGACGAAGCGTTCGACCAGGGAGCTCTTGCCGAGGCCGGCTTCGGCCGCGATCAGCACCAGCTTGCCGCAGCCCTGTCGTGCCTGCTGCAGACAACCGTTGAGTTCGTCGAGTTGCTTGTTGCGTTCGAGCAGCTGCATGCGGTGCGCATTATCCGCTACCCGGCCGCGCCCGGGCCACGTCTGGCGACGAAACCCACGGCCGGCGCGGCCGGCACTCCAACATTGGGGTGCGCGGACTCCAAATTGGGGGTCTCCACCCAATCGGCGCCGCAGTTGCCGGCCGTATGTTGACGCCACTACGCGCTTTCCGTGAACGAGCCCGTGAGGTAACAAGAATGCCGCGCTATGTCGTCGAGAGAGAGTTTGCTGCGGGACTACAGGTGCCCATCGATGACACCGGCGCGCGTGCTTGTGCCGCGGTCGTCGAGAGCAACCTGGCCGATCAGGTGACGTGGGTCCACTCCTACGTCAGCGCCGACAAGAAAAAGACCTTCTGCATCTACGACGCACCGAGTCCGGAGGCGATCCGGCTAGCGGCCGGTCGCTGCAAGCTGCCAGTGCAGTGCATCACCGAAGTGCGCGTACTCGATCCGTATTTCTACAAGTAACAACCCGACATTTCGGGAAGGAGATGATCATGCGAAGCTCATTGACCAAGTCCCTGCAGGTACTGTGCGCACTCAGCATGCTGACACCGCTTGCGGCGCTTGCCCATGATGAGTCCACGCCGCTCATCGACAAGGTGCGCGCCGCCACCGCGCGGTTCCTCAACATCAATGTCGCGCTCGCCGAGGGCTTCGTCCCTGCCACGCCGTGCGTGAGCGGACCCGACGCCGGCGCCATGGGCGTGCATCTGGTGTACCCGCCGCGCCTGAACATGATTGTGCTCGACCCGAGGCAGCCGCAGGCCCTGATTTACGAGCCGATGGCGAACGGTGCGATGCGGCTGGTCGGCGTCGAGTTCATCGTCCTAGAGGGCGTGTGGGAGGCGAGTAACCCGCCGCCGGCCGTGCCCGCGCTCGACGGCAATCTGATGAACCTGGTGGGCTTCCCCAACCGCTTCGGCCTGCCGGCGTTTTATGAGATGCACGTCTGGGCCTGGGAGCAGAACCCCAAGGGCAGCTACGCCGACTGGAACACCAACGTGACCTGCTCGCACCAGCCGGACAAGTCCCGGTAAGCCAGCCACCACCTGGGGAGATGACCATGAAGATGTTGAATATTGCGCTCGCCACGTTGCTCCTCGGCACCGGCTACACGTGCGGCGCGCAGGAGCCGCCGGCGGCGAGGACCACGGTGCACCGCTATGTCATCGAGCGCACGTTTCCGGCCGGCGCGCTGGACGGGCTCGACGCTGCCATCAAGGCCAAGGTCAACGCCAACAACGCCAAGTTCGGCGTGCACTGGGTCATGTCGTACGCCAATGCGGCGAAGACCAAGACCTACTGCGTGTACGAAGGGCCGGATGAGGCCGCGATCCGCAAGGCCGCCGTCGCCAACCAGCTGCCCGTGGACTCGATCACCGAGGTGCCGGTGACGCTGCTGCCGAAGTAGGCCAAGCCGGGCGCCGGAGCGGCTGCACGGAGGCGGCCGCTCTGGGCGCTCCGGCCACCCGGCGCGACAGTTCGTCACCCGTGGGGCGACGCCAGCAAGCGGCTCTCGTTGCCTCGGACCGGGTTCTAGAGCGCCGACCTCAAGCCGTGGCTGTACAACGGGGGTGGGCAGGTTACGCGACCCGGCTGGCCGGCACGCCAGTCGCGCGGCCGGGGCAGCCGCTGGGATCGGGAACACGTCACTGAACGTGGACGAAGCGGGTTTCGCATACACTATCGCCCCGCCATGCGGGGGCGGCGTGTGTGAGTTCATGCTGTACCGATTCATTTCACAAGGTGGCGTTATGAGAAATAGGCTTTTGAGCTTGGTGTTGGCGAGCGTCATCGCGGTGCCCACGCTCGCGGCACTCAAGGCAGGGGACAAGGCCCCGCAGTTCACCACCCAGGCGTCGCTGGCGGGGAAGGACTTCACCTACTCCCTGAAGGAAGCGCTCGCCAAGGGACCGGTCGTGGTGTACTTCTACCCGTCCGCGTTCACCGGGGGCTGCAACCTCCAGGCGCATACATTCGCGGTCAACAAGGACAAGTTCACGGCCGCCGGCGCCAGCATCATCGGGGTATCGCTCGACAGCATTCAGCGGCTGAATGACTTTTCCGCCGACCCCAATTACTGCGCCGGTAAGTTTCCGACCGCCTCCGATGCCGACGGCAAGATCTCCAAGGCATTCGAGCTGTCGGTCAAGGAGGGTAAGCCCGGCCTGAAGGACACCCGTGGCGTCGAGATCGGACACGACTTCGTGGAGCGCACCACCTTCGTCGTGACACCGGACGGCAAGATCGCCGCGACCATCGGCGGCATGGCACCGGACAAGAACGTCGAGCAGGCACTGGAAGCGGTGCAGGGCCTCGGCAAGGGATCGAAGCCCACCGCCTGAGCCTCAGCCTGCGCCAGCCGCTGCGTCAGCCCCCGGCGCAGCGGTGCTCACTCGGCGAAGCAGGCACTGCGTATCTCCTGGTACCAGGCGTTCGCCTCGGCGACGTGCGCAGCGGACGCTGCGGTCGGCGCGCCGTTGCCTTCGATCTGGTCGATGCGATCGCCGTTGATCCTGAAGCGCGCATGCATGGCCAGCCCCGTAGAGGCACTCAAGAGGCTGTAGCAGACACTGGCCAGCTCGCCAGGCGAGGCCTGCCGGTCCTGGAGCGAGGCGACGATGGCCGCCGCGCACTGCAGCGCCTGGCTGCGTGCGGCCGAGGCCGCCTTGGGCATGGCGCCGGCGATGCAGGCATCCCCGATGACGTGCACGTGCCTTGCGAGCTGCGATTCGAAGGTCAGCGGGTCGACCGGGCACCAGCCGTGATCCGAGCACAGGTCGTTGATCTGCGCGACCAGCCCGGGTGCCTGCGGCGGGATGATGTTCGCCAGGCTCACCCGATGCGCGCCGCTGCTGCTGTGGAGCGTGCGGGCGGCGACGTCGACGCGTGTCACCGCACCGCCCTGCGTAGGCGGGATCCACTCGATCATGCCAGGGTAGAGCTCCGCCCACGCGGCGGTGAAGGCGTCCTGGCGCGGGAAGTGGTTGTTCGAGTCGAATATCAGGATCTTGCAGCGCGTGCGATGCGACTTCAGCCACAGAGCCATGAGGCTCGCCCGCTCGTAGGGTCCCGGCGGACAGCGCATCAGGCCGCCGGGCACGCTGATGGCCACCGTGCCGCCGTCCGGGACGCCGCGCAGGTAATGCGCCAGCAGCCGAGTCGAGTGCCCGGCTTCCCAGGCGTGCGGCATCTCCAACGCCGCGGCCTGATCGTAGCCTTCGGGCTGGCCGTACAGCAGGCGGATGCCCGGAGCGACCACCAGCCGGTCGTAGGGCAGCGGGTCGCCGCGCAGCAGCCGCGCCGTCTGCGTGCGTACGAGGATGTCGGTGACCGAGTCCTCGACATAGCGGATGCCGGCCCGCTTGAGCCCTGTGCGCCCGAGTGCCAGTGACTCGAGCGTGCGCAGTTCGGCCAGTACCGCGTTACTCATCGGGCAGGTGACGTAGCGGCGAAGCGGATCGACGACGGTGATCTCGCACGAGGGTGCCAGGCGGCGCAGTGCCAGCGCGCAGGCGCTGCCGGCGAACCCGGCGCCGGCCACCACCACGCGCGCGGCATCCGCCGCGCGGGCCCGCCAGGGCAGGGCCGCGCCCGCCAGCAGCGCGGCGCGCACGAAGTCGCGGCGGCCCATTACTCCCATTCGAGTTCCTGGTAGGCGCGCGCCACGTTGCGCGGATGGGTGGCGTCCCACAGCTGCCAGCCGTCATGCGCCGGCTGCACCTCCCGGCCGGCGTCCTGCAGCGGCTTGCCGGCGGCAATGGCGCCGCGAACGCCCTCGAGCAGCGCCTGCAGGTAACGCTGCTGCGGCGCCAGTGCCGCTGCGAGGTCGGTGCTCACCGGGCCGTGCCCGGGGACGACGTGCCTGGCGGTCAGCCGGGCGAGCCGCGCGCTGACCGCGAGCCACCCCTTGAGGCTGCCGTCGAGCGCGGGCGTGCGGCCCACGAACAGGAGGTCACCCGTCCACAGGGTGCCCGTGGTCGCATCGAACACCGTGAGGTCGCAATCGGTATGCGCCCGCGGCCACGCCTGCAGGAGCAGCTCGCGCTGACCGAGATCCAAATGCAGGTCCTGCCCGGGCGCCACCGTCAGGTCGGGAGCGATGATCTGCGCAGCATCGGCCGGAGGGTCGAAATCGGCGGCGTAGTTCTGCAGGAAGAAATCGCGGCTGCGGGCCAGCGCAGCGGCCAGCCGGGCATGCCCGACGAAGTGCGGGTGGTCGTCCCTGAAAGCCACGTCGCCAAGAACGTGGTCGACGTGCACGTGGGTGTTGATCACGTAGCAGACCGGCAGCCGCGTGCGGTCGCGCAGTGCCGCGCGCAGCGCGCGTCCGGTGCGTGGTGAGCCGCCGCTGTCGATGACCGCGACGCAGTGTTTGCCGACGATGAAACCGACATTGGCGATGTCGTCGTGGCCGGGCGCATCCAGCGGCAGGTTGCGTCCGATGTGCACGAACTCTCCGGCCGCTATTTCGCTTACGGCCAGCGGCGCGGGGGCTGCGGCGGATGCGCTCGCGATGATCGCGGGCGATGCCAGCAGCGCAATCCAGCTCGCTCGCCGCACGCGCTACCGCGAGCTGTTGGCGGCAGTCCAGGTTGCCGTGTAGTGCTCCTGAGTCGGGATGTCGGTCGCCTCGACCGTCAGCGGGCCCTTGAGCGCCTGGCTGCTGGCGATTCGCAGCGTCGGGTTCTCGCTGAGCGAAATGCCGGTATCCGCCTCCATCAGCGTCTGGCTGCCGGAGCTCAGGCGGATGTGGGATACGAAGTGCGGTGGAATCGGATCTCCCGTGCGCGGGTCGATCTGGAAGCCCGAGTTATTCGGATGCCGGATGCTGAACTGCAGCGCGTGCGCGTCCGGCGAGGAATGGAAGCGGATCTGCCCAAGCACCCCGCCCTCGGTGGCGGCCGACGGCGCCGAGCAGCCGCCGCTCGCGTTCACCCAGGTGCTGCGCATCTCGAGCTTGCCATCGGCGGTCTCGGCGATGGCGCGCACCGAGGTGTAGCGGTCGATCCGTACCCGCAGGTCGATTTCCTCGACAGGCAGACCCTGTGCCAGCTCCATGGTGGCGACCAGCGGCGAGGGGTTGTTGTCGATGATGACCCGTACTTCCTTGACCTTGCCCTCGAGTCCGGCGCCAAAGTGCACGACTACGGGCGTGGCGCTCGGATCCGGGGTGCTGCCCGGGGCCTCGACGCTCATCAGCTGGTCGCCGTTCTCGCCTATGTCGCGCGTTCCGTACAGCTGCGGGCGCAGGGTGTCCCAGGCGCCGTTCCCCGGAGCCTGCGAGTCGGCCGTCGCAGCCGGCGTCGTGGCCACGCACAGCAGCACCGCCGCGGCAGGGCCGAGCTTCAGGCAGTGGGTGGGAACGCGGTGCATGGGTGTGGCCCGTCCGGGAATCCCGAAGCATACGAGTAGCCTCTCTGGGGGGCAACGCGACAACCTCGCCTGCGCGGGCGCCCCAATCAGCCCGGGCAGCGGGATCTGGCCGGAGTAGCGGCCTTCAAAGACAGAGGGCTCTGGTCTCGCACGCCGGCCGGAACGCGGTTGCAGGCTTACCAGAGAGCGGGCTGCAATCCGGACCGGGAACACAGCAGTCATTCATGCGCCCGAGCGACACAGT
>Ga0070732_10000510_pt1 | contig 24297 bp, 22 predicted proteins | sample Coa_R1_5_FD_66449 | JGI IMG/M metagenome (GOLD analysis project Ga0070732, IMG submission 66449) | Surface soil microbial communities from Centralia Pennsylvania, which are recovering from an underground coalmine fire - Coalmine... | ecosystem: Environmental > Terrestrial > Soil > Unclassified ... | reverse complement strand
CACAATTGCTGAAGGAAACTGAGCTGTGCGATCAGGCACGGAAGATTGCCGAGGAGCTCTACGCCAATGGTCAAAGCAAACCGAAGAGACGTCAAAGCATTGCGAGGAAGACGGCGGAAGAGATTCGTAGCTGGGCCGACGTCAACGAGCGTATTGCGACCCTGGGTCCACGAACCAAATACCACCGGCCCATCTTCTCGTCCGATCAGGAATGACGCGCTGCTGGTCGCCAAGCACGCGGATTTCGAGCGCGCCGCCTGGCGCGGCGGAATGATCGCGTTCGCTTGGGTCTCGAACAGCGAAAAAATCTGGCTCATCACGTGGCGGAGTGGACCGGGAAGGGCAGAGGCTTAAGTTTCCTCGAAGCCCTGGCTATCAAACTTCAACGTTCGGCAGTTCTCCGTAACGGTGCGGACAACAGTCTCGGGAGCGCCCGACGGCATGTCCGCTTCAATTTCAAGAGTGATCGTCACTTTCGCGTCGAGTAGACCGGCGAGATGCTGAACCACGGAAGTGGCTATCGCATCGACGTCCCGCGACAACCGAGTCGCATTCAGTGTCGCTGAGCCGTGGAACCGCCTCAGACCTGGCGTCTTTGCGCCGGTTTGGGGTACGCCAGCTCCGGTAGCTGGAGATCCGGTCGCCCCTTTCCCCGACCCAGTGGGTGATGCGGCTGTCGCACCTGCTCCACCCATCCCTGTGGGTATCGAGGCCTGGGCGGTAGCTTCCTTTTCCATCTGTTCCGCAGCAATCTCGGGCTTGACGACAACACTCTCCGGATTCAACTGGACATTGGGGCGACGACCGGCTTCGAGACCACGATAGCGCCCGGCCGCTGAGTCGTAGGAATCCGCGTATGCGAAGGTGTCTTGCCTCCAAGTCAGGCGAGCCGCCCCTTCCTGAATCGCGTCGAGAATTACCTGGGCGTTCTTAACCCGCGGAAGGTAGAGGTACTTGGCGAAATCATCCACGAGCTGTTTCACTCCAACGTGGTTGCCGGGAGTGCGCCACAAAGGAATTTGTGTGATCTCCAAATGGAGTCGTGTTCCGGCCATGTTTGTGATCAGGAGTTCTTCGTTTTTCAGCTTCTTTGATGCCCGTTCGGCAAGTGCTTCTTGGCCTTGAAGTCTGATCTCCTGCCATTCAACATCAGGGAACGCCTTGCCGGATTCTGGCCTCTTCTGTCCGGGCACGAGAAGCCAGACATACGTCTCAGGAATTCGGCCCTTAACTGCCTGATCGGAACTGGTTTTCTTCTGGTCCACCTGATTTGCCTGGAATGGCGTGAGGTCCAAAGACACTTTCTCGCTCTCAATGGACTTCCAAGCCAAGAAGAGGCGGACCGCCCTATCTAGATCCGCGAACCGCGTCTTGTCGGCCGCAAGAAAGACCAGCATGTTCCCACAGTTTCGACCCGCCGACCCTCGATTCAGGACTTCGGCGGCATACTGGCGCGCGGGACTATCAGTGTCCTTGGCACTGTGAAGGTAGTCAGGTCCTACGATTACCAGCTTCGCTTCGGGTTCATCCACCACTTCGTTGTAGCTCGTAGGGCACGGATGTACCTTCGAAAAGTCCCCTCTATGCTTTGCCTCTTCGAGGAGCCGACGGCGAATCTCCTCTGTGACATCTTCCGGGTGAAACCGTTCGGCACGTTCCTCCGCCATTCGGTTCACACTCGGTTGCGTTGAGTACCAATACCGGCCTTCATTAACGTAGAGGTACGTAGCTTGATCGGCCAACTTTCGCAACGCATCTCCGAACGTGCCTGATGTTTCGCCGGGTTGAACGCAGCCAAACTTGACCTGGCGATCGTCCAAGCCCTTGTTGGCAGCATCCTGCATTGGTGCTGATCCCAAGTACAGAGTCCGCGCCACCCGGCGACAAGCTGAGTACCGTCCCAGCATCGGATTCTCGCGATCAATCCGCAGCGGGAGCGAATGCGAACCATCGATGTCTTTCTCAATCACCGGCGACCATGTCGGTGGTAAATACCGCGTCAACTCGCTCTGAACAGCAACTGCATCCAAGGGGACGTTCGCCGGGAGAATCATGAGGCAGCGATCTTCGCGCTCCCACAAAGCATGAATCACCGCTGACATCAGCCTCAACACTCCGCGTGTACGCTGGAATTTGTCGAGGCTTGACCAATCGTTGTACAGCCGGTCGAACAATTCGGGGTGGATCGGGTATGCAGAACGCATTCGGCGTTCGTAGTCGCCTTTGCTGGCCTCAGTAGGAAATTCTTGCGGAGACTTTCGATATTCGTCCGCGAATGCCCGGACAACTGTGTCACGCGCGGTAAACAGATCCGCGTCGGTGATGGGCTGGAAAAGTCGGCGGCGTACGATCTCAAAACCCTCTTCCGTGCTGGCAGGACGCCACGAAGTCTCCACGCGCTCGAGAACGTTCTTGAGTCGTTCCAATGCCGCTTGACCGCCCTCGCCGCCGATCTCATTTTGCGAAGCTGGGATGCTGACAACCAAGAGCGTGTTTCCAGCCAACTTTGCGGATTCGCTTAGTGTTTGTGCAAAAGTGAAATGGGCATCGAAGTCACCAGCCGGGAGGTCCGACTTGTTGTACAGCTGCCGGGCATACGCGACCCATTCGTCAATCAATATGAGGCACGGCGAAAACTTCTTGAAAAGCAGCCGGAGCGAATCTCCTGGACTGACACCTTTCTCGTCGGCGGTGCGGACCATCTCAAAGCCTTCTTTGCCGCCGAGTTGCCATGCCAGTTCGCCCCAGAGGGTTCGGACCACGGTGCCATCCTGTTTTTTGTGGAGATCAGCTGGGGAGATTCGATTGCCGACCAGTACGGCTCGCCGAACCTTTGGTGGTTGCGAAACGCCAGCAATCTTCGTAACCGCTTCCATTCCGGGGAGCTGACTGGCCGGTACGTTAGCAAAAAGGTGATAGAGCGCCAACATGGAGTGAGTCTTGCCGCCGCCAAAGTTGGTCTGTAGCTCAACGACCGGGTCGCCACCCTGTCCAGCCATCCGAAGGAGCGCATTGGATAGGAGTTTCTGGAGTCCCTCGGTGATGAACGTGCGCCGATAAAACTCGACTGGATCGCGATATTCGTCCGATCCCTCGCCGAGGAAGACCTGCCACAAATCGGCCGCAAACTCCGCCTGCTGGTATCGTCCCGAAGCAACATCCGGATGAGGAGTAACGACCTCACGCCACGGACGGAGTCCCGCCGCGGGCTTTCCCTCGACCGCTATGCTCGATTCCTTACGCTTCTGGCCGCGAACCTGCTCGTCGAATTTCACACGCAGGATTTCAGCCTTCATCTGATCGGCTTGCTCTACTTCGGGCGCAGTGACAGCGGTTAGCAGACGCGAGATGCTGTCTACTGCGCGGTATGCATCGTCGGTGCTGAAGGTTTTCTGGTGGGCCCACTTATTGCGGACATCACGAAGTTCGCTGACGAGGCTTCGGTCCGATGGCCCGAGAATCTTTCGAAAGCAGTCGTTCCACAAATCCCACATCACGCCGAGCAATGCCTGCGTATCCCAATTCAGATCTTTGGCGTTTTTTCCGGTCTGCTGCCAGTTCGGGAAGCTCGGGCGGGCGGTCTCTGTCCACCTGTCTTGGTACGTAGCTTTCAGTTCGCGCTCTACGAACGGGCGGAGACCGGCGTTTAGAAGATCGAGCGCTTTGCCCACGCGTTCATGGTTTGTGATCGCCATAGATTGATCCAGTGAAAATCTCAGCTCAATGCAAATGTCTTCGGTGCGATAGCTGGCCAAGAGACGACCAAGCTGTTGTAGTACCCGGCTTCTTCGGCCCAACCTTTGCGCTCGCTCAAAATGTAGAGCCGGTACGCGAGGTCACGAGCGGTTTCGGCTAGCCCTCCAACCTTGCCCGATAGCGCCGCGGTTGCCGTTTCGCCATTTTTGTCGAGCGAGCGGATCAGGTGTTGCGTCACAGCCCACACCGTTAGTCGATGCTCCGCTGAAGGATCCCAGTCAGCCGCAAGTTCATCCCTCCGAAGCAGCCGAACTTTTCCTGCGCGAGAATGGAGAATTTTGGTTTCGTCAAGGGCGGCGATGCTGAGCGCTTTCGCAGTCGCCAGCACCTCGGCTTCTCCAAAGAGTCCCTCATTGAATGCGTGTTGCTCGAACCAAGCCAAGGCCCAGCGAGTGTCCGGGTCGAACTCCCCTTCTTGTTCGGAAAGGACTTCATCGAGTGCCTGGTTGATCAGTCCCAACGCGGTACGTACTCGCATTGGAGAACCGTCACTTTCTAGCACTCTTTTGTAGCGCGAGAAGACGGCCATGCCAGGACCGATCGCAGCTTGAGCAAGATCGACAGGAGCGATGTTGCCCTTTTGAAGGTCGCGAAGAGCGCGCGGCAACTCCTTCTTCAGCCCCGATAGAAATTCCTTTCGGGTAGTAATGGGCGCAGACTCGGCTCTTGGACGACACGAAAGAACTATCGCCGAAGCCAACGCGTTAGCTCCGCTGGCGACGGGACGGTTGCTCAGCTCGCTTCGGAGCGGCCATGTTCCTGTCACTTGGAATTCCGCACGAGCAAGCCCTTCCAGCATGGTCTCCCAACCAGTTGAAGCCACCCCAACTGCCCCACTCCCGTCATCATCTTCATCTGACTCCGACTGTTTAAAGGCATAGTAAACCGTCAGCGGGAATTGTGGGTTTTGCATCTGTCGCATTCGAGCGAATGCCTTGCCGAAACCTTCTTCGAAGAATCGTTGGGCTCGTTCCTTGCTACCGTCGAAACGGTAAGGCGTGGCTATTAGTTCTTGTTTCTTAGGTGCCAGAAGCGTGCTGAATATATCGGGATACAGCTTTCCAATGCTTTTCCGCAGCCAGACGTAGAAGAAATCCGACAAGTCTGCGTACCCGATATTGTCGTAGTATGGCGGATCAGTCGAGAACAGGGTTGAAGCGATTCCGCACTGCGTCGCGTCCAACTGGCTAACAGCACCCTTTCCGCGCGCAGGAACAGCCTCCAAAGCCTTGGTTAGATTGCCGAGACTGACTGCAAAGTCGCCCGCATTTTCCGCAAAAACGTTCGGCTCAGCGAAATCCCAAACCATCGGAATTGCTTGTCGTCCGAACAGATTCCGGACCTGCGTTTTCGAAGACTCCCACCGACAAAGCGAGTTACTGATGTCGCTCAATCGGCTTACGCCCATTCCAAGGTATGTAGCAATCGCATTTGCACGCTCATCGGAAGCACCATCTGACAATGCTTGTTGACGGGCTTGCTCAACGAGTCCATTGAAGGTGGCCAGGGCCACCAATTGCCGCGGCATGAAGTAGTCTGCGAACGTCTTGAAACCGTAGATGCGCCCTTGGGCGTTACTCGCGAATGTTCCCCGACATGGTTGCAGCGGAAGGTCGTCCCTGAAGGTCGGCGATTCGGCGATTTGTTCAGCTTCAGCAATTGCTGACAACTGCGCCTGCTGCCCCGGTTCTACATACACGCGGCCCCGATCTGATTCAGCGACGATCGCAAGCGGCATAATTCCCAAGCCTTTCGAATTCGCTATTTCATCGATATATTCCCCTTTTGCCTGACCGACTCGACAGACGATACAGCGGAACGAGGCCTTTTGCCGCTTTCCCCGTGCGTTCACAGCCGCAGTGCCGTTACGGGCAACTAACTCTTTCTCAGCCGTCAGCTCTCCCGAACGTATGAGGAAGCGAATGGTCTTGGCCGCGTGGTCAACCTCAGGCTCCAGCCATGCTTTCTTGCCCACTTTCGTGGAGAGGGCAAATGATTTCACCAAGGGCATTTGGGCGCCGCAAGCGGGATTTGGGCACTGAACGGTCCGAGCCCAAAGCCATGCAATTACGGTTGCGTCGCTACCCCCGAGCTCTTTGGACAGCTTCACTTTCGGATAGAGATGACCAATATGCCCGAATGCTCGGTCGCGCATCCATTGTCCGTAGTACCGTACATCCTCCGCGAGCCCCCTGGCTCCATCCCACATCCCGGATCCTTGCAGCCTCCCTTGTTCTATGGGGTGCGCTGGAGGTTGGCCGGCAAACTTCGGCGGAATCTCGATCAGGGCTTTCGTTATAAGCACGGCGACAGGATTCAGATCACTGCCGTGCGCCTCCAACCCAAGCCGCTGTGCTTCGAGGGGAATTGATCCGCCACCGCAAAACGGATCGTAAACAGCCGGCGGGTTGCCATCGGTGGATTTCAAAATCTCCCGATGCGCCGCTTCCAACAACTGTTTGTTGTTGGAGTTCTCCCATTTCACGAGCTCTTCGATCAGTCGAAACAGACGCTGGCGTTCTCGGTCCTGGTCGGCCTCAGTTGGAAACTCCTCAGGGTGACTTGATGGATCATCGACTAGAGAAGCGAACAATACAGCACGGCAGGCTGCTAGTGGCCGTCGAGCCCACCACAAGTGCATAGTGGAAGGATGGCCATGCCGAATGGATTTCTCACGCGCTGCCTCCTTATTAATGGCTTCCAGCGGGAGCGCTACTTCAATCAGCTTCTTCTTCATCTCTAGCTTTCAGGTTACTTCAACGTTCAAGCCCGTTCAGATGATCGAACGGGTCGTCATGCAGGGTCCTGGCCGCGGTTGAGCAATTCCTCAAGTTTGTAGTTCACGCTTTCCACTGTGAATTCTGGTTCTAGCTGAAACGGCTGACGGATATAGAGGAGTTTGCCCTGACCGTTCTCGATTTGGCTAATGGCGAGAATAAAGTCTTCAGGCTTGTTCAGCGCAGTCAGGATTTCATTTCGCGTTACCGTAACAGTAGTTGCATCGGCAACGCGTCCCTTTACTTCGATGAAGCGCAGCTTTCCTGTACTGGGTATTCTCGATTCAATGTCATAGCCACACTTGTCAGCGCTCACATCTCGGGGTTCAAAACCCAATCGTGTTTCGGCTTCCATCACCATCTTCATAGCGAGAAGCTCGATCTTCTTCCGGTTCTCTGCGGCCGCAGCGTCGTCCGCTGCTGTCCAATTTGGTTGCAGCTCCCTGAGCAGTCCAATCGGAATGACAAGTGAACCGCCGACCACCACAGGAGGCAGTGGCGAGAGCCGTCCTTCGAGTTGGAGTTCCGCCATGCGTTTTTGCAGGCGGGCTTGTAGTTCGTCAGCTCTCTGACGGGCCTTGCCAGAATTGATCTTCGCGTTTGTCTTGCCGGCGAGTTCCTGATCTTTGAGTTGATTAGCACGATGATCCCAGTAATTGATTTCTTTCGTCAGTCGATCCTTGACTGCAGCCATCGTGCGTACCACGAGGTCTTTGCGCCGCAAGGTGACTTCTTGAATATGCTTCGGAACTAGCGCTTCGATCGCATAACCGACAACGGTTGATTCTAGGTCCGCTTTCAGCCAAGTTTGCGCGTCCAGCGTCGGCGAGATCGCAGCGTGTTCTTCCGGCGTCGTGGCGCGGTAGTCCAGGTAGGGTGCATAGCCCGCGTGCTTCGTCGAACCCGCCGAATCAATCTCGATGAACTGAAGCTGCCTCGAAACAGCACGGTGATTCCCGGCTTTGTCAATTCGACCGTCCTCGATGGTGTGCTCCAAATAGAAGAGTGCCCGAATGTCCTGCCCTGGATCATTCGGGTCAATCAGCACGGTGCCACGTTTCAATAAATCGCGATTCCGCTCCAAGACTAGGTCAATCGTTGCTGCGAGCAGGGGGTGCCCAGGAGATACGAAAGTGGCCAGCGGCTGTCCCGGTACCGCCCTCAGCGCTTTCTCGAAAGTGATTCGCTCATACTTGAGCAAGACTGGCTCGCCGATTCCGATAAGGCGGTCGCGCTGACGAATCAATGCCGGGACGTGAGTGATCTCAAAGCGGCGAGGCTCGCGTTCCTTGATGGAGCCGCCTAAAACGCGAAACGCCTCCAGGAAAAACGACTCAATGAAATGTGGCTGGAGACGTCTGGCTTCCGCACGCTCCATGTCCTCACGAATCTTCCGAACCTCGGTCGCATCCATGCTGTCCTGGGCGAGTGAGCGTTCTTCTAGAAGCTCCTGACAGTGTTTACGGTCCGTCAAGTTGTCGACGATCTCGTGAAGTTTAGCTTTCACGTCGGGTCGGTCGCCGTACCGTATAGCCTCAATTAGAAGGTCCTTTAGCTTTTGTTCGCGGAACAGCTGTCCGAGAATATCGAAGACGCCCGCGCCAAGGGCTTCTCGTTCTTGTTCAATCTTTTCGAGCAAGCGTTTATAGACGTCGCCTTCGCGTGTCTCTTCAGCCAGTAGATTCCACAGATGGCAGACCTCGGTCTGACCGATGCGGTGGATACGGCCGAAGCGCTGTTCAAGGCGATTTGGATTCCATGGGAGGTCGTAGTTCACCATCAGATGCGCGCGCTGCAGGTTGATTCCTTCGCCAGCGGCATCTGTAGCTAGCAGAATGAGTACGTCTTTGTCCTGCTTGAAGGCCTCCTGTGCCTTGGCGCGATCTTCCCGCCCCATTCCTCCGTGAATTGTAACGAGCGCTTCAGGCACAACCAGCGCTCGAAGTTTTTCACTCAGATAGTTCAATGTGTCGCGATGTTCGGTGAAGATGACCAGCTTGCGACGATGGCCATGGGCATCGAACATCTCCGCGTGATTTTGCAACAGCCCGGAGAGCTCTTCCCATTTTTTGTCCGTCCCGCTTCGGCGAACCCTTTGGGCCAATATTTCAAGCCGCTTCAAGATTTCAATTTCGGCTTCAAGTTCAGCAATGGTCCGGGCTGCTGTCGCCTGATCAACGACCGCCTCTTCGGCTTGTTCGACCTCGGAATCTGGAGAGTCATCAAGCTCGTCGATATCCTCATCAGTGAAGTCGGGCACCTTTTCAGGGCTGATATCTTGAAGCTCTCCGCCGCGCTTTAGTATTTGGTCCTCACGTAAACGTCGCTCAAGTCTTTCTCGCCGTCGCCGCAACGACTGCAGGATGGCTTCAGGGGAAGATGCAAGTCGGCGCTGCAAAATTGTTAGTGCGAATCCGACAGTTCCTTTCCGACCCTCATTTTCCAGAGCATCGGCGCGATTGAACTCATCACGAACGTAGTCGGTAACGCTTTTGTATAGAGCTGCTTCGGCATCGGACAACTTGTAGCCGACGGTATATGCCCTTCGTTCTGGGAACAACGGTGTTCCATCGAACTTGAGCAACTGTTCCTTAACTAGCCGTCGCATCAGGTCTGAGGCGTCGACTGTGTGCACTCCGTCGCGGTCTCGTCCTTCAAAGCGGTCAGCGTCCAACAGAGCCATAAACAGCTGAAAATCTTCTTCCTTCCCATTGTGCGGAGTCGCAGTCATTAGGAGAAAATGCCGCGTGAGCTGGCCAAGGAGTTGGCCGAGTCGATACCGCTTCGTGTATTTGACTTCGTTGCCGAAGAAAGTTGCCGACATTTTGTGGGCCTCGTCACAAATAATGAGGTCCCAATCGGTGTTCGACAGCTTCGCCTGTACATCTTCATTACGGCTCAGCTTATCGAGGCGGCAAATCGCCATCGAATTTTCGGCGAACCAGTTCCCAGTTCGCGCCGATTCAAGTTTGTCGTTCGTCAGGATTTCGAAGGGAAGTTGAAATCGCTGGTAGAGTTCGTCCTGCCACTGCTCGGCAAGATTGCCGGGACACACAATCAGACATCGATGCAGGTCACCGCGAATCAGTAGCTCCTTTACGAGAAGCCCCGCCATGATCGTTTTCCCGGCACCAGGATCATCAGCCAGTAGGAACCGCAAGGGTTGACGCGGCAGCATTTCTCCGTACACTGCTGTGATCTGATGCGGGAGGGCATCAACCATCGAGGTGTGGATGGCTAGCAATGGATCAAAGAGATGTGCCAAGCTAATCCGTTGGGCTTCGGATACCAGGCGAAACATCTTGCCGTCCCCGTCGAAGCTCCACGGACGACCAGTTTCGCCAATCTCCAGGGTAGGCTCGCGGTCGCGATAAAGGAGCACCACGCTGGGCTTCCCTGTAGGATCTTTATACGTGAGCTCGACTGCCGCAGAGCCGTACCACTTGACGTCGACGACCGTAACCAGGCAGTCGGGGAGAATGCCCCTGACGGTGGTTCCTCGTTTTAGATCCTCAAGCTTCGTCATAGCAGTTGCCATTGCGTTTAGGACAACCGATTAGTCTAAAATTCCGATCATAAATCATCTGCTTCTTCAGAGAGTTAGGGTACATGAGCATGGCAATCGAGTCGCGTCCGTGCGGAAGGTTTTTTGGCCAACACTATCGCCTCCGGCGACATTTTAAAATCCTCCGGGCGGATCCTTTATCTCAGACTGTGCCAGCGGAGTCTGCCAACCGGGAACTTCTGACCGACGGCCAGCCAAGTCTCAAAGCTGTGGAGTGAACGTCAGCGAAAGCTCTTGATGCGTGTGTTAGACGGAGACTAGGGGAAAGCGGTGGCACACTGTTCGAACCAACGGCTTGGCAGACTTAGACCCACTCAGTGCCGATGGTCCGGTAGCAATCGTTACTTCCTGCGAGCCGGACATCACCGTCCTCACGCGGCGCTCCGCGCCCCGAACATTCCACAACATCTTTCTTACTGCAGGCAGTAGAGCAGAAGTGTGGCGTGACCGACTAACGACCGGCTCGTCGTGCCGCAGCTTCGATCCAAATTCCTAGGTTGTTGTATCCATCATCGGCCTGCCAATCGTAAATCGGGAAAAGCGTGGAGAAAGTATGATTTGTACAGCCCCCCAGATTGTATGCCACATCGCTCAGAGGCATTGAAGCAGCGTCACGGGCAAATTGCCAGCCGGACTGCATGTATTCTCTGAAACGAAGCTGGTCGCCGTCAATCGTGAATGCTTGTGCGTCGAATGGATTCGACCCTTCCGCGCACTGCCTTCTGTTGAAGCCAGCGATCGTGTGAACGCGAACGGCCAACAGACCATTCCCACGGATAAAGCTCCGAAAGATTTCATAACGAACCCAACGTCTCAGCGTCGTCTCCGCACCAACCAAGACACATGTGACAGTGGAGTTTTGGAGGCCGTCACGAAGAAAGCGCTTTAGAACTTCGACGCCTTCCCTTTCCTTTGCCTCGAACACGGAGCTGTCGAAGAAACCGGCATCCTCGCGTTCACCCTGCGCGACCTTTGTTACCCAGGAATTACGCACGACCCAGGCCCGTGTGACATCCGGCTTATAGTGGAAAGAAAAGAATGTTCGCCGCGCCACAAATTTGACTTCCTTCACACTTGCGGACCCGAGGGCCGGCAAGCAAGCAGCTTCATGTGATTTCAAGCATAGGCAGTCGAAAACGCTGACTAGGTAGAACTTAAGAAGATACCGGAGCCTCTAGCGGCATCTCTAAGCATAGCAGTCCATTGTTGATCTTCCGATGTTACGTTTTCGGCGCACAGAGTATCACTCGGAATAATATACCGACCCGCGGTACAACATCGTCTTCCGAATATTTCCTGAGAGAAAACACTATAGACATTATCCATTGGGCATCGATTCATCGATTTGGTACGTCATAGCGAAATATAGGGCGAATATAATAGGGAATGAGGGCCATTGATCCGCCGCACAGACTGTCACGAATGGAACGCTGGCGTTATGAAACTCTATGAACTCGCGCTGACCGGAGCCCCCACTAGTGATCAAACTGCGGCGGTCGAAAAATGTTTGACCAACGTGCTGAACACGTTTGGGCTGCGCCTGGGAGCCGATGTCGGTTGGTCGATTCGTCCAGCCACGTTCGAGCCCGACCAGACAACTTCGGCGGCTGTGGCGTTCTTTGGGGAAGTCGGCGTCTCGGATGCTGCCGTGGAAGGGCTGTTGAAGCGCGGCACACCAATTATTCCAATCGCAACCGAGGCTGGGAAGATCAGCGCCGAACTTCCGGACCGTTTGAGACCTTTTAACTGCCTTACCTTCGGCGAGGACGGACCCATGCGGATCAGCACCGCATTGCTGGAATGCTTGGGGCTCTTACCGCGTCAGCGCCGCGTGTTCGTCAGTTATCGACGGAACGAGGCGAAAGAAGCTGCCCTACAGTTATTCAACTCTCTGTCCAGCAAGATCTTCGATGTCTTCCTTGACACGCACGGAATATTGCCTGCGGAAGACTTCCAGGGTGTCCTTTGGCACCGTCTCTGTGATTCGGACGTCCTCATCATGCTAGACACCGCCACTTACTTCGCAAGTAGGTGGACAAGTGCAGAATTTGGGCGTGCGCTAGCGAAAGGCATCTCAATTCTCCGTGTGGGATGGCCCGGCGTCACAGCTGCGGCCCGTACGGCCACTGCAAACTCTCTGCAACTTTTGCCTTCAGAAGTGGATGTGGCGGATGGACGTTTGTCGAACGACGCACTCGATCGGATCGCAGCACAGGTAGAAATTGTACGTGCCCAGAGCCACGCGATCCGGAGCCTCAATCTTTTCAGCGCATTGAAGCGAGATATCGAGCGAATTGGTGGAGTGGTCAACGGTGTGGGAGCCCACAATGCAGTCCACCTTCGATTGCCGGACGGCAAAGAAGTGTTCGCTTACCCGACAGTCGGCGTGCCAACTTCAATGACACTCAACGAGGTCGTCGATTACGCATCAGGCAAAGACGCCGCGATTGTTTACGATCATGTGGGCCTGCAGGAGAAGTGGCTGAAACATCTTACGTGGTTGGGTAGCAACATTCCAGCGGCTCGTTGGGTACGCGCGAGCGAGGCAGCGTGGACGTTCGGTGGATGGGGTACGCCATGAACGCGATCTTTCTGTCTGCAAGTGTTCCGGTGCTTGGAAGAGGCAATTACTTCGAAACGGCAGATCCATTCCTCATCCAGTTAGCCGTGCGGGAGTTCATGACTCTAGCACTAGGCCGTCGTCGGATCATCTGGGGCGGACACCCCGCGATCACGCCGATGGTTTGGGCTGTTTGCGAAGATCTTGGGGTCAATTACACCGATGCGGTTGTTTTGTACCAAAGCAGGTTCTTTGAGGAGTTGTTCCCCGAAGAGAATAAGCATTTCGCGAATGTGACGTTCGTCGATGCGGTTGAAGGAGATAAGGAAGCAAGTCTCCTTGCTATGCGGCGAGCGATGCTATCTCGATCTGATCTCGAAGCAGCAGTCTTCATCGGTGGCATGGAAGGCATTCTTGCAGAACATGCGCTGTTCCAAGAATTACATCCGTCTGCAAAAGTTTTCGCAGTACCTTCACCTGGCGGTGCGGCTCGCCAGCTTGCACAAGTTCTTGACCGCCTTTCCGAGGCGCAAATAGAGGATGTTGATTTTGCACGGCTGTTCTACGACAAACTCGGCATCGATCCCAACGAGCGACGAGAGAAGGATAGATGAGAGTCGAGATGGCGAGAGGGGCGCACGGAGGATCTCTTCGCGGCACATCAAACATGTCAATTAATAAGCTGCGGTGCGAGCTTCACGCCGCGCCCTGGTAAGTCTATGGAGGCCGCAATGATTCGACGCCACGTCTTCATCAGCCACCATCACGCTGACAATGACAAAGTTGATCAGCTCACCGAGCTTTTAACTAGAGGTGGAAGTGACGTCCGGAATAGCTCCGTTCGTATGAAACCCGCAAACCAGCGTCGAATGGAGGAAGGACGCGTAAAGGACGAGACGATCCGCCGTCTCCTCCGCATGAAGATATCCTGGGCATCAACTGTATTGGTATTGATTGGAACGGAGACGCATACTCGCCCGTGGGTGGATTGGGAAATTACCCAGGCTGCTAAGCAGGGCAAGCGCATAGTCGGAGTGTACGCTCAAGGTGGGACAGATGCTGAGAAGCCCGTGGCGCTTGAGCGTTATGGATCAGCAATTGTCGCGTGGAACACGGACAACATCGTTGACGCTATCGAAGGCAAGAGCAATCAATTTCAGAATTCAGATGGAACTGAGAGAGCGGCCGTTCATCCGAGCACGACGAGGGTTTGCTGAAGTTGGGAAAGGTCTACATTTACGTCGTCGACCGAGATTTTGGCTTCGCTCCAAATCCATTTCACGGTTGCTGCACCTTGGCAACATGTATGCCTCGCATTCGAGCTAAGGCACAGGTGGGCGACTGGGTAGTTGGCATAGGGGGCTCAAGGCTAAGAGCCACCGGCCGATGCGTATACGCGATGCGAGTAACCGAGACGCTGTCCTTCAATGAGTATTGGGTGAACAAAGCATACTTCGACAAGCGCCCCGTAAGGAATGGCAGCAGCGTAATGATGGTCGGCGATAACATCTACCATCGGGACCAGGCCAGCGGACCTTGGCAACAATTGGATTCGCACCACAGTAACACGGACGGAACTCCCAATCGACTCAACGTAAATAAAGATACGAGTGCCAACAGAGTGCTCGTCTCGCGTGACTATTTCTATTTTGGGAGGGCGGCACCTGCCGTCGCCCCCGGGCTGCTTGCGGCATTGGGATACAGGAACGGTATTGGACATCGAGTTTTTGACGCTTCACAATGCTCAGCCCTCCTCCAGTGGTTGTTCAGCGATTACAAAGCAGCCCGAAACATCGTGGCTGGGGACCCGTTTGATTTTGACCAAAGCGCGAAGCGCTACTCAGGAAAGGGTAGCTCGCTGCTCTAGAACTTATTTTTCAATTGCAAAGATGCGTTTTTCCTTGCGCCGCACGACGCAACCCCCACAGTCGTGAGGCCGAGAGAGTCCGTAGAAGTCTTCTCTCGGCCCTGAGGCAGGCAAAAGCTTCCCGTCTGTGTTCTGCGATCCAGGGGGGCCACAAGAAAACCGTCCTTTTCGCGGATGCCATCTGCCATAATACGACTTCGAACGCGACCGACGCGATTGCAGGTGGTGTGATGGAAGAGATCCCAAAACATCCAGACGGAGGCTCAACGGCCTCGGAACCCGCCGCTGCAGGTTCGATTGAAAGCCGGACGGCTACGCAGCCCACTGCCACGAGTTCCGCTAAGGACGCGGCGGCTCCACCACTCACTGGCACAGGTTCTACTAAGGACTCACCGGCAGCTCGCCATACCCGCTGGATTCTGCCGGCCTTCGCGGGTTTGTTGGGGGGATTCTCTTTGGCTGCACTCATCTGTTCGATACCCGCCCCAGCCCAGACCTTTGTTTCGCTATCCACCGTTTCGGGTGTCTTGATCGTGGGCGGACTCGTTACGCTAATCGTTCTGATTCCGGCTGCCGGCGGTTCCAATTCAGACATAAAGACGGAATTCTTTTCTGCTCGTGCGGCATACCTTTGCGTCATAACGGGGCTGGTGCTGCTCGGCATAGTTGCCATCGGTGCAGTCTTTGCGCGGGTAATGTTGACAGTTGGGGGTCGCTGATGTTCTTGGCACGTACTGAAATCGCGAAACTTGTCAACAAAGGGTTGATTCTTAACTATGAGGAAAAATGTCTCCGGCAATCCTCATACGATCTCAGACTCGGCAAGGAAGTTTACCTTGTGGGCAAAGATGCACCGCAGATGCTTTCGAACAGTTCGCCGTATGTCAGCATTCCTCCCGGTCAATTTGCAATGCTGACATGCTTCGAAGAGATCCAGATACCACGCGATCATATGGCTTTTATCGCGCTGCGAAGCACTTTTAAGTTTCAAGGTCTTGTAAACATCTCGGGATTCCACGTGGACCCCACCCACGAAGGCACGTTGCTGTTTGCCGTTCAGAACGTCGGTCCGAGCGACATCCGGCTCAAATTCCAGGAGCCAACCTTCACGATCTTCTTTGCTGAATTGAAAGGGGATATCAAGGCCTCACGATCAGACGAGAAACAGACCCGACTTAAGCCACGGCTCAAGGGCATTCGATTGGAAGATGTCCAAGTCTTGGGTGGGTCGAGCATTACGATTGCAAGACTCCAAAAGGAAATCGAGCAACTGAGATTTATCATCTTCGTATACACGCCACTCGTTGTTGCCATCTTGGCAGCCCTGATCAAGCTCTTCTGGCACTGATGCTTAACGTCGAAGTTCCGGGTAATAGATTTTGACGCCCCTGAGGTTTTGCGATACCCTCTTGACAGGTAATGGTGATACAAGAATTGGGGCTTTGTGAACCATGACCCCAATATGTAGTATGCTGGGCGAGTTTAAGATGAATTTAGGTCTCACAGAAGTCAAGATCGAACTCACTCAGCGCTGCCCGTTGGCGTGTGTCCACTGCAGCACGAGTTCTCACCGAAAGCAGTCTAGTTGCCTCCCCGTTGAAACAGTTGTCCGAGTTCTCAATGAAGCCTCCGAGTTGGGTGCCCGCAAGGTCGTCTTCACGGGCGGTGAGCCTCTTGTCTACGAGCACCTTGGAGAGGTCATTCGTACAGCGTCTCGTCTTGGGATTCAGCCGACGCTCTATACGACTGGCATTCTCGATAACCAGTTAACGCCAATCACTAACAAAGCAGCGGATGAACTGGTTGGCAGAGGGATCGCGCGATTCATCTTTAGCGTCTACTCAGCCCAGGCATCGGTCCATGAGAAGATCACTCGCTACGGAACATTTGTGGCGACATCGTGTGCAATCGAGGCCGCGGTACAGACAAGAATCCCAGTGGAGATTCACTTCGTCGCGATGAAACAGAATTTTCGCGACCTGTCTGATGTAGTGAGAATGGCCAGACGTGTCGGTGTGTGTCGTGTCAGCGTTCTCCGCTTTGTGCCCCAAGGTCGTGGTAGAATTTTGCACTCGGAAGAGTTGTCTCGAACGGACCTGGTCGAGTTGGCAGAGGCAATAGAATACTCCCGCTCACAACATCCACAGCTAACGATTCGAGCAGGATCGCCTTTTAATGTTCTTGGAGTTGGCTTTACGCCCTGCAATGCAGCCCAGGATGTTCTAATCATTAATCATCGAGGCGAAATATTCCCCTGCGATGCCTTCAAGAATGTTCATGTTGCGGAGCCCGAATTTGGTTCAGTACTGAAACGCCCGTTGAAAGAGGTCTGGGAGAAGTCGGTTTATTTAAATCGAGTCAGATCCATTCTGAACAGACACACGGGCGACGGCTGTCAAAGTTGCAATACGTTCGATGGCTGCAGGTCAGGGTGCCTAGCGCAAAAGGTACTCCGTGACGGATGGGATGATATGGATAACAGGGATGCAGCTAACTTGGTTCAAATCGCACCCTTGGTCGCGCCTGAACCGCTCGCTTCTGCTTCAATCCAACTCGTACGCTGTCTCTAGATTGTTGGCCATCTGGGTGGGGAGAGTACATTCCTCAAGGATGGGCACTTGGCCTGAAAGGGAGACGGCGAGTTTCAATTTGTCAGCAAACGCCGCAATTTGTTTCGCATCGTGGATTTGCTCAACCCATGGTCGATGTATCGCTGTCCTTGGGCCGGGATGGTATAAGACACCCAAATATCTACGGTTCCAAGGAATCACTTGTCCCGCCGAACGCTTAATCTGGCAATTGTGGCCCACGATCCTGCCGAGAGCCTCCAGCGCGACCCTGCCGAGCGCGACCACGAGCCTCGGATTCACCACATCAAGCGTACGCCTGAGTAATTCGGAGCAGTTGCGTATTTCCTTGGTGGTCGGTCGATCATTGTTGCCCTTGTCGTCCCTGGGATTACAGAGAATCGCATTAGTGATGAAGATCGCAGAGCGACTCCAGCACATTGCCTTGAGCAGCTGTTCGAATCGGTCACCTGTGCGGTCGCCAAAGAGCGGAACGCCCGTGACCTCCGCTCCAAGTCGGCCAGGGGCTTCGGCTACGAACATTACGTCGGCGTTCCAGTTACCATTGTGGTCGGTCAACACTCGGCGGGAACAGCCCATTCGAGAGCAGATTGAGCATGCTTGTGCATCTCTGATCAGCTGCGCTTGAGAAGAGAGTGACTGGCTCTTGTTTGGCAATTGTCTCGCCGTCCGAAACTAGTCGAGACCCATTCTACGTCATTGGTCCGCTCGCGCCTCGGCCCAGCACCACCGTAGGCACTGTGGAGCTTACGTGGTTGCAGGGTTGATACCGATGTCAACGCGCTCAAGGCGCACAGGGCCATGGGATCCCGCAATAACCGAAAGTCAAGCCCGTTCCCAAGTATTCGCTTTGTGATCGCCAATTGTTTGCTCCGGAACTGGTTGCAAGTCGGACTGCTCATCGCCGCCTCAGAGAAAGCGCCGGATAGGAGCCGCACGTTGCTAGGGCAGTCCGTTCTCTGGTATCCGGCTTGCTAGACAATAATCGCCAAAGATGGCCGGAATTCGCGAACTTCTGCGGAAATACACAGGAGAATTCTCTGCAGTTCAGACTGTCTGGCGGAGAGGGAGGGATTCGAACCCTCGGTACAGGTGTTAGCCCGTACAACGGTTTAGCAAGCTGGAACATTCCACCACGTAAGGCCTTCACTCCAAAGACCCGTTCCCCTCTCGCAGTCCGTTCCGCAGCCTAAATCCAAGTATTGACGATCATGTACTGACTTTCTTGTACTGATCAACCAGCCACGCCCGCGGACCTAGGCCTCTCGCGGCACAATCGCAGGCCTATGAGAATACAGAAAGGAAGTCTCCTGCTCCAACACGGCTCCTGGCACGTGAGGTTCTACCAGGGCGGCAAGCGCAAGTCCCTCCGCGTGGCTCCGGAGGGGACCGACCAGAAGAAGGTCCGCCAGCTGGCGGCGACACTCATGCTGGAGGTCAACTCGGGCAAGGTCGAGGCGATCGATTCACGGAGGCCGGAGGTCATGGTCTTCGACTTCTGGACGGAGACCTTCCTCCCGTGGGCGACGGACAACCTCAAGCCAAGCTCGACGCACGGCTACAGCAAGCTTTGGGACGGGGTCCTCAAGGTCCACTTCGCGGGCCGGTCGATCGAGGGATACAAGACGCACCATGGGAGCGAGTTCCTCTCCAGCTTGGCTCCGCGAATGACGCGCAACTCCCTCAGCCACGTACGCTCGCTCAGCAGCTCCATCTTCGGCCACGCCGTCAACCGCGGCGTCATCGACCGGAACCCGTGGCGCGAGGTGAGGCTATTGGCCAAGCCGAAGGCCTCGACTCCCACGGGGCACTACACGATGGAGGAGGCGAAGGAGAACTTGCGGTTGCTCGCCGGAGACGCCAAGGCCCAAGCGGCGTTCGGCCTTTCGTTCTTCCTCGCCCTTCGTCCAGGGGAGCTCAGCGCGCTTCGCTGGGAGGACTTCGGGCCGGAGACCGTCGTCGTGAGGAGGAGCGCTTGGCGAGGGATCGTGGGCCAGACGAAGACGGGGACGGAGTTCGAGGTGCCGCTCATCCCGCCCGCGAAGGAGCTGTTCGAGAGGTACGCTCTGGAGCGTTACGAGTCCAACGTGGCTTCCAAGACTTCGCCTCCAGTGCTTCGTGGGTGGCTCTTCCCGAACCCCTCGGGCGCAAGGCCGCTGGACATGAGCGCGTATGCGAACAGGGTCCTTCGCCGGATTTTGAAGGAGAGGTACAAGGGCCTGTACTCCGCGAGGAGGGGAATGGCGACCGAGCTGGTGGAGGCGACGGGCAACGCGGTCTCGGCGCAGGGGATGCTGCGTCACGCCAGCATGACGACCACGCTGGCCTTCTACAAGAAGCAGACCCCGCAGGAGACCATGAGGGGAATGGAGAAGATCGCCGAGGCTTGGTCTAAGAAGTCCTAGCCGACCAGGTCTTCGATGTCTGTGGAGTTGTCCGCCCTTTCGAAGGGCCGGATAGGGTCCTCGTACTTGGCGAGGAAATCCACCAGCTTGGGCACCGAGTCCAGCCTCCGGTCCAGCTCGTCCATGCGCATCACGAGCAGGTTGAACTGGTGGGAGACTTCGTTCAGGCGGCGCAGCACCGCGTCCAAGGTCACGGTCGAGGCCAATGGCTCTCTCCTTTATCTATGCTTGGGTCGTTAGAGCGAGATGCCGAGGTCCGCGAGGAAAGCCGCGTCAGCTGGTGTGACCTCGGTGACGTCGTCGGGGATCAGGTCGGCAGGCACCCAATGGATGCCGGTGGAGGCCTCGTACAAAGCCTGAAGCTCCTTGAAGTACTTGATGGTGTCCGCAAGTCGCCGCTCCGCCAGCTTGGCCCTCAGCTCCGCGGGCATCGTGGACTGCTGCATCTTGTCTGCGATCTTCATGACAAAAGGCTCCTCAGCGCGTTGATGGACTCCTTCTCGGTCTTGCCAAAGCCGACCACGAAGCCACGCCCGTCAAGCCAAGCACGCCAGACGCCTCCCCGCAGCCTCGTAACGATCGGGAGCTGCTTTAGCGGGTCCCTGCCCTGTCTCAGATACTTGAACCTTTGCTCGTCTTCGTGAGCCATTTTGAAAAGTCCTCCCAATAAAAAAGGGGACAGGCTTCCCAAAACCCGTCCCCTCGGCATTACAAGGAGGAACTCAATCCAGGCGGTTCCTTTGACAAGTACGCCTGAGACTTGCCCGATCTGAGGCTCTCGGTCGCCGTCTCGCTAAAGCTTGGGCGTTTCCGTCTTGGACGAGTCCGCCAGCAGGGAGTCGAGGTGGGCTTTCCGTTCCCGCAGCTCGCGTAGGCGAGGCTTGAGCGGCCCGAACTCGCGGCACGTCTGAGCCAGGGCCTTGGCCTGAGCGATCTTGCACCGCATGTTGGCCTTGAGGTCCCTTGCCCGCTCCTCCAGCTTGTCGGCTTGTCTGAGCAGCTCGGAACGGTCGACGGCGCTCAAGGAGAACGCCTCCGCAGACGCCAGCTGGCGGCTCTTCTTGGCAGACTCCGCCAGTTCGCGAGCCTCGGACTCTGTCTGGTCTTCGAGCTTCTTCGCGGCCTGCTCGGCTTCCGCGACGGAAGGCAGCGAGCCCACACCGCGGCGCTCCAGCAGCTCCAGCTCTTGGACCCAGTTGGCCTCCGGGTCGGGCTTCGACTGGGTCTTTGCGGCCTTCGCCGTGGACGGCGGAGGGGCACCGGGCAGGTCGCCTCGCTCGTACTGCTCCTGGGTGACGGTCGAGTACTTCAGCATCTCGGGGATCTTCGCCAGCACGTTTATGATCGAGCTCATGTCGTCGTCTCCTTGTTCCGGCCCGGTTTGCTTGACCGGTCTTTTTAATTCCAAGGCCGGGTTGGTCGCCATTCGGACGAAGGCTTCCGATCCCGGCCTTGGTTTCCCATTGCAGTCGCGGCCCGCTTTAGGAAAGTCAATCTCGGATGTCGGCCTTCACGGACTTTAGGGAGTCTGACTCGCTCATCCCCAGAAGGCGGCAAAACTCGTAGTCCTTCCGCTGCGCCCCGGTCAGTCCGCTCGCCTCGGGGCTTTCCTTCACCTCGGTCCACGCTTGGGGACGGGCCTTGCGCAGCCCCTCGAACAGGATCTCGTCTGCCTTCTCCATCGAGAAGTCGCCGGACTCCTCGACCCGCTGGCCTCCGTTGTTCCTGCGGATGGTGCGGTCTATCTCGGAAAGGCATTCCTTCGCCAAGTTGACCTGGGTCTCCACGGACATGCCCTTCGTCCGTCTGAAGAAAAACTTGTTCTTCTGGGCCTCGCTCATCGCCCCAATGCTCTCGGACAACAACGCTTCCATCGATCTCATACGTCACCTCTCTTGACCACTATGCCGCGATTCCCCGATGCTCGACGCAAACTTTGTTCTTAGGCGGCTAAGCCTGTTCGGACGTCACCTCGGCGTACGTCCTGGCGTTGAGTTCCGTCTTGGCCTTCTCCGCCTCAGCGGTTCCCAAGCTGGTGAGCTCAAGGAAGCGGGCCCTTCCGAAGCCGGTGCGCGATGCAATGACGAGCCCCTCCGCCAGCAGCCCGTCCACGCACCGGTTCCAGCTCTCCTCGTACATGGACCGACGCACCTTGGCCGCGAGCTTGCCCTCGTTCTGCCTGCCGTGGCGCAGCAGGGTCCGGAGCACCTTGCCCCGGAGCATCGAGGCCTCAAATGTGTTTTCCTTCTCCATCTCTGTTTCTCCTTTTTAGAATCCGACTTCCTCTTCTTCTTCGATCCGCTTCCAGTAGCTCGTGACTGTGTTGTGGCTCTTGATCTTGAGCAGGTCCGCGGTCTCCCTCGCCGACATGCCCTTCTTCTTGCACTCGATCAGCTGCGCCCTGAGCTCCGGAGTGAGCCTGCCCGCACGCTTCTTCGGCGACTTGGCGAGCTGCGAAGCCAGGTCCACCTCGTCCTCGGGAGCGTCCACCACGGGGAACCGTCCGCGGCTGATGTTCGAGTTCCCCTTTTCGTCGTGCGACGCCACGGAGAACTGGATCGGCCTCTCGAAACCACGGCCCTTGATGCGCTCGACCTGCACCTTCGAGGTGCCGTCGATCTTCCTGAAGCCGAAGGCCACGTCCACCTTGCCGCCGAACGTGACTGAGTCCTTGAGGTACTCGGATGGGTCGATGGTCGCGCTCCTCGCCCCAGACTTGGTCGGGTGCGCGATCAGGACCACTGCCTTGCATCCCGCGTCCACCAGCTGGCGGACCTTCCCGAAGAACTCCACCCACTCCGCCGACTGGAACGCGTCCTGGATGCGGGCGACGTCCAGCATCGTGTCCACGATCAGGACCTTCCCGACCGCCTCCTCCCTGAGCCTTGGGTCGTCGATCGCCACGAACGCAGAGGCCTTCGGCCCGCTGGCTTGGAATCGCGGCTCTTTGTCCAGCCCGAAGTTCCTCGCGTAGCTCAGGAAGATCCCGTGAGGCATATCGAGGCAGAGGTAGATCACTCCGTCCACGGCCTTGCCCGCGTCGGTCACCTCGAAGTGGTCCGCCACGGGTCTTCCGGCGAGCAGACCGGCCGACAGCTCCAGCGCGAACATGGACTTGTAGCTCTCGAACAACCCAGCGAAGACATGCACGCCGCCCTCGACAAGAAGGTCCTCCACCAGCTCCGAAAACGGCTCGACCTCCCAGTCGCACAGCGGCGTGAAGATCGGGCCTGTCGGCTCCGGATCGCCGTACCCTGGACGGGACTTGATCCCAAGCTGGTGGGGACCGACCGAGTAGAACGTGATCGGCTTGTGCAGCTTTCCCAGGAAGTGGTCGAGGTACTTCTCGCTTTGCCACAGGCTGACGACCGTCCGCGGCCTGAGCCAGTGCTGGTCCTGCCTCTCCGCCATCACCGTCGCGTGGTCCTTGCCCTCCGCGTCGTAGGCACCGTTGGGTTCTCGCATGGACATCGCCAGCTGGTCCGCCCACATCTCGCCGCTCAGCGAGTACGGGCTGTCGCCGTCTCGCCCCGAGTCCTTCGCCACCAAGAGAAGTCGGGCGAGCTGCCGCTCCTCCGCGTCCGGCCACAGTTCTTTGATCCTCCGCTTGAGGTAGAAGGCCGAGCCTTCCTCGGCCATGTCGTCGCCGTGCCCCATGACCAGCACGGTCGAAGGGTCGTCGTCGTCGTCGAGGATGTCCACGAGCCGGTGGGCGAGCTCCTCGTAGCCGGATGGACCCGCCACGTCGTACACCTTGTGCTTAGGCTTCGGGTTGTGTTGTCGATATGCCATGGGTTCTTGGTCGCTGCGAACAATTTCCTTATTTAAAGTAGTGCGATTCCGAAAGAGTGACGCAAACTTTGTCCGACTCATCGCATTGCACCAAGGACCGTGGTGCGCCATGGACTATGGAGGAAATGAAATCGACCGGGCGCAGACCCGCGAAGCGCCGTGGACGCTCTAGCAATCGGGTCCGCGGTGAGAAAAGCGCGTCGCCTTTGACGCGGTCAACGGTCGATTTGCCTTAGTATTTTGACCGACCGACCACCAGCCCGTAACGCGCTTGCTACGCGGTTACGGTTGCGAGCTACGGTCGAACGACCGGTCGATTGACCGCTTTGACCAGACGAGGACGGACTAGGGCAAGCTGGCGACGATCCGAAATCGAGGACCTACATGGGGTCGAAGGCCTGGTATCAGGGCGTTAGGAGGCTTTTCGGAAACACCTAGGCAGGAAAAGCGGAGGTCCTTTGTTGAGGTCGGACTAGCCTGCGTGCGGCGGAACGGACCGCAGAACCGCCTAAGCCCATGCCGCGCAACAGAAGCATGGCGGTCATGAAGACCGTCGAGCGGCGATCCGGGCCAGTTCTAACAGGCCTCCGAGCGTGGAAGCCTACCAGCTGGCGGCGCTCCTCCGGGCTCCTTAAACGAGACCGCATCGCGGAAGGCGAGCTACGTTCGGCGCCTACCGACCCGCACTCGCGGCCATCGCCCTCGGCTTCGTCTGCCCTTTGGCCTCGAAGAAGGCCGTCACAAACTCCGCCGCCTGTTGCGGAACGATCGCATTGCCTGCTGCCCGCAGAAGAGCCAGGGATCCGGAAAGCCCATCAGCCACAGGGCTCGTCTTGGGCTCACACCCGCGTCTCTTGCCGTTCTTGTCTTTGACCCAGACGCGGTCTTCCCAGAAGCCGCGCCAGAAGTCAAATCCGTCGCTTCTTCCAGGAGGCCGTAGAACCGGTGCTGCTGACTGGCCATGGGAGTCGGCGACAAAGTATATTC
>Ga0070732_10000509_pt1 | contig 24303 bp, 15 predicted proteins | sample Coa_R1_5_FD_66449 | JGI IMG/M metagenome (GOLD analysis project Ga0070732, IMG submission 66449) | Surface soil microbial communities from Centralia Pennsylvania, which are recovering from an underground coalmine fire - Coalmine... | ecosystem: Environmental > Terrestrial > Soil > Unclassified ... | reverse complement strand
TACCAGCCAGGAATTCAATGCGCTTTCCGACGAGCAAGTGAAGGAACTGCTCCCACGACTCCGCGTGCTGGCCCGTGCGCTGCCCCTGGATAAACTGCGCCTGGTCCGGTTGTTGCAGGAACAGAATGAAGTCGTCGCGATGACCGGCGACGGCGCTAACGATGCGCCATCGTTGAAAAAAGCCGACGTGGGATTAGCGATGGGGCTGACCGGAACCGAGGTCGCCAAGGAAGCCAGCAAGATCGTTTTGCTCGACGATTCCTTCGCGACCATCGTCAAGGCGGTGCTTTGGGGCCGGTCGCTGTATGAAAACATTCAGCGCTTTCTGCAATTTCAGCTCACGATCAACGTGAGCGCTCTTACGATTGCCTTCTTGGGGCCATTTCTCAACATCCGCCCGCCGTTCACCGTCCTGCAACTTCTCTGGATCAATGTCGTAATGGACACCTTCGCCTCGATCGCGCTTTGCTCCGAGCCGCCGCAGCCAGGCCTCATGAAAATGAAGCCGAAACGGAAGAACGATAACATTGTCACGCGAGCAATGGCGTTCACGCTCTTTTCAACTGCGGCATTCTTTGTCGTGGCGATGATTCGGATGCTATTGGGCATGCAATATGGCCAATGGTTCGCAGCCGGCAGCGGGCCGAATCCTGACCAATGGGAGTTTGCGCCGCTGAATGTCCGCCAAGTAAGCGTCTTTTTCAGCACCTACGTCTGGTTTCAGGTGTGGAACCTGGTGAATTGCCGCTCATTGACGCCGGGCCGTAGCGGTTTCGCCGGTTTACTTCAAAACCGCGCATTCCTGATGATTGCCGGCCTGACGGTGCTTGGCCAGTTTTTGATCACTACCTTGGGTGGAGCAATCTTTCGCGTCGAGCGACTGAATTGGACCGACTGGTTGGCGCTTGCAGTGTTGACTTCGACGGTCTTGATTTTCGGCCATGCCTGCAAATGGGTGTACCAACGCATCAAGCCCGATTGGTTTGGCAGTCCCAAGAAATAAAAGGCTTTTTTTCTGCTTTTGCTAATGTTTTCGCCATCTATTGCGGACTTAGTAAACTGTAGCGGCGCCTTCTAGCAGATGTTCCGGAAACTTGGATTGTTGACTAAGATGCACCGCTCGCGCAGGCCTCGTGCGTCGCCTTCTGCCGGAACTTGTGGGTTTTGAACGCGTCCAATAGGTATAGGTCTAACCGGCCCTGGAATATCCTCTCTTCTTTTAGGTTGGGAGCAAAAGCAATGCGGTCTGTTTCTTTCCTGGGTGCCATGCTCGTCTCGCTTGGACTTGCCTTCAACGTCTTTGCGGCTGATGAAAAGAAGGATTCGAAAGAGCCGAAGGAAAGCCCGTCGGCTTCCAGCTACGTGTCGGTAAACGACGTCACGGTGGTCATTTCGGGGGCTAGTAGCAACTCGGTCTCGATCAAAGTGCAAGGGTACAAGGGCAACGCCAAGCGCCCACAAGCTACCACACAAGACGATGAGCTAACCTTTACCTCCGACGTGGTCATTCGCCAACGGCACCTGCCGCCGAAGCTGGATGAGAAGGGAAAGAAGATCGCGTATACGTCCGAAGAGTTGCAGAAGCTCAAAGGCAAGGGTGGCGTGGGATACGAAGCCAGCCCGAGCGACCTGCACACTGGCCAGACTGTTAGCTTGCACCTCGTCAAGTTGAAAGGCGCCAAGGGCGAAGACGCAAATAAGCTGTACGTCTCGAAGATCATCATCGAATCCGAGCCGCCCCCACATCCCCAGGACCAGGCGAAAAAGCCGGATAAGAAGCCGTAAGTGGGAATTCGCCTTCAGGCCGCCGCAAGCGACAAGGTTGCTTGTGGCGTTTTTGTTTGCGGCGAGCCCATCTGCTTGCATCGGCCCATGTTCCCCGCTACCCTGATGCTATGGCTTTTGTGCGGAGGAACCCCGGCATGCGCTGGTCTGCTATCGTTTTGCTTTTGGCTTTACCTGCCTCGTTGCCGGCCCAGGATGCCACGCTTCAGGAAGCTCGCGCGCGCTGGTTGCACGGCAACTACGAGGAGGCTCGTGCCGCATACGCGGAGCTAGCGAAAGCAGATAATGCGAAGCCGGCAGTGTTCGTGGGCTGGAGCCGGGCATTCCAAAGCCAGGGCGAATACGATAAGGCGCTCGAAATCGTTGAGAAAGCGTTGAAGGACCGGCCCGACAATGAGGAACTGCTGGCCCGCAATGCGGAACTCCTTTATCTGCGCGGGCGCTGGGACGAAGCCGAGGCCGCGGCTGATGCTGCCATCAAAAAGAAGTCGGAGCAATTCCTGGCGCGCTGGATTAAGGCACGCGTGCTCAATGATCGCGGCAAACTCGAGGACGCCGATCAGGCATTCCGTTGGTTTGTGCGAACCTACTCTGCTCGCAGCGAGGCCGACAAGGATATCAAGGACCCGGAAGAACTTTGCCTCGTGGGTCTGGCCGGTGTCGAAAACGCCAACTGGCATAGCATCACGGATCAATTCAACTTTATCTTGAATGATGTCTATTCCGACGTGCTGAAAGCCGACAAGGATTACTGGTTCGGCGAACTGTATGCTGGCAATCTGCTGCTGGAGAAATACAACCGTGGCGAAGCGGTGTCTGCCTTCGATAAGGCGCTGAAGATCAACCCGCGCGCGGCGGAAGCGTTGGTCGGCAAAGCGATCGCCCATTCGCAACGCTTCGATCTGAAAGAAGCCGAGGATTTTGCAAACCAGGCGCTGAAGATTAACCCGAAGCTCGTAGACGCATTACTGGTCAAGGCAGATTTGCAGTTATTGGCCGGAGATCTCGTCAAGGTGCGCGAGCTTCTCGACGAAGCCCTCAAAGTTAACCCGCGCGACGAGCACGTGCTGGGCCGGCTGGCTGGACTTTATGTCATTCAACACAAAGCGGACGAACTGGCAAAGCTGGAAAAAGAAGTCACGGCTTACGATCCCAAGCCGGGCTTGCTGTACCACGAATGCGGCAACGCACTCACTCATCGCAAATTGCTGACTACGGCGGAGGGTTATTACAAGAAGGCGATCGCGCTGCGGCCGAACATGCCCTGGCCACGCGATGAACTCGGCCTGCTGTACATGTTGATGGGTAAGGAGGCGGAAGCAAGCAAGGTTCTGGATGAAGCCTTCAATGCGGACCGCTTCAATGTGCGCGTCGCCAACTCGCGCAAGGTGCTCGAGCATCTGAAGCTATACGAAACGATCAAAACGCCGCACTTCCTGCTGCGCTATTCGCCGAAAAACGATCCGGTGTTGGCTCGTTACATGGCTGACTATCTGGAACAGCTTTACGACAATTATTCCAAGCAATTCACCTATGCGCCCAATGAGCCAATCCTGGTCGAAGTGTTCAACAATCACGAGTTTTTCAGCGGTCGCGTAATCGCCGTGCCCGATTTGCACACGATCGGCGCCTGCACCGGCCGCATGTTTGCCATGGTATCGCCCAAGGGAAGAGGCATCCGCAAGCCTTTCAACTGGGGCCGGGTCCTGCGGCACGAATTGGTGCACATCTTCAATCTCGAACAAACCGACATGCAAGTTCCGCATTGGCTCACCGAGGGGCTGGCCGTGAGCAATGAAGGCTTCCCCCGGCCGCCCCTGTGGAACCAGGTGCTCGCCCAGCGCGTCGCCAAGAATGACTTGCTCAACCTGGACAATATCACGCTCGCCTTTGTCCGGCCGAAGGATCAATTGGAATGGACGCTGGCCTATTGCCAGAGTTTGCTCTACGTCGAGTACGCCAAGAAAACTTACGGCGACAAGGTCGTGGGCCAAATGCTGGCCGCGTACATCGACGGCCTGGATGATGCGGCCATGCTGAAAAAAGTCTGCAAGGTGGAAAAGGCGGATTTCGAGAAAGGCTACCGGGCGTATCTGAATGAAGTCGTGAAAGGAATGAAGGTTGCAAAAACCAGCGGCAAACCGATGACAGTGAGCGAATTGCAAGCGGCCCACGAGAAGGATCCGGAAGATATCGAAATCGCCGCCAAGTTGGCCGAGCGACTGCTCAGCCGTGAGCCGGCCGAGGCACGCAAACTAGCCGAGGCGGTGTTGGCCAAGCAAAAAGATCACCCGAAGGCGGCGGTCGTGCTGGCCAAGCTGGAGGCAAAGGCGGGCCGCACTGACGAAGCCATCAAAGCCCTCGAGGTGGCACTAAAAAAAGTCGAACCGGATGCCGGTTTGATCCTGGCACTGGGCCGGCTCTATGTGGAAGGCAGCAAGCTGGACAAGGCTGCGGAGTTGTTCGAACAGGGCCGGAAGGTCGACCCGTATGACCCGGTCTTTCTCGAAGAACTTGCCCGGCTGTACAAGAAGACTGACGACAAGGCGAAGCGAATCGCTGTGTTGACGGAACTGGTGGCCACGGATGCTGACGAATTCGACCAGCGTAAGTTGCTGGCCCAGATGCTGCTCGCTGAGGGCCGCAACGCGGAGGCCGAGAAGGTCGCCAAGGACGCGCTGGAAATCGACTTGCTGGATGAGGAAGTGCAAGACGTCCTCTTCAAAGCGCTGAAAGCGCAAAAAAAGGACGACGAGGCCGCCCGCATCAAGAAATTGTTGCAGGATTAACTGTTGCCGCTTGCGGCTTAGCACTATGACCTTGAACCAACTTCAGGATATGATTCGTACCATGTATGGAGCTAAAGACGGCGCACGTGGCATGGAAGGCACGTTCATGTGGTTCATGGAAGAGGTGGGCGAGCTGTCGGCAGCATTGCGTGGCGGAACTCGGGAAGAGCAAGTACTGGAATTCGCCGACGTACTGGCCTGGCTGGTCACGCTCGCGAACATCGCCAACGTCGATTTAGAAGCGGCAATGTCTGCGAAATATGGTGCGGGTTGCCCCGGTTGCGGTCGATCGCCGTGTGTGTGCGGAACTGCGGAGAAACCATAGTTTTGGTGAGTGGTGAGTGGTGAGTTGTAAACAACGTGGGGCGGTTGTCATTCATGCGTCACCTCTTTCGTTACACGTTTGCAGCGAGTCTCGGCTGCCTGCTCCTGTTCGCGTCGGCGTGCAATCGCGCTCCCACGGGTGGCGGCGACGGCCGCTTCAAAGTGCAACTAAAAAACGTGCAAGTCGGTCTCAAGCCGGGGCCGATGCCCGGCAACGACGACCCATTGCGCCGTTACCCGCTGTACAAGGCCGGCATGTGGACGCCGGTGCTCGTCGAGATCGAAGGCAAGGGCAAGCTCGACGAGACCGAGTTGGTGGTGGAAACGACCGACAGCAGCGACATCTTGAACAACTACACTATTAAGCTGCCCCCGGTGGAATTCTCCGCCGAAGCCCCCACGGTTCAGGTCGTGAGCTATGCCCGGCCCGGGAAGCCGGATAGCAATGTCACGGTGTACTTGCGCACCGGCGGCAAAGATGTTTGTCAGCCGTATGAACTCACGCCTTCGGCCCTGAAACCTTCGGATTACTTGTACCTGACGCTGGGGCGGCGTCTTTCCGGATTGCGCATTCCGGGTCAGGAAGATAAGGTATTTCGCCAATCGGAAATTGCCGCCATCGACAACGCCTCGGAGTTGCCGACACAATGGTTCGGTTACAACACGGTGGACCTCGTGATTCTGACCACGGGGAATGCCGAGTTTGTGAATGGACTTTTGGATAACGAACTGCGGCGGCGAGCGCTGCTTGAGTGGGTGCAACGCGGCGGCAAGCTGGTGATCAGCGTCAGCAGCAATCAGCAGTTGCTCGCCAACCGGCCGGACCTGAAGGCCGTATTGCCCGTCGAGCTAACTGGCACGCTTACCTTCCCGTCCATCCGGCCGGCCTGGGCGGAAACCTCGGGACCGACCGAAGAAATGGCCGACACAAAGGGCAAAAGCCCGGTGCTGATAGCGAAGATGGAACCGAAGCCCGGCCGCAATGTCCGCATTCCGTTGTTGCATCAGAAGAAATATCCATTGGTAGCGCAGGCGAATTTCGGATTGGGCCGGGTGACGGTCGTCGCGTTTGATCTCGACCAAGCGCCCTTTACGCAATGGAAGGGCCAGCCCGCGTTCTGGAATACCTTGCTGATAGAAAGCGGCCCCGCCTATGCGACCAATGTCCAGAAGGATGACTTCTTCAGCTCGACTCATGCCGCCAACGATCCAGAACTGCTGTCGCAAATGCAGCGCAGTCTGGAAGAGTTTGAAAACGTGCCGGTCATTTCGTTCTGGTGGGTAGCGCTTTTCATTCTCCTGTATATCTTGGTGGTCGGCCCGCTCGATTACTTCCTGCTCAAGAAGGTGGTGAAGCGCCTGGAATTAACGTGGGTGACGTTCCCGATCGTGGTGATCAGCGTGAGCGCGGCGGCTTATTTCACCGCCTACTCGCTGAAAGGCCACGATCAGAAGATCAACAAGCTCGACCTGGTGGACATTGACCTGGAGACTTCCACGGTGCAGGGCAACACCTGGTTTTCCATCTTCAGCCCGCGAATTCAGAATTACTCGGTGACCGTGGAACCGGCCGAGCGCTGGGGCTTGCGCAAGGATTCGCCGCCAATGCCGCTGGTAAGCTGGATGGGAAGTGCCAACAAGGGCCGGCAGAGCCTCTTTCGGCGCTCCTACGACTACGAGCCGGCAGCGGCGGGGATGGACCACGTGCCCATCCAGGTGTGGTCGACCAAGGGATTCCAGGCGTCATGGCAAGCACCCATCGACCTGGCCAATCCGCCGCTCAAGGCGAATCTTGGCTCGCGCGAAGCGAACGAAGTCCACGGCGAGATCAGCAACAAACTTCCGGTGACGTTGCAGGAAGTCTATTTGATCCACGGCAAAAACGTGTACCCGTTGGGCACACTTACTGCCGGGAACAGCACGCGCATCGCCGTGGCCAAGAAGGATATTATCGACCTCAGGACCTGGCTCACTTCATCTACCGGATTTACGAATTTGTCGCCGGCTTACGGCAACAACTATCGCAACGTCAGCGGTAACTTCGCCGACCCGGAGCCGGCTCGCCATTTCATGCGCTCGCTCATGTTCCACGAGGCGCTGCAGAAGGCTGGGTCCGGATCATTCTTTAATGGCAGCGTACGCGAGTACGATCAATCGTGGCGATTGCGGACGGATGACAACCCGCCGGGTGAAGAAGCCATCCTGGTCGCCAAGGTCGCCGAGGAACACGGGGCGGCGAAAGACGTGGCCGGCAAGCCCAGCTGTGTATCCCGCCTGAAGCTCGGCACGCCCCTCGACGGCACCATGCGGCAAGAAACCTATGTGCGTATGTTCTTGAAAGTGCAATTGGAAAAATGATCCCATTGGCCGCTTGCGAATTCGTCGGCGAAGCCGCAAATGGCATGTCTGATTTGAGAAAGACTCCATGATCGAAACCCGCGATCTCACGAAGATGTACGGCGATCTCTATGCGCTCAATCGCCTCACGCTCAAGTTGGAAAAAGGCGACGTGTATGGCTTCATTGGCCCCAACGGCGCTGGCAAAACCACGACGATGCGCATCTTGGCCACGCTGCTCAACCCTACCTGGGGCGAGGCGTCGGTCTGCGGCTACTCGATCTACAACGGGTCGAAAGAAATCCGCCGGCTGATCGGCTACATGCCCGATTTCTTCGGCGTGTATGACGACATGAAGGTGATCGAGTATCTGGAGTTTTTCGCCGCCGCCTACCGCATCAAGGGGCCGGAACGCAAGCAGAAGTGTGAGCAAGTGCTGGAGCTAGTCGACCTTGGCTACAAGCGCGATGCGCTGGTGACGAGCCTGTCGCGCGGCATGACGCAGCGCCTGGGTCTCGCCCGCGTTTTGCTGCATGAGCCGCAAGTGCTGCTACTCGACGAGCCGGCCAGCGGTCTCGACCCGCGTGCCCGAATCGAAATGCGCGGCCTGCTCAAAGAACTGCGCAGCATGGGGAAGACCATCCTCGTTTCGAGCCACATTCTTCCGGAACTGGCCGACATTTGCAACAAGATTGGAATCATCGAGCGGGGCAAGCTCCTGTTCGATGGCGACGTGGAGGCCGCCATTCGCCAGGTCCGTCACAGCCTGGTGTATCTCGTTTCGGTGGCGAACGGTCTGAACCCGACGGCCCGCAGCCATCTGGAGCGCCATCCCGATGTGAAAGAAGTCGAATTCAAGGAACAAGAGGACTACCTGCGCGTTACCCTCAAAGACGGCGTGAAAGACGGCACCTTCGTGGCCGACTTGTTGGTGAAAAGCAACCTGCGTTTGAAAATGCTGAAGGAAGAAGAAATTGATCTCGAAGACGTGTTCATGGGCATCACGAAAGGGATCACGAATTGACGGCGGTTTGCGGCTTAGCGGGCTAACTCATGTCGGTGATGGCTTTTTGCACAGGTTGCGGGCAGCGGCAGGAGGTGCCGGCCGGATACAGCAAGGCGAAGTTCCGCTGCGCCGAGTGCGGCGTCATCTTCGAGCTTCCGCCCGACATTCGCGAATTGGCCCGCAATGCTCCCGCTGTCGAAGAAAAACCCGCCCCGGTGCAACCGGCAAGAACGAAGCCGCGTGTCAAGCAGACCGAAGCCGATGCCGCCGCGGACCTTCTCTTGGAGCCGGCAGAAACTCAAAAACCAAAGCCCGCCACGCCCCCTTCACCAAAGCGGAAGGTGATTGAAGAATCTCCACCGGCACTCGATCAAAATGGCGAGCCATCGGCTCCTGCCCGGCCAGCGTCCAAGCCGCCAGTATCGTCTCCACCCCCTCCTTCGAGAAAGGCGATCCAGAAAGCGCGGAATTCCATTCCGCCGCCCCAGGACGACGACGATATCGTCCCGGTGGAAGACGAAGAGCCCGTGGTTGCTGGCGAAGAAGAGCCGATCACGGCTCAAGAAGAGGAACCGGAGCGCGAAGTTTTGATCGAAGGCACGGAAGAGGACGATCGCAACCCATATCGTGTGACCGGTGACGTCAAGACCCGCCGCTGTCCGGAATGCAACAAAGCCATCGATTACCGCGAAAACTTCTGCGTTCACTGCGGCTTTAACCTGAAGACCGGCGAAAAGAAGAAACGCGCCTTTCAGCCGCTGAATCTTGTTTGGGAAAATGGCTGGCCGCTGCAAAAGCGGATAACGGCGTTCTTCATTGCTCAGGCAATTAACCTGGTCCTGACCATTGTGCTGACGATTGTGAGTGACTACGCGGTGTCGTTCATCATGCTCTTTCTGCAAATCGGTCTCCAGGCGTTCTTGCTGGGCACGTTCGATACGCTGAAGCTCACGCGCAATGCGAAGGGCAAAGTTACCATCACCAAAACCTGGCGTTACGCATTCATTCCGCAGAAGCCGCAAACCATCCGTTGGAAGGATCACGAAGGTCTGGTGCTCGTCCAGTCCAACGAGCCCGACATGTTCAGCTGGGGCATGATGTTCATTCTCCTCGGCTATGGCTGCATTCCGGGGATTCTCTTTTGGTACTATGTCATTCGGCCCGATAAGTGGGACGTATCATTAGCTTTCGCCCACGGTTCGGCCGATTTATCGATTCACCATGGTTTGAACGAGGCGCGCGCGCGGGAAATTCATGCCGCGGTCAGCGATGCCACTGGATTGAAGGATAACCGCTAGACCGCCGCTTGCGGCGGAGCAGAATATTATGCGCATTCTCGTCACCGGCGGCGCCGGGTACATTGGCAGCCACACCGTTCGCCTGTTGCTTACTCACGGGCATGACGTCTGGGTGTACGACAATCTGTCGATGGGTCATCGCGGGGCGGTTCCGGCCGAGACACTCATCGCGGGCGATCTGAAGGACACGGATTTTCTCGATCACGCGCTGCTCGCCAACCGGATCGAAGCCGTGGTGCACTTCGCTGCCAGTGCCTACGTAGGCGAGTCGGTGGTTCAACCCGCAAAGTATTACCAGAATAATCTTGTCAACACGCTCAATCTGATGGAGCGCATGCGCCGGCATGGTATTTCGCGCTTCGTCTTCTCCAGCACTTGTGCCACCTACGGAGTCCCGGAGCGGATGCCGATCACCGAAGACATGCCGCAGCGGCCGATCAATCCGTACGGCAACACCAAGCTGGCGGTGGAGCGCGCTCTGGCCGATTTCGCGACGGCCTATCAATGGGGCTATGCGGCCTTACGTTACTTCAATGCCGCTGGCGCCGCGGCGGACGGCAGCATTGGCGAGGACCACACTCCGGAAACGCATCTCATTCCGCTGGTGCTGCAATCCATCCTCGGCCAGCGGCCGCACATTGAAATCTTCGGCACCGATTACCCGACCCCCGACGGCACTTGCCTGCGCGATTACATCCACGTCGATGATTTGGCCGAAGCGCACCGCCTGGCCTTGGAACAATTGCAACCCGGCAAGGGGCTCATTTACAACGCCGGCACCGGCAAGTCGCACAGCGTGCGCGAGGTGATTCGCACGGCGGAAGGAATCACGGGCAAGAAAGTGCCGGTGAAGGAGACGCCGCGCCGTCCCGGAGATCCACCGGAACTCGTGGCCGACGGCTCGAAGATTCGCCGCGAACTCAGCTGGACGCCGAAGTATCCGGAGCTACGGCCGATTATCGCCAGTGCCTGGGAATGGCACCGGCGGCATCCGCGGGGATTTGGGGATGGCACGTCTTGATAGGCGGACCTCAAGGTTCGGTTTCTGCTGAGCGCTTTTCCAGCACATTCCGTGCGTAATCGTCCCACGAAACCCGAGCCCGGCCGCGGGCATTGCTGCTGGCACTGCCAGACGGCTGCAGGAATGCCCCCCGAATCTGGTCCTTACTTGCGTAAATGTCATTTTGCTCGAGCAAGCGCTGAATTCGGCTGACGGCCCGGCGTTCGGCAAGGTCTTTCAGCATCGGCTCCGCTTTTTCAGCGGTGGTGATTAGCGTGATGTTGCCGCACGTCACTGCTTCGAGATCGCCCAACTTGGCAAGGATTTGCAGCGCCTGGTTCAAAGGGATGTTGGTCAGGCGGCCGGTGACGGCCACCTTCATGCGCTGCGTGGCCTGCGGGGCAAAGACCACGTTTCGGTCGTTGTACACGGCTATCAGATCGGCAAAGACCGAAGTCAACGGCCGGTTGGTGAAAGCCATTTGTACGAAGGGCAGCCGGAAATCCGCATATGCCTCCGGGCTGTCGGGCCAGTCCAAATCCACGTCGAACCCCGGCCACGGCCCGCCACACTCTCGGCAGGCTTCTTTTAGCGTGGTGATTTCAAGGTGATCCCGGCGAACCAGCACGGTCCCGTTGACCGACTGAAGTGCGAATGTCAGCAGCGAATCGAGCCGGGTGTTCATCATGCGCGGCAGGCGGATCTTCGTCTCTTCGACATTTTCCAGCGGCGGTTCCAGAGCCTTGAACGCATCCTCATAAATGCGAAAACTGACGCCGCAATGATCTTGTAATTGGTTGAGCAGATCCCGAATCGGAATTTCGGTTTTGTAATCGACGTTGATTCGGACGCTGAGTTTTTGCATTACTTCTTCGACAGTCCACTCCCGGTTGCGCTGCGATAAGGAAATGGGCGGCGCTTGCTCTTCCTGCGCTAGAGCACAGGAGGTGATTGACAATAGACAAAGCGCGCTAAGCCACCGGCCGCTGGAAAGAAGCATGGAAACCTGCCGATTAACGATGCGCCTCGGACGTGGCGAGTTGTGGCCTCGCTATTGAAGAGAACGGATGGGACTGCCGAATGTTGGCGGGAGGTCGGATTATGCCTGCGCTAGATTTTTACTTCAGCTTATCCAGCAATTCTTTCGCTTCCTTGGCCGCTTTGGTGTCGGGGTACTTCTCGATCAGCTCCCCGAGCCGCTCCTTGGCCTTGTCCTTCTTGCCGCTGTCGACCAGCATGCGGATGAGTTCGAGCTTGCTGGCGGCATCCTTCTCGGCGTCGCCGCCGGCGGCTGGTTCCGTCTTAGGCGCGTCTTTCTTCTCCGTTTTTGGTGTGTCCTTCTTTTCCGTGGGCTCCTTCGCTACGGCCTTGTCCTTATTCTTGCCCTTATCCGGCTCTTTCTCTTTGGTTTTGGCGGTCATTTTTGCGCCCTTGTCGTCGCCCCGGGCATTTCCTGCCACAATAAGCAGGCCGCCATCGGTCTTGTCGCCTTTCTTGGAGATGATGACGTAGCCCAAATTCTCGCCGAGCATGCCGTCGAGAACTTCTTCCACGGTCTTACCCTTCGCGGTAAAAGTTATTTTTTGATTCATGGAGATGCCGGTGTTGAACTTAATCTGAATCTTGCCTTTGGCGGCATCGTCGATGGCCGAGGCGACTTCGCCCAAGGCATCGCCCAAATTCTTGTTCTTCCATTCAACGTCAGGCATTTTCACCTTGAGCCGCTCTTCGCGGGTCTTGGCGGCTTCTTCGCTGTCTTTCTCGGCGCCGCAAACCGTCAGGATGCCGGCAAGCAGCAGCGCGGTTCCCCCTAGCCAGCGTCGCATATTCTTCTCCTCGTTTACGTGTACGATGGTAACAATGGCACGCATTATCCTATCAACTTAGGCGTTTGGAAGAGGTTTTTGGTTTCGCAAAAAAGCATTTGATTACGAATGGAAACGCTGCAAACTTAGCTAATTGCGCGGATTGCTTGCAACTTTAGAGATGATTTGGGAAAGTTGCCGCAACATATTTTGCATCAAGGACTTAAGACATGGGATTTGTGGGACAAAAAGCACCGCCGATGGTGGTTCTGACCCATCAATTCTGGTAAAATAAGAACAGAAAATTGCGAAAAAACAGGCGACATCGGGTCGCTTCTTCCAATCATTTTTGCAGCAGAGGATGCCTGCATTGGCGGATGAAACCACCCCCCCGTTGCCCCCGCAACCACCTCAGGAAAACGGCTCGGCCGACGGCCAGTTCGAGCCGCTGAACATTGCCGAAGAGCTGAAAGATAGCTACTTGACCTACGCCATGAGCGTGATCGTCAGCCGGGCACTGCCCGACGTGCGCGATGGGCTGAAGCCGTCGCAGCGGCGCATTCTCGTGGCGATGAACGACCTCAACCTCGGCCCCACGGCCGGGCGCATCAAGTGCGCCAAGATCTGCGGCGACACCAGCGGCAACTACCACCCGCACGGCGAAGCGATCGTTTACCCCACGTTGGTGCGCATGGCCCAGGAGTGGAACCTGCGGCACGTGCTCGTCGATAAGCAAGGCAACTTCGGCTCGGTGGCCGGGCTGCCTGCGGCGGCCATGCGGTACACCGAAGCGCGACTGTCGCATGTCGCTTCTGAAATGCTCGAAGACCTCGAGCGCGACACCGTCGACATGATCCCGAACTACGATGGACGGCGAACCGAGCCCATCGTCTTGCCGTGCAAGTTCCCAAATCTGCTCGTGAATGGCTCCGACGGCATCGCGGTCGGCATGGCGACCGAAATTCCTCCGCACAACTTGCGGGAGGTTTGCAATGCCATCGTCAAGCTTGTCGAAAACCCAGACATTAGCGTGATGGAGCTGATGGAAGCCGTGCCGGGTCCCGACTTCCCCACCGGCGGCATCATCTGCGGCCGGCAGGGCATCGTGGAGGGCTACGCCACCGGCCGCGGCAAAGTCACCCTCCGCGCCCGCGCGACCATTGATGAGGATTCCAGCCCGCGGAAAATCATTATTACCGAGGTCCCGTTCCAGGAAACCCGCCTGCATCTTCAGGAGAAAATCGGCGAACTCGTAAAGGACGAGCGCATCAAGGGCATTGCCGCGATGCGCGATGAGTCGGCCGCGCGCAAGGGTGAACCCGTCCGAATCGTCATCGACCTCAAGCGCGGCGAGGATCCGCATTTGATTCTCAATCAGCTGTACCAATACTCGCCGCTGCAAAAGACGGTAAGCATCATTTTGCTGGCGCTGGTGGACGGCCGACCGCGCGTCCTCACGCTCAAGCAGATGATGGAGGAATTCCTGCGCCATCGTGTGCACGTGATTCGCCGGCGCACGGAATTCCTGCTCCGCGAAGCGAAGCGTCGCGGCCATGTGCTCGAAGGCCAGTTAATTGCCATTTCTTCGCTCGACGAAGTCATCAGCATTTGCCGTACCTCGCCGAACCGCAACGAGGCCAAGGAGCGGTTACAGAACATGACCGTGGCCGCAACGGTGCTCGAACGGGCTATCGGCAGCGCGGCCTTCTCTGCCCTCCAACGCGAACTCGGTCACATGGACAACTACCATATGACCGAGGCCCAGGCGGAAGCCGTGGTGCGGCTGCAACTTGGTCAATTAGCCGCTCTGGAGCGCGACGAGATCCTGAAGGAATACGGCGAGTTGCGCAAACAGATCGTCGGCTACGAGGAATTGCTCGGCAACGAGCGGAACATTTACGCGCTGATCAAGCAAGACCTGGAGGAGATGCGCGACAAGTATGGCGACGATCGGCGAACCGAGATTATTGAAGTTGACACCAACATCAATTACGAAGACCTGATTCCCGAAGAGACCACCGTTGTTACCATCAGCCACAACGGCTACCTCAAGCGGCTGCCGGCGAAAACCTATCGCACGCAGCACCGCGGCGGCAAGGGTGTCTCCGGCGGGAGCACCCGCGACGATGATTTTATCGAGCATCTCTTCGTTGCTTCTACGCACGACTATCTGCTGTGCTTCACCACGCGCGGGCAGGTATACTGGCTTAAAGTCTATGAGGTTCCGCAAGCGAGCCGGACCAGCGCGGGTCGATCCATTGCCAATGTGCTCTCGCTCCGGCCGGAGGAGAAGATCACGAGCGTGATTCCGGTGCGCGAGTTCGATGCGAGCCACTACCTGCTGATGGCGACGAAACGCGGGAAGGTTAAAAAGACGGCCCTGGACGAATACAGCCGGCCGCGTTCGGGTGGCATCATTGGGATCAACCTTGAAGATGGCGACACGCTCATCGACGTGGTAATGACGCAAGCCCGTGATGAAGTCGTGCTCAGCACGCGCAGTGGCATGGCCATTCGCTTTGCCGAGAGCGATGCCCGGGCCATGGGCCGCAATACCCAGGGCGTGAAAGGCATCGACCTGCGCGACGGCGATGAACTGGTGGGCATGGTCGTCGTTGATCCGGAAGGTTTCCTGCTCACGGTCTGCGAAAATGGCTACGGTAAGCGAACGCCCTTTGGCGCCAATGTGGCCGAGGAGGAACCGGAAGAACCGGCCGAGCCGGAACCGACTGGGGAAGCGGAACCGTCGGCCGACGGCGACGAAGGACCCAAAGACCGCTCGTCGATGCGCTATCGCCGGCAACGGCGCGGCGGCAAGGGATTGCGCGACATTCGCACTTCGGATCGCAACGGCCCAGTCATCGGCATTGCCAGTGTGCGCGAAGGCGACGATGTGGTGCTCATCACCGCGCAGGGCATGGTGAACCGCACGCATATTTCCGAGATTCGCGTGATTGGCCGCAATACCCAGGGCGTGCGGATCATGAACTTGAACGAAGGCGATAAGATTGCGTCGTTTGCGAAGGTGGCCAAGGACGAAGTTGACGGCAACATCGCAGAGGCGACGCCGCCGGCCGACGAACCGCCGGCAGCTGCGGATGCGCCGACGGAAACACCGCCTACGGAGTCGCCGACGGAATAAGGGGCTCGATTGGTAGCGGAATTCGCAAGAATTCCGACAGTCGCGCGAGCGGAATTCGCAAGAATTCCACTACCAAAGTTGGGAGCGCTCGCATGCGCGTACTACTTACCGGTGGTTACGGCTGCATTGGCAGTTGGATTACCAAGCAACTCCTCGAGCGCGGCGATGGTGTGTCGATCTTCGATCTGCGCGAAGATCCGCATCGGTTGCGCCTGATTCTTTCCGCCGAGCAATTGAAACAAGTGCATTTCATTGCCGGCGACGTGACCGACCTGCATCACGTACGGCACGCGCTGGATCAAGCCCAAATCACACACGTCATTCATTTGGCGGGCTTGCAAGTGCCGGTGTGTCGAGCCAATCCCATTGCTGGGGCACAGGTCAACGTCGTTGGCACGCTCGTGGTTTTCGAGGCGGTCCGGCAGGCAAAGCATCCTATCGAGCGGCTCATTTACGCCAGTTCCGCGGCGGTGTTCGGCGCGCCGCAGGACTACCCGCCGGGCCGGTTGGCCGACGATGTCAAGCTGATTCCCAGCACGCACTATGGTGTCTTCAAGTGCTGCAACGAAGGGAACGCCCGCATCTATTTCCAGGATCACGGGCTTTCCAGCATCGGCCTGCGGCCCTGGACGGTGTACGGCGTCGGCCGCGATTTCGGCATGACCAGCGAACCGACCAAGGCGATTAAGGCGTTAGCGATTGGCCGAAAGTATCACATCACCTTCGGCGGCTGGCAAGATTTGCAGTATGTCGAAGACGTGGCGGCGATTTTCGTGCGCTGCCTGGAGCAACCTTACTCCGGCGCGAAGTCATATAACCTGCGCGGCCACGTCGTGGATCTGCCAACGTTTCACCGGGCACTTAGCCAGGTGGCGCCGGAGGCAGAGAAGCTTATCTCCTATGGAGCGCAGCAAATCGCGATCGCGTATGATCTCGATGATTCCGCCTTGCAGCGTGACCTGGGCCCTATGCCGCTGACGCCCTTGGAAGACGGCCTCCGGCGGACGTTAGAGCAATTCCGACGTTTGCACGCGGAGGGACGGCTGGATTTGTCGGATTTGGAAGCGCGGCCGGCGGTCACAGCGCCGGATGGGCCATAGCCGTTTGCGGAGGTGAGCCGGCGAAAAACGACGCGGCTTCCTCAATCGATTGGCCCTGTTCGACCAGGATTTTTTCGGCTTGTTCCTTGGCAATCTTGATATTCTCAACTTTTTCCGGATGATGCGTGAACGCCGCGTCGTAGGTCTTACGGGCAGCGGCAAGTTCACCCAACAACAATCGCGCTTCGGCGAGCGTCACCTCGTCCCAAAATCCTAACCGTATTTCGCCATGCAAAGCTGCTATGGCAGCTTCGCGCTTTTCCAGCAGTTCGGCGATCTGCCGCGCGATATCGATAACCTTCTGTGGCCGTTTCAGCCAAAAGGCGGTCGTGGCAGCGTTGATCCCCAGGTAGACGCTCGTTCCCTTGGAGCGTTCCCAGCCTTTGCGATAAGTGTTGTAACATTGTTCCAGGTACGTTCGCTTCTGGTCTCGGTCCCAAAGGCGCTTCAGGGCGCCTCCGAGAATGCCGAGCGTTTCCTCATCTTCCGCCGAATCCTTCAGCAAGCGCACGGCTTCCTCCGGTTTTTTGTTCCGGCTAAACCACAGCGCCTGTAACTGCGTCAGCCGGAGTTCGTTGGGGAAGGTCTGGAGCGCGCTGTCGAGGACCGTCGTCGCGAGCGGATATTCGCCACTCTCAATAAGCACTTCCGCCAATATAGCCGCGACGGACGAGGAATGTTGCCAAATCTTGCCGTCGCTTTCGACCAATGATTGTAATTTGGCCTTGTCGAGATCGGGCGCTTCCAGCTGGATGACAAACTGCCGCAACTCGGCTTCTGGAGAAAGGTGCAACGAATCAGAACCAAGGGCCAACGTCGTTCGCCGTGGCCCAAATTTATAGGAGCAAAAATACCAGTGCAGCCACCGCTCCAGGTAGATAAGGACGACGTCGGCCTCATGCGGAGTAAGCGGGTAGTTCACGTGCCGGGCGCTATTGGCTACACGGCGCAAGCCGTGGGCCAGAAACAACGTTACTTGTGGGATAAGGTTCATTCGCTCCAGGTCACTGAGATTGGCAAAGGGTTGCGACGGCGCCAGGCCAATCGCCACGAGCGCGCCGCCCGACAATACTTCAAGGATTCGGCCACAATAGAGGACCATGGCTTCCGGCGCCTGCACCCGCCGCACCCGATCCAAGTGCTTGAGATCGGTGCAGAGGCAGAAGGTATCATTGCGATAGTCACGCACCGCGGCGTCGAGCTGGGCCAACAAGTCATCGTCCGCTTCGCTCACGGGGAGCCTCATGAATGGGAATGCGCCGAGTATGGGCACGTCGAAAATGTGCCCACGCAAGCGCCAGCGACAGCCTTTAGCGTATTCAGGGTAATCGAGAAGTGTATTGCAAGCTTGCTTGCCGCGACCGCCCTTCCAATAGGCCGAGTGCGGCAAGCAAGCCTATCTGATCCGGAGATCGAGCCTCACCCAGCGACGCGTGCCTGCCGTTTCCGCTTACCCTGATGCTTGTCCATCGGCAGCCAGTACAGCGCGGCGACCTCATTCTGTCCGGGTACCTCCTGTGTATCGACCACATAAACGGCAGAGCCATGTTGAAGGGCATAAACGGCGGCGACGTTGAGCAGGTCTTCGTCACCGGGCTGCTCATGGTCGTGAACCGCCAGCGCGGGCCCATCCGGATCGAAGGTTCCCCAGCGCTCCTGGTTGCCGGCGATGAACAGGGATTCGAGTTTGCCCTGGAACGCGGCCGAGACCACTTCGGCAAGATCGTTTGTCGTTCGACCGGTGCCGGAGAATTGGGCGTAAAGGTCGGCCGCTTTGCGGCGGGGCGCTTCGAAGATCGGTTCAACAAGCCGCCGGGCCCGGTTATGCAATTCCTTCCCGGTTAGCCGGGCTGGGTTGCCCGGAATGCCTTGTTCGAGCAACTGCGCATAAGAATTCGCCTGGCGATAGAGCGGCCAGAGGAATTCAACGCCGGCCAGCACTAGCGGCGCTTGCTCACGACGCAAATGTTCGTGGACACCGTGATTCACCATTTGGAAGAAGCGCAAGATGTCGTCCTTCACGTCGTCGATGCCCACGCCTTGACCAGAGAAGATTTCGCCCCACCCGCCACCACTGGTGCGCCGGCCATGGAACTCGAGCGGCTCCTGCTTGTCACTGAACGCTTGAAGTTCGGCCAGATTATCCGGCACATTCCGTAGGGGCAGTTCCTCTAAAGCCTGGTTTGAGTCCTTCAAAAGGTGGGCGCCGTTTTCACTCAGCGTCAAAATGAAGAACCGCTCCGTGTCATGCATGTGCGGCAAAATCGACTTCACGTGCAGGTGGCGGGCGGCCACGACCGCTTCGGGCAAGGCGACGGGAAACCCGAAGGTACGAAACGTGCCCGGCATCAGGAACGCGGCGAGCCCCTGTTTCGGATCTTGCCAAAAGACAGGTTGGTTCAGCAGTTCCTGAGCGGGGACCAGAAACTCCCGTGCTGCCGCCGCCCGGGGCATCAAGCGCGTGAGGAATTCCTCACTGCGAGCCAGCAAGTTTTTCCAGCGAATCAAGTTGGGCTCGAAATTGCTGGCATCCAGCGGCAGGGTAAAGGAGACACAGGGAAACTTCTGCTGCTTCAAAAGCGACTTTAGTTCCGCATTCGTCAAGGTGTCCATGTGCTACCGTCCTTTCCGTATCGTGTCACGCGGGCCTGCGTCATGCAGCAACCAGTGCAAGTTCAATGCCGTGGATTGTGAAAGGCATGTCGCCCAAGATGCAGCCGCTCCAGGGTCAACATTGGTTAACCGAAATGCATAAAGTGTGCGGTATTGCTACGGTTTGCAACCGTTTCGCACAGTTCAGCGCTGGGTGGACAGAGCCGCTATGGAATCGAGGGTTACAAGATCACGCGAAATGATCCGGCCTCGAAAAAGCGCAGTCCCAAGCGAACTGGAACGGCGTCGGGGGTCCGGATAAGTTGCAGTGTGCCAGTGTCCGTCATGCCGCGATAGGCGCCGGTTGCCTGCACGATTTTATACTGAAACGATTCCGGCAAGGGCGACAGCTTCGGCTGGCTGGGCCCAGTGATTTGAACGGTCACGGACCCCTTGGCATTGGTCAGCGTGATCGTGCCGTGGGCCGAACCGTTATTGTTAAAGCCGTTGCCGTACACGTCGATTTGCATTTGCACGGCCCCCATGCTCTTCACGCTGCCGTTGCCGGTGAAGTGGTAGCCCGATGGCACGGTCATGAATTCCAGAGTGCAGATGTACGTGCCGGTGCCGCTGCCGTACAAAGCATGGCTCTGTTGCGCTGGTGTTGTCGAAGTCGTAGTCGGCGGCGCAGGTGTAGTCGTAGTCGGCGGCGGAGTTGTATGTGAAGTAGTCGGCGGAGTCGTGGCGGGGGGCGAGGACACATACGATACGTGCGTAACGGGAATGCCGGCTACATAAGTGACGGTCGTGACCACCGTGCTTGGGGTTTCCCGTCCTTCCAGCCTCTCCAGATTTAGCCGAAACTTCTTCTTCGACATCAGACGCCCCCCTTACGTCGTTCCGCGGTTGGCCCAGCCTTCCCCAATGATCCCCAGGTCGCGCAGTATGCTCCCCGTTAATTGCTGGCCGTGCCTTCTACAAAACCGACCGCAAACTTGCAAGCAAATTCGGCGCAAGGTTGAATGATAGCGGCGTTCTTGATTCCCCCGCCGCGGTCGGGTAGTCTAAATCTCATCACTCCACCGTCGAAATGCTAATAGCGCTTCCCCAAGGTGCCTCATGGGCATGCCCGTACGTTGTCCCGGTTGCGGTTTCGGCCTCTCGGTGACCGAAGATGCTGTCGGCCGAAGAATTCGCTGCCGCAAGTGCGGTGAGATCTTCCTGGTCGATCCGCCCGAGGATCAGGACGAACACGACGATCCGAAGGCTCAGGCTTATTCCGGTGACGAAGATTCGCCGCGACGATCGTCCGCGAGCGCCCTCTGGATTGTCGGCATCGTTCTGGTCGTACTGCTGCTGATCGGCGCCGGGATCGCCGGCAGCATTGCGCTTTGGCTAATGCGAAAACCGGCCGGCCCGGTTCCCCAGGCCGTGGCGCAAGAAAAGACCGTAACCGACAATCCTCCGGCTCAGCCGGGGCAGCCGCCGCACGATGCACAGCCGGCAGCAAATGCGAGTGACCCGCCGGATGGGGGCGGGAAGCCGGTCCGCCCAACCAAGCCGAATGCGCCCGGCAAGGACGGTCAGCTCGCCAGGGAGATGCTCGAGTATCTGAAGGACCTCACCGTATACATCAAGATCGAAGCGGGCCACGAGCGCGGCTCGGCCAGCGGATTCTTGATCAAGGTGGATGGTGACACGGGTTATATCGTCACCAATGAGCATGTGGTCAATCACGAGTTGAGCGAACCGGAGCGACCGGCGAGCCCGTTTGGTCCGCGCTTTGGTCCGCGGAATATGCCGCGGCCGGGCGTCCCGCCGCGCATGCCAGAGCTACCTGGCATGCCGAATTTCCCGGACCTTCCCAACCTGCCGCTGCCGCCAATTTTCGAGCAGCCTGAATCTGCGCGCAAAGTGCGCGCGAAGTTGACCGTCATCTTTGGCAGCGGCACCGCGAATGAACGCGCATTACCGGCCGACGTGCTGGACGCCAATGCTCAGCTTGATCTGGCCATCATCCGCGTGAAAGGCCCAAATCTCCCCAAGCCGATGGACCTCTCCGACCGGGCCGAATTGACCGAGACGATGACCGCATACGTGCTGGGTTTCCCGCTCGGCGAGGCGCTGGCCGTCGAGGGCAACCCAGCCATCACGGTGAATAAAACAACCATTGGCTCGGTGCGCAAGAACAAGAACGGCATGCCGGTGCTGGTGCAATTGCAGGCCGGGCGAAATCCGGGGAACAGTGGCGGACCGGTGGTGGATGCCGATGGCCGGCTCGTGGGCATCTGGGTCGGCTCGTTCGAAGGCACACAGATTGGCCTGGCATTGGCGCCGCCCCTGCTTGACACGCTCCTGAAGCGCACCAAGGCCAACATCGATTGCACAACGATCAAAAACAACGGCGACGAATCGGAGGTCGAATTCAAAGTTGACGTCTTCGACTTGCTCAACGAGGTCAACGAAGTGCGTCTGCTCTATGCGCCAGGTGCTGACCTGCCAAAAAACCCGTTGGCGCTGAACACGGGCGAATTCGCCGCCATGCCGAATGCAAAAAGCCTGAACCTGAAGAAGACCGGCAAGCAATTCGCGGGCCGATTGACTTTAGCCGCGCGTGATCTGAAGGCCGGGCGGTTGCCGGTGCAAGTCGGCTATGTACACCGCGACGGCACGGTCCATTACGGCAAGCCCTGGAATCAACGGATAGGCCAGAACGCGGCAGTTGCTGCCGCCAATGTGCCCGGCAACCGGCCAATTGTTGCGGCCAACGCAAGTACGCAGCCAAATGCCACCATCAACCTTCCGGGTAAGGTCGCCGACGTCGCCATCGGCGGGGCCGGGCGATTTGTCATCATGAGTACGCAAGGCGACAAACAACTTCTGGTCTTCGACCTGAGCGAAGCCAAGATCGCGGGCACGCTAAATCTGACCGAAGAGAAAGTCCTGTTCGCGGCCAATCGTGATCACGTTATCGTCTATTTGCCAACCGCCAATGTCTTCCAGCGTTGGAGCCTCAGCAGTTTTGAGAAGGAAGCGGAAGCGCCAAGCTCTCTAGGCACGGAAGCAAAAGCGCTGGCCATGGGTTCGGCTTCGGCCGGGCCATTGGTCGTCTATGCTTCAAGGGCCGCCACGAGCCTTGCACTCCTCGACCCGAACACGCTCAAACCTGGGGATTGGAAAATCGATGCTCCGGCGGCACAAGCTGATGTCATCATCGATCCGGCCAAGTCGAGCCTGGTTTGTAGTGCCGATGGCAGATCGATTGTGGCCCGAGGCTCGGCTGATTTCGCAGTCCTAAAACGGACAGACAAGGGCTACCAGGCAAGCCGCCTGGCCGGCGCCAACACGCCACTGCCCGAAGCCGACGGCCAGATTCTTATCGATCATGGCCATGCTTTCTCGCTCGACGGCAAGGCGCTCGGGCCGAACCGCAGCCGGCAGGGAGCCGCGGTTTGGTGCCTGCCAACGCTTCAGGCCGCCCTCAGTCTGTCGCTGAACGAAACACATGACGAGAACAACCAGGTATTCTTGAAGCCGATGCTGCATTTGGGCGGCGAGGCGGAACCGCTGGTCACCTTGCCGCAACGGATTGATTCACTCTCCGGGCTGGTCAATTGGTTCACGGGTCAGACTGATCCGTTTGAACGGCATGTTTTCCTGGCGCCGGAGTTGGGCACACTAGCGGTGATTCCGTGGGAGAATAACCGGATCGAAATCTACCGTTTCGATCTGGCGCAGCTTCTGAAAGATTCGAAGCGGGATTATCTCTTCGTGCTCAGCCAGCCGCCGGCGACAACCAAGAAGGGAGACACATACCGTTACCCGGTAAATGTGCGCTCCAAGAAGGGCGACGCGAAGTTGCAACTGGAGTCGCCCCCCGTTGGAATGAAACTGGAAGCCGACAATACGCTAGTGTGGAATGTCCCCGCTGATTTCGCCGAGAAGGAAGCCAACGTCGTGATTTCGATCAGCGACGCATCCGGGCAAACGATCCGGCATTCGTTCCATATTCGCGTTGGCGAGAAATAGCGGGGCTAGCAGCAAGAACATAACCGCGGATTGCACGGATGACACGGATATGAAAATCAGGGGATTTTTATCCGTGCCATCCGCGTGATCCGTGGTTTCCCGTTTTGGTTGCATTAAAGTTTGCGGATGCAACTGCCGACAACCCGAAAGAAAGACAGTGCGTGCCGGTGCGCAGCCGAGATTTCAGGAAGTAGCATCATGGACGAGCCAATCGCCGGTAGCCGAGCGATTTCGCGGCGCACTTTTCTTCGAAGCGGCATCGCGCTGGCCACAAGTCCAGTTCTCGCTTCACCACTCGTCGCTCAAGATGATGTGGCCTCTTGCCGCATCCAAGGCGCTTTCCGCAGCATCCGTTTACCCTGCGGCCGCCGCCTGGCGTTCACCGAGTACGGCAACCCGCGCGGCTGGCCCATCATCCATCAGCATGGCATTCCTAGTTGCCGCTGGGAGCCGGAGCAGTTCCGCGAAGCGCTGCAGTACTTGGGAAATGTCCGCATGATTGGCGTCGACCGCCCCGGAATAGGCCGGTCCGATCCCGACGCCCAGAGCCATTTCCTGACGTGGCCCGCCGACGTCGTGGCGCTCGCCGACGCGCTCGGCATCGAACTTTTTTCAATGACGGCCATTTCTGCCGGGGCGCCGTATGCGCTGGCTACAGCGCGAGCGCTGCCGCAGCGCGTGACTGGAGTCATTCTGTGTGGACCGGTGGCGCCGCTGCAACAAGTGGGCAATGTTCCCGGGTTTTTCGCGCTGGGCGTACACCTGGCGCAACGGCATGAATTGATGGCCAAAGCATTTTGGGCGAAGTATGTCGCAGGGCTGAGGCGGCATCCGGAGCGCATGCCATTTGCTGTCGGGGCGTTGCCGCCGGCTGATAGTGCCATCGCGGCCGACCCGGTTGAAGTGCGCGAGCAGTCGCGGCTTATCATCGAATCGCAGGCTCAAGGCCCGGCCCAGACGGTGCGCGCCTTTGCGATCCTTGGCGACCCGTGGTCAACTTGGCTCGGCGACGTGCACACGCGGGTAACGATTTTCCAGGGTTGCGACGATGGCGACACGCCGCCGGTCATGGCGCGCTGGTTGGCGAGTGTTCTCC
>Ga0070732_10000508_pt1 | contig 24357 bp, 18 predicted proteins | sample Coa_R1_5_FD_66449 | JGI IMG/M metagenome (GOLD analysis project Ga0070732, IMG submission 66449) | Surface soil microbial communities from Centralia Pennsylvania, which are recovering from an underground coalmine fire - Coalmine... | ecosystem: Environmental > Terrestrial > Soil > Unclassified ... | reverse complement strand
CGCTTCGGACCCGAATCTGGCTCGATTCAGAATTTGGATCGATCAATTCGAGGTCGACCCCCTTCATCGGCATGCCGACGAAACCCTCGACCTCGTTTTTCGCGTCGCGGTCGTAACAGATTCCGCCGCATTCCGACGCACCGTAAAAGGAATGGATCGATAATCCGAACTTCTCGCGAAACTTTTGCGCCACCGCGATCGGCAATGGTGCGCCGGCGGAAATACACAGGCGAAGCCTGGGCAGTTTTGGAATGTCTGCCATTTCGCAAAACGCTTGATAGAAGACCGGCATTCCCGGAAACACCGTCGCGCCTGTTCGCGCGAGATCGTCGAGAACAGCCCGCGGCGTGCGATCACGACTTATGACGATCGGGACACCGCGCGCGATCAAGGGAGTGAGCAAGTTGCTGAATCCGTAGGAGTGCGAAACCGGAATAACACCGAAATTCAGGTCGGCGTCGGTCATTCCCATCGTGTCGCAGATTTGGTCGCAATCGGCGAGTAATTGCTCACTCCGAAAACGAATCATGCGCGGAAGCGACGTGGTCCCGGAGGTCAACTTGAAAAGCACCGGCGGTTTTCCGGCCCAATCGGTATCTGCGGCCTGGGACGATACCGACACCGCATCGTTGACCTGCCGAGGACTGGCAGATTCGTCGACTGGGAGAAAAATGTGTTCCATCCGAAGGGATGCGAGGAACAAGGAGGGTGAGTCCATGTGATTTCCACCTTGCATTGCGGTCACATGGCAGGGCGGCTTGTTGGCCTCAATCCTGGCATGATCCGCCGCATGTTTCTCGATTTGCCGAAAAGTTCGAACCGCTTTCCCCGCCGTATCGAAAATGGCCGGTGAATCGCCCTTCCGGGCCAGAATTTCCTGCCATCTCTCGAGCAAAACGTCCCTTTGTTTCATCGCTTGCGTAATCGGCGTCCGCAGTTAGATTCGGCGCTCATTTTGAACGAATGAAAGCGGACATTCATCCAGAATATTACGAGACCGACATGGTTTGCGCGTGCGGCGCGGTTTACAAGACCCGCTCGACCCGACGCGACATTAGAATCGGTATCTGTGCCGCTTGTCATCCGTTTTTCACCGGCGAGCAGAAATTTGTCGATACGGCCGGTCGGGTGGAGAAATTCACCAAGCGCTACGGCAGCGCCAGAGCCACACGCACCGGTAAGAAGGGTTAGCTGGTAGTAGAGCCCCGAACGCTTTCGGGGCTTTTTGTGTGGCCGACACGGCCGCCACTACACATTCATGGACTTTGAGCCTCTCATCCAACGCAAGCGCGAACGGTTCGATCAACTCGAAAGCGAAATCGCCGATCCCAAGCTGTTCGATAACCGGAAACGCGCGGGCGAAATCATGCGCGAGCACGCCAGCATCAAGGATTTACTGGCGAAATGGGACCAGTTGGAAACCGCGCGCAAGCAGCTCGACGACAATCGCGAGTTATCCAGCTCACGTGACGTCGAGATTGCCGCGATGGCGGATGACGAGATTCCGGACCTGGAAAAACGCGTCGCCGAGTTGGAGCGTGATCTGCAGATTGGGCTGCTTCCTCCCGACGAGAACGAAAACCGCGATGCGATCGTCGAAATCCGGGCCGGGACCGGAGGCAGCGAAGCGGCCATTTTCGCGGCTGATCTATATAGAATGTACCACCGCTATGCAGAATCGGCCGGGCTTAAGGCCGAAGATCTCGAGTCGAGCGCGTCAGAACTGGGCGGGCTCAAGGAAGTCATTTTCAAAGTTTCGGGCGAGTCCGTGTTCCGGAAGCTTCGCTACGAGAGCGGTGTTCATCGGGTGCAACGGGTGCCGGCGACTGAAGCGCAGGGAAGAATTCACACGTCCACCGCGACGGTCGCGGTGTTGCCGGAAGCGGAGGACGTCGACATTGAGCTGAAGCCGGAAGATTTGAGAATCGAAGTATCGCGGGCCGGTGGACCGGGTGGCCAGGGCGTGAACACAACGGACTCAGCCGTCCAGGTTATGCACATTCCAACTGGAACGATCGTTCGTTGTCAGGACGGCCGGAGTCAGTTGAAAAACAAGGAGAAGGCGATGTCGATTTTGCGGGCGCGACTGCTCGAACGAAAACAGCGCGAGGAACAGGAAAAATACAGCGCCCAACGCCGCGGCCAGATCGGCACCGGCGGGCGCGAAGAAAAAATCCGCACCTACAATTTCCCCCAAAACCGCCTGACCGACCACCGAATAGGGCTGACTCTATATAATCTGGATCGGGTGATTGATGGCGACCTCGAAGACATGATCAAGGCTCTGCAGGCCGCTGATGTCGCAGAACGCTTGAAGGAGTCGTCAATTGCGTGATTCGGACGTAATCAACCCAATGGCTGGCATTTTCCTGCGCGGAGCAATTGAAGAAGCAAAGCGCGGTTTAAGCGAAGGTGGAATTCCGATCGGTTCGGTTCTTGTTTGCGATAATCAAATCATCGGACGCGGCCACAATCAGCGCATTCAAAAAGGTAGTGTGATTCATCACGGCGAGATGAACTGCCTCGAAAATGCCGGCCGCCAAAAAGCTGACGTTTATCGCCAGTGCACCATATACACGACGCTGTCGCCGTGTCCGATGTGCACCGGCGCGATTTTACTTTATCGAATTCCAAGCGTGGTCATCGGCGAAAATGTGACCTTCAAAGGCGCGGAAGATCTGCTCCGGGACAGCGGTGTGAACGTCGACGTTGTTCAGGACCCGGAATGCATCCAAATCATGCGCGCGTTTATTGCGGCGAATCCGGGATTGTGGAACGAAGACATCGGCGTCTGACTCATGACGTTGCTCGAAGTGTTACAATCGACCACCGGTTACTTTGAGAAGCACAAGCTCGAGAATCCGCGATTGAACGCCGAGCATCTGCTGGCGCACGTGCTTGGAAAAACTCGAATGGATATCTACCTCGAATTCGAACGCACCCTTTCCGAAGCCGAGTTGCAGCCATTGCGAGAGCTGGTGAAACGTCGCGGCCAGGGCGAACCACTTCAACATTTATTGGGCACGGTTGAATTTTGCGGACAGATTTTCGCGATCGACAACCGCGCTCTGGTCCCGAGACCGGAGACCGAAGAACTCGTTGAATCGCTAATTGCGGAATGCGAATCGCGAAATGCAAAAACAATCGTGGACGTTGGAACGGGAAGCGGAGTAATCGCACTCAGTTTGGCGAAGAAGTTTCCAGAAGCGAAAGTTTGCGCAGTCGATATTTCGGAGGAAGCGCTCGCGCTGGCGCGAGAAAATGCGGCGCGACTTGGGTTGGCTGAGCGAGTTGAATTTCGAAAAGGCGACCTTCTCGAAAATTTCACAGAAAGATTCGATGTGATTGTTGCGAATCTTCCCTACGTTTCCATGAATGACCGGCATCTTCTCGCGCGCGAAGTGCTGCATGACCCGGAGGTAGCGCTTTTTGCCGGACCAATGGGTGATGAATTGGTTCGACGCCTGATTGACCAGGCGGCTCAGCATTTGAGTCCGGGTGGCCTGCTCGCCCTCGAAATTGGGATCAATCAAAGTGAAGGCCTGGCCGGATTTTTACGTCAAAAAAATTATCACGACATCCAGTCCAAAAAGGACTATTCAGGTATCACGCGTTTCCTCTTAGCAAGGTATGGATAAGATCCGTATTCACGGTGGGCGGCCGCTCAGTGGTTCGATTAAAATCAGCGGGTCGAAGAATTCTGCCCTGCCAATTCTGGCTGCTACTCTTTTGACCAAAGAACCGTGCACCATTCGGCGGGTGCCGGATCTAAGCGATACGAATTACATGCTTCAGATTCTGAAGCATCTTGGTGCGGAGGTGGAACGCGCCAGCGGTACTGTCAACATCGCGTCGGCCCGAATCGAATCGATTGCTCCCTACGATGTGGTTCGCAAGATGCGCGCGTCGGTTTGCGTGATCGGTCCGCTGCTTGGCCGGTGCAAAGAAGCGACCGTATCGATGCCGGGAGGGTGCGTTATCGGCGACCGCCCGATCGATTTACATTTGAGAGGCTTCGAGGCGCTGGGTGCGGCGGTTCGGGTAGAAGGCGGCAACATCAAAGTGTTTGCGCCGAAATTAACCGGAGCGGTCGTCAATCTTCGCGGCAAGTTTGGCCCGACTGTACTCGGCACCGATAATGTGATGATGGCAGCCGTTCTGGCCGATGGGACAACGGTGATCGAAGGAGCCGCCCAGGAACCGGAAGTCGTCGATCTCGCAAATTTTCTAAACAAGATGGGCGCGAAGGTTGAGGGCGCCGGAACGCGACGAATCATTGTTGAGGGCGTTAAAGAGCTGCACGGCACCGAACACGACATCATTCCGGATCGCATCGAAACCGGAACTTTTTTGGTCGCGGGTGCTATTTGTGGAAAGGGAATCACGGTTAAGCGTGCGGACGCGGCACATGTCACTGCGGTCACCAATGCGCTGTTAAGTTGCGGCTATCGAGTCGAAACCAAGGCCGACACCATTTCGGTATTTCCAAACGGCACTTCGAAACCCCTCGAAATTTCGACCGAACCTTACCCCGGTTTTCCGACCGACATGCAAGCCCAGATGTGTGCGCTCCTTTCCACCACCAAGGGGATCAGTGTAATTACGGAGAATATTTTCCCGCAGCGTTACATGCACGTCGCTGAATTGAAGCGAATGGGCGCGCAGGTCGATCTGGAAGGATCGACGGCAGTTATTCAGGGAGTCGATCATTTGTTAGGCGCGCCGGTGATGGCGAGTGACCTGCGGGCATCGGCCGCCCTGGTGCTTGCCGGATTGAAGGCAGAGGGAGTTACCGAGGTCAGCAGGGTTTATCACATTGACCGCGGTTACGAGCATCTTGATGAAAAACTCAGCGAGCTCGGCGCCGAGATCGAACGCGTCAAAGCATAGAGGCGGAAAATCCCAATTTTCAATTTCGAAACTCGAAACAAATGCGAATGATTAAAATTCGAAAAGCTGTGCAGTTTCCTTTTGATTTCTTCGAATTTGTATTTCGTGCTGGTTTCGAATTTCGGATTTCGAACTGCCAGTTTGTCGCCTGCTCAACCAAATAATTATGGACCAACAATCTTCTCCTCCATCCACTCCTGCCGGAACTACTTCATCCGAAATACGCAACTGGTCGGTGCTTTGTCACGCCAGCGCTCTGGCCGGACTATTTTTTCACGTGCTCGGTTTTTTTCTTGGTCCATTGATCGTGTGGTTGATCAAGCGCGATGCCTCGTCCGAGATCGACGCCAACGGAAAAGAATCGGTCAACTTTCAAATCTCAATGCTGATCTATCACGCAATCGCGTTTATTCTCTGCTTCGTCCTGATCGGTATCCCTATTTTGATCGCACTCTGGATTGCCGACATTGTCTTCGTCATCATTGCTTCGGTGAAAACGAGCAACGGCGAGTTTTACCGTTATCCCCTGACGATCCGGTTCTTGAAGTAGGGCATTAGAGATTTAACGATTTAGTGATTTAACGAATCGCGAGCTCTTCGGATTTGTTTCGAGATTCGTCATTCGAGATTCGTCATTTTTTCTCCACAAGGGCTCGCAATTTTCTGAGATTAATCACATCTTCGCGCATCTCTTTGCCTTTGGGAGTTTCGAGCACTTTTGGGATTTTTCGAAACCGCCGGTCGGTCATGATGAATCGAAACGCGTCGAGCCCGATTTGCCCCTTGCCGATGTGCTCGTGCCGGTCGACTCGCGAGCCGCGGGGCGTTTTGGAATCATTGACGTGGATCGCGGCCAAATGTTTCAGGCCAATCAGGCGATTGAACTCTCGAAATGTTTTTCTGACGCCGGCTTCGCTGCCGATATCGTAGCCGGCGGCGAACACGTGGGCCGTGTCCAGGCAAACGCAAAGCCGCTCGGGCTCGCGCACGCTCTTAATAATATGAGCGATTTGCTCGAACCGATGACCGAGACATGAGCCCTGTCCGGCTGTGGTTTCTAAAGCGATCCGCGTTTTCACTTTTGGAACCTTGCGAAAGACGGAATCGATCGATTTGGCAATCTTATCGAGACCCGCTTCTTCGCCGGCGCCGAGATGCGCGCCGGGATGCAAAACCAGGAACGGAAGCTCGAGCTGATCCGCCCGCGTTAATTCCTCGGCAAGCGCGCGGATTGAGTTGGTCAGAAACTGCGGATTTGTGGCCGCGGGATTGATCAAATAATTGGCGTGAGCAAAAATCGACCGCAGTTCGCGGCGTTGCCGATGTTCAAGGAACGCTCGAATTTCCTCACGGGTCAGCGGACGGGCAAACCATTGCATGTTGTTCTTCACGAAAATCTGGATGGCGGTGCATTGGATTGAGCAGCCGCGCTCGATCGCGGTGTGGACGCCGCCGCCAATCGACATGTGAGCACCTAGAAGAACTTCGGATTTCGTCATTTCAGTAACACCGCGGCTTTAGCCCGGTGATGATTGCAAACGAGCGAGTAAGCCGTTTAAACGGCTTTGACGTTTGGGAGTTCCAACACCGGCCTGAAGGCCGGTGTTAATGAAAACCGCTACGTAATCTTCGACAAGTATTGCGGCAGCATGTCGCACCAGTAATTCCAATCATGGCCGCGCCATTTTCCGTCATCGAGCCAATGCTGAATGCCTTTGGAGTTTAGAATTTCGGAGAGCCGGTATGATTCGTGACGGGTGTTATCCCATTCGCCGGTGCCGATAATGATGCCCATGTGGTTGTATTTCCACGGATCGGTCGTGTTCGGGAGATATTCATAAGGGCTATTGAAATAAATGTTGTCGTCCCAGTAGCCGTTGAAGAAATCGCTGATGTCGAACGATCCACTCAAGGAAATGAGGTGGCTGACTGTATCGGGATAACGAAACGCGACGTTGGCCGCGTGATAAGCTCCCAAACTTGCGCCGGTCACCGCCACCCGATGGCAATGGCATTCTTTTCGCGCGAGATCGAACACGTCATTCACGATAACCCGTTCGTAGGCGTTGTGGGTTTTCATTCGATCGGCCGGATGAATTCCCTTGTTGTAAAAACTTTCCAAGTCGATCGCGTCCGGACAATAAACGGTCACTTTCCCGGCGTCGACAAAACCGGCGATCGAGCCGACCAGGCCGAAGTCCCTGTTCTGGAAATAACGGCCGAACGAAGTCGGATAGATAATCAGTGGCAGCCCGCCGCCATTGCCGAACGCGAGCATTTCAAAATCGCGACTAAGCCAGGGGGTGTACCAGCGGATATAACGTTCGTTCATGGGTTCGGAATAACTAGACAGGATTAACCGGGTTTACACGTTGGAAATCTTTCGAAGGGGCGCATTCTGCCGAATCGTAAACGGTCCTGTAAATCCTGTCTTTCTTGTCTCAAGCCGGTGGACAAAACCGCCATTTTCAACGAAGCGTCTCGTTTCTCATGGCCAAACACACTTTGACCGGCAACATCAAACGGCACCGCGCCTTTCCTTCGAAAGTGCTCGGGAACCGGCGCGACGTGCTGGTTTATCTGCCACCGGGCTATTCGCGATTTTCGCGCCGCCGGTATCCGGTCCTTTATTTGCATGACGGCCAAAATGTTTTCGATGCTGCGACGTCTTTTGCGGGGGTTGAATGGGGCGTGGACGAGACGGCGCAACGATTGATTCGGCAGAAAGCAATCGAGCCGTTGATCATCGTGGCGATTTCAAACATGGGCGAAGAGCGAATTCATGAATACGCGCCGACCCCGGGCGTGATTACCCCGCATGATCGGCCCAAAAAACGCAGCCGCGGTTTGGCCGGCATGTATGGGCGATTCCTCACTCAGGAATTGAAGCCGTTTATCGACCGAAAATACCGGACCAGGCCGGAAGCGGAGTTCACCGGTTTGGGTGGATCTTCGCTGGGTGGATTGGCCACTCTGGCGATCGGAATTATTTTTTCGGACACTTTCCGGCGTTTGATGGTGATGTCACCGTCGGTTTGGTGGGACGACTTCGCGATTATTCAAATTCTTGGATTCGTCCGCGAAAAACTGCCGCTGAAAATTTGGCTCGATATGGGGACCGGCGAACCGGAGTGGGAACAAGTCCGCGACCTTCGCGCCGCGTTGGTCGACTGCGGTTGGTGTCACGGGGTCGACCTTCAGTATCACGAAATTCCCGGCGCCGGTCACAATGAAGGCGCCTGGGCGGCGCGGGTTGAGCCGGCTTTGCGGTTCTTGTATCCGCCGCGGTAGGGGCGATTGAGCCCAATGTCATGGCGGCTCGGTGAGCCGCCGCTAACCTACTTCGCTACCTACTGCAACGCTTTCCCGTAAACTTGAAAGACGCGGGTGAAACCGCCGGCGAATTCCCGATCCTTTTCAAAACTAAATTCCTGTTTTGCCGGCAACCATTCCAGATGCCGCGGTCCGTCGGGATGATTTGGGTCGTAAACCAGATAATGATCGCTGCCGTCGGGCGATCGCGAAAGGCTGTGTTTGTAAACAAGGACGGAATGATTGATGTGAAGGATCGGAAAATCTGAGAGGTAGGCGATGAAAAATTCGCCACCCGCAAGCGCGCGCTCGAGCTCGGCGTGGGTTTTTTCCTGATACCTTTTGCTGTGCTCGTAAAACATTCGGACATTTCCCGGGCGCAGATAGACCACCCAGCCGAGACCGATGTTCCGCTCCATCAGATCCGTCTTTGTTGCACTGAGCTCGCGAAGATTGCAATAACCCGGGATAACCACGCGTTTTTCGGCCGGCAGTGGATCACGCCACGGTTGGCGCCGGGTTATGTTGCGGACGCGCTTTGTCAGCTCGCGATCGTCCACGCGCGGAGCCTTCGGTTCGAAGCGGGCGAACTTGTAAAACTGATCGACCGTGCGGGTCATCACGAAACAGCGGCGAGAGTAGTGGTGGCCGTACTGGTTCTTGTGCGAGACAATGTGGCCGTCCTCATACGAAAATACGGTCCAGTTGGCGAAGCTCAGAGTGTCCCGGTGAAAATCAAATCCGGCGCTTGAACTTGCCTTCGCTTCGCAGAATGCGAACAGGATGGCCGCAAAATATCCCCAAAATCTCCAAACCGCGGATCGCATCACTGATTATGAACGTCCGGAATTCGATTTGGCTTCGGCAAAATTTCCGAGTCCCCGGAATTTCTTGTAACGCTTCTTCAACAGCTGATCGATCGGCTGTTCGAGAAGTTTCGCCAGATTTTTGCGCAGCGCGCTGCCGAGGTTGAACGCAGCGGTTTCATAGTCGCGGTGTGCTCCGCCTTCAGGTTCGTCCACGACTTCGTCGACAACTTCCAGCTTCAGTAAATCCTGGGCGGTGAGTTTCAGCGCTTCAGCCGCTTCGGCCGCATGCTTTCGATCCCGCCACAGAATTGCGGAACACGCTTCCGGGCTGATCACTGAATAATATGCGTTCTCCAAAATCATAACGTGGTCGGCCACGCCAATTCCGAGCGCGCCGCCGGAACCGCCTTCGCCAATAACTGCGGCGATGGTCGGCACCCGCAGATTCATCATCTCGCGAAGATTGACCGCGATCGCTTCGGAGATGTGGCGTTCTTCGGAACCGATTCCGGGAAACGCGCCCGGGGTGTCGATCAGCGAGATCACCGGCATGTGGAATTTTTCCGCGAGCCGCATCAGCCGGAGAGCTTTCCGATAACCTTCGGGATGAGCGCAGCCGAAATTGCGCATCACGTTTTCCTTGGTGTTGCGTCCTTTTTGGTGAGTAATCACAACGCAACGGGTGGAGTCGAGCGTGGCCAGTCCCGCCGGCATCGCTTTGTCGTCGGCAAATTGGCGATCCCCGTGAAGTTCGGTCCACCCCGTGAAACAACGATCGACATAATCGAGCGCGAATGGCCGTTGGACATGACGGGCAATTTGAACTCGCTGCCAGGCGCTGAGGTTGCCGTAAATTTCGCGCCGGGTGTCCCGCAATTTGGATTCGATCGCCTTGACCTCAGAGTTGAGATCGACGTCGTGTTCGCGCGAATGATCCTTCAAGTCCTGGAGGCGGCGTTCCAATTCGAAGATCGGCTTCTCGAAGTCGAGCGGTTGCAAGTCCATCGGGCTAATCAGTGATCGTGACGGGGGTCTTACTATTCACCAAACTGCTGAGTTCTTCCACGTCGGCTGCAGCGAGGCCGATTCCCTGAGGCGGGGCAGGTTGGACAACCTGGTGAGCGGAATCGGGCACCGCGTAAATCGTGTAGGATTGCGAGGTGAGCCGGATCCAGCGCGTGCTGCCAATGAATTCTTTGGTGCCAAATCCGACCCGTTTCCCGTCCCGCCACGCCAGGATCTCGGCGACTCTGCTGGTGACTTTTGGCGGCGTTTTGGTGGGCAACTTTTCTTCGCGGATGTGGTACTGCTTGAAAAATCCGCCGTGGTTGAGAACAACGAGCAGCTTCGGCTTGCGCTGAACCACGATTGCGAAATCAGGGTGAGAGATAAGTAAATGCTCGCCGATGTGCAGCATGGTTCCGCTCATGTTGTTCATGCGCATGATGAGTTCGGGCGTTGTTTTCATTTTGTGCGCAACTCTCGTGATCACGTCTCCGGGCTTGACGACGTATTCTTCTTTTTCCGGCGAGGGCGTCCGGGACAAAAAGATGCCGATGTTGATTTCGCCCAAAAGATCCTTGGCTTCGTCGGCATGAGGGCTGGTTGGATATTTTTGGACGAACGCGGTCAGGGCAGCGCGAGCCTCGGGCATTTTTCCATCCTGCCGCAATTTGGCCGCCGCTTCGTATTCGGGCAGGGTGAGATCGATCCGCGGCTCAGGCGTGACTTCGCCCCGCTGCTCTTTTGCGACCTGAATGTCTTCCTTGAAGACAAAGTTGTAACCGAACCAGGCGGCGCCCCCGAAAATGATAATCGCCAGAAAAAAGACAAAGAGCCACTTCATGGACAGGAGCAGAAACGTCCAACATCGAACACCGAACGTCCAACGTCGAATCTGGAACTTCGTGATTCGAAGTTCGGCGTTGGGCGTTCAGCGTTCGGCGTTTTCTTCACTGGATAGCACTCGGCGCAATCGAGTACCCAAACGAATTTTGCGATCAGGTCGCTTTTTCTTCCCCCGGGAAGAAACGGTGCCAGAGACGGCCGATGGTGCGTTCTTCCGCGTTGCTCCAGGTGTAATGGCAATCCTGGCAATAAAATTCCTTGGGAATGATTCTGAGCGCGCAAAGCAGCCCCATCAACGCCGGGGTCAGAAATTTCCGCGTCATCTGGGGATACTCGATGTTCGACGACCCGCATTGCGGACAACGGATCATGGCTGATGAGATTTCCGGATCGCTGGTCTCCCATTCGATCATCAAGGCCTGACCGCGTTCAAAATCAGCGTCATCCACCATTACTTTCGCATTCGCCAGCGGCTTCGACATGAATGCCATCTTTTGAAGGTGTCCCTCATTATGAAGGTCGGCCTTCAGTCCGCTCTCCTGAAGACGTTGTTTCAGGCGCCTGGCTTTGTCCGGTTCATTAAATGTAGCGATCGTCACCATAATGGCTCTCGTCCAAGACCATACTCATCAAAGATTAATCGCACGGCAAGTGCAAGACGCGGGCTTGGGCGAATGCCGAAGCCCGCGTGACAATGACGAAACAATGCCCGAATTCAAAGGGCCGCCAGGTTCCGCCGCATTCGCGGTCGTTCGAACTCCAGATTGCGTCGTCGTTCTGTGTTCGCCATTTCGTCACTTGAGAACGCTACCTGGCGGGAACCATTGATACAGAATCAAGTAAACGATCACGCCTGTTACAGACACGTATAACCAAATCGGCATGGTCCAACGGCCGATGCGACGATGTCTGTCCCACCGCCGCTGAAACGTCGGAATCAGGGTGACAATCACCAGGGGGAGAACGGCAAAGGCGAGCAGAATATGAGAAATGAGCAGCGGGAAATAAATCCACGCGATTAAGCCAGTGTAGCCCGAAGATTTTTCGCCCGCGTGCGCGTGGTAAACGATGTAACCAATCAGGAACGCGGTTGACGAAATCAGGGCGAGGATCATGCAGGGCACGTGGCGTTGCCAGACATTCCGGCGGATCCAGAACCAGCCCATGGCGATGAAAACGGTGCTGACCGCGTTGAAGGAGGCGTTGATCGCCGGAAGGTCGTTGATTGTCATGTCGAGCGGAGTCGAGACTCTCTAAATATTTCCGAGCTTCGTGATAGCGAGACAAGAGCGAGAGATTCCTGCCGTTCGACCCGCTCCGCTCGCTCAAGGCAGGTTAACAGTTCGGCGCCTTCGCCGCAATTAAACCGGATGCAACGTCACGTTGCCGCCCGGAAGGACAAATAGCTGACGCGGTGGAGTTGAAACACGGCGGGATCGACCCGAAGTAGTAGTTCCATGCCTCAACTCCTCGAGGAAGAAACACGGCTCGAGCGGGCGCAAAATCGGCCACCGAAGTTTCGACGCCGGCTGGCGATTTCGATTTTGCGGCTCGCGGCGGTCGCGTTGATTGCGGCTTCGATTGGCGGCGGTTGGTATCTCGCCCGCAAAGGTTTTCGCGGGCAATGGCGCTCACGCGTAGTGGAGGAATTGCATCGGCGCGGGGTCGAAGCATCGATTGGCCATCTCACGCTCGATCCGTTTCGGGGGCTGGTTGCGCGAGATGTGCGCATTTTCACTTACAAAGGCCGTCACGAAACTCTCGCCTCCATCAGCGAAATCGCGCTCGACATCAACTACGCGGCATTTTTTCACCATCAGCCGTTTCTCAATGCGTTGGATATTCGCAATGCCGAAGTCACGTTGCCGGCAAAAGCCCAGGGCGGAAAGGCCGCCGAACGTCCGCAGCTGAGAAGATTTCATGCTCACGTCTATTTTCCACCGGAACAAATTCACATCAGCCAGGCGGAAGGAATTTTTTGCGGGATTCGCATCTCCGCGACCGGTCAATTGATCAAGCGTGGCGACTTTCAACCTTCCAAGCCGCTTTCGGACGAAGAACGTGAAAGGCGATGGGGCCTGGTCCGGCGCATTGTGGCGGAATTGCAGAAGTTCAGTTACCCCGGCGCCGCGCCCTCGCTGCAGGTTAAGTTCAGCGGCGACCTCGCGAATCTCGAAGACGCGCGAGGCGAGGCAATACTCCAGGCCGGGATTGTAAAACGAAAGAATTACGAAATGCGCGACTTCGTTCTGGCGGCCGAATGGAGCGACCAAACCCTGGACATCACGCGCTGTGAGTGGAACGACCGGATGGGTGGATTTGCCGCGACGGCAAATTGGAGTCGAAAGACCAATAAGGCGAACTTCGAAGCGCGGAGCAGCCTTGATTTGAAAACGCTGCTCGATGCTGCCGACATCAGCGAGCCGCTGGCCGATGTGAGCTACAAATTACCGCCAGTGATCGACCTTTCCGGGTCGGCAGATTTTTCGCAGGCGCGGCCTCAGATGAAATTGATCGGTCACTTTGCTGCCGACAAACTCGCTTATAAAAATATTTCGCTGTCGGATTGCCACGCGGAATTTTCCTGGGACGGCGAGAGGACCTGGATTCGGGATATCCATGTTCGACATCAAACGGGAGACCTGCGTGCTGAAGTCTTTGAAGGGCCTAACGAGTTCCGGCTGAATGTCGATGGGCCAGTGGCGCCGGGCGCGCTGCGTCCGTTTGTTTCGCCGGAAATGCAGGAGTTTATCGGAGAGTGGGAGTTTACCGGGCCGCCGATGATCAAACTCGCCATTCGAGGAACGGACCGGCATCCGGAGAACTGGCAGGGCGACGGCAGCATTTTGCTGGGACGAACGCGATTTCGTGGCCAATGGATGAACGACGCCAGCGCGAAGATTCATTTTGCCGATGGCGCGGTCAGTTACGAAAATTTCCGGGTTAGTCGTGACGAAGGCGTCGGCACCGGAACGTTTGTTTACGATTTCGCTAAGCACGAAGTCCGGGTTTCGAACGTCAAAGCAAACGTTAAACCAGGCGAAGTGGCATGGTGGATCGACCCCGATCTTCCCAAAACAGTCGTGCCTTACAAGTTTCGCCAGCCACCCACGATTACCGCGAACGGCGTGTATCAATTCGCCGGTGGCACCAAGACCCGTCTCGAGATCAACGTCGATGGACCGGGCGGAATGGATTACGTGTTTCTCGGCAAGACTTTGCCGTTCTCAAAAATTAACGCTCGCCTTCTGTTCACGAACGATCATTTGCAGATTGTTGATCTTCATGGCGCGTTGCTTTCGGGCAGCGTTCTAGGCAGCGCCGATATATCATTGGCGCATAACGACCAGCGTTATCGGGCAAAGTTGGCCGTCGACGCCATCGATTTTCCGCGCCTGACCGATCTTTATTGGGGATACAAGACGGCGCACGGTCAGTTGAGCGGCACCTATGATTTCAGCGGTGTCGGGGACAACGCGCGATTGATGCAAGGCGACGGCAAAATAAACGTGGCCAACGGGGATGTGTTCGCTATTCCGGTATTTGGCCCGCTCTCGACAATCATGGGATCGATAATTCCCGGCGTGGGTTACAGCATTGCCCGAAATGCCACGTCCGATTTCACGGTGAAGAGCGGCACGATCCACACCGACAATCTGGAGGTCGGGGGCAAACTTTTTTCAATGGTCGGCAACGGCGACATCCATTTTCTGGACGACAAACTCGACTTCGACGTTCGAATAGACATGAAAGGCCCCGGTATTTTGCTCACTCCGGTCTACAAACTGTTTGAATACAAGGGCGAGGGGAGCTTAAAAAATCCGAATTGGCATCCGAAAGTCTTTTAGGTCAGATTGGGCGTCCGGTCGGCGCCGCGCGCCGTCCTCCTCTCTATGAAAAAAATCGGAATTCTTTTTGGCCAGGAGCACAGCTTCCCGCCGGCATTTGTTGAGCGAGTCAACCAGAAGACAGGTGGCAAAGACATCGTCGCGGAGTTCGTCCGGATCGACAAAGTGGTCCAGGGTGAGCCCTGCGGTTACGACGTAGTGATCGATCGTATCTCGCAGGATGTTCCGTTCTACCGGGCGTGGCTGAAGAACGCGGCCCTGACCGGAACCGCAGTGGTCAACAATCCGTTTTGGTGGAGCGCGGACGAGAAGTTTTTCAATAATGCGCTCGCGACCAAAATCGGCGTCGGTGTTCCGCGGACTGTGTTGTTGCCATCAAATCAGCCGCCGCCCGATACCAACGACAAATCGTTTCGCAATCTGGAATACCCGATGAACTGGGAAGCGATTTTCAATTACGTCGGCTGGCCGGCCTTTTTCAAACCATTCGCGGGCGGTGGGTGGAAGAATGTTTACCGGTTGCATAATCGCGACGAATTTTTCCGGGCCTACAACGACACGGGTCAGCTGGTCATGATGTTGCAGGAAGAAGTGAAGTTCGACATGTACTTCCGGTGTTACTGCATCGATCAGCGCAACGTCCGCATCATGCCTTACGAGCCGCGGCATCCGTATCATCTGCGTTATCAAACCGAATGGCAGGCGCCGAAAGACGTTTTGGAAAAGGTCGAGGAAGGCGTGCTGCGATTGAATCAATATCTCGGCTACGATTTGAATACGGTAGAGTTCGCGATTCGCGATGGCGTTCCGGTGGCGATCGATTTTTGCAATCCGGCTCCGGACGCGGAAGCGGCGTCGGTGGGTCAGGGAAATTTCGAATGGGTAGTGGAAGCCGTTTCCGAAATGGCGATTCGCAAAGCCCGCGAGCATCAACCCGGCCGCGACAATTTGAGTTGGGGCAAATATCTCCAGGCCGCTGTGACACGGCGTTCGTTAGGCGAGCTGAAGTAGGATTTCTTCGATTCCGCGGATTGCGCCGCACTTGAAGTCGCACTTTTTACTTCGGATAGACAAGAATAAGGTTCGACATTTGCCGGACTGAGTCCTATCGTTCTCCCGGTTACGTCATCCGACGTTTCAACTTATCTTCAGCGGGCTGAACAAGCTTGTGGGGCTGGATCTTCGCTGGGACACCGCTTAACGCGATCTCCAAATCCAACCCGTGTCAGCCATTTCAACCCCTTTCCGCCACTCAGGAGAATCTCTATGCGTTTCCTAATCAGAAAAACTGCGGTCATATTGTTTTCGGTTGCCGTGCTGCTAATGGGCGGCGGTACAGCGGTTCGCGGCCAGGCCGGGCTTAGCTTGGGCAACTACTCGAACGTCGAGGTCCAACTTAGCGGCAATACCACGAACACGCCATCAGCCGCTCCGACTAACGCGGCGCGCATCACTGTCACTACCTCCACCGATTTCAACGGCAAACTGGAAGGCGATTCGACCACCGGAGTAGTGCGCATAACCGACGCGAATCCAGCAGGCACTTATACGGTGACCGTCAAGGCCTTCGATAGCGGCGGCACGACCGTTTCGAAAACCTTCACCCTGACAGTGGCGACGCCGGTAGCATGCGGTCCGGTCGTCTTCGGGGCCGCGACAAACTTTCATGCCGCCGGCTGGGCGGTAGCGGTGGGTGATTTCAACGGCGACGGTAAACAAGACATTGTTGCGGTTGGCTCAAACGGCGTAAACGGCGTCGCCGTGTTACTGGGTGATGGCATGGGCGGGTTCGGCACGGCAACTTATTTTGGCGGTGCCTTCTATGTCTCAGTGGCAGTTGGCGATTTCAATGGCGATGGCAAACAAGATCTCGCGGTTGTCAGTCAAACCTTGAACACCGTGTCAGTGTTGTTAGGCGATGGCGCGGGCAACTTCGGTACTGCCGCGGACTTCAACGTTGGCACTACTCCTGTCTCAGTCGCAGTGGGCGATTTCAACGGCGATGGGAAGCTAGACCTCGTTGTTGCCAATGAAGGCTCAAACACCGCGTCGGTTTTGTTGGGAGACGGCACGGGCAACTTCGGTACTGCCACGAGCTTCAACGTTGGAAGCAATCCCATCGCGGTGGCGGTGGGTGATTTCGACGGGGATGGGAATCAGGACCTCGCGGTTGCTAATTTTGGCACCGACAGCGGTAGCGACGATGGCAGCGTGTCGATCTTGTTGGGCAACGGCGCCGGTAGTTTTGGTGCCGCGACTAATTTTCACGTCGCCACTCCTCGATCAGTGGCGTTGGGCGATTTTAATGGCGATGGCAACCAAGACGTCGTCACCGCCAGCAATAACAACGCCGTCTCAGTTTTGCTGGGCAACGGGGCAGGTAGTTTCGGTACTTTTACGCAATTTAATGCAGGAGGCACTCCTGACGGAGTCGCAGTGGGAGATTTCAACGGCGACGGCAACCAAGACCTGGCGGTTGCTAACTTTGGATCCGCCGACGTGTCGGTTTTGTTGGGCAACGGCGCGGGCAGTTTCGGTAGTGCGACAAACTTCGCCGCTGAATTTCGTTGTACTGCAGTGGTTGTGGGCGATTTCGACGGCGACGGGCAACAAGACCTCGCGGTTGCCAACCGTGACGTAGAAGACGTGTCGGTCTTATTGCGTCAATGCGCGGCGTCTACTCCAACTCCGACACCAACCTTAACCCCAACCCCGACACCGACGCCAACGCCAACGCCAACGCCGACACCGACACCGACACCGACCCCAATGCCCACATCTACACCGTGTATACATGGTGGATGCGGTCCAACTCCGACTCCTACCCCAACTCCTATCAGTAGTCCGACTCCAACTCCTACGGCGACTCCGTTACCAAGCGCGACACCTAGTCCGATCCCGACTTCAACTCCGACGCCCACCCCGACAGTGGCGCCTAATCCTACACCAACGCCCACGCCGTGTTCACGCGGTGGATGCGGTCCAAGCCCAACTCCGACTCCGACCCCGGTAAGTAATCCGACGCCAACTCCTACCCCAGCTTTACTTCCGACTGCGACTCCAACACCGACGGCGACGATTCACCGTTAGACGTCACGTTTGAGCAGGCGAAAACGGGCAAGAGATCTTGGACAAATATCTCCAAGTGCGGTGGCGAAGCGTTCGTTAGGCGAGCTGGCTTAGGATTTGGCGGGAAATATTTTCGTCGCTTGTTAACGCGGGCCGAGGCGTTTCCGTATTTCCTAAGCAAGCAAATCGCGGAAAATCTTATCACACCGGATAACGTCTGGCAGATAGCACCTTGCCTGAAACAATCCGCCACGGGCCGTGAGCCAATCGGCGTAAATCTCAGGCCGCGAATGTTTTCCGTGTTTTACGGGAAATAATTTGACACGAATATCAGCGTCCGATACGATCGCGCGCGCAACCGGAAAGCGATGGCGGACTATATATGAAGTTCCTCCTCGAACGTGCCAGACAAGCGGGCGCCAGTAATTCGCGCGCCGCTACCTTCGTCGTTTTTTTTGCGCTGGCGATTTTGAGCGCGCTTTTCGCCGCGCGGATCCCCGTTGTTCAAAAGCCGCAAACTAAAACGGTCAAACCAGCGCCTTTTGCTTCCACTAGTGGATTTATCGGCTGCTCGTCGCTGATTTGGACACAACTGTCGCCAACCGGCACTGGACCAGATGTAAATTCGCAGCAGTTCGCTTCCGACGGTCGAGGAAATTTGATGACGTTCAGCGGTTGCGGACCAACCGGATGCAACAGTTCAAACACCTCGTTTGTTTTGCGAGACGCGTTCGGCGTTGCAGGTAACCCGTTTTGGATCCAGCTGTCGCCGACTGGCGGTCCACCGGCTGCGCGTCACGGACATATTGTTGCTTACGATTCGAGTCTTAACGAGCTGATCGTGTCCGGAGGGTGCGCGGGCGGCTGCTTGCCGTTAGCGACTGACATGTGGAGTTTGTCGAACGCGAACGGACTCGATGTCGGCACAACTCCGACTTGGACAAATCGCGGAACTGCTCCGAACTCTTCGTTTGGCGTCGCACAATTCGCAGCCACCGATTCAACGAATCATGTCCTGATGGTTTTCGGCGGCCAGAACGGCGGCGGTTCCGGTTGCGCTACCTCGGGCAGTACTGAAACAGTGAACACTTCGACGTTCGCGGTCGCGACACTGTCAACATCGGGCGGACCTCCCGGCGAACAGTATGCCGCAAAAGGCGGCTACGACCCCGCAACGAACCAAGTTCTGATTTCCAATGGATCGAGCTGCTCCGACAACGATCTCTGGGGATTGTCGAATGCCGACGGTATCGGAGGATCGAATGTTTGGACCGATCTGCTTGCACAAGGTGGCGCCAACCAGCCGCCAGTCGGCAACTTTCCGAGCACTTACAGTCCTGAGCTGAATTCAGTGTTTTTGATCGAGCAGGCTGATACGAATTCACCGCCAAACTTATGGATCCTGTCGAATGCGAACGGATTCGATTCGAATAATAATCCGGCAACGCCTGTCTGGACGAAAACTACGCCGGCTGGTGCGCCCGCCACGGGTTCACTTTCGGCAATTGCTTATGATTTTGGCAGCAACCGCTTGCTAGTTCAAGTTTCGCAAACTGGCAGCATCGAGTACTGGGTGATTAAGTGTCAGAGTTCGCCGGGATGCGCGAGCGTCACCTTTACCGGTTCATTCATCAGCGGTCAGCCCGCTGACGCGGCGACTCAGGCAGCTTGGAGCGACTTTATCAATTCCCTGAATCCGTCCGATTACGCGATGGTCACGATCAGCGGCAGCAACGATCCAACCGGGCGAAGTCTCTTCGATAAGGTTGTGGTGCCCCAGCTTGCAGCGGCCATGAAGAACGGCGGAACGTTTAACTTCTTCGTTGGACCTAGCGATTACTGGAACGTGGGTCTGTGCAACGGTACGGTCGAGCTAAACCAAAGCGTGGCTCCCAGTGTGTGTGACTGTGGAGATATCTACTCGGTTCGGCCACAAAACACGAATCCCGCCACCCTCTGGGGCGGAGTGAACTCGTTCAGCTGTCCACCGGAAGGAGACCAAACCATGACGGTCACGTTTTCGGCCGCCTGTTGCACAGCGCCGCCGCCGGACATGGTGAGTTGGTGGCCTGCCGAGAACAATGCGGATGACATAGTTAGTCATAATAACGGCACCTTGGAGAATGGTGCGGGCTTCAGCACCGGCGAAGTCGGACAAGCATTTAGTTTCAATGGATCCAACCAGGATGTATCCATCGGCGACCCTAACACTCTGAAAGTGACGACCGGAGTCACGATCGATGCCTGGATCAATCCAACCAGTTTGCCGAACGGACTGGCCGGAGTTCTAACCAAGTGGAATCAGGATTTCCAGCTCGATTCGACCGCGGACTCCTACGCGCTTTGGATTAACAATGATAGCGGAACGCTGCGCTTGTTTGGCGGCGTTCTGTTGGCATCTGGAAGCGAGCCGACAATCCAGGGTGGATCTATTCCGCTGAATAGTTGGACTCATGTCGCGATGACCTATGACGCTGCGTCGGGTACCATGACATTGTACATCAACGGGGTTGCTGTCACCTCTTTCACTGCGACCGCAAATACGAACATCTGGTCCACCGATGCCCCGGTTTATATCGGCAGTGAAGCAGGCGACGGCGCCGGTCGTTATTTCCCGGGACTGATTGACGAAGTTGAAGTATTTAACCGCGCACTTAGTTCAACCGAGATCGAGCAAATCTATCTCGCTCAACAGTCCGGCAAATGTCACTCTTGCACGACGCCCCCTCCGGACATGCTGCATTGGTGGCCGGGCGACGGCGACGCCAATGACATTCAAGGCGCCAATAACGGCACACTTGTAAACGGGGCGGGTTTTGCAACCGGCGAAGTCGCTCAGGCGTTTAGCCTCAATGGCAGCAATCAGTATGTCGATGTTGGCTCGGTTGACCTTCCCGCCACCTTCACGATCGATGCCTGGGTTAATGCTTCGAACTTCTCAGGCATACCCATAATCATCGATGATTCACAATCGACCGGCTATCTTCTCTATATAAATCCCAACGGGCATGTCGAAGCACAGGTCTTCACCGATACCGGCGTCAACGATTACATCACCCAAGTAGGTATCACTGCTGGTACTTGGCAACATGTTGCCGTCACCTACGATGCGAACGCGCCTGGCGGTCAGAAGTTGATCTTTTATTTCAATGGGTCAGCTGTGCCGACAACCGTTTTTGGCGATGACGGCGGAACACCGACCCATAGCTCGACCTCCGCAAAAATCGGCGCCAATGCCCAGGCAAGTGGCAATTTCTTCCCGGGCCTGATTGACGAACTCGAGCTTTTCGGTCGCGCGCTCAGTCCCGGCGAAGTTCAAAGTATTTTCGATGCCGGTAGCGAAGGAAAATGCAAGTCGATAACGAGTCCTACGCCAACGCCTACTCCGACACCTACGCCCACGCCCACACCTACACCTACACCTACTCCTACGCCAACTCCTACACCGACACCAACTCCAACTCCTACTCCAACTCCTACTCCAACTCCTACTCCTACTCCTACACCGACTCCAACTCCTACACCGACACCGACCCCAACACCGACACCAACTCCCACGCCAACACCTACTCCGACCCCGACTCCGTGCAATCTAAGGGGCGGATGTGGCCCTAGTCCTACGCCTACGCCGACGGCAACTCCGATTAGCAGCCCAACTCCGACGCCAACACCTACAGCGACAATCGTACCTACCGCGACGCCGACTCCGACGCCATGTGGACGCGGAGGTCAGGGATGCGGTCCAAGTCCGACTCCTACTCCGACCTCAACTCCAGTGAGCCCGAGTGCAACTCCCACGCCGACGGCTACTCCGCTCGCTAGTCCTACGCCAACGCCAACTCCCACAGCAACTCCGATAGGTAGCGCAAGTCCAACGCCGACTCCTACTCCGACCCCAATACGTCATGCTCCGTGATTGGGTCGATGCGCGCACGATCGATTAAGTGCCGCTTCGATATTTCGGCTTGTAAGGCAAAACGTAAACTCGTTAGGCGCGATTTTTGCGCGACTTGTCAGGCTCGAATGTTCCGCCAAGCCGCTGCGTAGGGTAACATCTGGCGCTTGGACTCGCTGAAAAAAGTCTTCCACAGGCTTGACCCGTGGCAGGCCTATCGCGCAAAAATGTCTGCGAGTTCAGTGGTTAGGCCACACTCATGAAACTTTCTCCACCACTGCCACACGCGCGGCGCCTGCGCGGGGCGCTTTCTCTCGACCTCTGACTTTATGAAAACTGTAACCTCCTGGCTGAAAATCAACCGCACCCTCGGCTTATTGATTTTGACCACCGTCGCGCTCTGCGCTTTGGCAACACTTGGCGCTTCGACGTCAAAAACCAGGGCGGCAAAATCAACCGCTGCATCGGGCAAGACGGCCACCGGCAAAACAACGCCAACGATCCCAAGCGCCGGTCGGCGCGTTCTCCTCGTAACGGCGGCCAATTCGGACTGGGTAGCAGAAGTTCAAGGCAAGCTGGTTGGCACCGGCCGGTTTAGTGTTGTGGATACTTTCGATGCCGGCTCAGCCACGCCGACGCTCGCTCAACTTCAGGCCTATGACAGCGTGCTGGTTTGGAGCGATGGCACTTTTGCCGATTCCGTCGCAACGGGCAACGTTCTGGCCGATTACGTCGATGACGGGGGCGGCGTTGTGGTCGCAGTTTTCACGATCGCGTCGGTTCGAGTGAATGGGCGTTTTGCCACGGACGATTACTACGCACTTGAGCCGCAAAGTCAGAGCGAAGGTAGTGAACTCACTCTTGGCACTGTTTACGAGCCCACCAGTCCCCTCATGTCCGGTGTGAATTCGTTCGATGGCGGTACCAGTTCGTTTCACGGCACCGGAAGTCCCAACTTGAACGCAGTACGAGTCGCCGATTGGTCGGACGGCGAACCGCTGATTATTCGCCGAACGATTAATGGTAATCGCCGCGTCGATCTCAATTTCTTTCCACCGTCGACCGACAGTCGGGACGATTTCTGGGTCGCGTCCACCGACGGCGCAACCGTCATGGCGAACGCACTCGACTTTGTCGGCGGCGCATGCACTCCGGCGCCTTCCGGTTTGGTGAGCTGGTGGCCCGGCGACAACGATGCCAATGACGTAACCGGGACGAATGACGGCACGGTGAACGGATCGACATTTGCCCTGGGTGAAGTGAATCAAGCGTTCAGTTTTGACGGCTCCGGCGCGTTTGTCAGCGTTAACGATTCGCAGTCGTTGCGGTTCAACGCTGCAACTGGATTCACATTCGATTTCTGGATCAACCCGAGTCGCATCGGCGGCACCGACAGCGGTTTTCAGCTCATCTTTGGCAAAGCAGTCACGCCACACTCGACCGTAAGCTATTTCACCTTTGTCGATCCGAACGGTAACGTCGGCATCGGATTGCAGAACAGCTCGCAATCGCCGGAATGGATCACCACGAACTCAATTCCGACGAATGCCTGGACGCATGTCGCGTTCGTTTATCAGGCGAACAACTTCGACTCCTCCGATATGACGATTTACATTAATGGAGTCGTTCAGCCGGCCACTTTCTCGCCGGGCAATTATGACAGCAGTTTTTCTATCGAATATAGCGCCAACCGCTTAGTCATCGGCGGCGATGCCGACACGATCGTGAGCGGTTCGTTGGCGGGATTGATTGATGAACTGGAGTTCTTTGGTCGGCCACTCACTGCTGATGAAGTTAATTCGATCGTCAATGCTGGCGCCTCCGGTAAATGCCGAACGTGCACCCGTGCGCCGGCCGGAATGATCTCGTGGTGGCCGGGCGAAGGCAACGGCAACGACGTCCAGGGTCATCTCACTGGCAATTTGAATGATGTCACGTTCGACGCCGGAATCGTAAATCAGGCCTTCAACTTCAATGGCACGGACAGTTACGTCCAGATTCCAGCCAGCGGGCAGTGGAATTTTGGGACTGGCGATTTCACGTTTGATTTTTGGGCGAGGAGCAGCTCGAACGCCAAAATGTATGCCCTTTCGTTCGAACCCACCGGGGACTTCAGTGGGCAGAACCTCGATTTCGATTTTAACGATAGTTCGGGCGTTATCGTGTTCTGGAATGGCAACGGTACCGGTATCGAGGCGATCCAAGTGGGCAACCCCGGCGATTATACGGACGGGCAATGGCACCATTTCGCCCTGACCAGGGCGGGGGCGGCCTTCACTCTATATATAGATGGTGTAAATGTCGGCACGACGACGGACTCCGAGTCGATCAATCTTTCTGGCGGTAACAATAACTACATCGGAACGGCGGCGTTCAGTGGACTTGGATTGGCCAATTTCTGGGATGGACAGATCGATGAAGTGGAAGTTTTCGATCGCGCCTTATCGCAAAGCGACGTGCAACACATCTACGATGCGCGGAGCGGCGGTAAATGCCCATGTGTCCCGCCGCCTGACGGTATGATCCACTGGTGGTCCGGTGACGATTCGACCGGAGATATTATCGGCGGTGCGAACGGTACGCTCCAGAACGGTGCCGGGTTCGGCAGCGGAGAAGTGCATGACGCATTCAATTTTGATTCTTCACTCAACCAGTATGTCGACGTCGGGTTCGTTAGCGTGCCGGC
>Ga0070732_10000507_pt1 | contig 24369 bp, 22 predicted proteins | sample Coa_R1_5_FD_66449 | JGI IMG/M metagenome (GOLD analysis project Ga0070732, IMG submission 66449) | Surface soil microbial communities from Centralia Pennsylvania, which are recovering from an underground coalmine fire - Coalmine... | ecosystem: Environmental > Terrestrial > Soil > Unclassified ... | reverse complement strand
GGTGGCCGGCGTATCGCGCGTCACACGTCGACCCAGCCAAAGTGCTCCGGGAGAGTTAATCCGTCCTACGACCAGAACGTCTTGACCGGATACTGATGAACGACAGGGTCGTTCGTCACCAGGACGAGGTCGTGTTCAAGGGCCTGGCAGACGAGCATGCGATCGAATGGGTCCCTGTGAACATCCGGGAGTTTCGCCAGGTGAGCAACGGCAGACTCCCCGAGGGCCAGCGATTCGATCCCGTGTCGCTCGCGGGCCGCCGTGACATACGACCACGCCGCGCGCGGCAACGCGAGCCGGCCGATCTTCTGTTTGATGCTGATCTCCCACAGAGAGACGACGCTCAGCCACACGCGGCGATCGGGATCCCGGACGGCCGACCGGGCTGGTTCGGACAACCGCTCGTCCCCCGCGACGAGCCACAGAAAGACGGCCGTATCGAGGAGCAAATTCATCGCCCCTCGAAGGCATTGACGAGCGCGGCTGGCAACGGCGCGTCGAAGTCGTCCGGCACGCGAAACTCGTTCCGACACAGTCCGAACGGGCGCGGCTTTGTCCGCCGACGAGGCCCTGCCGGTCGGACTTCGGCCACGACCCGGTGGCGCCGCGTGATGGCCACGGTCTCTCCCGCCTCGACGCGATCGAGTAAGGCCGAGAGCTGCGCTTTCGCGTGCGCAAGTGTGACCTCTTTCATGACCATATTATTGGTCATGAAGGGTCCGGCCCGCAAGCCTCCCCAGGCTTCCCGCCTCCCAGCCTTCGAGTTACTTCACTCGGAGATCGACAACAAGCCGAACCGGCGTCTTGGCGTTCACGACGACCGTCTGATGCCGCTCGCCAAACTGCGGGTTCGTCCAGCCGATCTCATGGGGGCCCAAGGGCACCTGAAGATTCGCGAACGGCGTGGTTCCGGAAAGGGCCTGCCCGTCGATCGTGACGCTGGCCCACGGCAGCGCGTTGAGTGACAGCGAGCCATTGGGGATCGTCACGGTGGAGGTCGTCGTCTTGCCTGGGTCGACAGTCACGGTCAGGGTCGTCTGAAAGGCGGCGCCGGCGTTGGAGAGCGCGAGGACATGTCGTCCAGAAGGCATCATGAGACGATCGGCCGTCGTCGCGCCGAGCAGGCTGTCACCCTCCCGTATCTGGAGCTCGAGCGGCGAACGGATCGACACCCAGCCGGCCGACATGGCGACCGGCGCAAACGACGCCAGGAACGTCGCGGTTCCGCCGGCAACCGTATCCACGGTCTTGCGCGAGCTTGCTGTGCCGTCGGACACGATGACGATGTGCGGCCCGGGGCTGACGGGCACCGTGACTGGCGTGGTCCCTCGGACCCGGTCATCGACGGTGACGCGGGCGCCCGGCGGATCGGAAGTCACTTCGAGTTGGCTGAGCGTGTTCGAGCCCAGTGCCGACGCGGGCACCGGAGGAGTCGTGCCCGGAGGGAGATTCGGAGGCGCCGAGGCGAGACCAGATCTCGCCGGGTCGCCGCCGGGCCGACCGTCGCTCACGGCCTGAGCGGACTGTCGCGAAGCCGGTCCGGCGCCGCCGAATCGGCTTCCCAATTTCAACGGGATCCGCCCGGTGATGACGCCAGCCTCGACGATCGCGAGGACGGCGCACGCGGCGGCGATCCACCACGCCGGCTGATGCTGCCAGCCGGCGCGCGTTCGCGGCGGCGGCAGCGCGACCCGCGGCACGGCAGTCGCGGCCCGGGCCGGCTCGGAATACGGCGCGTCCTTTTCGCTCGGGAACTCACTGGAGAAATCGGTCGCGGCTCCCGTAGGCGGGGCGGGCGAGCGGGCGGGGCGCGCATCGCCGGCGCGTCGCGGCAGGCTCGCTTCGGTGGGGAAGTCGTCACCGACGTCAGGGCCGCGCGGGGCTGGCGATGCGACCGTTCGATCGGCGGGCACCGCGTGGTCGTCAGCCATCTCAGTCAGCCCTTCATTGTGAGGCCAATTCACCACCAAAGCACAGGCTCGTCAAGACAATTCGGACCAGACGATGTGGTGCCAGACCACGTATCGTTCGGAGCCGATCGCGCGTGCGAGCATCGGCCCGGATGGACGCGCTTCCCCTTCAAAACCGAATCGCCAACGCGCCGTACACGGCGCTCACATGCGTGAGGATCTTGTCGTGGCTTGTATCCGTGCTGGGCGTGAACTGGCTGAAAATCACGATGTAGCGATAGCCGCCTTCGACGTTGATCGCGCCGAGGTCCAGCCTGAGACCCGCCGTGCCGACCGCCATCGTTTCGTTCTGCGGTTGGAGCGCCGTCAGCCCGAAGACGTCGCCGAGGTTGAGGCCGCTCACGGAGACGTCGATCTGCGGTTCGAGATGCGCGACGCCCAGGCCGCCCCCGATAAATGGCTTGAGCGCGCCGTGCGGCGCGATGAGCCGCAGTTGGGCCAGACCGTACGTCGCCGGCACGGAGGCGATGGCCTGCACGGGCAGGTTGTGCTGCTGCTCCAATTGCTGAAGCGCGTTGAGCACGCCGCTCGGCAGCACGTTGGTGAAGCGCCCGCCCTCGAGGTCGAGTTCGAGAAACGAGACCTTGATGCCGATCGCGCCGGCATAAAAGGGCGCGCGGGAGGCCGCGTCGGTCATCCCCGTGAGGCCCTGCAGTTGAACCTGTGCGAGGGCGGCCGAGGGCACGAGCAGCGTAAGAGCACACCATGCCAGGACACGATTGGCACATCGGATCATGAGAGCACCGCGTCCGACTGTCGCAAGACGCGTGCCGCGTGGCCTGGCATCAATAGCCGCGGCGCGTCGCCGCTAGCGGTCCTTTTGTCGGTGCCTGTTGGCCCGTTCGGCCGATCCCCTGGTCGTTCGTTCCTAGTCCGGCAGACAGATTGCGTCAGGTATTCGGTGGTTAATTGTGAATCGAGCCGATCGTCTCGCCGCCATAACGTTGGGAATTTCGTGAGCCCACAAACAGCACGACCAGCCACTCCGTTCGTCTGGAGTGGCTGGTCGTGGGATTCGAAGAGAGCGAGGGTCTTAGGCTCCCCGCTTGCGCCGCCGGGCGGCCAAACTGGCCAATCCCGTGCCGAGGAGCAGAAGCGTCGCGGGCTCCGGAGCCGTGCCAGGCGGTGGATTGGTGTTAGTGTTGCCGACCGCTGACAGATCCTCCAGCAACCGCGACCCAGACGGACTCGTGCCCAGGAGGGGAATCACACCAATGAATGCACCGGTACCGGAGTACTCCAACAGCTCGTTGCTAAAAATCTGAGAGACGAAATAGTCCGTCCCGTCGTAGGCAATACCGGTCTGGGCGGTGCCAAACCCATTGGCAGCCGGGTTGATGAACGCCGAAATGAGCAGCGTGCCCGTAGCGCTATAAACGTCGTAGGGACTCGTGAGGTCGCCGCGATTCGAGATGAACGTCAGGGCCCCACCAGCGATATTCGGATTGTTCTGGACCTCGAAGCCATCTCGCCCGAACCCGGACCCGACGTTGATGGTCCCGACCAGGTTGCCCGACGTGTCGTACTTATTGACGGTCCCCGAACTGGTCTGGTAATCGGACGCATAGATGAACGTGCCGTCCGTCGCGACGTTTGCAATCCCCGCGAAACCCGTGTTCACGAGAATGCCAAGGTCGGCATGGGTCGAATCATTGGTGATGTAGATGTTGCCCGAGTCGGCCGTAGTGTAGTAAATGGTGTGGCCGAGAACCGCGACGCCGCGGCCGTTGTCACCACGGGCCGTGAGATTGGGTACGAGGAACTGTTGAACGGGAACGCCCGTCACGGAGTCGAAGGCCTCCAGGCTCACATTCCCGGAACTGGCGCTGTTTCCCCAGATAATCGAATCGGCATAGGCCGTCACGCGACTCGCGATCAGGCAGCTTGCCACGGTGAGACTGACTACGAACATCTTGGTCACTGGTCGCATGATGCCCCTACTCTTTTCCCAGAGTCCTGAGTCCCCGAGTCCGGTGCGAAGTGCAAGGCCGGATCAATCGCGGGTTCCGTTAAGCAACTTTACTGCCAGGGAAGAGCCACTGCCTTGCCGACGCGATTCGGCTTTAAAGCCTTGTTCAAAAGCCACTTACAGGATTCAGGAGCTACTGCCGTCCATTGGAGATTCTCGCGGACAATTGACTTTAGTCTGCGCCTCTCGGGCACGGCTTTCCGCCGACCCGCGCCCCCTGGCTAGAGGCGCCCGGCCGGCGCTAAATCGCCTGCTTCGACGGAGGATCTTGGAATGACGACGGAAACGAACTCGTCCGCGAGCTGGACGTCGGGGCGACGGGCGAGGTGCCGGGCGTCCCGAGCCGCGCGGCGATCGTGCGGAAGCGCTGAAACGGCAACTGGCAGTCGTGCTTGCGCAGGAAGCTGAGGAAGCGCCGGTAATCCGTGGCTGGCATGTTGAAGAGCTGCACGAGCGAACGGTAGTTCCCATTGGTTCGCTCGAGGCCCGTCTGCACGATGCGCCGAAGATCGGATCGCGTGAGATCGCGCGACATGAAGAGCGGATAGACCGCCGACCAGAACGGCTCGCGATGGTCGAGCATCAGCGACGTCAGCTCCTCGGCTTGCGACACCTTGGGGGCCCCAGCGCTGGCCGGCGCCTTCGTCACGCTCCGGACCACCTCCGGCGGGAGTTCGTGGACACGAACGGAGGGGCCGGCCGCCTTGAGAACCATGCGCTCGACCACGTTCTTCAGTTCGCGGACGTTGCCGGGCCACCGGTAGGCGACGAGCGCGTCCATGGCCTCGGCCGAGACGCCGCTGACCTCCGACCGGTGCTGGCGGGCGTAGCTCGACAGGAAATACTGCACGAGCACCGGGACGTCGTCGCTTCGCTCGCGGAGCGGCGGAATCGCGAGGCGAATGACGTTGAGGCGGAAGTACAGATCTTCCCGGAACCCGCCTGATGCGATTTGCTCCTGCAGATCGCGGTTCGTGGCCGTGATGACGCGCACGTTGACCCGCGTATGCGATCGATCCGAGCCGACACGCTGGATTTCGCCCGTCTCGAGGAAGCGGAGCAGCACGACCTGCATGCGCGGGCTCATCTCGCCGACTTCGTCGAGGAAGACCGTGCCGTTCGGCGCCATCTCGAGGAGCCCCGGCTTGTCCCGGTAGGCGCCCGTGAAGCTCCCGCGCATGTGCCCGAAGAGTTCGGATTCGAGCAGCGAATCAGGCAACCCGGCGCAATTCAGCGTGACGAGCGGCGAATTCGAACGCGCGCTGCTCTGATGGATGAGCCGGGCCGCGACTTCCTTGCCCACGCCGGTTTCGCCCGTGATCAGGACCTTCGCATCGGACCGGGCGGCGCACTCGATGTCGGATTCGAGACGCTGCATGGCCTCGCTACGGCCGATTAAGCGGGCTTCGGGCGGACGCGGCGCTGACAACTGCATGAGTCTCCAGGTCCGATCGTTGTGGGAGCGAGAGCCGATCGTAATAGGGGAAAAGTCCCTCGTCAAACGACATGTTTGTAACCGAGACCTTTCTACTGCCTGGGGCGAGTCGAAAGTCTGATTAGGCTCGGACTTTCTTTTCGATTAAGCCCTCACCGGCCGTACTTCCAAACAACGTCGAGAAGGGGAATCACGCGATACGGATCGATGTAAGTCATTTTTATTCAATGAGATATAGGCCGCATAGCCTACTGGCCGAGCCAGGTGAAAGACCGGTTGTCGGTTTGCAAAGGCTTCAGTCGCCCGGCGTGCGCTCTTCGGGGAGTTTTTCACGCGGGCGAGGGTGGCTGATGGAAGCACGAGGCTTCGGAACGCTCATCGGGGTGAGCCGGCAGATTGCCGAGCTCCGGGCCGAGGTGGACCAGGTCGCGAAATCCGACGCGAAGGTCTTGATCACCGGGGAGAGCGGCACGGGCAAGGAAGTGGTGGCTCGCGCCATCCACGCCGCGAGCCCGAGGCGACCGACGTTCGTGCCAGTCAACTGCGCGGGGATTCCGGAAACCCTGCTCGAGTCGGAGCTGTTCGGTCACGTCAAGGGGAGCTTCACCGGAGCCTATCGCGACAAGCCCGGCAAGCTGGAGATGGCTGACAACGGGACGATCTTTCTCGACGAGATCGGCGAGATGACGCTCCGGATGCAGGGGCTGCTGCTGAGGTTTCTCGAGACCGGGGAGATTCAGAAAGTCGGCGCCGAGCGCACCGCCCGTACGACCAACGTGCGCGTGATGTGCGCGACCAACCGCGTGCTGCCGACCATGATCGCGCAGGGCCTGTTCCGCGAGGACCTCTTCTATCGCATCAACGTGATCCACCTGGTCGTCCCGCCGCTGCGCGAGCGGCGCGAGGACATTCCGCTCCTCATCGACCACTTCCTCGCGAAGTTCAACGCCGGCGCGGTTGCGCACGCCAACGGCAACGGCCACGCACCGCACCACGAACGGCGGATCTCTGCGGAGGCCATGGCGGTCCTGTGCGAGTATGCGTGGCCCGGCAACGTCCGCCAGATCGAGAACGTGATCGAGCGCCTGATCGTGACGGGACGCTCCGCCGAGGATGTGCGCGTCACCGACCTGCCGCATGAGATCCAGACACCAGGGACGTTCGGCCGGCCGAAGCACGAGCGGCGGCGGACCGTGGCTGACGACCTCTTCAAGAAGCTGGTCGAGGATCGCAGCTCGTTCTGGGACGCCGTGTATCCCCTCTACATGAATCGCGAGATCACGAAGACCAACGTCCGCGAGCTGATTCACAAGGGCCTGGCCGAAGCGCGCGGCAACTACAAGATCGTCCTGCGGCTGTTCAACATGCAGCCAGCCGACTACAAGCGGTTCCTGAACTTCCTGAGGAAACACGACTGTCAGTTGCCGTTCAAAGAGTACCGATAGCACCGGGAGACAGATGACAATGGCCGTGACGAAACTGAGAGGGCGCGCAGGGTGGATCGCGGTGATGACCGCGGCGATGGTGTGGCCGGCGTGGGCGGCGCCCCAATCCGTCCCGCCCGCGGGCACCCAGGTCGCCGGGCAGTCAACCGGTCGAGGCACCGGTGCGGCCGTCCCACAACCTCCACCCGGGGCGGGCAAACCTGTCGCGACGCCGCCGAAACCGGGCGCCGCCACGCCGCCGGCGACCCCGCCACCGGACTACGTGATTGGCCCGGATGACGTGCTCACGATCAGTTTGTGGAAGGACGCGACCGTGAACGGCGATGTGACCGTCCGGCCGGACGGGAAGATCTCGTTCGCGTTCCTCAACGAGATTCAGGCCGCCGGGCTGACGCCCGAGCAACTGCGCGCCGTGCTCACCACTGCGTTCTCGACGTATCAGCAGGATCCGACCGTGACGCTGGTCGTGAAGCAGATCAACAGCCGCAAGGTCTACATCACCGGCGAGGTCGGGAGGCCGGGGACGTACCCGCTGACCGAGCACATGACCGTCGTGAACCTCATCAGCGTCGCGGGCGGCGTGTCGGCCTACGCGCACAAGGACAACATCAGCGTGTTGCGCATCGTCAATGGCGTCAACGTCCGCGTCGCCAAAATCAACTACGACGACATCATCGACGGCAAAGTGGCCGCGCTCAAGCAGAACATCGAGCTGAAGCCCGGCGACCAGGTCATCGTCCCGTAACGTTCGATGCGATGGCTCTCGACCCTCGTCGTCGTGTGTGTGACCCTGCTCGCTGCGGCCCCGTTGGCCAACGCCCAGACGCAGGACCCGCAGACTGTGCCGCCTGACCCTCAGTCCGGACTCCAGCCGACGCGGCCCTACGAGGGGCTGTTCGCCGCGCCGGGCCGCGTCCCCAGCGCGCAGTCGCTGACGTTCATGGGGAGTCTGGGCGGAGGGTACGACACGAACATTCTCGGCGGTGGTGCAACGGGCGCCGGCCTCGGCCTCGGGACCGGGGTGCCCGTGGGTCCGGCCCAGGCCAGCAGCTTCGAGAACGGGTCGGCGGCCCTGTCCTACTCGTTCAGCGGCAGCCGGCTCTCGTTTGGCGCGACGGCGGCGACGAGCGCCAACTACTACGCCGCCTTCGCCGCACAGCCCCTCGCCGTCAACGACTCGGGCACTATCGGCACCTCCTGGCAGGCGACGAGGAGAACTCAGATCAGCGCGAACGTGGCTGCCTCCTATGGGCCCTTCTTCTCGCTGCCTGGCGTGCCGGTCGTGCCGGCGGCGCCCGACAACGCGGGGCAGATCGCGCCGGGCCAGGCACCGGGCCAGCCGCCGGGTCAGCCGCTAGGCCAGACGCTCGTGCTCGATGGCGGATCGGCGCTCTTCGTCGAGGATTACCTGAACGTGACGGGCGGCGTCGCCCTGACGCACGAGGTGACGCGGCGGTTGTCCCTTTCGCTCAACTACGGCGATACCGACATCAGGACGCAGTCGCACACGTTCGACTTGTCCACGCAGTCCTACGGCGGCGGGTTCAGCTATCTCTTGGCCCAGGGCCTCTCGGCCCAGCTTTTCTACACCGAGTGGACGAGCCGTTTCGGAGTCGGACAGGCCCCGACGACGAGTCGCGGCCTGAACGGCGGGCTGGCCTTCAATCGCAGCCTGTCGATCACGCGCCGGACCGTGCTGTCGTTCAACTCGGGCCTGTCGGCGTACTCGAACGCGGCCATCCTGAACGGTCGCGCGCAGTACTTTCTGACGGTGCAGGCCGCGCTCACCCGTGAGATCGGCCGCACGTGGACGGCGACCCTCGCCTACAACCGGAGTGAGTCGTTCACCCAGACCTTCCTGCAGCCGGTCTTCGCCGATGCCGTGACCGCCGGTGTCGGCGGCCAGCTCTCGCGCCGCATGCAGGTGCAGTCGTCGGTGGGCGTAACCGACGGCGCGATCGGCCTCGTCAGTTCGCCCGCCGATCACTTCCGGACGTATTTCGCGAGTGCCGGCCTGCGTGTGGACGCGAGCCGGATCGTGAGCGTCGGCTTCGACTACGCCTACTACCAGTATCGCTTTGGGAGCGGCGTCCAGTTGCCGCCAGGCGTGTTCCCCCAGAGCGATCTCCAGAGCGCCCGGGTCTATGTGAGTCTGTGGGCCCCCTTGATGTCACGCGGGAGGAGACCGAATGCTGCCCGGTAAGAAGTACACCCCCGAGGACGTGCTGCAGATGCTGCGCCGCCGCGTGTGGTACGTCCTCGTGCCCTTTTCGGTCATTGCCGCAGGAACGGCGGTCGTCGTCCGCAAGCTGCCGGACCGGTACACGTCCAAAGCGGTCGTGCTCGTGGTGCCGCAGCAGGTGCCGGCCGACTACGTGAAACCGACTACGGCCACGCGGCTCGATGAGCAGCTTCAGACCATCAGCCAGCAGATCCTGAGCCGTACGCGCCTCGAGCAGATCATCGACGAGCTGAACCTGTATCCGGACGAACGCCGGACCGGCATCATGCAGGACGTCGTCGAAGAGATGACGAGAGACGTCGGCATCGACATCACCCGCGGCGATGCGTTCTCCGTGTCCTTCACGAGCGGCAACGCCCGGACGGCCCAGAAGGTCGCCGAGCGGCTGACGTCCGCCTTCATCGACGAGAGCACGAAGGACCAGCAGAACCTGACCGAGGGCACGAGCCAGTTCCTCGAGTCGTCCACCGAGGAAATGCGGCAGCGCCTGGAGGAGACGGAAAAGAAGCTCCAGGACTATCGTCAACGCCACGCCGGCGAGCTGCCGACCCAGCTCGAGGGAAACTTGACGGCGCTCCAGAACACCCACCAGCAGATGCAGATCGTGATCGAGGCCGAGAACCGCGATCACGACCGGCACATCTTCATCGAGCGCCAGATCGCCGATCTCCAGGCGCCGCCGGCCCCACAGAGTGCCCCCCCGCTCCCGCCGCCGACCGACGGCCCCCCGAAAGGGACGACGGCTCAGATGCTCGCGTTCTATGAGGCGCAGCTCCAGAGTGAGCAGGCGGCCGGGTGGAAGGACGAGCGTCCGGAGGTGCGGACCACGCGCCGCATGATCGACGATCTGCACAAGAAAATGGACCAAGAAGCGCTCGCCCAGCCGCTGTCGAGCGAGGCCGGGGCATCGGCCGCCGAGGTCGACCGGGAGAGGAAGCTCGCCGACTACCGGAGTCAGCTGGCTCAGCTCGACAAGCAGATTGCGTATGAGCAGAGCGAGCAGAAGCGCCTCCAGACGGTCGCTGCCGGTCTTCAGCAGCGGGTGGACGACGTGCCGGCCCGTGAGTCAGAACTGCTCGACCTGAACCGGGACTACACGACGCTGAGCTCCCTGTACAACAACCGCCTGGCGAAGAAGGAGGAGGCCGATTTGGCGACGAACCTCCAGCGGCGGCAGATTGGCGAGACCTTCAAGCTGCTGGACGCGGCGCGGGTGCCCGAGAAACCGGCGAGCCCGAATCGGCCGCTACTGAACGTCGCCGGCCTGGCGGGTGGACTCGCCATCGGCGTCCTCCTCGTCGGTCTGCTCGAGTACCGCGACAAGACCTTCAAATCCGACGACGAGATCGTGAACCTGCTGTCGGTGCGGGTCCTGGCCGTCGTGCCGTTCATGGAATCGGCCGCCGACCACAAGCGCGCCGTGCGAATGCAATGGCTGCTGAATCTCGGGTATAGCGGCGTGGTCGCCGCGTGCCTGGCGCTCGTCCTGTACACGTTCGTGCGGTGACGGTTATGTACGAGCAGTTCTTCGGCTTTCGTGAGCGGCCGTTCGACCTGACGCCGGATCCCCGGTTCGTCGTGTTGACCGAGTCGCATCGTGAGGCGCTGAGCAACCTCGAGTACGGCATCGCCAGCCGGAAGGGCATCACGCTGCTCATCGGCGAAGCCGGATCGGGCAAGACGACCATCATCCGCACGGCCATCGACCGGCAGCCGGTACGCGTGCACTGCGTGCACTTGCACAATCCGACGCTGTCGCGCGCCGAGTTTGCCGAGATGCTCGCGGTTCGGTATGGCCTGTCCGATCGCGCCGGCGCGTCGAAGGCGCGGATGCTCCTCGAACTCGAGGCGCTGCTCCGCGCCCGGCGCGACCTGGGCGAGACGAGCGTGCTCGTCGTGGACGAGGCGCAGAGCCTGCCGCTCGAGCTGCTCGAGGAGATCCGGCTGCTGGCCAACATCGAGACGGAAGACCAGAAACTGCTGTGCGTCATTCTGGCGGGTCAGCCGGAGTTGGCGACCCGGCTCAACGCCCACGAATTGCGTCAGCTCAAGCAGCGGGTCGGCTTGCGCTGCGAGCTGCGCCCGCTGACATTGGCCGAGACCTCGGCCTTTATCGTCGGCCGGATTCAGGTCGCCGGCGGTCAGGGCGCCCGGGTGTTCACACGGGAGGCCGTCGCAGCCATTCACGAGGCGTCGAGGGGGTTGCCGCGCACGATCAGTGTGATCGCGGATAACGCCCTCCTCGGCGGCTTTGCCGCTGGGGTGAAGCCCATCACGAGTCAAATCGTTCACGAGATCTGCCGCGATTTCGACCTGACTGGCGCGCGCGATCGCGCGGGCGCGGATGGCCGACCGAGTTCTTCGGCGACGCCGGTCGCGCCGGCGGCCTCCGGCGCCCCGGCGACCGCGGACCGGAAGCTGACGGTCCTCGCCAAGGCCCCGGACCCCAAGCCCCGCCCGGCGGCTGCCTCCGACGCCGAAGCGGTTCCTTCTGTTTTCGGGGAGTTGAGGAGACGAGTGAGACCATGGGCCGAGTAGACGACGCAATGCGGCGGGCGGCAGACAAGGCGCGAGAGCCCGTGCCAGCCTCGCCGGCCGACGCCGGCTGGCCGGTCGAGTTCGCCGCGCCCTCGCTCGCAGGGACGGCGGCAGGGTCGTCCCCGTCCACGGCCGCGCCGGCGGCTGCTGCCGTCGCAGACAGAGCGGCCCCCCCTGCAGCGGCCGATCTCGATGAGTTCGCCCCCCGCGCGGAGCGCGCCGCCGAGGCCTCGGCGCTGATGGATCGCCTGGATCCGGCGCTCCGGGAGAAGGTCGTCGTCGACCGGAACATGGAGCCCTCGTCCCGCGAGCAATACCGGAGGCTCGCCGCGACGCTCTATCACCAGCAAGCCGACACGGATCTGAAGGTGCTGATGATTGCCAGCGCGAGCCCGAGCGAGGGGAAGACGCTCACGGCGGTCAACCTGGCCCTGACGCTGAGCGAGTCGTATCGCCGCACCGTCCTCCTCATCGACGCGGACCTGAGGCGCCCGTCTCTGCACAAGGCGTTCAGCGTCGACGCGTCGCCAGGGTTGATGGAGGGCATGGTCGCCGGCGACGACTGGAAGATGCCGCTCCATCGAATCACGCCGCGGCTGACGCTCCTCACGGGCGGCAAGGCGAGCAGCGACCCGATGTTCGGCTTGACGTCGGCGCGCATGCGCCGGCTGATCGAGGAAGCGCGCGAGACGTTCGCCTGGGTGATCATCGACACGCCGCCGGTCGGACTCCTCACCGACGCCAACCTGCTCGCCGCGATGGTCGATGGTGCGGTGCTCGTTGTCAAAGCGGGCGAGACGTCCTACGACCAGGTGCGCCGCGCAATCGACGCGCTCGGGCCAGGCAAACTCGTCGGCGTCGTGCTCAATCGCGCGACTGAGCGTTCGGCGAAGTACGGCTACGACTACGCGCGGTACTACTTGACGCATCCGCACGGATGAAGCGACCGCCATGCGCCACCGTTTGAACGTCCGCCTGCTGGGCCTGGTCGCCTTCGAGACGCTGCTCATCGCGCTCGCGGTCGCCGTGGCGGTCTACGTGCGCCTGTGGGGCGGCGCCTGGCACGTGTTCGTCGCCGAGAATGGACTGGCGAAGACGCTGCTCCTCGCGGGCATCACACAGGCGTGCCTCTACTACGCGGACCTCTACGATCTGCGCGTGGTCTCGGACCGGCGGGAACTCTTCATCCGGCTGCTGCAGGCGCTCGGCGCCGCCTCGTTCATCCTCGCGGGCGTCTACTACTGGCTGCCGTCGATCTTCATCGGCCGCGGCGTGTTCACGATTGCCGTGGTGCTGATCGTCCTGCTCGTCGGCGGATGGCGCCTGCTCTTTGACTGGATCGGCCGGCACTTGGCCCCGCGCGAGCGGCTGCTGATTGTCGGCACGAGCGCCGCCGCCGTGTCGCTGGCCCGCGAGCTGTACGATCGCCATCAGGAGCTGGGCGTGAGCATCGTCGGCTTTGTCGACCCGGATCCGAGCCGGGTCGGCACGGCGGTGATCAACCCCGGCGTCATCGGCGCGATCGAGGACATCCCGGCCATCGTCAAAGCCCACCGCGTCGACCGCGTCGTCGTGAGCCTGGCTGACGCGCGCGGCAAGCTGCCCATGGACAAGCTGCTCGAGATGAAGCTCCAGCGCGGCGTGTCGTTCGATCACCTTGCGTCGCTCTACGAGGAATATACCGGCAAGATCGCGATCGAAAACCTGCGGCCGAGTTGGCTCATCTTCAGCGAGGGCTTCCGGATCACCAGGTTCGGCCGCGCCGTGAAGCGCCTGACTGATCTGGTGTGCGCGGCCGCGGGCCTCCTGCTCCTCGCGCCCGTGATGGCCCTCGCCGCGATTGCCGTGCGGCTGACCTCGCCCGGGCCGGCGTTTTACCATCAGACGCGCGTCGGCAGGAACGGCCAGATCTTCGTCGTCCACAAGTTCCGGTCGATGCGGATGGACGCGGAGGCCGAGACGGGCGCCGTCTGGGCGCAGTCCAACGACACGCGCGTGACGCCGGTGGGCCGGTTCCTGCGCCGCACCCGGCTCGACGAGCTGCCCCAGCTGTGGAATGTGCTCAAGGGCGACATGAGCATGGTCGGCCCGAGGCCCGAGCGACCGGAGTTCGTGTCGACGCTGACCGAAAAGATTCCGTTCTACGGCCTGCGGCATGGCGTGCGGCCGGGCGTGACCGGGTGGGCGCAGGTGCGCTACACCTATGGGGCGAGCGTGGAGGACGCGCTGCAGAAGCTGCAGTACGACCTGTTCTACATCAAGCACGTGACGGTCGCGTTCGACTTGTTCGTGCTGTTCTCGACCGTGAAGACGGTCCTCCTGCGCCGAGGCGCGCAGTAGATGGCCGCGCCGGCCGGCGTCGTCAACGCGATGACCGTCGACGTCGAGGACTACTTTCAGGTCAGCGCCTTCGATGCCGTCGTGCCGCGGAGCCGATGGGACCAGCTCGAAAGCCGCGTCTCGGCCAACACCGATCGCCTGCTGGACGTGTTCGCCGAGCACAGCCTGACCGCGACGTTCTTCGTGCTCGGCTGGGTCGCGGAGCGATTCCCCGGCCTCGTCGCGCGTATCGGCCGCCTCGGCCACGAGATCGCGTCGCACGGCTACGGCCACGAGCTGATCTATACGCAGACGCCCGCCGCGTTCCGCGAGGACGTCCGCCGGGCCAAGGCGCTCCTCGAGGCCGCGTCCGGCCGCGCGGTGGACGGCTATCGCGCGCCCAGCTTCTCGATCACGACGCGCTCGCTCTGGGCGCTCGACGTGCTCATCGAGGAGGGCCATCACTACGACGCCAGCATCTTTCCCATTCGACACGATCGCTATGGGATTCCGTCGTCGCCCCGGCATCCCTACGTCCTGTCGCGCGAGTCGGGCTCGCTTGTCGAGTGCCCGGGGTCAACCGCGCGAGTGGGACCGCTCAATGTGCCGGTCGCCGGCGGCGGCTACTTCCGGCTGTTGCCCTACGCGTGGACGCGTTGGGGTATCGCGCGTCTCAATCGACAGGAGCGCCAGCCGGCCGTCTTCTACCTGCACCCCTGGGAGGTCGATCCGGGGCAGCCCCGGCTCCACGCGCCCTGGCTCAGCCGGTTCCGGCACTACCGGCATCTCGACGAGACCGAGACGCGGTTGCGCCGCCTGCTGCAGGATTTTCGCTTTGGGCCGTTGCGGGATGTCGTCGCGGCGGTTACCGCGCCGGCGTCAGATCGGCTGGGCGTGGGACTGGAGCGGTCGGCATGAATCGTCCGGAGGCCGCCGCGCTGACGTTTGGCGTGCCGGCCGCCACCCGTTCTCCTTACCCCGTGGCGGCCGGGTTCTTCCGGCCGGTGCGGACGTCCGCGACCGAGCGGCCGCGGCTGCTCGTCGTTGTCGATACCGAGGAAGAGTTCAACTGGGCGGCGCCCTACTCGCGCGACGCCGTGGGCGTGACGGCGATCAGCGAGGTGGGCCGCCTGCAGCGGGTCCTCGCGCGCTACCAGGTGACCCCGACGTACGTGATCGACTATCCGGTCGCGGCGACGGCGTCGTCTGCGGAGCGGCTGAAAGAGATCGCGTGGCGGGGCGAGTGCCACATCGGCGCGCACCTGCACCCGTGGGTGAGCCCCCCGTTCGTCGAGAAGCTCGGCCGCCGCACGAGCTACGCCTGCAATCTCGGATATGACCTCGAACTCGCCAAGATTCTGCGGCTGAAAGAAGCCATCGAAGAACACGTTGGGGTCCGGCCGCGCAGTTACAAGGCTGGCCGCTACGGGTTTGCCGGAACCACGGCCGAGGCCTTGGAAGCGCTCGACTTTGACGTCGATCTCAGCGTCAACCCGCACATGAATTTTGCGAGCGACGGCGGGCCGTCGTTTGAGGGCTTCTCGGTCGTGCCGGGGTGGTTCGGCGAACGGCGGCGCTTGCTGGAGGTGCCGTGCACGCACGGGTTCGTCGGTTTCGCGCGGCGGGCCGGGCCGGCGCTGCACCGCGCGGCGTCGTCGGCGTGGCTGGCGCCCTTCAAAGCCGTGGGCGCCCTCGCGAAGGCGGGCGCGCTCAACAAGGTCATGCTGTCGCCTGAGAGCAGCACGTTGGCCGAGATGCGGGCCCTCACCGACACGCTCGCCGAGGACGGCGTGCGCACGTTCGCGCTGACGTTCCACAGTCCCAGCTTGAAGCCCGGATGCACGCCGTACGTGCGCACGGAGACTGAGCGCGACGCGTTCCTTTCGACGATCGATCGCTACTGCGAGGACTTCTTCGGCCGGATCGGCGGTGTCCCGAGCACACCGGCGGGTCTGTACGACGAACTTCGGGCGTCCCACATATGAAGATCTTGGGTCTTTCCCCGTTGGACAAGGACTCGACGGTCACCGTCGTCGAGGACGGCCGGATCACGTACGCCGCCGCTGAGGAACGGTTCACGCGCGTGAAGCTGCAGGACGGGTTTCCGTGGCGTGCGCTCGAGAACGCGCTGGACAAGACGGGCGTCAAAGTCGACGAGTTCGACCGCGTCGTCTATCCGTTCCTGCCATACGACGAGGAGACGCGCCTCTTCGAGAAAAACCTGGCCAAGGAGCGCGAGTTTCTTGACGAGACCGTGGCGGACGCGACGGCCGCGGCCATGCGCGAGGCGCGGGCGCGAGTGCCCGTCGGCCGTGCGCCCGTGCCTGGCCTCGGCGACCCGAACGAGCGGTTCGAGAAGGGCCTGCTCAAGACCATGGCCTATCGCGTGCTGGCGAACGAGGGCGTCGTCTCGCGCAACGTCGCCAAGCGCGAGTCCGGGCGCTGGGGCCGTGACGCGACCGCGTTCCACTATCGCTGGCAGCAGGAGCTGGAAGCGGGCCTCGCCGAAGTGGGGCTCGGCGGCAAGCTCAAGCGCGTCGAGCACCACCTGGCCCACGCAGCGAATGCCTATTACAAGAGCGGATTCGACGAGGCGCTCATCGTCACGCTCGACGGCTACGGGTCTGGGCTGTCGGGCAGCGTGAGCGTCGGTCGCGCCGGCCATATCGAGCGCATCCACAACCAGGAGTACCCGCATTCGCTCGGGACGTTCTACGAGTCGGTGACTTCGGCACTCGGCTTCAAACCGAGCCGGCACGAGGGGAAGATCGTGGGCCTGGCCGCCTATGGCGATCCGGCCGTCTTGGGCTCGCTCTTGCGCCGCCGGTTCGTCCAGAACAACGGCGGGTTCCGCATCGTCGAGACGAACAATCTCTACTTCGCGCGCCTGCTCGCGGCCGAGTTCCCGAAGATCGACGTCGCGGCCGCCTACCAGCGCGTCCTCGAGGAGGTGGCGGCGGCCTACGTCGCCCAGTACGTCCGGAAGACGGGTCTCCCGAACCTGGTGCTTTCGGGCGGCGTCGTCGCTAACGTCAAGCTGAACCAGCGGCTGCGTGGGATCGAGGGGGTCCAGGGCATCTTCATCCACCCGAACATGGGCGACGGCGGCTGCGGCACGGGCGCTGCGCTCCTGGAGTTCGCCGGGAGTCCGGAGACGACCACGCGGTACAACGACGTGTACCTCGGGCCTGAGTTCTCGCACGACGAGATCGCCGAGTCGCTCACGCGGGCGCAGTTGCCGTTCACGGTGTACAAACCCATCGAACCGAAGGTGGCGATGCTCATCGCCGGCGGGAAGGTCGTCGCGCGCTTCGACGGGCGGATGGAGTACGGCCCGCGCGCGCTCGGACACCGGTCCATCCTGTATCACGCGAAAGAGCCGGCCGTGAACCAGTGGCTGAACCAGCGGCTGGGCCGGACGGAGTTCATGCCCTTCGCCCCGGCGACGCTCTACGAGCACCGCGACGCGTGCTACCTGGACATGGCGGGCGCCGAGTACGCCGCCGAGTTCATGACCTTGACGTTCGACTGCACCGATCGAATGAAGGCGGACTGCCCGGCCGCGGTTCACGTGGACGGCACGGCGCGGCCACAGCTCGTCTCGGCGAAGGGCAGTCCGGGGTTCCATCGCATCCTGACCGAGTACCACAAGCTGACGGGCATTCCCTCGGTCATCAACACGAGCTTCAACATGCACGAAGAGCCGATCGTCTGCACGCCTGACGACGCGATTCGCGCGTTCTTGCAGGGAAACCTGGACTACCTCGCGATGGGGGACTGTCTGGTGGAGCACCCGTCAGCGCGGCGGTGATGCGGGTCCTCGGCATCAGCGGCAAGTACCGGAATGCGGCCGCCGCGCTCGCCGTCGACGGCCGCATTGTCGCGGCCGCGGTCGAGGACGCCTTCGCTCGCGTCCCGGGCATCGGATATGCGCTGACCGGCGGGTTCCCGTCGGGCGCCGCGGAGGCGTGCCTGTCGGCGGCCGGAATCGGCGCGTCCGATCTGGACGAGGTAGCCGTCGTCCACGACATGAACGAGGCGGAGGATGGTACTGACGCGTCCTCCTGCCGCGTCCCGGCGGGCGTCCCCGTGCGGGCCGTCGAGGCCGTGCAGGCCGATGCGGTGCAGGCCGCCGTGTCGTCGGGCGGTGCCGGCCCGGTGATCGTGTGGAGCGCCGACCCACCACAGATGGCTGCGTTCGTTCGCGATGCGTCGGGCGATGTGACGGCCGAGCGCGTCGAGGATGGCCGGCCGCTCTTCTCGAGTGCACGGTCGATTGCCCGCGAGCTGGGCCTTGCGGGCGCCGATCCGTGCGGGGCATTGGATCGGCTGAGCGTGGGCGGCGAGCCCGAGTACGAGCGGGAACTCGCCGAGGCGATCGGCTGGCGACACGACTCGGGCGTGGTCGTGGACGAGCCGAGGCTCGCGGGCTTCGTGGCCTCGATCGGCGCGGGCCACGGGCCCCTGGCCGAGGCCCCGGCGTGGAACGAGCCGGCGCAGCGGAAACGGCGGGCGCTCGCGGCGAGCTTCACGTGCCGGATCGCCCGGCTCATTCACGAGGCCGCTGACCGGGTCCGGGAGCGCGCCGGGGCGGAGGCAATCGCGTTCGGCGGAGGGATGTTCGCCAACTCACGCCTCAACACCGAGCTGCAGCGCCTCATGGGCGCGCCGATCGTGCTCGCCGCGGTCCCCGAATCGTCTGGCCGGGCCATCGGCGCGGCGCTGGCGACGGCCGGCGGAAGCTTCGCGGCGTTCTCCGGGCTCGCGCTCGGCCCGGCGTTCTCGGATGCCGACATCAAGCGCACGCTCGACAACTGCCGGCTCGACTACGTCTACGAGCCGGATCGGCCGCGCATCCACGCGCGCGTGTCGAAGCTCCTCGCACAGGGGAAGATCGTGGCCTGGTTCCAGGGCCCGATGGCGTTCGGGCCACGATCGCTCGGGACGCGGAGCATTCTCTGCGATCCCTCGGGCCGGTACGCGCGCCAGAACGTCAACGAGTATCTGCGGCAGGTGGCGCTCGACGAGCCGCTGCCGGTCGTCCTCGCGCCCTCGGCCGCCCGCGACTGCCTCGATTCGCCGACGGCTGAGAGCCCCACCGGGGTTTTCGACGCGCCGGTCGCGCCGGCCTGGCGCGAGAAGCTGGCCTCGGCGCTCGACTGGCGCCACTCGGTGCGCGTGCACGCGTCGAGCGCCGCCCAGTCCGATCTCGCCGCGCTCGTGGAAGAGCACTACCGGCGCACGGGTGTCCCCGGGCTCATCGAGACGAACCTCAGCGGCCCCGGCGAGCCGGTCGCCTGCACGCCGCGAGACGCGGTGCGGACGGTCTATGCTTCAGCGATTGACGCGCTCGTCATCGGCGGCTTCATCCTAATGAAAGACTACTGGCTCCTCAGAGCCGACAATGCTTGATGTGGCCCACGTGGTGGTCTCGGTCGCGACCGAAGCGGACCGGGCGGCGTGGGACGCCTACGTCGACGCGCACCTCGCCCCGGCTCGCGCCGGCTGGCCAGGCGTGTCCGGCGCGGCCGGCTACCACTCGTGGGCCTGGCGTGAGGTCTTCGCCCGCAGTTTCGGCCATGACAGTGTGTACCTGGTTGCGCGCCGGGTTGACCCCGACCAGAAGGAGCAGACCCACGGAATCGACGGCGTGCTGCCCCTGACCGAGGTGCGGAGCCTCCTCTTTGGGCGTTCGCTCACCTCGCTTCCCTTCCTCAACTACGGCGGCGTGGTCGCCGGTTCGGACGAGGCGGCCAGGGCCCTAATGGACGAGGCCGTGCGCATTGCCCGCGGGCGCGGCTGCCGCCACGTCGAGTTGCGGCACGTCCAGCGACGATTCGCGGAACTGCCCTGCAAGCAGCACAAGGTCACGATGCGCCTCCCGGTTCACACGGGGATGTGGGATCGCCTTGACCGCAAGGTTCGCAATCAGATCCGGAAAGCCGAGAAGTCCGGGCTCACGGCCGTTCGCGGCGGCGCCGAGCTTCTAGGTGAGTTCTATCGAGTCTTCGCCCGCAACATGCGCGACCTCGGCACGCCGGTGTACGCCCGCCGGTTCTTCGGTGAAATCCTGGCCGCGTTTCCCGCTCGGGTCCGGCTCGTCGTCGTCCGGCTGAAGGGTGAGCCAGTGGCCGCCGGCGTGACGTATCGTACGGGCGGCCAGATCGAAGTGCCCTGGGCCTCGTCCGTGCGCGACTACAACGCGCTTTGTCCGAATCATCTCTTGTACTGGACCGTCCTGGACGCCGCCGTGGCGGAGGGTTGCGACCTGCTGGATTTCGGTCGTTCGACGCCCGATGAAGGCACCTACAAGTTCAAGGCTCAGTGGGGCGCTCAGCCGGTGCCGCTCCATTGGGAATACGCGGGGCTCGAGGGCGACCTCCCGCCCGACCAGAGTCCCAAGAACCCGAAGTTCCGGATGGCGATCGCCGCCTGGCAGCATCTGCCGCTCTGGATCGCCAATGTCGTGGGGCCGAGAATCGTGAGAGGGATTCCGTGACCAGCGGGGTCTGGCCCCGCCTGGCGACAGCCGGGCCTGACCCCCTGACGGAGAAATGGACGTGACGACAATTCTTGGTCTCTCGGCCTTCTACCACGACAGCGCCGCCGCGCTCGTCGTCGATGGCCAGATCGTCGCCGCGGCGCAGGAGGAGCGTTTCACCCGGAAGAAGCACGATCCCGGGTTTCCGGCGCGGGCCGTCGAGTACTGCCTGCGCGAGGCCGGCCTCTCGGCGCGCGATCTCGACTACGTCGTGTTCTACGAGAAGCCGCTGCGCAAGTTCGAGCGGCTGCTCGAGACGTATCTGGCGTTCGCCCCGGAAGGCCTGCGGAGCTTCGCGATGGCCATGCCGGTCTGGCTGAAGGAGAAGACGCGCTTGCGGGCCGTCATTCGCGAGAACCTCGGCGCCGATGTCAGGGCGCCCGTCGTGTTCACCGACCATCACGAAAGCCACGCGGCGAGCGCGTTCTTCCCGAGCCCTTACGACGAGGCGGCGATCCTCACGCTTGACGGCGTCGGGGAGTGGAGCACGACGACCATGGGGGTCGGACGAGGGAACCGGATCGAGCTGACGCGGCAGCTCCAGTTTCCGCACTCGCTGGGCCTCCTCTACTCGGCCTTCACGTACTACTGCGGATTCAAGGTCAACAGCGGCGAGTACAAGCTGATGGGCCTCGCGCCCTACGGCCGGCCGATCTACCGGGACCTCATCACGACGCAGTTGATCGATCTCAAGGCCGACGGCAGCTTCTGGCTCGACATGGCCTACTTCAACTACTGCCAGGGCCTGACGATGACCAGCGGTCGGTTCCATGCCCTCTTCGGAGGACCCCCGCGCGACCCCGAGTCGAGTATCGAGCAGCGGCACATGGACCTCGCGGCCAGCATCCAGGCCGTGACCGAGGACGCGATGCTGTCGATGGCGCGCGAGGTGTTCCGCGACACCGGGTGCAGTCGTCTCGTGCTGGCCGGCGGCGTAGCGCTCAACTGCGTCGGGAACGGGCGCCTCCTGCGCGAGGGGCCGTTCGAGGACCTCTGGATCCAGCCGGCGGCTGGGGACGCCGGCGGCGCCTTGGGCGCCGCGCTCTTTGTCTGGTATCAGTTGCTCGAGAAGCCACGCCAGCCCGGCGGCCGCGACGCGCAGCGGGGCAGCCTCCTCGGACCGGCGTTCTCGTCGGATGACGTCGTGACGTTCCTCCGCGGCGTTAACGCGCGTTACCGCCGCGCCGAGGATGAGGCGGACCTCCTTCGCCAGGTGGTCGACCTGCTTGTCGCCGGAAAGATCGTCGGGTGGTTCCACGGCCGAATGGAGTTCGGGCCTCGCGCCCTCGGCGCGCGCAGCATTCTCGGCGACCCGCGCTCGGCGACGATGCAGGCGGCGATGAACCTGAAGATCAAGTTCCGGGAGAGCTTCCGCCCGTTCGCGCCGTGCGTGCTCCAGGAAGAGGCGCATCGCTGGTTCGGTCTCGACCCGGGGCAGGAGAGTCCCTACATGCTGCTCGTGGCGCCGGTGAACGAGGACCGCCGCGTGCCCGTATCGGACGAGCAGCGTGCGACGATGACGGCGGATCCGGATCTGCGACATCGCGTGAACGTGCCGCGATCGGTCATCCCGGCCGTGACGCATGTCGATTACAGCGCGCGCCTCCAGACGATTGATGCGGAGCGCCACCCGCGGTTTACCCGGCTGCTCGAAGCCTTTTTCGCGCGCACGGGTTGTCCCGTGCTCGTCAACACCAGCTTCAACGTTCGCGGTGAGCCCATCGTCTGTACTCCCGAGGACGCCTATCGCTGTTTTCTCGGGACCGAGATGGACGCACTTGTGCTCGAGGACGTCGTCCTGCTGAAGGACGACGTCGCGGAGAAGCTCGATGGAGCTGCACGAGAGAAGTACCTCGCGCAGTTCCAGCTAGACTAACTTTTATGCAGTGGTCTGACGTCATCGCGCCTCCGAAGCGAAAGGTCCTGCGACAGTTTGCCGGGCTCTGGCTGGTGTTCTTTGTCGGGATTGCCGTCTGGCGTGCCTGGCACGGGCAGACGGGCGTGAAGACCGACGTGATCGGTCTGCTCGGCCTCGTCGTGGGCGCCGCGGGTCTCGCGGCGCCTGCTGCGGTACGCTACATCTACACTGCGTGGATGATCGCCGCGTTTCCGATTGGCTGGACCGTCTCACGTATTGTGCTCGCGGTGGTGTTCTACGCGATCTTCACGCCGGTGGCGTGGATCTTCAAGGCGATCGGCCGAGACGTTCTCGTGATCAGACGACCGCGGGTCGCGTCGTACTGGACAGCCAAGGCCCGGGCCTCGAATGCCGAGGAGTACCTTCGGCAGTCGTAGGGGTCTGGCCCCGCTGGCGTAAGCCGGGCCTGACCCCCTGACAAACGAGAGGGCGTCTGGCCCCGCTGGCGTTGAGCCGGGCCTGACCCCCTGACAAACGAGAGGGCGTCTGGCCCCGCTGGCGTGAGCCGGGCCTGACCCCTGACAAACGAGAGGACACAGGAGGCACCGCATGTCGGATTTCGAACAGGTCGCCAGAGTAGAGCACAGGACGGGCTTCGTGGCGGAGTTCTGGTACTTCCTGAAGCACAACAAGAAGTGGTGGCTGCTGCCGATCGTCGTGGTGATCGTCATGCTTGGCCTGCTCGTGTTCCTCTCGGGCACGGCGGCGGCGCCATTCATCTACACGCTCTTCTAGACGGGCGTCGTGTCGAACCCGCCTGAGATGCATCTCTCGACCGGGCGCAAGCTCGCTTACGCCGCGATCCTGCTCGGGCTGACTCTCGGACTCGCCGAGGGCGGCCTGCGCGTGCGCCAATGGGTCCGCTACGGTAGCCCGTCGACGGGCGTGCGCGATCCGATGCTGGCGTTCGACGCCGATGCGGGCATCTACGTGCCGCGTCCGGGCTACGTGGCCAGGGGCGGCAAGATCGACATCGAGATCAATTCCCTGGGGTTTCGCAGCGACGAGATCGCGCGCGTGAAGCCGCCGCGCACAGTGCGCATCGCGACGCTCGGCGCCTCGACGACCTTCTGCGCCGAGGCCTCGTCGAACCGGACGACGTGGCCGATGCGGCTGCAAGCCAAACTGCAGGCGGCCTACCCGGCCGTGAAAATCGAGGTCGTGAACGCCGCGGTTGGAGGCTACACCTCGGAAGAGAACCTCAAGAGCCTCGAGCATCGCGTGCTGCCACTCGACCCGGATCTGGTCATCTACTACGAGGCGAACAACGAGATCGTCAAGGACACACGGGCGCTGGCGGCGCGGGAGGGCATGGTCGACACGGGCGGGCAGCCGCCGTTTGTCGCGGCCCTGTCGAAGTACAGCCTGCTCGTGGACCTGGCGTACAAGAACCTGGTGATCGCCGCACGCAGTCGCGCCGAATCGGCGCAAAAAATCGATCGTGTGCCGCCGAATCTGCCCGATCATTTCCTCGGCGTGCTCGACGCGATGCGGGCGGACCTCGAGCCGCGGCACGTGCCGCTCGTGCTGTCGACGTTCCTCGTGAAATATCGCCGCGACCAGGACAGGACCACCCAGATCAGGAACGCCGATGTGGCCTTCTTTTACATGCCCTGGATGAGCATCGATGGGATGCTCGACGCAGTGGACGTCTACAACCAGGCGATTCTCGATTTCGCCAGACGCCGGAATCTACCGGTCGTGGACGACCGCGAGGCGATTCCCCCCGACGCCGCGCACTACTCGGACTGCATGCACCTGCTCGATCCGGGCTCGGAGGCGATGGCCGAGCGGTTTTCGCGATTTCTCCTAAGCTCGAGAGTCCTCGATCCGGCCGTATCGGCAGCGGGGTCTGGCCCCGCCTGGCCAAAGCCGGGCCTGACCCCCTGATTCCTGTTAGCTAAAGCAGTTTTCATGATTCCGTAGCGGCCGAGTAGCCGCAGTGGCGAAAATACGCCCGGCACTCGTCGGGTGTGAAGCGCGGGAGACAGT
>Ga0070732_10000504_pt1 | contig 24477 bp, 18 predicted proteins | sample Coa_R1_5_FD_66449 | JGI IMG/M metagenome (GOLD analysis project Ga0070732, IMG submission 66449) | Surface soil microbial communities from Centralia Pennsylvania, which are recovering from an underground coalmine fire - Coalmine... | ecosystem: Environmental > Terrestrial > Soil > Unclassified ... | reverse complement strand
ACGCCGGCCATGCGGACGTCGCCGTTATCCAGCGTATCGTTGCCGTTCACATCGTTGAACTTGATGCCGCTGATCGAGTTCTTGGGTGATTGCTGCTGCGTTTCCGGGAAATCGTAATTGCAGCCCTGCGTGCTGCACGTGGTGGTCGGGATGACAATGTCGGTGATGGTGTTTTGGGTCGCCGTCGGCGTGCCCGCGGTGCCGCCGAAGGGCGAACCCACGATCGCGGTTTCGTTCGTGTAGCCGGCCGGCGAGAACTCGGTCAGCACGTAGGTGCCGGAATTCAGGCCGGTGAATGAATAGAAACCGTTCGCATCGGTGGTGGTTGTAAGGTCAACCGAAGCGCCGGTCGTATCGGTACCGGTCAATTCAATTGTCACACCTGCAAGACCGATGTCACCATTGTCAAACTGGCCGTCGGCATTTACATCGTTAAACTTGTAGCCGCTCAGCGAATAGGTCACCGTGTTGGGATGGCAATGATCGTTGCAATCCGGCGACGGTGTGCATTCCGACGTACAGGTGCTGGTCGTTGAGCAAGTTGTGGTCGTGGTGGTGCAAGTCGTCGTGCACGACGTCTGCGTGTCGCCGCAGTTGCTCTGGTGGCTGTTGTTATTCTGGTTGCAGTTGCCGTCGTTCCAATTCTGCTTGCCCGTATCCCAATTGTTGCCGTCGTTCCAGTTCTGGTCGCCAGTATCAGCACTACTGCCGGTGTCGCTCTGGTGCGAGGCGGTGCTGTTGTTTTGGCTGCCACTTGGCATCCAGTTGTCATCTGCGCTGTTGTTGGACCAATCGTACGACGAATAGCTGCCAGTCGTCGACGATCCATTGCTGCTTGCTGACGTGCTGGTCGTGGGGTCATTTGTTCCGGTTGGCGCTGTCGTCGCCGAGGTTGGTAGTTCGGCAAAGTTGAATGTTTGCGTAGCCGTGGCCGTGGTGGTCACGCTGAGGGCGAACGTGTTGCTCGAATTCTGGCTGCCATTGGGAAGCGCATCCGAAATGACGTAAGTGCCCGGGTCCAGATTCGCGAAGCTGTAGTTGCCTTGAGAGTCGGTCGTGGTGGTGGACGACACACTGGTGCCGAGCGAATCGATGCCGGTCAAAAATATCGATTCGCCCGCGACCGCGGGGTCGTTGTTTGAAAGCGTTCCAGTGCCATTGACATCTTGGAACACCGTTCCAAGGACGGTCGTGCTGGGAACATCGCGTTGTTCGAGCTGCTCGACGCGGAGGCGCGGACTAGCAGGGACTTGAATGGCCGCCCGGCGTGCCCGGCGGCGGACAATGCGATTAAGCGGACGAGACACCCAGCAGTTGAGGGGGAAACTGCTCACGGCTGCTCCAGGTAATTTCTGTCTGTACCGGCACTACCGGCTTGTTGTAGGACAAGCTCCAGTTTGCGCGTCGGGCCATGGCAAGGATTTCAGACGGGAAAAACCCTAGCCTTCCGACGCCAACATTACGCAACGATAATCGACCGTAACCGAGGCTTCGTGAAACCACATTCATGCCATGAGGGATGGCATGGACGGGTGCAGTTTCGGCGCGCCACCGTTTCGGGTCACCGATATTAAAGGGGCGATTGATCCTGCTAGGGCGAGATGGAGCAACCGAACCTTCCGTGACCGCCTGAAAGATGAAGCACCCAATGGGACGGGGCTGGGGGCTTCCAGTCAAGGCATTGCTCCATATGCACCGTCTAGGTTATACATCGTTCCGGGAGATTGCAAGTACATTTCCGAAAATTTTCGCGTGTTTGGACCAGGTAATTTCGATCTGACTGGTGATACTACAGCTGGCAGCCCGGAAGACGCTTCCACCTGGCAAGCTAGATCAGAATATCACGGCCAAGAAAGCCTGTATTCGGTCCGAACTTTCGCTTAACCTGCTTTCGGCGGTCCAATTGCAGAGGGCGGGGCGCGTTGCTAGAATCAGAACAACTGCCACGCCGCGTAACCGAGAGCAACCGGAACCATGCGCGATCGCGATCCGATGAACTGGTCGATGCCGTTGCCCTGGCCCATCCTGGGCGTGACGGTGCGAATCCACATTTTGTTTCCGTGCGTGGCTCTCGGCTACATTTTGTGGGTGGGCACGTCGAAGCAGTTCGCCCCTGGCTTGTGGATGCAGGCGTGCGTGGTGCTGGTGATCCTGTTCATCTCTGTTTTGTTGCACGAGATGGGGCATGTGATCGGCGCGCGCCGCGTCGATGGCGACGCGATGGAAGTGCTGCTCTGGCCGCTGGGCGGCCTGGCCTACGTCGATGTACCGCACACGCCGCGCGCCAATTTCTGGAGCACGCTGGCCGGGCCGCTCGTGAATGGCGTCCTGGCGCTAGCCGGCGGCCTCGGCTTGGTGGCCGTGGGGTTCATACCGCCCTGGAATCCGCTGGAATCGCCGCTCACCCCCAAGGTGCATAACTGGAAGCAAGGGATCAGCTACAGCGGCCGCATGAACCCAGGCGACGACGAGATGTACTATTATCAAGAGAGTGCACAGGACCAGCCGCCGCAATTTCGCCAGGTGAAGATCAGCAAGGAATGGAATAAAGACGGTAGCTCAACCGTTCACAAAAGCGACCCCCCCGTCGAGACGACTACGAACGGCGATCAAAATGAATCGTATGTTCTCAAGGACCGCAAACAGATTGCGGTAAAAGCGGCCCGCCTGGACAAATGGCAGATGCTGCTGGTCCAGTTTTACGTCGTGAATTTCTTCCTGTTGGCGGTCAACCTGCTGCCGGCCTTCCCCCTCGACGGCGGGCGGCTGCTGCAGTGTTACCTGTGGCGGCGGACCGATTATCGCCGCGCCACGGAATCCGCGGCCTGGATCGGCTTCCTGATTATGCTGCTGGTCGGCATTTACGCCATTGCCGTCAACGACATTCTTCCGGCCGGCCTGGCCGTCATGATCTACATCATGTGCCGGCAGCAGCTAATGCAACTGGAGCATATGGAAGAAGCCTCGAGCATGGGTTACGACTTCTCACAAGGCTACACGAGCCTGGAGCGCGAGGAAGACCCGCCGCCGCAGCCGAAACCCAAGCCGAACTGGTTTCAGCGCATGCGGCAGCAATGGAGTGAGCGCCGGGCCAAGCGCGACCAGGAGCGCCGCGAGGCCGAAGAGCGCCGCCTCGACGAGATCCTCGAAAAGATTCACCGCGAAGGCAAGCAGGCGCTGACGCCCGAAGAACAGCGCTTCTTGCAGCGGCTGAGCAATCGAAATCGGACGGAAAAGTAGAGGTCAGAAGACAGAGGTCAGAAGTCACAAGTCAGGTTCTTTGTGGAGCGCGTGAATGATCCCTATGGCAACCTATAGGCCAATTATTCTGACCGCTGACTACTGATCGCTGACCTCTGATGAATCACAGGACGTGTCGCTTTTCATGAGCAATCTGATCCAACCGCGAACGCTGAAGGGATTCCGGGATTACTTGCCGGAATTGATGATTCCGCGCGAGCGGATGCTGGAGACGGCCCGCAAGGTGTATCGCTCTTACGGCTTCGCGCCGATTGATACGCCTGCCTTGGAATACGCCGAGATTCTCTTGGGAAAAGGTGGAGCAGAGTCCGACCGCCAACTGTATCGATTTCGCGATCATGGCGACCGCGATGTCGCATTGCGCTTTGACTTGACCGTGCCGTTTGCGCGCTTCGCCGCCGAACACATTGGCAAACTCGGCACTCCGTTCAAGCGCTATCACATGGGCCTGGTTTGGCGCGGCGAAAACACGCAACACGGCCGCTATCGCGAATTCATGCAATGCGACTTTGATACCATCGGCACCACAGCGAATGCCGCTGATTGTGAAACGGCCCTGGTCATTCACGACCTCATGGCGGCGCTGGATCGCGAATTCACGTTTGGCGCGTTTGAAATCCGCATCAATAACCGTCTCGTGCTGAATGGCCTCCTCGAAGAACTGGGGCTCGCCGAGAAATCCAAGGCACTCTTAATCGCGCTGGATAAACTCGGCAAGGCCGGCGCGGATGCCGTGGCGCAGGAAATGGTGGATAAGGCCCAGGTACAAGCGGAACAGGCCCGGAGCATCCTGGCGTTGGCCCAAATGGAAGGCAGTAACTCGGAAATACTGGAGCGCGTAGAAGCAGAGTTTGGCCGCAATCGCAAAAGCGCGGACGGCGTGCAGCGATTGCGTGAATTGCTGACCGTGGCCAAGGCGGCCGGCGCCGCGGACGGCCGGATTAAGATCGATCTCTCCATCGCGCGCGGCCTCGATTATTACACCGGCACCATTTACGAAACCTTCCTGCAAGCGATGCCGGGCATTGGCAGCGTGTGCTCCGGCGGCCGGTACGATAACCTGGCCAGCCTGTACACGAAGCAGGTGCTGCCCGGCGTGGGGGCGTCGTTGGGGCTGGATCGCTTTCTGGCTGCCCTCGAAGAGATGGGCAAGGTCGACAAGACCGCCACGCCGGCGCCGGTGATTGTTTTTTGCATGGCCATGGAATGCCTGGGCGACTACCAACGAATCGCGCGTATGCTGCGCGCTGCCGGCATTGGCGTCGAAGTCTATCCGGATGCCAAAAAAATCGGCCAGCAATTCCAATACGCCGAGCGGCGGGGACACCGGATCGCCCTCATTGCCGGGCCCGCTGAGTTCGCCAAGGGCGTCTGCAACGTCAAGGATCTGATCGCCAAGGAACAACGGGACAATGTGCCGGAAGGAGAATTGGTCGAGTTGCTCCGATCTGCCTTGGGCCCTTGATGGAAAACCCAGAGAATGATTAAGAGGAAGATATGATGAGGCAGCGGATTAAGAGTAAGATTTAGAGTAAGATTAGGAGGATGCCGAGCGCGTTCGTGATCCTACTCTTACTCCTCATCCTAATTTTAATTCTCGTCTTGCTCTCTTGTGGTTTGCGACCTCTGCCATTGTTTCTGTGACTTCTCTGCGCTCTTTGCGTCTTTGCGGTGAAATGAGTTTCTGGCCCCATGCATCGGCATAACCACTACGAAGCGGCCTTCGAAGCGTACCTGCGGCAGCAGCACTTGGGCTACATTGCCGTCGATGAAACGCGGCGGTCGCTGCTCGACGACCAGCCGGTGAAGAGCCTGGACTTCATCGTCTATGGCACTCCCGAGGTGCGGCTGCTCGTCGATATCAAGGGCCGGCGCTTCCCGGCCCAGGTTCGCGGCAAGTCGCGGCATGTGTGGCAAAACTGGTCCACGCGTGAAGACATCAGCGGTCTGACGCGCTGGCTGGAGCGCGTGGGTCCCGGCTATCGGGCGCTGCTCGTGTTCCTGTACCAGATTTCGCCGGAGGTGCAGTTGCAGGCCGAAACGCCGGATCTCTTTGCATTCCGCGAGCGCCTGTACTTGCTCCGCGCCATAGACGTCTTGGATTACGAGCAGCACATGCGCAGCCGTTCGCCGCGCTGGGATACCGTCTGTCTGCCGCAGCGCGCCTTTCGAATGCTGGTGCAGCCGTTCTCCGAGTTCCTGCTGCCGCGCTTCGCCGAGGCCAGCGACTGGGATGAGCCATACGGTCAATGCTTTGCGGACGATGTCGAACTCAAATTCGTGTAGAGAGAAAAGGCCACGGATGAACACGGATTGCATAACACGGATGAACACCGATCAGAATCAAACGTAAGCAAAGAAGGCATAGTCCGGCCTCCATTTTAGTCTTGAGGCGCTTGAGTTCCTGTCTTCTGATCCGTGTTCATCCGTGTGACGAAGTCCGTGTTCATCCGTGGGCTAGTTTTTTACCGAGTAGCATGCCCAATCGTCTCGGAATACGCCTGGAATCGCTGGGATTGCCGTTGCGAGCGGCTCTGAACGAGGTTTCGCGCCTGGGCGTGGCCGGCGTTCAGGTGGACGCCGTCGGCGACCTGGCCGCCGAGCGCCTATCGCAAACCGGGCGGCGGGAATTTCGTCATCTGCTCCGCTCGCTGAGCCTGGAAGTGACTGCGCTGGGCTGCCCCTTGCGGCACAGTCTCGACACGGCCGAAAACCAGCAGCCGCGCATTGAGTATGTCTGCAAGACGCTGGCGCTCAGCTATGATCTGGGCGCCAAGATCGTGATCGTGGACGGCCCGAAGGCGCCGCAAGCCGCGGAGCCGCGCGGCCAATTGCTGCGCGAAGCGCTCAACGCCATTGGTTCGTTCGGTGACCGGACTGGCGCCGCGCTGGCGCTGGAAACCGGCCTCGATTCGGGTGAGACACTGGCCGGCTATCTGGCGACTTTCGACACCGGCTCGCTGGGTGTCAATTATGACCCGGCCAACATGTTGCTCAACGGCTTCGATCCGATTGAAAACTTGACTCCGCTGCGGCAATGGCTGAAGCATGTGCATGCGCGCGACGCCCAAAAAGCCCGTGTCAGTAAGACCGCTCAGGAGACCGCGCTGGGGGCCGGCGATATCGATTGGATGACGTTCGTGGCGATGCTGGAAACGATGGAGTACCGCGGCTGGCTCGTGCTCGAACGTGAGACCGGGCAAAATCGTCTGGCGGATGTGAGTAACGGAGTGAAATTCCTGCGCCGGTTTCTGCGCTAAGCATCACTTCTTCCGCAATTGGTTCAATTCCCAAAACAGCGTGCGGTTGTCGCTGAACGGCGCGTCGCCGGCGAACGCCCAGCGCACGATGCCGTTTTGGTCGATGATAAACGTGCCGTGGTCCAGCTGCTCGGGTTGGCCGTTTTCGGCCGGATGATACGTGCCGTAGGCTTGCGCGATCTTGTTGCCGTGATCGGCCAGCACCGGAAATGTGAAGGCCCCATATTGTTGATAGCGCTTGCGGGTAAGCTCTGAATCGTCGGCGCTCAGCGCAACGACTTCGGCCCCTAGTTCGCGGAAGCGCCGATAATCCTCGCTGGCATCGAACAGCTGGCTCACGCAGTGGTTGCAATGATAGCCGTAATAGAAGATCACCACGACGGGTCCGCGTTGGAGCGCTTCGTGGAGCGACCAGACATTGCCATAGACATCGGGCCGGGAGAAGTCTGGCGCCGGCTTTCCCAGCAAGGGATGTTGCTGCGACGCCACATGGTTCCGTTCGGCTTCTGTGAGCAGTTTCTCCATTGATTCCGAAAGCGGCGCCGGTTTGCTTTGCCGCACCAGCGCCTTCGCCTCGGCGGCCAGATCGCGCTGCTCGGGCGCTGGCACCGCTGTTTCCGGAGCGTGCGCTTGCAGGGCATGGCGGACCACAATGCCGACGTACACGAGGCCGACCAGGATCAGGCTGATGCCGAAGAGCAAGGCGCCGCGCGGCATTTTTCGGGAAGTTGCTGCCGGAGACGTGGAAGTGTCCATGAACCATCCGAATGCAGAGCCGTAATTCCAGCCAATAGGATTAGTGTACCAGGCGCGCGTCAGATTTTCATCTCGACCAGCACCTCGCCCAGACTGCGGTCCAGCAGGACTAGCATCTCTTCGAGTTGTTCCGTGGTCACGCAAAGGGCCGGGCCGAAAGCCAGCCAGTGCGGATCGAAGCGGCAGAGCAGGCCCTTCTGCAAGGCACGTCGGCCGACACGCAGACCCAAGGAAGTTTCTGCCGGGAAGCGCTCCTTCGTAGTTTGATCGCGGACGAATTCGATGCCTTGGAGCAGCCCTTTCCCGCGAATGTCGCCGATGACGGGATATTTCCGCGCGAGCCGCTCGAACCCGGCGCGCAGCACGCCGCCTTGCTTGCGCACGTTCGCACATAAATCGCGTTCCAGGATTTCGCGCAGCACCGCGATGCCGGCAGCGCAGGCCAGCGGGCTGCCTTCGAAGGTATGCCCTTCCACGAAGCCGGGATTTGTCTCCACCGGACCCCAGAACGCATCGGCAATTGACTGGCGGCAGAGCAGCGCCGAGAGCGGAATGTAACCGCCGCTTAGCCCCTTGGCCGTGCAGATGAGATCCGGCACGACGCCAAAGGTGTCGGCTGCGAACATTTGCCCGGTGCGGCCCATGCCGGTAATGATTTCATCAAAAATCAGAAGGATGTTGTAGCGGTTGCAGATTTCGCGCAGAATCGGCAAATACTCCGGCGGCGGATCGATGATGCCGCCGGTATGGCCGATTGGCTCGACCATAACTGCGGCCACCGTACTGGGATCTTCCATTTCAATCACGTCGCCGATCAAGGTCGCACAAATAATCTTGCACGAGGGGTATTCCTTGCCGAACGGGCACCGGTAGCAGGTGGGCGGGAAGACGTGAAGGAAGCCAGGAGCGAGCGGTTCGTTGACCGTCTTACGGCCTTTCAAGCCAGAGGCTGAGAGGGAACCCATCGTCGAGCCGTGCCAGGAAAGATAACGGCTGATGATCTTGTACTTGCCCGGATTGCCGGTGAGCCGGTGATATTGGCGGGCGAGCTTGATGGCAGCCTCTGTAACTTCGGAGCCGGCACATTCGAATTTCACCGTCCATCCCCCACCCCGACCCTCCCCCACAAGGGGGGAGGGGGAAAAGTCGCCCTCCCCCCTTGTGGGGGAGGGTCGGGATGGGGGGATCTTCGGCGCGATCTCCGCAATCAGGTTCGCCAGTTGCACGGCCACCGGATTGCTGCCATGCATGGGCGGCGAGAAGTGCAGTGTGTCGAGTTGCCGCTGGATGGCTTCGATCACGCGGCGATTATTGTGGCCGACGGAAACCGTGTAGATTCCGGACAGGGCGTCGACATAACGCTTGCCGGTCACGTCCCAGTAGAACACGCCGTCCGCCTTGGCCATGAGCAACGGCTGCTTCGACCAATCGGCCATCTGATCGCGCACGAAGATCTGGCGCAGAAAGCGCTCCTCGGTCGTTTGCGCTTGTGAAATCAGTTCCGGCAATGCGGGGTTGGACATGAGGATTGACTTTAGGAAAACAACGCTTAAAGCAGCACCGCTTATTCTCTAGTAATGAATTCATCCAAGTTCAGCAGCACCCGCGCGAGCATGACCCAAGAGGCCCGTTCAGGAATGTTCGCATCCTTGTCAGCTGAAGATCCCACTCGTCGAGCTTCGGGTTCATTGGCAGCGTATTCCTGCCGTAGTTCTCGCAGCAATAAATCGAGCCGTTGCAGTTCGCTCGTCCGGGGCGGCCGGCTAAGACAAAGGCGAAACATTTGGTCGATGCGTTGCGCGTCGTTTTCGGCGGGATGCTGTACGACCTGACGGGCGAGCGCGCCGGCAAATTCGAAAAATGCCTCGTCATTGAGCAAGGTCAGCGCCTGCAGCGGCGTGTTGGAACGATTTCGCCGCGTGCAAGCCAGCACTGCATCCGGCGCGTCGAATGCCATGAGCGCCGGGTGCGGGGCGGAGCGCCAAAAGTACGTATAGAGGCCCCTTCGGAATCGATTCGGCCCGACATCGGCCTTCCAGCTGCGCGGTACCTGGGTGAATTTGAACACGCCGTCGGGTTGCGGCGGAAACACGCTGGGCCCGCCAATCTTGGAGTTTAACAAGCCACTCGCCGTCAGAGCGGCATCGCGCACCAGTTCCGCTTCCAGTCGCAAGCGCGGCATGCGCGCCAGCAGCTTGTTGCGCGGGTCGAGGTTTGCCAATTCGGGGCGCGCCTTGGAGGACTGGCGGTAGGTGGCGGACGTTACAATAAGACGGTGCAGATTCTTTAACGACCAGGTCTTTTCCAATGCGGAATGCGGAATGCGGAATGCGGAATCCGAAACATTTGCGGAATCGAATTCCTTCTTCTTCATTCCGCATTCCGAATTCCGCATTCCGAATTCACAAGCGAGCCAATCCAGCAATTGCGGATGCGAGGGGGGAGTGCCCTGCGTGCCGAAGTCGTTTTCCGTTTCCACAATTCCCAGCCCGAAATGGCTTTGCCAGATGCGGTTGACCGTGACGCGTGCCGTGAGCGGATTACGGCCATCGACCAGCCAGCGGGCCAGGTCGAGCCGCGACTTGCCGGCGGCCGGCGGGGCGAGCCAGGCCGGTGTGGCTGCTTCGACTTTGGCGCCTTTGCGCAGGAAGTCGCCGCCCAAATGAATGTTGGTGGTGCGCGGTGCCGAACGCTGCTTCAGCACTAATGTAGAAGCAATGTCCGGCTCGCGCTGTTTCAAGTCCGCGAGCTTCTTCTCCATCTCGTTGCGGCGCAAGAGCAGGTGGGAATGAACGAGTGCCGTAAATGGCTCGGGCGCAAACAGGCCGCCGATCACATGTCGAGTCTTGTCCGCGGTGCGAAAGTTCGCGCGCAGTGCTTCGACCTGGTGTTCATCGCGGCCGTTGACCGCAATATTCAGAATGAACTGAATGTCCGGCGGCAACGCCCCCCGCGTTTCGTGGGTAAGGCCGCGTTCCCAGGCTTCGAGGGCCGCATCGGTGGCGCGGTCGAGGGTCTTGAATTTCTTTTCCAGTGCCGTGCGCTCTGCGACGGTTTTCTTTCGGAGCGCGATTTGTTCGGGCGAGCCCAGTTCCAGCACCGGCTCGTCGTCGTTGTTCAAAAACGCAAATAGCTGGTAGTAGTCTTTCTGGGTAATCGGATCGAACTTATGATCGTGGCATTCGGCACAACCTACAGTCAGCCCCAAGAACACGCTGCCGGTGGTGTTGAGGCGATCATAGATCGAATCGACGCGAAATTGCTCGAGGTCGATGCCGCCTTCCTGATTAATGGGGGTATTGCGGTGGAACCCGGTGGCGACTCGCTGATCCTGCGTCGCGTTGGGCAGCAGGTCGCCGGCCATCTGCTCGATCACGAATTCATCGAACGGCATGTCGGCATTCAGGGCGCGAATGATCCAGTCGCGGTACGGCCAGATACTGCGAGCGGCATCGATGCTGTAACCGTTGGAATCGGCATAGCGAGCCAGGTCGAGCCATTGCCGGCCCCAGCGCTCGCCGTAGTGCGGGCTGACGAGCAGGCGCTCTACGACTTTTTCGTAAGCATCCGGAGAAGAATCAAGGACGAACGCATCGACTTCAGTCGGCGAAGGCGGCAAGCCAATGAGGTCGAGGTAGAGCCGGCGAATGAAGGTGTAGCGATCCGCCTCGGGCGACGGTGCGATGCCTTCCTTTTCGAGGCGGGCGAGGATGAAATAATCGATGGCATTGCGTGGCCAGGCCGTGTTCTTTACGGCCGGCAACGCTGGGCGCACCGGCGGCTGAAACGCCCAGTGCGGTTTCGGCGGCTCCGCGGCGGTGACCGTGGTAGCAACGGCCGAAGCCGCGAGCAACAATCCACTGAGCCAAGTGATCGCCAGGGAGAGCTTCATACCCAATCACCCCCGGCCTTACGGCCGGGGTTCGCCAAGACCAGTTACCACTCACCACCCATCATTTATTGGTATACTGCCAGCATGCAACTGCAAGCGCTATTGACGCAACTTGCCCAAGATCCGGCCACGCCGGTCGATCTGGCCGAGGTTGCGCTGTTGCTGGCCCGCGATGAATATCCGCAGCTGGATGTCGATGCCTATCTGAGTGAACTTACGGGGATGGCCCACGAGGCACGCGATTATCTGGGCCATTCGCTTGAGGGCCAGGTGGCCGGTTTGTGCCGCTATCTTTTTCATGAAATGGGCTTTCACGGCAATCAGGAACACTATTACGATCCGCTCAACAGCTATCTGAACGAGGTACTTGATCGCCGGATGGGCATTCCGATTACGCTTTCGCTCATTACGATGGTTATCGGCGAAAAGCTGGGAGTAAACATCCACGGCATTGGATTGCCAGGGCATTTCGTGGTGATGGCCCGGCAAGGCGACGACCGCATATTATTCGACCCGTACCACGGCGGCCGGCTGCTCGACCCGGCCGACTGCGAATACCTGATCCAAAAATCGGCTGGTCTGGACCTGGCCGTGGATCCGGATTTACTGCAAGCCGCGCTGCCCGGCCAAATCGTGTTGCGCATGATCACGAACTTGAAAGGCTGTTATTTGCGCGATGCCGATTTCCAGCGCGCCATCCGCACCATTTGCCGGCTCATTCAACTGGTGCCACGCGATTGGACGCAACGCCGGGACCTCGGCACTTCATACCTGCAAAACGGCCAACCCGGCAAAGCCATCGATCAATTGCAAGCGTATCTGACGAATGTGCCCGATGCGATCGACCGCGAGGCGGTGGAAAAAATGATGCGCCAGGCCCGCGCCGAAGTAGCGAAGTGGAATTGAAAACAAAGAGAAAGGGACAGAAAGAACGCCAAAGACACAAACCGAGAGATTCAAGTTTGATTGAATTCTGCTTGATGCCTGCACTTTTTGCCTACTTTTGATCTGCCTTTGCCGCACAGTTCTTCGGTATAATTCAGCAGCCTAACGGTCTCAAAACACAGTGAACCGGCCTCGCGCTGCAAGGTCAGGGCGCGGGTGTATTGGCCTTTGGTCTCGTCTCGTTCCCGAGGACTTTTTCTTTTCATGCCCGTCGCGGATGTTCTTGCTCTCGAACGCCTGAGCGATGTGCCTGCTTTGCTCCAGCAAGGCGAGGGCTGGCCGGCGCTGCTGCAAGCCCTTCAGGCAGGACGAAGCGGTACCGTGGATGGCGCATGGGGCTCGTCGGCAGCGCTGGCCGCGGCGACCTTGGGCATTCAAGCCGCGAGCACCGTGCTGGTCGTCCTCGCCCATCCGGGCGATCTCGAAACCTGGGCGGATGAAATTGCCGGCTTCTCCAATATCGACCCCGCGATTTTTCCCATCGACGAGCACGACGCCAACCGGTTCGATCTGACGGTCGGCCAGCGCCTGCGCATCCTCCAACAACTGCAAGGAATGTCACCGCCGCGATTGCTGCTGGCTTCCATGGCTTCACTGATTCAACCCGTGCCGGAGCAGGCGGAACTACAACGGCGCTCGCGGCAACTGCAAGTCGGAACCAACATTGACCTGGAAGAGCTCTCCACCTGGCTGGCCGAACATGGCTACCGGCGCGTGGAGGCCGTGGAATACCCAGCGGAATTCAGTCGCCGCGGCGGCATTTTCGACATCTTTTCGCCCGACACAGAGAATCCCTACCGTCTGGAACTATTCGGCGAAGAAATCGAATCCATTCGGCAATTCTCCACGCAGACGCAACGCAGTTTAGAAACGATGCAAGAAGTGACCGTATTGGGGCTGCGTGTGGCACGGTCAGGAGACCGTGCCACGGCGGGGGCAAAAGACGCGCCGCAAGCGGCAGAGTTCGACCGGGGCCATTTATGCGATTATCTGCCAGCACATTCGTGGGTGGTCCTCGTTGAGCCGGAAGAGCTACAAGAGCAGGGCAAACTGTTTCGCGACCGGTCGGCCGATCTCGCGGGGCTGTTCGATCTTCCAGCAGTTCTGGAAAGACTACTGCGCTTTCCCAGCGTCACCGTATCTGCGATGCCGCATCCTTCGATAGAAGTATCGTGCCATTTGCGCACTGAGTCGGTGGAGCGCTTCAGCGGCAACGTGGCCCAGGTGCGCGAAGAACTCGATGCCGTCGCGCAGTCGGAACGCGTGCTGATCGTTTGCCAGAATGATGCCGAATGCCACCGGCTCGGCGAAGTGCTGGCGGCCGGCAAATTAGCCCAATCGCAGCGTTTGAAATTGGTTACCGGTCACGTGCGCTCGGGCTTCCGCCTGGTGGATGCCGGAGTGGTCGTGCTGGGCAGCCAGGAGCTATTTCATCGCGAGGCGGCCCCCGGCACGGAAGCGCATCCTTCAGCAATTAGTCCAAAGCGGCGGGTCGAATCCCGTGCCATCGACAGTTTTCTGGAGCTTTCAGAAGGCGACCTCGTCGTCCACGTCAGCCACGGCATCGCGCGCTATCATGGTATGCACATGCTGAAGGCAGGGGGCGTGGGTCAGGAGTCAGAAAGCGATGATAAAACGGTTCTGACTCCTGACTCCTGTCTCCTGACTCCTGGTCAGGAACACCTCCTTCTCGAGTTTCGCGACGGCGTGTTTGTCTACGTGCCGGCTTCGAAAATCGATCTGGTGCAGAAGTATGTGGGCAGTTCCCAGGCGGAGCCGGAGTTGTCGAAGTTTGGCGGCACCGGCTGGAAGAACCGCAAGGAGAAGGTCGAAGCGGCGGTCATGGATTTGGCGGCGGAGATGCTGCAACTTCAAGCCGTGCGCGACGCCCAGCCGAGTTACTCCTTTCCGGCCGATAGCGATTGGCAAAAAGAGTTCGAAGCATCGTTCCCCTATCGAGAAACACCGGACCAACTGACATCGCTGACGGAGATCAAAGCGGACATGGAACGTCAACGGCCCATGGATCGATTGCTTTGCGGCGACGTTGGCTACGGCAAGACGGAGCTCGCCGTGCGGGCTGCCTTCAAGTCCATCGACAACGGCAAGCAGGTTGCGGTGCTGGTGCCAACCACGGTTTTAGCCGAGCAGCACTACCGGACTTTTTCGCAGCGCCTGGCGGAATATCCGTTCACGGTCGAATGTCTGAGCCGCTTTCGCAGCGGCAAGGAACAAAAGCAAATCATCGAGCGGCTGGCCGAGGGCGGCGTCGACGTAGTCATCGGCACCCACCGGCTCGTGAGCAAGGATGTGAAATTCAAGGAGCTGGGCCTGGTCATCATCGACGAAGAACAACGCTTCGGCGTGGAGCACAAGGAGAAGCTCAAACAGATGCGGGCGACGGTCCACATTCTCACGCTCTCGGCCACGCCGATTCCGCGCACCCTGCACATGGCCCTGCTGGGCATTCGCGACATCAGCAATCTGGACACGCCGCCGCCCGATCGTTTGCCGATTGAGACACGCATTACGCGCTTCGACCGGCAACTGATTCGCCAGGCGATTTTGCGCGAGCTCAATCGTGAGGGCCAGGTTTACTTCGTCCACAATCGGGTTCAGAACATCGGCGCCGTTGCGGCTACGGTGCATGACATCGTGCCGGAAGCGCGCATTGTCATCGGTCACGGGCAAATGTCGCCCGATGAACTCGAAGCTGCCATGCTGAAATTCATCCGTAAGGAAGCCGATATTCTGGTGGCCACGACGATTATCGAAAGTGGCTTGGACAATCCCAATACGAACACGATTTTCATCAATCAGGCCGACAATTACGGCCTCGCCGATTTGCACCAGTTGCGCGGTCGCGTCGGCCGGCACAAGAACCGCGCTTATGCCTATCTCCTGCTGGATTCGGACAAAATGGTCACACCCACGGCGGCGCGGCGTTTGAAGGCAATCGAGGAATTCAAACAGTTAGGAGCCGGCTTCAAGATCGCCATGCGCGACCTGGAGATTCGCGGAGCCGGTAATCTGCTCGGCACGCAGCAGAGCGGCCATATCGCCGCGGTGGGCTATGAACTTTATTGCCAGCTTCTCGAAAACGCGGTTCGCCGGTTGCGCAATCAGCCGGTGAAGACGCATATGGAAGTGAACATCGATTTGCCGTTACCGGCGTTCCTGCCGCGCGATTACGTGCCAGGACAGAAGCTTCGGATCGAGGTGTACCGGCGGCTCGCCCGGCTGCGCAGCGTGCGCAAGTTGGACGACTTCCGCGAGGAATTGCGCGATCGCTTCGGCCCACCGCCTCTGGAAACGGAATGGCTGCTGAAGCTGGCGGAACTGCGCATGCTGGCGGCCCGCTGGCAAATTGCGTCGATCCACCGCAAGGATCAGGATCTGATTCTGGAATATCGCAACGGCAAGCAGGCCCAGCGCCTGGCCGAACGAAGCGACGGCCAACTGAAAGTGGTGGACGATCGCCATCTCTATTACCGCATCGGCCCTGCCGAGGAAGCGCCGGAATCGCTGTTCCAAATCGTGCGAGCGCTCTTGCGTTTGCCTGGCGAAACGGTATAAGGCGCGGGGTCAGGGAAGTTTTCTTAGCATCCACGGCGATTTGCACGGAGAGTGCTATGCGCGTGCCACCGTTTTGCGGGGGCTGGTTTGCTCGCGGCTGCCTGCTGGCATTGCCTTTGTGGTTAATTCAGGCCGGCTGCGGTCTGTCCGATTCCGGCAAAACGGTCCAGTCGCCTCCACCGCCCGCAGGCCCGGCCACGCCGGAGACGAAGCCGCCTCAGAACACTGTCATTCCCGCCGCGGCGATGAGTTTGCCCCCGACCACGCTTGCCGACGGCATGGTAGCCGTGCGCGTGGTTGCCTACGTCAATAAAACGCCGGTTTTTGAAAGCGAATTGCGCGAGGCCGTGGCCCATCGCATGGGCGAGGTGGCCGAACTCGTCGACCCACAACGATCGCAAAAACTGCAAGCCATTGAGAAAGCGGAATTGGATAAGCTGATCGAACGCGAAGTCATTTACGAAGAAGCGTACACCCGCATTAAAAAGTTGCGCCCGAGCGCACTGGACGAGTTACAGCGCGAAGCCAAGAAGGATTTCGATAAGCGCATGCGGGAAATGAAGAAAGGTCTCAAACTTCAGACCGACGACCAGCTTCAGGAATTCTTTGCCGCGAACGGGCTGTCGATCGAGGGGTTCCGCCGGCAACTGGAGCATTCGTTTATCTCGAACGAATATATGCGGAATCTCATCTTCCCAAAACTTCAGGCGATCCCGCTGGCGGAAGTGCATGAGTACTACGATAGACATCCGGACGAGTTCCAGCAGCAGGATCGCGTGAAGTGGCAAGACATCTTCCTCGACTCGAACAAATTTGCCAATCGCGTGGCCGCCCGGCAGTTTGCCGATCAGGTGGCGCAGCGGCTGCGCCAGGGCGAAGATTTCAAGAAAGTATCGCAAGAACTCAGCAAGCAGGGCGTCAACATGTCGTTGGGCGACGTGGGCGTCGGCGAGCAGCCGGGTGAGATCAATCCGCCGGAGCTTTCCGCAGCGCTCCTTCGCATGAAGCCGAAAGAAGTCGGCGATCCGATTGAGATGCCGGGCGGCTTTCACATCGTGCGTGTCAACGAGCGGACGTACAAGGGCCGAAAGCCGCTCGATGCCAAGACCCAAAGCGAAATCCTGGTCAAGCTGCAAAACGCGATGGCCGACCGGGAATTCAAGAAGCTGGTCGATGAAATGAAGACCCGGGTGGTGATCCAGTACGTCAAGCCGCAATAAAACGTGCCATCACGCGCTCTGAAGAGAGATTACATTCCAAAAACACAACAAGCCCATCCCTGCCCCTGGATGGGCTTGCTGCTCGCGCTCCAACCGGCGAATGCTTAGAGGTTTGGCTTGGGACTGCCCACGGTGATGATCATCGGTTTGCCGGGCTTGGCCAGGGCGGCCTCGGTTTGGCCGATCAAGTCTTTCAGGCTCTTGCGAAACTGTTCGAATTGCGTGTTAACCATATCGCGCTCGGTGGTGCGCGCTTTGAGGTCATTGCGAAGGTCATCCCGTTCTTGTTTTAATTGCACCTGCTCTTGCTCCACTTCGGCCAGCTTTTTGCGAAGCTGGTCGCGGGCGGCTGATGCGGCACGGAACTCCTCTTCCAGTCGATTCACTTTTGCTTCCATGGCTTTCATCTTCTCAGGCGACCCCGACGAGCTTTGGGTGCAGCCCCATATGCCGACAATCATTATCATCCCCACAACGATCATCTGCTGATATTTCGACATGGATTGCATCTCCGAAACAGATGGACGCCAGCGGCCAACCGGAACAGCCGGCCCAGTTGGCCCATGAGGTAGAGTCCGAGGAAAACCTTACAGCACGACGTGCAGCAACCCATCCGTGTGCATGGCAAGAACCATTTTCTCTTGCCTCAACCCCGTGCTCGACGCATTCTTCTTCGTCAGAAAAGTCTGCCAGACTTGATGTGATTTGCCAAAACTCGCGCATCTATTTTTTGGGATTTGTTTCGCCGATCGATTCAGCCAACGCAGGCTGTAAGGTTTCTGTCAACCAACTGCGCGCCAACTCGAACTGGAGCCGGCAGGTCTCTGCCTGGGGAAGCAAACCCGCGAACTTGACCTGATCGCAAAGTTGAAAGATTTGCGGCAACGGCTCTAAAGGAACTCCGATGCCCTTCCGTTGCAAGGCGGCGCAGAATTCCGTTGAGGTTTGTCGAGTGGCCGGCAAAGAGAATTGCTCTTCGAGGAAACGCCGCAACAGATCGGCCAATCTTGGCAACTGCGTGGCGCTGATTGCTTCGCATTCGAGCTGATGCAAATCCGCCAGCGCGCGCTGCCATGGAGAAACGGAAGCAATTTTCCTGTGTCGAATTCGATTCAACACGATCAACCCAGCGATCGCGGCGACGCCAAGTATGACCAGCACGAAAAGCACGACCGGCCAAATCCTTCTCCTTTCCGCAACCGGCGGCAATGGTTCGATGCCGGTAATGGAGCGCGCGAAACTGAGATCCGGTTCGGGTACACTGGAATGCACGCGAATCTCCTGCGCCGGCCAGGTGAGCGTCCAGTCGCGGACTTCATTCTTGGTGCGGAAGTGCCACGGTTCGAATGGCAAGGGCACGTGGTCGCCGATTTGATATGGTTCCAATCGAAACGATTGTTCGAAGCGTTCATGGTTGCCGGGTAAGGATGTAACTGTCACTCGACCCGCATGCACGCGCCAGTCGGGGGAAGCGGTTAATGCCGTTGGCGCATCCGCTTCCACCGGCGCGGGTCCTTCGATGGTTACCGTGAGGCGCAATTCTGACGAAAGGGAAACCTCGTTCGATTCCAGGCGCAACTGGCAGATCGCATCGCCCAGGCGCTGTTCCTGGATTGGCGGAATCGCTGCGATCAGCAGCGCCAACAATTGCCAGCAGTACACTTCAGGTCCTCCGCTGCCGGCGTTCGCGCTGCTGAAAAAAGCGCACGAGCGAATCGAGATGCGTGCCATCGGTGCCGACCTCGATCAGATCGAGCGATGCGCCGCGAGCCAACCGCCGCAGCTCTTCCTGCCGTTGCCGGACCTGGGCCTGAAATTGGCGGCGAAACGCCCCATTCGACATGTGCACGAGGTATTGCCCGCCAGTTTCGGCATCCTCTAACTGCACCAGTCCAATGGCCGGAAGTTCGGTTTCGCGCGTGTCGGTTACCCGCACCAGAATCAGATCGTGCCGCCGGGCGGCCAGGCGAAGGAGCCGCTCGTACCCCTGGTCGAGAAAATCGCTCATCAGGAAGACAATCGCTCGTTTGTGCTGGACTTTCTGCAGATAATCCAGGGCGCAGATGAGCGAAGTGCCTGTGTGTTTGGGCTCGTGGAAGAGAATGTCGCGAATGAGGCGCAGGGCATGCTTTGCGCCCTTATGCGGCGGCAAGAACTCTTCAATCTGGTCGCTGAAGGCAATTAAGCCGACCCGATCATTGTTGTGAATGGCGGCAAAACTTAACAAAGCCGCCAACTCCGCCACCACCGAGCGTTTCGATTGCCGCAACGTGCCGAAATCCTGGCTGCCACTGACATCCACCACCAGTAACAGGGTTAGCTCGCGCTCTTCGACATAGCGCTTGATGAAAGGAGAGCCCATCCGCGCGGTGACGTTCCAATCGATCGAGCGAACGTCATCGCCGGGCTGGTATTCACGCACTTCTTCAAACGAGAGACCGGTGCCTTTGAAGACGCTGTGGTACTCGCCGCCGAGCAGGTCTTCGACCGCGCGGCGCGCCCGCAAGTGCAGCCGGCGAATCTGGCGCAGGATTTCTACAGGAAGCATGTTGATTCATTCTACAGCTTGTAGAACTCAATTACTGCCTTCACGGCTCGTCGCCATTGAGCCAGCCGCCGTGCGCGTTCATCTGTCGACCATTTCGGCGCAAAGCGCCGGCCCGCGGCCACGATTTGCCGGATTTCGTCCTGGCTTTTCCAGACCCCGAGCCGCAGGCCGGCGAGGAATGCCGCTCCAAGCGCCGTCGCTTCGCTTTGGCTGGACCGCAGCACGGGCAGGCCCAGGATATCGGCCTGAATCTGGAGGAATAAATCATTGCGGGCCATGCCGCCGTCTACACGCAACTCCGGCAGCGGCGTTTCGGCGTCTTGTCGGGCTGCTTCCATGAGGTCGGCCACCTGATATGCGACCCCGTCCAACGTGGCCCGAACCAGTTCCGCAGCGCCGGTGTTGCGGGTGAGACCAAAGATCACACCGCGGGTTTTCGGCTCCCAGTGTGGGGCGCCCAGTCCCACCAGGGCCGGCACGACGATGACTTCCTGGCCTTCGTCGGCTCGTTGCGCCAGCGCCTCGCATTCCGAAGACTGCGTGAACAGCTTCCAATTATCGCGCAGCCACTGAACTGCTGCGCCGGCAACAAAAACGCTTCCTTCCAGGGCATACTGCGGCTTCGCATTGGTCATCGCGGCCACGGTAGTCAGCAGCTTGTGCTTCGACATCACAGGACGTTCTCCGGTGTGCAACAGGAGAAAGGCGCCGGTGCCGTAGGTGCATTTCGCTTCGCCGGGCGAAAAGGCGGCCTGTCCAAACAACGCTGCCTGCTGGTCGCCGGCAACCCCGGCTATCGGCAAGCCATCCGGCAGGAACCCGAGCCCCCGGGTTTGACCGAAATCGGCCGCGCTGGGCCGCACTTCCGGCAGCATCATGCGCGGGATGGTGAAATATCGGCAGAGTTCGTCGTCCCAGCTTATCGATTGCAGGTTGAGCAGCAGGGTGCGCGACGCATTGCTGGCATCGGTTACGTGAGACTTTCCTCCGGTCAGCCGGAACATCAGGAAGCTGTCGATAGTGCCGGCCAGTAACTCGCCCCGCTCCGCTCGCACTCGCCAATCTGAGTATTTCTCCAGAAGCCAGCGCAACTTCGTGGCGGAAAAGTATGGGTCCAGCACCAGCCCCGTGCGTTGCTGAAGCCAAGGCTCATCGCCGCGCCGTTCGCGGCAGAAATCGGCGGTGCGGCGATCCTGCCAGACGATCGCGCGAGCCAGCGGTTTGCCCGTCGCACGTTCCCACACGACGACGGTTTCCCTCTGGTTCGTCAGGCCGATGCCGGACAATTGGCTGGATTTGATTTTCGCTTGCTCCAGTGCTTCGGACCCCGTGATTTCGACTGATTTCCAGATTTCGTCGGCATCATGCTCGACCCAGGCGGGTTGCGGGTAATATTGCTTCAATTCCCACGAAGACGACCCTAGTGCGCAGCCCGTTTCGTCGAACACAACGGCTCGCGTGCTGGTTGTTCCCTGGTCGATGGCGAGAAGATACTGTGCGGGCATAAATCGCACCTTCGCTTTCAGCGGCCGAGACGAGGAATCACGCCGTCAATCTATGAACTATACTTTCGCAGCGGGCAGGAATCGCCCGCCAGGGAGAGGAAGTCATGCGCAAAGTGTGCCCGCAATGCCAGGCCAGTTACGCCGACCAGTTTTTCTGTCCGAATTGCGGCGTGGAAATGCTCGACATTCCGGATCGCTCGGCCGTAATTACGGGGCCGACGAGCAAAACCGCTAGTTGGGAACGACACGGTACCGCCCAGCGACTACTGGCGTGTGTGATCGTGAGCCAGGCCCTGTACTACGGTCTACGCCAACTCGCGGCCGCGTTTGTCCTCGTAGGTGGACTTCCCAGTTTCTGGTCTTCCTCAACGGGACAATTCACGGCGCCAGTGTTGCAATTGATTGCCGTGCTAATGGGCGGCTTGATTGCAGGTGCGGGCAATGTGCGGAATACCGCATGCGGCGCAGCAGTGGGTCTGCTGAATGCGCTGCTATTTCTGGGTGCGCAGTACGTCCTGAACTCGCGGCCGCCGGAGCCGCAGCTTTTGGCAGGCTGGATTGTCTGCATAGCGCTGGCGTCGGCCGGGGCAGCGCTGGGCCGCTGGTTTTGGCCGGCGCTGGAGGATTGGCCCAGTGGAATGCCGGTGAAGAACGATAAAACGAAGGCGAACAAGCGCGGGGCCAAGTCCGAAGCTCGCAATCTGCCCATCGCCTGGTTCCGCATTCTGGGCGGATCGGTGTTGGCCGTGGGCTGCACGGTATGGGCCGGGCCGATTCGCGATTTGCTCATTCACTCCGGCCGCGGCATGTTTGCCATGGATAGCCATCAACAATCGCAATTCGTGGCCTGGGTTATCTCCGCGTTGGCGATGCTCGTCGGCGGCGCATTTGCCGGTGCACTGTCGCATGGCGGCGTGCGTCATGGCTTCCTGGTGGGAATCCTGGCCAGTGCCGGCGTTTTCGTCATTCATATGCAGGTCATTCACGAAGTGTTGCCCGCCGAGCATTTCTTTGCCGCCCTCGCGCAGATGCCGGAGTCGGATACGCCGACCGTGGGGCGCACCGTGCTCTTTCTCATCACCAACACGATGCTGCTGGCGACGTTGGGCGGCATCTTCGGCAATGCCTTGCTGCCGATGGCTTCGACCCGCCCGCAAGGCGGCCTCGACCGCGGCGCCATTTGATGCCCGCGGCAGCGGTTTTAACTCTTGAATCGCCTCAATTCGGCCGATAGAGTGATAAGCGAACGTGCCGATGGCCCCTTAGCCAAGCGGTAAGGCAGTGGATTGCAAATCCGCCATCCCCGGTTCGAATCCGGGAGGGGCCTCTCGAATGCTACCCGATGCCGCTTGATGCAAATCGCTGCAAATCCCGTTGTTTACGACAGCTTTTCCCTTCGCACCGTGATCGGTTGTATTGGTGCAATTCAGTGCAGCAGAATGCCGCAAAATGCCGCGCGAGGGGGCAACCAAAGGGGCAACCATTTTCTGCCCGGTGGGTGCGTTGCCATCGGTTCCGGTTGCTCGAAGTGACTCCGGCGCCGCCTTGGCGGGCAGGGCGGGCAACGCATCGAGCGCGGCGGACTGATCGAACAAAGCCACGTGTGTGTACCTGTCGAGGCTCAGCGTGATCGAGGAATGCCGGGCCAGCGTTTGCACGACCTTCGGATTGACTCCAGCGGCAGCAAGTTCGGTGATGTACCGATGCCGCAAGCTATGGAAGTCGGCCACGCGGCCTTCGGCATCTTCATAGGCCAGAAACTCGGTATCCGCATCCCGGCGCCGCCGTTCCTCTTCATCGCGGCCGGCTTCTTTAATCCAGGCATCGCGGGCGGCTTTCAGATCGGCCTTTACCAACTTCGCCGCGTGATTACGCCACCCGCCCTTCCGCTCTCCACCCGGCCAGAGCAATTCCCCGGCCGGCTTGTCGGCCAGCCATTTGGAAATGGCGCGAGCCACGTCGAGCCGGAGCGGCTGCACGTCGCGACGGCGGCGCTTGCTGTACGCGGCATCCACGGTTACGCTCGGTTGCTCGCCGTCGAGCTCGAACGCTTCCGGCTCCAGGCTTGCGAGTTCAGCCACCCGCAAGCCCGTGTATGCGGCCACGGTGTACATCATCGCACGATCGGCGCCGGACAGGTTGCGAATAGTCGGACCTTTGCGCGCGGCTTCAACCAGTCGGGCGAATTCATCGGCCGACAGGGGCCGGCGTTCCAAACCCGATTCCACCTTGGCATTCATCGGCGCCAGATGGGCCAGCGGGTTTACATCGGTTCGTGCATCCTTCACCAGCCAACGGAAAAACGCTTTGCAATCGCGAAGGTAGTAATTGCTGGTTTGAATGCCCATGCGGTCGGCTTCGCGTTCCCCGGCCAGCCAATCGACCAGGGCGGAAGCCGAAACGTCGCTGAGGTACACGAATTTGCAGCCTTCGAAAGCACTTTCCACGCGCTTGCGGGTAATGCTTCCATACTTCGCGGTCCTGCCCTTGGCGGTCAGCCCACGCTCGAAATCGTCCAGATGAACCGTCAGCGGTTGTTTGCGATGTTCGGCGAACGGGTCGAGGCCATCGTGCCGGCGCACGGCCTTGCGGAAAATGTCCGCCAGCTTCACCTGCGCGGCTTGCTTGTCGCGAGTTTTAAGCGGAACAATCCGGCGCCGGCCGGCCACGGAATACCGGCCATACCATTGCTTCGACCGTTGCTTGACGGCCTTGGCGCCGGCAGTCTCTTTCGGCACGCGGCGGCCTTCGGGATCGACATAGCGGATAATCAGCGGTTTGAAGAGCGAAGGCATGAAATGAGGTCCTTTCTCGAAACGGCCGGCGCCCAGCTTGTGCGGTTTCGAGTTCACACGCACTGAACGCCGGCCAAAGAACACAGCTGAAAGAGAGTCTATCTGCCATTACGCGGGCTGTCAAATCATCGCGTCGAACAAGCCGGGTTCGCTGCGGCGCCGGCGTGGGGGCTTCAGTTCCACCACGACGGCGGCCAGGTCGGGCAACGTGAGCGCTTCGCGTTTTGCTTCCCATCGGCCGTTGCGTTGGGACCAACCCCATAGCTCGAATCTGTTGCCAGTGGCGAGCCAGGTCCGCAAGGCCGGCGCCCGTTGGGCCTTTTGGCGCCGGCTTGCCAGGTTCGCCGCGGTCGTCGTCTGGATCAGCAGTGCGCCAGGTTCGCCGGCTCGAATGGCGATGATATCCGCGAAGCCAAACAGGTCCTGCCGAAGGTTCGCATGGGGAACCCAGCGTTCCACTACGTCCGCCAGATAGCCGGATCGGCGAAGGGCAACCAGCGTTCGGCCAGTGGGACTCATCGGGGACAAAACCAACGTATCTCAACGAAGCAACAGCGTTTTCCGCGCGACGTTCTAACAATCTTCAACGAAATGAAGTCGTTTCGCTCCGGTATAGGCGCCCTAGAAGGTGCTCGCGTAGCGCCTATGCCCACTTCTCATTTCGTCATTTCGTTATTTCACGGCCTACTCCGAAAGGTCGGAATGCCGCAAGGCGATTC
>Ga0070732_10000502_pt1 | contig 24540 bp, 29 predicted proteins | sample Coa_R1_5_FD_66449 | JGI IMG/M metagenome (GOLD analysis project Ga0070732, IMG submission 66449) | Surface soil microbial communities from Centralia Pennsylvania, which are recovering from an underground coalmine fire - Coalmine... | ecosystem: Environmental > Terrestrial > Soil > Unclassified ... | reverse complement strand
AGTCGTGGAAGAGTCCACCTGATATTGCGCAGTCTCCCATGGCGATCACATATCGGGGAACGGCCATTTGATCATAGATGGTCCGAAGTCTCTTGGCCATCTTCTTGGTTATCGTTCCTTCGATCACCATCAGATCCGACTGTCTGAGTGATCCTATGGGGAGTACGCCGAAACGTTCTAGATCATGTCGGGCGCCGCTGGCCGCGCCGAATTCTGCGCTGCAGCAGGCGGTCGTAATGTTTACGGGCCACATCGAGTACATGCGGGCCCAGTTGATCACGTTTCGGATCGGTTCGGTGTCTATGACCTTGTGAACAATGTCGCTAATTTTTCCCACCCAGACGCTTAGCGAATCTGCGAGTAGTTCCACTGGATCATCGGATTGCGCAGACTTCTGGGAGGACATAGTCCATCAACCGCTTTTTCTGTCTCTGTTCCTATTTATCCGCATCTTATGACTATACTAGTAGAACCGCGCAGGCCGGCTATTCTCCTCATGATAAAAGCTTCGAAATGATAATCTGAAAGAGGAGCGTCTGATTAGGCTACTTCGGCTATTCGGCCCGTATTCCCCTGATACTGGTATCGTATGATCCTCTTGACGCAGTCGCCGTTGAGACACTGGTAGACTCTATCGCCGTTGGCGAACAGTTCACGCATGACCATCGGCTTGCTACATCCAACACATCTGAAGGCACCACTCCGTCTCTCGTCTAGCAGTAGTCTGAGGTCTATCATTCTCGTGTCCGCTTCTTTCTTCAAATATTGGCGGTAGGCGAGACTTAGCGTCTGCCAATACTCAGCATTCTCCGGTGTGGTCTCGTACTCGAAGCTTCGACCAGCCACGACCGGAGGCTTGTAGCCTTCAGCAACAAAGACGGGATTCTTCGAATACGGAACTTTGATACGCGGGGGACCTGTGTGGTCGGATTGATGGCTAGGATGCATCGCTTCATGACCACTATGGCTTCCGTGATGAATTGCCACAGTCCATCCAGTGAAACCGACTTGTCCTGGGCTACTTCTTTTTACTGATACGCGACCCGTCCATCGATAGGACAACCGAAGCAAGCGATTTTGCCCAACTCTTTGATTCCTCTTAGAACTCGTAGAAAGCCGCTAAATCGAACTCTTTGCCAAATGCGGCGATAACTGTTGATAGAGGTGTATCAGGGTCCTAGGAGTTTCCTATTGAATTCTAGCCGCGATGGTTCGGATAAACGATCTGTCCAAGGCCCCAGCCTCGTAAAGGTTCACCATCGTGTTGGTGCTAGCCTCACCTGAGAGGCGGCCCTGGTCCCCACGGGTGGCCCGCCACTTTAGCTCTGTATGCCCACTCTTGGAATTGTAGATTATTCCCAGTACGTAGTTGACTCTAACAAAGCTGATGTCGTTTACCCTGCCTAGAGTAACCTTGTCCTCTGCCTCCACGTACATCGTTCCAAGATCGCGTGATCTCTCAGGAAAAACTGCCGCGTCAAGCTGGTATTCGTTCGGAATGAAAGAACGACATGTGCTGGTAATCATGAACCTGCGAAAAGCCTCTAGCGAACAGGTCGTTTCGAGCTTGGGCACCTACTCTCACACTAGCAGGGACTCGTTCGTCCCACAGTTGAGGAGGTCAAATCAAACTAATAACCTCATGCCCACGACTAGTCGAACTTGTCCTGTCGGAGAAGCTGTCCAAGGGTAAGAGCAGTTAATACAACGGAGTACTAGGGTTCGAGACCCCGTTCGTGTTGTTCAAGCTGATGAGGCGGTTATAGGGAAAATGGCCATACTAGTCAAGGTACCGCCACACGTCCTAGACGACCTTGTCAGCGCAGCCATCCTAAAACAAGGCCGCATCTACAGGGGAGAACTTGCCAAGCTGATAGGAGCATCAAAGGAATCACTGGAGGGTAAGACCTCCCTTTACCTCATCAGTCTAATGAAGCTCTGTGGGCTGGCGGAAGCTGACATGGCCAAGGTTCTCAAGAAGTCCAAGATCGTCAACCAGCGCGGGGCCGTCACGCGCGACATTTCAGGCGGGGAAGAGTTGAAGGGAGTGATCGACAATGCGCTCGAAGGATTCCAGACCCTCATATCAGAAAGCTTCAAGCAAGCCGGCGCCGAGGCACTGCCTGTCCCGGAATTGCTCTCTGCCAAGAAGAAACTGATGAAAGATGATGGGACCCAGAGAGACTAACACTCCCGTTCTCGCCGAGAAACCGTCAACAACGGGTGGACTTCCCGGTCGTCCCTATGAGGACACCTCTAGAACCGGCTATCTCTTTTTAGAGCCATCAGATTGTGGGGAAAATGCGCCGCGGCCACAAGCCGACGGCAAAGAACTTGCCTAACCGGAGCCCCGACGGGCTAGCGCAACCGAAAGAAATAGTGCTTCTAGCTCCGCGTCCCTAATCCAACCAATCTAATACAGCGTGGAAAGTACAGTCAGAGCGGGATCGTTACCGAGTAACGATTCGTACCGGATCTATTCTGACAAGGACCCGCTGTTCACCCGGCTTTCTATGTGGATATTTTTCGAGGCCCTGATATTTCAGGGCCATCTTGTCTATGTGATCCTCAGCGACTTTACCGGTTACATGGTCCACGACTTTGCCCTTGATTACGATAAGATTGTACGGATTTGTTTGGTCGGTTATTGCCAGAGCGACGTGGGGATTCTTCTTCATGTTGCGATGTTTGACGCGGCCAATCGCTGTGTTGATCAGTACGAAATGGCCATCGGTGTCGACCCAAGTCGGTGTTACCTGTGGCGTACCATCTGGATTGACTGTTGCCAGGTAGACGAAGTTTTTGCCTTCAAGCATTTTTCTGGCATCTTCAGTGAGCTTTGACATCTTTGTTCTCGAGTAGCCCGACTCTTGGTGCTCTTATTGGTTTCTTCGCTTCATCCAGCTACGATAGACATGATTGATGAACCGTCTTAGTGCGAGTTTTCTGATGATTCTGTTGGATACCTCTACATTGAGCTGTGAGTAACGCGACCCTTTAGTCCCGTGCCAGAGTCTCGTCGTTCACAGTTCCTGCCACGAGGCGGCACATATCGTGCGATACAAAAGGGCAACACGCTACGTCATAATCCTGGCCCTCACTCTTCTGGCACCTATTTTCCTCATGAGCCGATCGCCCGAAGTCCATGCGGCAGGATCATACACATTGGCGCCAGTATTCCCTGGATATGCTCAAGAAAACGATACTATCGGGCTCGTTCTGACTGTCACCGGAGCGAATAGGACAAGCTATCTATTCCGATTCTATGTTCAAGATCCTTCGAGCAGGACGTTTCATTCCATAAACGAGACGTACGACAACACGGTGAATCCTCAGTATTCATTTAATGTGATCGTTATCTATCCGAGCACTTCATTCCCGGGAAGGAACTCTCTAGTCGGCCAGTATCAAGCATGGGTCGACCAGTTTAATCCTGTTTTGAAGATACGAGTCGCTATCAGCTCCTTCTACTTTCTCTTAACAGACAACAGCGTATACCAGCGGACCCAGACAGTTAGGGTTCAGGGTTCTGGATACAATGCGTCTGAAACGGTGACCGTGACGATAAGGCTCGCGACTTCTTCGACTCCATTCTTTTCTGTAAGAATTACTGCGAGTTCGGCTGGACTGGTAATAACCAGTTGGAAGATTCCGGTAAACGCAACAATCGACTATTACGTAGTCACTCTTACAGGGACTACGACTGTTAAGAATCCCGCTGACATCCAAGCCTTCCTCGTCGGCCCCGCGACGATGACAATCCAATCACTCACCTCTTCGAAGTCCACGTATCAGCGGACCGAGACAATGAGCTTCTCCTTCCAGCCTGTCTATCCGGACGGTAGCAATGCAACAACCGGCACCGCGATTGTAACGATAACCGACCCTCTAGGAACTGAGACCAATCTGACAGCAGTCTATGACGGCGTATCTCACACTTTCAAAGCGAATTACAAGTCGTCCGTAATAGACAACATTGGGACATGGAATGCGACGATCGCGGTGAACTCGTTCAACGATGGTAACGGAAATACCGGTCCGAACAAACCCCTAACGAGTCTCCCTCAACTCATCGCAGCTACGCTAACAGTCAATGCCAGTGTTACCTCTAATGTCGCGGTTGGTCAACAACTCAAACTTAACGCGACGATAACGTATCCAGATGGATCTGCTCTTCAGTCGGGCTTGGTAGGAGCATACTTGCTCTATAGCGGAAATACGGTGAACGATACTGTCCCCATTGTCTTCGACAGCGGACTCCAGTTCTGGATTGGATCATACACACTCCAATCAACTGACCCCGGTGGACTCTGGTCGCTTTTCATCAAAGCCTCCGACAGCTCAACTCCTGCAAACACCGGCTCTACAACTAAAGTGGTCACGACCCAAGATCATCCTCCAGCAGCAACATTCTCTCAGTCGACCTCATCGACTCTAGCTGGAACCTCGATCAGCTTCAACGCGACAGCGAGCTACGATACGGACGGGACGATAGCTACCTGGTCGTGGAACTTTGGCGATGGATCCTCGGGTCTAGGGTCTACGACAACGCATGCCTACTCGACCGCTGGAAACTATACGGTTACACTGACGGTCACGGACAATAGTGGGGCCACTGGAACAGCGACAGCTTCGATCAAGATCGCGGGTTATCCCCCAGTGGTCAGTTTCATTCCTTCAACGGCAACTCCTTCCTCTGGCCAGACGGTTACAATCTCGATAATTGCATCTGATCAATACGGGTCCATAGTGACTACGGTAGTGGACTGGGGCGATGGTACGACTCACACTCTATCAGGTAGTGCAACGAGCGATAGTCACTCGTATGCGTTGAGCGGTTCGACTGGCAAGTCGTACACGATAACGGTCACTTCGAAGAACAATAGTGGCCAATCTACTTCTGCGACTTCGACCGTTACGGTGCAGCCTTCCTCCAGTAGTGGAAACCTCTCGCTTCCCCTATACTATTTCGGAATATTGGCCATTGCGATAGCCGCGTTGCTCGCGGGAGGCTTTCTCGCTTTCCGGAGACACAAGGTCACTCATGCTCGGTTGAAGATCGACTTGGAGGCTGTCAAGTCGGAAGCTGGAAGGATCGAGAATCAGGATTTCTTCCAGTCGGTCAAGGACCAGCTCAAAAAGGACAAGGATGAATAGTGACCAAGGTAATCGCCGTCCACTCGTTCAAAGGAGGAACGGGAAAGACCACTCTTACGGCAAACCTAGCCGCGACGCTCGCAATGCACAGCCGAGTTGGCGTGATGGATTTGGACCTTTCCGGGCCCGGACTGCACGTCCTGTTCGGTCTAAAGAAGGGTGATGTCAAAGCGACTCTTACTGACATTTTCCTGGGGGATGCGAACCCGATGGATGCGATCATTGATCTGACTCCGAGGTTTCCAAAACTGAAGGGCGGCTTGTTCTTCTGTCCGGCGAGTAACAAGGTCGAGGACATGCTTCGACTGTTAAAGGCCGGGCTTGAGGTGACATTGTTCCAAGATACTCTGCAGAAAGTGGGCGAGCAGTGCAATCTCGACTATATCATCGTGGATACTCATCCGGGCGTCGAAAACGACACGGTTCTCGCAATGGGCTGCTGCGATGCCCTGGTCCTCGTGTCCAGAGTTGACCAGCAGGACTTGTTCGGGACTGCGGTGATGGTGTTGCTGGCTGAGACGTTTGGGAAGCCGACCTTCTTGACACTCAACATGGTCCCTCCTGGAGTCCGGATCAAGGACGCGGTTAAGGTGGGCAAGGAGCTTGCCACCTTGTTCAGGTCGCATTTTCTGCAGGCTTTCGAGTTTCAGATCGATGTTATCAATAACTTGAGCCGGTCTGTCTTTGTGGTCGATAATCCTGACTCCGCCTTTGCTCACAAGGTGAGTGAAGCGGTCGAGTTGTTGACGCAGGAGCTTGTGGAGGTGCCTAAGAGTGCAAACTAGTCCGAAGGGTAAGCCTAGCGCTTGGGACCTGCGCAGGCTTGTGGGGTCGGTTAACCAGTTGCGGTTTAACGATAACAAGGGCGAGGTCTCGTTCTTCGGCCAGAAAATGATCATTCTCAGGCGGGACGTTATCAAAGTAATGAGGGATGGGCTTGAACGGCTGGTCCAAGACCAATCAGCCCCCTTCCTGTCCTACTTAGCTAGTGGTATAGGGATTCATGAGGGCAGTATTTTCCGAGACAGCATAACAGCGACGGGTCCAGAACAACGAGTCGCCCTCGAGAACCTAGTCCATTCTGCGTTCGAGGATACGAATCTCGGATTGGGCAAGGTCAAGATCCACACGGTGGACTTTGACAAGGCCAAGGCAAGCGTTAGCATCAGCAACTGTTTCGAAGCTATGGAGAATGGACAGTCGGACGAGCCGAACTGTATGTTCACAAGCGGATTCCTAGCCGGACTCTTCGCAGAAGTTCTAGACAAGACAGTCCAGGCGAGAGAGACAAAATGCATCTCCCAAGGCAAAGACGCGTGCGAGTTCGAAATCCTCCCAGCCGACGCGGAAGAAGAAGCAATGGACGTTGAAGCGGAGATGAAGGACGCAGCGGTCGAGCAGGAATCTCAGAAGCAAAAGACTGTTAGCGATGCCGCGAAACAGGCTACTAGTCCGACACCGCCGAGCGAGAACAAATCATTAGAGAAACCAGCCAGCTCAGCCACGGACCAGCCGGGCCAATCGCCCAACGCGGTGACTAGCCAAGCGGATATGGACAAGGGAGTAGAGACCGCCACTAGGATAGAGAAGAGAAAACAAGGATTCTGGAAAAAACACTTCAAACAGAAAGACTGAGCAACAACCGGGCTCGGAACCGCAGATGGAAGCCGGGTCCCAGATCATCCTCGGACGCTGCGGCTAGAATGGTTTAAGGCTCGTATGGTGATGCGGCCGCTTGCGCCGGGATGGCTGAGTGGTTAAAGCGACGGCCTCGAGATCCCGAAAGGGCATGATTGGCCATTGACGTGTCAGCCGTTGGGCGTCCAGCCCTCGTGGGTTCGAATCCCACTCCCGGCGCCATAGCCTTTCGTACGCCCGATGTTTTCAGGGGCGTCCACTTCAAGCAGTATTCTGGACCAAGGGAAATTAGAGACAGGCACATAATGAACCCTGATCGCGGATCAGGGCACGCGTTTTGACCTAGCGCCATTCTGCACGTTCACCGGCACGCTGACCGACGCGATCTCCAAACCACTTGAACAGCCAGAACTGCGGCTTGACTCGAAAAAATCGCCCAGAACAGCTTCGACCCAAGGGACCCCCTTCCGAATTTCCCAGAGCTCGTTTGCTCGCGACACAAAACCGGTTTTCCGGGAAGAATTTCAATGGGAAATAGCCTGGACTGAGGCGTGATTCGTGATCTGCCCGGATAGAATCAGTTTTCAGGCCCTTTGTCGGCGCTTTTCTTGCGCTTTATGAAATGGAAGTTCCGTCCAATCTAGCGCCTGATTCAGCAGATGTACCAGAAAATGGCGTTATTCGGCGAGTATTTCTCGTTCAAAATCTATGGTTGCAGTTTATCCTCGCGACAAAAAACCGCCCGTAGAACAGGTAGAATTCTCGCGCCTAGTGAGAAGTCGACTTTGGAGTTTGGACCAGTGTTGGTCGATCGAAGAGAATCGAGTCATCGCGCTGCGCCCTCTTCGGAACCATGTGGTCCGCTACTACCCTCTCTCTCAGCAAAACCATATGATCCTTGATAGAATCCTGATATGTGAAGTCGACCCGCATCCCGTATTGCTGGTAGAGCTCGACCATTGTCTTGTAAACGATTATCCTAGCCGACCCCCCGAAAGACTCGTACAGCATCTCCACCATCTCATCAAACCGGGTCGAAACCTCCTCCGCTGGAACACCTCTATTGCTCAGACGCTGATAGACGACGTCACGAACACTCGTACCCATCGTCTCAAGAACGAAGTTGAAACAATAGTTCACTGTATCGTGGAACGTGGTAACGAGCGCAGTTCTCACAAGAATCATCCTTCTATGAGAATTAGGACGACCACCACGCGAATACACATGCTGTAACACGGGACAATCAACAAAGGACACTCGCCAGACAAAGCAAGAGCTTAGTTAGAGTCAAACCCGTTCACGAACCGGTCAGAGCATTGGAAAGCGTTCTCGCCCCAAAGAAACTGGACGCCTCAGCATTCAAAATCGAAAAAATTGTCTCAAGAGAAATCCTCGATTCACGTGGAAACCCCACGGTCCAAGTCGACCTATACACAAGAGGAGGCTTCGGCAGATTCTCCGTCCCTTCAGGAGCCTCAAAGGGCCACCGAGAGGCCTTGGAGCTGAGAGACGGCGATAGACAACGCTACCATGGCATGGGGGTCCGGAAAGCACTCGACAACATCAACCAGGTCATTGGTCCAAAGATAATCGGTCTCGATTCCAGAGACCAGACCAAGATTGACAGACTCCTGATAGACCTGGACGGAACCACAAACAAGAGCAAGCTTGGAGCCAACGCGATTCTCGGCATATCCATAGCCGTCTCAAGAGCCTCGGCGGACACAGCCCACACTCCGCTCTACTCTACCCTTGCCGACGGGCGAAAACTACTGCTGCCCCTCCCGCTGATGAACATCATCAACGGAGGCAAACACGCAGGGAACAATCTTTCGTTCCAGGAATTCATGGTAATCCCAGCAGGGTTCAAGACATACCACGAAGCGCTCCGATGCGGCTCAGAAATCTACCACGCCCTGCACGATAGGCTTGAATCGAAATACGGGAAGAGCGCAGTAAACGTTGGAGACGAAGGAGGATTCGCGCCCAACATCGACAATGTTGAAGAAGCCTTGGGACAAATCAATGACGCAATCGAGGAAGCAGGCTACTCACCCGGCGAGAACGCCCTACTAGGAGTAGACGCCGCCGCCGACAGCTTCTACAACGAAAAAGAGGGAAAGTACACGGTCGACGGAAAACAGTTGTCGAGCCAGGAACTATTCGAACTCTACGAAGAACTAGCACACAGTTTTCCGCTCAAGTCGATCGAGGACCCGTTTCACGATGAAGATTTTGACAACTTTGCAACGATTACGAAGAAGCTTGGATCCAAGATCCAGATCCTCGGAGACGATCTATTCGTGACAAATCTGAAGAGGGTCGAGAAGGGCATCGGCGCAGGAGCCGCCAACGCACTGCTCATCAAAGTCAACCAGATAGGAACTCTGACAGAGACTCTCGAAGCAGTTGAGAAGGCGAGAGGTGCTAGGTATGGACTCGTCATGAGCCATAGGTCAGGCGAGACGGAAGACACTTCCATAGCAGACCTGTCCGTCGGTCTTGCCACGGGCCAGATCAAGACAGGAGCTCCTGCTAGAGGAGAGAGAACCTGCAAGTACAACCGGCTGCTCCAGATCGAAGAAGAACTCGACTCAGCATCCACATTCTATGGTCCCGAGTTCTTGAAGAAACATCAATAGATCATAGCCTATGAGACCCTTTTGAACGCTAAGATCCGGTTAGTGTAGAGTTGGTATTCAACGATTTTATATGCCAACCCTAATCGCTGATGAGAAGACGCAAGCGATGGCAGAAATCAGAAAACTAATCGAGGATCCAAGCTTCCCGAACGGATGGCCAAACAAAGAAACCCACATCGACCACCAAATCAAATGGAAGGATGGGGTTAGCAAGGAATACGGTGTTCACGGGACCGCCGTTGGCGTCGACTTTGACATCTGCATCGCGGATGGAATCTGCATAACCGTCTGTCCAGTCAACGTCTTCGACCGCATGGAGCTACCGGGCGAACAAGAGAAAATGGACAAAGGCGTAACCAATGATAGTGGAAAAGCGCCACTAGCGACATGGAAAGCAGACCCGGCCAGAGAGAACGACTGCATATTCTGCAGAGCCTGCGAAATACAGTGCCCCGTCCAGGCGATCAAGATCACCGAGCCTTAGGAACAGGACCGTATTTTTCCGAGAACACTTCCTGCTCACTGACCCTGGAAGCCAGAAATATGGAAGGCTAACCCAACCAGCTTCTATCCTTGGCCATTACAGCTGACGACATCACCCTAAGCGTCATCTCGGCGATCATCGGACTCGCCGTGACCCTCCCTGTAACCTACCTGATTGTTGACAGGGTCGTCGCCAACAACGAAAAGAAGAAACTGACCCCAGTGGAAAAACTGGCGAAGGAACGGCTCCGCGCGAAACTTGGCGTAGGATTTCTCACAACATTCCTCGTAACCCTCGTCATCGACATAACGAGCGCTGTACGAGAGAAGGCGCCCATTCCCAAGGAAGTGCTGTCTCTCCACATTGAGAAACTAAAGACCGCCCAATCAGACCTCGAAACACTACTAGGGGTCTACAGTAACGTACTAGATGTTGAAATCGCACGCTTAACCAGCGACGTAATTCTCCAGATAGAACATCTCCAAGAGGACTTCGAATACTTAGCCGAACTCTCTCCGAGACCGCCTACCCCGTCACATGCAACACACATCGAACAATTGCTTCTCAAGACGGTTCACCTGACCAAACAAGAACTTGTTGCGCTGGGAACTGACAACCAGCAAATCCGCGCCTTGGAAGACTGGCTCACAGATTATACAAAGCAATCGAGACCGACCCCCAGAAAAGAAACGCCGATCGAAGTTCGGGGAGGACATACGATAGCATGACACTAAACACTGTCGAAGAGCTGAAACCAGTTCAACAGCTGAAAGTCGCGGGTATCGATGAGATTCTCGATGGCGGATCAAAAATTGTCAATGTTGGGGGCCGCAGCATCGCTATCTTCAGGATCAAGAACCAGTATTTTGCCATGGTCAACGCATGCTTACATCGTGGGGGTCCGCTTGGCGAGGGCGAAGTCAAAGACTACGAGGTTACATGCCCGTGGCACGGGTGGAAGTTCAATCTCTCCGACGGATCGTTTGCCTTGATTCCAACCTTGAAGGTCAAGACCTACGTCGTCAAGGAGACAGCAGACGGGATCTTCATCGAAATCTAGATCCGAACTCTAACCCCCTGAGACACGACTGTCTCAAAGTGACATTGACGAACGCCACTCTCCAGAAATAGATCTCGAATAATGTATTCCTGCGTCTTCGACTTCCAGCCAAGCATCAGGAGGTTAAGAGAAGTTTAGCTAATACGATTAGCATTACTTACTTAGTAGCACGCGACTACTGACCTTAAATCCTTCGACACCTTATGCTCCGGTAATGATGAAAACGATCATCCACACGGAGGAAACAAGGTAGTGCTGTTTCCACAGAGCTTAGACCTAGCATCCATTCTCTTGCGACTGGCCATCGGGTCGCTGTTCCTCTACCATGGATATCCGAAACTGACCAAAATGAGGAAAGGCGAATGGATGAAACAAGTAGGAATGCCCTCGGCGCTTGTACCTTTCGGAGGCTTCGTGGAATTCTTTGGAGGTCTCGGATTGCTACTCGGACTGTTGACACCAATTCTTGGGGTCCTATCCGCACTCTGGATGCTCTCGACAACTTGGTTCTCTATTGCTAAGGTCAAAAAGAAGTTCATGGGCGGCTACGAACTGGACATAGTGCTACTCATAGCAGCACTAGCACTCGCGTTCATTGGCGGCGGAGCCTTCAGCATCGACCATCTCATCGGACTGGCATAATCCAGATGAGTCGAAACAGATCAAGCATGTCAACTATGCAAGCCACAAATCAGACTAACGAGAAGGCAGACGCACTTGTCCGGAAATCCTTCGAGAATGCTGCCAAGATAATGGCGAAGGCGGGCTACAAGATTCCGAACAATGTCAAGGTAACCGTAGATCCCCAACTCCCATTCATGGGCTACACTATGCCGACACGACAAGGATTCAACATCGTCGTGGCCGGAGGAGCAGTGGAAAGTGGAATGCTTGAAGGTCTGCTGATGCACGAGATGGGCCACATCTATAGAATGACAACTAATCATCCGTCCCACAACGCGCAGATTCTCGAAGAAGCAATAGAACGAATAGGAACAAATATTCCTGACTATCAGCAAAAGATCATTCATGATCTCTTGAACGACATACAAGATTTGTACGCGGATGACCTTACGTTCAAAGCCCTCCGCAACTCACCAGTGATCGGGCTAGACCAGCTGACCGAATTCTTGCAGAGCTGGGTCAAAGACGCCCCCGTGATAACGGGTAAACCCGCGCAGGACCGCTGGACCAACACGTCGCTCATGACTCATAATGCACGCGCAATGGCACAAATGGCGAGACATCATGTCGAAGATACCGAGGGTCGGGCCTCGAAAGCGAGTCAAGCGTTCCTTGACCACGTAGATCCAGATATTGCTAGAGAATTCGACTATTTCCAAAAGACCCTGCTCAATCTGAGTGAGGACATGACCGAGAACGATTACCGGAGACTCTTGGCTGAGTACCTAAACAAGTTCGTTCAAATAGCCGAAAAGGGTTAATCCAACCTGCCAATTTCTGATTCGAACGAGATTTTGAGCGAAGACTTCGGCATCGACACTGCTCTCAAAGAGCTGGACAAGAGCGAGACTCACCTAGTTGTAAGAGTAGAATTCCGAAGATGGGGAAAACCAGTCACCATAATTCAAGGACTTCCTAAAACAGGACACTCACTGGACGAGATCGCTCACAGACTAAAGGGGAGACTAGCTACTGGAGGCACGGCAAAGGAGGGAGTGATAATGCTCCAAGGGGATCATCGTGTCAGAATCAAAGAAGAACTGGTCAAAATGGGATTTCAGGAAGATCACATAGAGATCTACTGATGAACCGCCCATCGCCAACCTCGACGAGCTAATCAGCAGTCTATTTTGCGCGTACTAACGGTCGGCCTTTCTCTTCCGCCGAATGAGCGGAATTGTTGGACTGTTTGTCCCACTTGGTAACCCACTTGGCGAGGACGCCCAAAATCTCCTGAAGCTCTATGCCTTTCTTGGTGAGAGCGTATTCGACCCTTGGTGGTGTTTCAGGGAATACCTTTCTCTCCACAATTTTTCTCTGGTCGAGTTCCGTCAATCTCTCCGCGAGGCTAGTGGCGCTGATGCCGTGGATTCGCCGCTTAAGCTCGTTGAATCTTGCAGGTTGTTTGAGACCCAGAGCATGGATGACAGGAAGGGTCCAGACCTTTGTGAGGTCATTCCATGCAGAATGGAGGAGGAGACATTCCTCAGTCTGTTCCTTCGTCAGATCCTGGTCAACTTGGGTTGACTTACTCAAGTAATAGACACTTACTTGGTCCAATGCGACTACCAAGTATATAACCATGATCAGCCCATTGGTCTTTCAGAGAAATCATGATGACGGAAAGGACGAGAAAGACGACGAGAGCGGGGTTCAGTGAGAAAGAACTTCGCTACTTGATGGAAAGGAGTCTTGGCCGGCTGGCGTTTTCGTGTTCGGATAACCAGGTCCACATAATGCCGGTTCTGTTCGAATTCGACGGCTCATACTTCTATCTCAGCGGCTGGAATCTAAAGTATAGCGAACGGTTCAATGACTTACCGGAACATAACTCAGTCACTTTATTGATCGATGACGTCGATTCTCCTACAAGGTGGGCTCCAAGAGGAGTGGAAATCATTGGACAGGCAGAGTCAAAAGAGAAAGATGACTATCTCTATGTCAGGATTAGGCCCGTCGCCAAGACAAGTTGGGGGCTATAGAACATGTCAAATCTAGCAGTGCTTGAAGAGCAGATTACTGGGGCTGTCGAAAAGCTCAGCCTAAGCGTAGTCAGCATAGATAGTGTCCGTGTTACACGGAACTTTGCATATGGCGCTGTCCCGGTTGAAGGGAAGGGATCTGGTGTCATTATCGACCCGAAGGGCTACGTTGTTACCAACAATCACGTTATCGACGGCGCTACCCGGGTGCAGGTCCACCTCAAGGACGGACGCTCGTTCGTCGGTGAAGTCGTCGGAAGCGATCCCTCGACGGACATAGCAGTAGTAAGGATAGAAGCTGAGAATTTACCGGCTGCAGCTCTGGGTGATTCAGAGAAGCTCAAAGTTGGACAATTCGCCCTTGCCATAGGAAACACTCTCGGCTTCCAGGGAGCACCGACAGTGTCGTTAGGCGTTGTTAGCGCGCTCGGAAGGCCATTACCAGGCGCAGATTTCATTTTCGAAGGTCTGATTCAGACCGATACCGCAATCAATCCAGGGAACAGCGGTGGACCTCTTGCGGACATCAGCGGGAACGTCATCGGGATGAACACTGCCATGATACCCTACGCCCAAGGCGTTGGATTTGCCATTCCAGTCAATACAATCAAGTGGGTACTGCAACAATTACTCGAGAAAGGCCGGGTGATTAGACCTTGGCTGGGAATCTACGGGACAACACTCAATGAGGCATTAGCCCGAAGATACGACCTGCCAGCCGACTCTGGAGTTCTGGTCGTCGAAGTTGACGCCCGTGGACCAGCCTATGAATCAGGACTGAGAGTCGGAGACGTCATTATCGGAATCGGGACCCAGGACATTAACCAGATGAAAGACGTGCTCGCAGCGCTCTCACGACACGTGATAAAGGAAGAGGTTGAGGTCCGTTTCATCAGGATGGGAAACAAGCGAGCAACGAGGCTTTCTCTAAGAGAGTCTCCAATGCCTGTCATTTCAAGGCGATAAGATGATTAACACGAGGAAAACACCGCTGTTTGAAATGCCGGTCGGAGTAGCAACGCGTATATCTTACGCTGGGGTATTAATCAGTTAATGGCACTTATCGGTTTTGACCTCAGTAGCCTTATCCAAATCGGATATTTCGCAACATTCTTCATTCTGATGTTCTATGGCCAGCGGATTCAGACCAGCATGATGCTGGTAAGCGTTAAGAAGAATCTGGGCAAGCTAGAGAAGCTTCGAACTGCAGCGCATACTAGTGTGCTGGAGTCCGCCCTGCGTTTCAAGGGCGACAAGAAAGCCGTTGAGACCCGGATCGACCGTCTAACAGGATCCTTCGCCATTCAGCCAGTAAACATGGACCCAGCAGGAATCGTTGGAAAGCTCGAACATGTTCTCGACACATACGATGAGAATCTCAGAACAGAGGTCAGAGCCATTGCTACGGGCGCGACAGACGCCGAGGTAAACACGCTCTCTAATCAGATGGAAATTTCGATCGGACTCGACCAGATGTACCGCGTAGTCCGGCACTTCTACCTACTAGCAAGGAAGCAGGGAGGAATCCTCGCACTCTACCAGTTGCAAATGGCTATGCCCCAAATAATGGAAGAGGCTGAAGCCTACAATGCGGCGATTGGCGCTTTTTCGAAAGGCCAGCCGATAGGCGATGGGGTTGGACCTCTCATCGCGAGCAAGATGGCTGAGGGAGCACAATCTCAAGAGATCGAGCAAGACACGATAATGTATGAGACCGGAATTGACGGTCGAAACATACTCTTGGTACGAGCCAAGGGTCCGGGTGGAAGCGTCGGAAAACCGGGCGTCGCGGTTGAGAAGCTAATCGAGACAAAATCACCTTCACTTGTCGTCACTGTAGACGCGGCACTCAAGTTCGAAGGAGAGGCCAGTGGAGAAGTAGCAGAAGGCGTAGGCGCCGCAATCGGCGGACCTGGAGTAGACAGATACCACATCGAACAGAGCGCATCCAACCACCACATCCCCATGATTGCAATAGTGGTCAAAATGTCCAACAAGGAAGCAATCTCACAAATGACCCAGCAAGTCCGACTCGCAGTCGACGAAGCAATTCGACGGGTCAAGAACACGATCCAAGCCCAGTCCAAATCCGGAGACACCGTAATAGTTGCCGGCATAGGCAACACAATGGGAATACCGTAGACCGCCTACCAGAAACCAGATTTTCTTTCATCTCCCGGTTCGAGCTTCGGCTAGATTGGGCTTAGATGGCGCTGTCCCTCACCGATCTTTCTAAGAATAGTCAAGGTGTGCAGAATACGGTTCTTCGAGAGTTACAATTCCTCTAAAGACACCGACCTTTGCCAGCAGAATTTGACTGCCGTTGGGTCGCAAGACTGTCGTCATAATTCTAGTCGTGATTGCAATAGTAGCAGTCGGAGTCGCCTATAGTGCAATGACTGGCCAGACGGCGCAGCCTTCACCAAACACGACGAATTGCAAACCGGAAAATGTGGTCGGAAACTTCACCAGCAGTTCCCCGATGAACTCAGGAACCGGGACTTACAACGGCACGTTCTACCTGCAAAATTCTGGTTCGCAGTCCGTGACAATAGCAAACTACACTGAGCAGAACGGACCGACCCAGTCTGTGAACTGGTCGGTCCCAGGCTCTTCAACCGTAAGCTTCAGTGGGACGCTATCCCGGGCAGAGAATTCTCTACTGGTCGACACTTCCTGTGGGACCAGCTTCATCATTGCCGTTTACTACCCGTCAAGCACCGACCAGCCGAAACACTACGAGGTCACACTATTCGTCTCACTAGGCGGCACTGCGCAATGACCGCATCCATGATACGGTCGCACGACGAAAAACGATTCTAGGCTAGAGCGTTCTCTGAACGACTCTCAAACAAGCGTTCATGACATAGGGAATCTTGTTCTTCGCGAGGACCTGTTTTGCTTCCTCGTTCTCTAGTCCGAGCTGTGCCCAGAAGACGACGGGTCTACCAGTCTTCTTATAGAAATCAACGACCTGCTGCGCAACCTGCGGCAGCTCCTCGCTCGGACGGAACACGTCCACGATCTCGACCTTACTCGCCAGGTCCGCAGGCAGATCCATGAGACTCGGATAGGACTTTTCCCCAACGATCTCGTCCGCGGTCGGATTGACCGGGATGACCTTGTAGCCATGGTCCTTCATGAACTGAGGAACAGTGTTAGCATCCTTCGTAGGGTTCTTGCTTGCTCCTACCACTGCGATAGTCTTGTATTTTTTCAGAACCTCGTGCGGAGAAATGGTTGCGCTGGGATTCTTTCTTCCTGACATGTCCAACGGGGTCTAGATGATTCAACTAGAAAAAGGTTCGAGCAGGTGCGGATTTTCAAAGTCCATAAATATTCAGACCATCCTAGGTGAGTCCATGTCTCCTATGTGGAATGCGAAGCCGCCCAAGAACGACGATGAATACTTCGAACGCATGACGAGATCGGTCTTTACTGCCGGTCTCAACTGGAAGGTGATTGAGAACAAGTGGCCCAACTTTCAGAAAGCCTTTGCAAACTTTTCCATAGGTAAAGTAGCCCGGTTTTCCGACAAGGACACGAAGAAGCTCATGGGTGATGCTGGGATCGTTAGGAACGAGAAGAAGATTCTAGCTACAGTGCACAATGCTGGCGAGTTCTTGAAGGTGGAGAAGGAGTTCGGCTCCTTCCAGAAGTACCTCGACAAATTTGGAAAAGACGAGGAGGGAATGTTAGAGGCTGTACAAGAACGGTTCCAGCATGTTGGTCCCTCGACTGCAAGGACGTTTCTCTGGGCCTCGGGGTGCGAGCTGACTCCGAACCGCGAAGAGAAAAAATGGATGACCAGCCACAAGAAAGACCACTCCGCCTAAGCATAGAACCCGCAAACATAGAACTCGCGCACAATTTCTGTCGCGAGGATCAACTAGAATCGTGGATCGTTCGCCTGGTAGCGGGTTTGGTAACCGTAAATGGTACCAGCGGCTGAAGCAGAATCTGGAGAGTGGTACCGTTTTCGCCTGGAATGGTACCAGAAAGGTGCTGGGAGTCGTGTTGAACTCCAAGATGACTTTCTTCAGGTCCTCAAGCGAGTTGAGATAGCTCCTGTATCTATTTGCCAAGGAGCCCAACTATCTTGCTCGTCTTGAGAGACACCATATCGATGTGTACCCGAATTTGAGCGGGATCAGGAACAGGAAGTTGAGTTGACAGGAGAGACCAGTAGGTTAGAGGAAGTACGGGGTTGTGGAGCAAGCTTCGAAAGGGCGGAACAGCCAATTCAGCACTGATCGTAGCTCTACTCATAGCAATTGTAGCAATCTCTTCATTTGGCATTATTCTTTATGAATGCAATACGAATGGCGTGTTTTGTCTATTGTCTTCTTCTCTTTCAGTCCCGAAAGAGCTGCTCTCGGTGGATCACTACTCTATTCAGACTGGACAAAGCCATCAAGTTCCGACGATCCTCAGCCTATGGCTCCGCAACAGTGGGAGTACAACGGCAACCCTTCAATCCCTCTCAGTCAGGAACTCAACGGGAAGCTTCTACTACACGACCATCTCAGACTCTATAGCGCCCGGGACAGTATCAAACGTAACTGTTGACACGTCAAGTTCAGCTCTGTATTTCGTAACTGGTCAGACGTATACGGTTTCAGTGATAACGACCCGCTCAAACTATTTCACATCAATAGTCAGTGCGTGAAGACCTCAACTAAGGGAATATTCGGAGACCTGCGTTGACGAGTGCCTCTAGTGAACGGGCTCGATTGGTACTCGGTTTCATCTGTTAGGGTTGAGCTCGACTATTATTCCAAACAACGAGAATTGTTAACGACTACGATTGAAGAGCCAGGTCCAAGCGCTCATAGTAATCGTGATCAGTTTCTCAGCCCTGATCGGAATCCTGGCTGCGTCAGGTGAAGCTGGGACCAATTGCGGTTGCCTAGCCCCACTCGGATTTCCTCCAACCTGCCTCGTCGGACCCTGCCCTGCGCACGAAATGTTGGCCATGGAGTCGTGCAAAGTCAATTCACCAATAAACGCCACTCTGACAATCTGGAACACAAGCCCGGTAGGCATCGGATTCTCATCCTACAAGGTTAGCCAGTCCAACAGTGCACAATTCAACCATGAGAACTGGACAGAGCCAATGCTGGAGCCGGGCCAGCTGTTTAACGCCAGCATCGTCATATCAGGCGCATCTTTCACTTTTCAATCCGGAACAAGTTATACGATAACTATAGTCACTCTGCGAAACAACTCGTTCATCTTCACGATAAAGGCTTGAAAGCAGCGGTCCCGTCCGATTCGGGAAATCAGAGTAACACCGTCCGCTTACCATTCTATGGAAGTTTTGGATTTTAGGGTCCTGGGTTGGGACGGGGTGTTTCACGGTTCGTATGCCATTGTCTGTGACGATTCATGTCGTTGACGTTGTTGTTGCAGATGGGACAGAAGGAAGAGTCTTCTTTCTCGAAGATGATCGTCGAGTAGCTACCCGCTGGCCCAAAGAGACCCCCAAACGCGCCTTCAGAGCGTGAGAATTGAGAGATGTTCTTGACGGTCCAACCGTTAATCGTCCATCGCTGTATCAGAGCGTGCATTGCATGCAGTTCTTCGTCGTTGTCCGTCCTGACCGTTACGCTCTGGACCTGCTTCAACCCGCTTTCACGTCAGATTGGGTGATTCCTAGTAACCGTTCAAATAAATCAATACCATTCATTCCATGCGAAACCAGCTAGGCTCATAAGACGGGACAACTTGGCTATTGTGATTGTCTCCACCAGAAACCCGATACGCGAAGAGCGGCGGGGTCCACATAGCTTACCAGGTCTTTGGCCATGGAGAATCTGATCTAGTTTTCGTTCCTGGCTGGACTTCCCACATAGAGTATGCCTGGGAGGAGCCCGTCTTCGCCCGGTTTCTGAACAGGCTTGGATCATTCTGCAGAGTGACCTGGTTTGACAAGAGAGGAACGGGACTGTCCGATCGCGATGTTGGACTTCCCACTCTAGAACAGAGAATGGACGATGTCAGGGCCGTTATGGATACTGTCGGAATACAGCGAGCAGCAATCCTCGGAACCAGCGAGGGCGGGTCGATGAGTATCCTATTCGCAGCTACTTATCCAGAGAAGGTGTCTCACCTGATTCTCTACGGAGCCTTCGCCCGCCGAATCTGGGACCCTGACTATCCATGGGCTCCGACTTTGAAGCAGAGAGAGGAGTGGATTGACTCACTGGAGAAAGGTTGGGGCAGTGATGTCGAGCTCGAAACATTAGCGCCCTCCCGGGCGAAAGATGAGGGCTTCAAGAAATGGTTCAACACCCTCGGGAGATTGAGCGTGAGCCCGGCTGCAGCAGTCGCTTTAGCGAGAATGAACACTTACATTGATGTGAGAAACGTCTTGCCATCAATCCATGTCCCCACCCTCGTCATACATAGAACAGGAGACAGGGACGTCAATATCGGCAACGGAGTCTACCTGAGCAAGAATATTCCAGGAGCGAAATTCGTGGAACTGCCCGGCAACGACCATGCATGGACTGCCGGTGATACGGACGCGGTCGTCGACCAGATCGAGGAGTTCCTTACTGGAGTCCGCTCTGCAGGACATCCTGACCGGGTCCTTTCTACTATTCTATTCACCGATATCGTCGACTCGACCAAGAAAGCGACGGAAATGGGAGACGACCGCTGGAAGAAACTGCTCGTTACGCACAATGATCTTGTTAGAAGCGAATTGGCAAAGTTTAGAGGCCGAGAGATCAAATCAACCGGCGACGGCTTCGTAGCCATATTCGACGGCCCCGGAAGAGGAGTCCAATGCGCCCGGGAGATAATCGCGTCAGGGAAGCAGCTCGGCATCTCGATCAGAGCAGGCCTGCATACGGGAGAATGCGAACTGGTCGGGAACGACATTGCTGGCGTTGCCGTCCACATAGCATCCCGCATTTCGGGCCTAGCCGACGGTAACGAGGTTCTCGTCTCAAGTACCGTCAAAGATCTCGTATCAGGCTCCGGCATCCAGTTCCAAAACATAGGAACCCGCTCGCTAAAGGGAGTGGAAGGACGCTGGCACCTCTACTCTGCTCCAGCGTAGGGTAACAGCATTATCCCAACGACAATACGCTTAGACGCGGGCACAACCGCGTTCACTCAAGTCCGCCATTCTAGTCCCAGTGGCCAGGCTAATTAGTTGGTTTGTCTAAACAACAGACAAGTCTGCGGATAGACCGGATCTTGAAAATTGCCTGAATCGTCGAGAAGCGATCTAGACTATTGCCGCAGGGCTGAGCTCAATTCCACTCGTTGTAAAGTTGTAGTAGTATGCTCGTGATGAGACGGGGTTTTTCCCGTTTTTTATGATCCGTAGGGTTCCGCCTTTGCTGATTCCTTCAGTGGTTTTTCGCCTTTCGAGGTGAATAGCAACGTCGGCGAAGTTGATCATCGCATTCTCTATGTTCTCGTCTAGGACTCTTGTGTGTACGGTCGCTATACCGATCGACCTTGAGAACCGAGTAGCGTATTTCAAAACTTGTTCGAATTGGAACACCTTTCTTGCTTCAAGCATTAGGAATATCGGAGTGATAGAATCCATTATGCCCATCTGCTTCTTCCCTAGGTGTCGTAGGCTGTAGGTCCGGCCTTGAGCGACTAGGTCTGACAACTTGATCGAGGCATTAACGATAGTCTCCGGATCGTTCACCGGGAGTGATTCTGAGAGCCTTTCAATCCCTAGAGCGAAGATGTCAACAAAGGACAGCCTGTCCTGTGACTCACACTTACTCACATCTATACCCCGGGCAGCTATCGCCTCTCTCACATCCTCAGCAGACTCATCGATGGCGTAATACTGGACGTGAAAGTCTCTTTCGAGAGCGTTGGCGGCTATCTGCTTAACCAGGGTTGATTTGCCGCTACCCACCGGGCCGACGATCCCGACAGCCGCGGGCCGAGGAAACCCTCCACCTAGAAGCTCGTCAAGAAGCGTGATCCCCGTGGGCTCCACTTCAGCCCCCTCATCAGGAGAAACACTTTCTGGTCACTTAAGCAGAGTGTACCTTCACCAGAGTTTCCGAATAGACTCTCCCACTCATGCTACCAAATTACCTCGAGCGGGTCCTAGGTTGAGGATTCGTTTACTCTTCTATTTCTCCACCAATGGCTCGCAAATGCTTCCGGAACGTATAGCTAGAATCAGCCGAACGCTTCTTCAGATACTCGTCGAAATGGAGTTGGTCGCGAAGCTTCTCCCCCGTTGGGATAGCCTTGGCCTGGGCGCGTTCAGCTTTCGCAATAGCCTGGGCAACGCTAAGAATCTCACCGGTATTCTTGCTCGGAGTGAAGATTACGCCATCATCGTCCGCAAAAACAGTGTCCTGCCTCGTGACAGAGAAACCTCCGAATCTGGCAGAAATTAGCGCCTCCGGCTCCCGAGGGTCGAGCCGTTGAGGACCCACAGGACAGGTTCCCTGACTGAAAACGGGAAAGCCGATTCGCAACAGTTCTGGCGTGTCGCGGTGGCAGCCCCATACGATCAAACCCCTCAGCCCGCTGGCCTTGGTCTCTAGAACAGTCAGGTCTCCAATACACGCTTCATCAGTTCTCCCACCGTTGTCTATGACCAGAATATCTCCGGGCTTTGCGGCTGTCATCGCTTCGAGGAATATGTCGACGCTTCCGTAGTGTCGGGCTGGAAGGACCCGCCCCGCAATTCTGGTCCCAGCTACTAATGGATGAACAGTGACTGGAGCCACGCGAAGCGGCTGTTTAAGCCGGAGGCACGCATCGGCAACAAGAGGCGTCGAGAGTTTCGAAAACACGTGAGCAATGTCTCTGCAAGACATTATTCGATTTAGAGACTGGGCGGGAATAAAAGATTCTGAAAGGCGCTTGATGCTGCGAGCCGACGCCTACATTCCATAACGTTAAACCCGGACCCGGTTTCAGCGAGATCTCCATGCCATTCGTAAATGTTGGTAGAGAGAATTCTGGCAATGTTGATCTCTACTATGAGGACCATGGCAACGGTAGTCCTGTGATCCTGATCCACGGCTATCCGCTTAACGGCGCTAGCTGGGAGAAGCAGATACCTGTACTTTTGGAAGCAGGCTGCCGGGTCATAACTTATGACCGTCGAGGATTTGGACAGTCCAGCAAACCCACAACTGGCTACGACTACGATACGTTCGCCCAGGACTTACATCGGCTTATTGGACAACTCGATCTCAAACAGTTCGCACTGGTCGGATTCAGCATGGGCGGAGGAGAAGTCGCACGCTACATTGGCAACTATGGAACTAAAGGCGTCACTAAGGCTGTCTTCGCTGGAGGCGTCCCACCGTACCTGTTGAAGGCACCTGACAATCCCGAAGGCGTAGACAAGAGCGTCTTCGACGGCATACAGAAAGCGATTTCGGCCGACCGTTACTCCTGGTTCACCGACTTCTTCAAGAACTTCTACAATGCAGACGTGTATCTCGGATCACGTATCAGCGAGCAGGCCATCCAGGCAAGCTGGAACGTGGCTGCCAGCGCGAGTCCCACCGCATCCTACGCGTGTGTATCCACATGGGGGACCGATTTCCGGAAAGACCTCGCCAAAGTCAACGTCCCAACACTCGTCATTCATGGAGACGCAGACCGGATAGTACCTTTCAGCGCATCCGGAGCAAGAACCGCCAAGATGATCCCCGGCGCGAAGCTCGTCGTTGTCAAGAACGGACCCCACAACATCGCATGGACCCACCCAGACGAGGTCAACCCGGCACTAGTCAGCTTCCTCAAAGAAGAGAAGAAACTAGTGGCAGCTCCTGCATAGCCCACGGACATATGTTCGCCGCCCGGACTAGTCAAGTAGGCTTCAGGCCTGCAGAGCTGGGCTCGTTGTCACTTTCCACTGAGGGGGTTCTTGAGCTTATATTTTGAGACGAGTTCGGGGAGCCATTCGGGATGGTTTTTCAGCCCGTAACGTCGGTCTAGCTCCATCTCGGCTGACCTGTCCGCGGACCCGCTACCACCCAGGATCTTCCCCAGTTCTTCGAAGTACCTCACAAACTCTGGCGGAGATATCATCTCTAAGGTCCGCGCGTTCCTCGATCCAGCATTCCAGAAAGTGTGCGGAACATTTCGTGGTTTCAGCACATACGACCCCGAAGGCGCTACAACCACGTGGTCCCCGATTCTGGCCCCAATCTCGCCCTCCAAGACGAATGTAACCTCATCCTCCCTAGAATGAGTGTGCGGAACCACGATAGAGCCAGGCGTGATAGTAAGTTCTAGAGCTGAGAGCGACCCCCCTGTGTCTTCCCCCCGGACCCTCGGAAGAGCGCTGATCCTAGTTCCCAGCCAGATCTGCCGGCCCTCATCCGGGCGGACAAGAACCCGTCCATTTTTCACCTGCAACTTCAAACGCCCCGAACTGTGCCTTTGGAATCTTAAGGATTGACCGGCTCGCCCGAACACACAAAGATGAGATCAACCCCTGGCGCCGGTCAGTTTCCTCAAAGAAGAGAAGAAACTAGTCACTACACCAGCCTAGTTCAAGACAAAACCGTACGCCGATCGCTACAATGAACTGGGGGCAGCAGACATTGCCCGGACCTCGTTACCGGGTACCAAACGAACGGACTGCTTCGGCGTGATCGATTGGATTGCCAGCGTAGCCTACTCCATCGAGGTTTTCTCGTTTGTCCGCGGGCTAGGGTGATTCGGCCCCACGGCCAATTATAGTTCGCAAATTGTCTTATGTGAGTATCCAAGGATTAATCATACACGTTTCGAAAACATCGTCACCAATTTCCGCGGCGCGGTCGAAGGCTAACAGGGAGACTCGATTATGATAGCCAAATACAAGATCGTCGCCACACTGGTGATCGTCTGCGCCGTACTCTTGACAGGCATAGCGTATTATGAGATTAGTCG
>Ga0070732_10000501_pt1 | contig 24703 bp, 13 predicted proteins | sample Coa_R1_5_FD_66449 | JGI IMG/M metagenome (GOLD analysis project Ga0070732, IMG submission 66449) | Surface soil microbial communities from Centralia Pennsylvania, which are recovering from an underground coalmine fire - Coalmine... | ecosystem: Environmental > Terrestrial > Soil > Unclassified ... | reverse complement strand
GGGGCAGCGCTACGACCTTGTGCCCATTCATGCCTGTCATCGTGGTTGCAGCGACCATTGCATTCACTACGGCCTCCTCGGTGGCCTGCACGGTCGCCAGAAAGATCGGGTTGATTTGGTCGTTGGGCAGCATGGTGATTTGATGGACACCGCTGGATGAGGCTGCCCCGGCATTCGCCGTCGAGAAGGCGATAAAAATGTCTCCGGACCCGTCACCGGAATAACTGCCGTCCCTACCCAGCCCCAGGGACACTCTCTTGGCGACGCGTTTCAATTGCGTGGGGATCAGAGGAGCATCGGTCGCGACAACGACGATGATCGAACCTACGTCATCGTCCCAGACTTTAGGCCCGCTGATCTCGCGGCCCACCGGAACACCGGCGATGCGTAGCTGATCGCGTTGTCCGTAATTGCATTGCACCAGCACGCCAACGGTGTATCCTCCATATTTTTTGTCGAGCACTCGCGACGCGGTGCCAATGCCGCCTTTGAATTCGTTGCAAATCATTCCAGTTCCGCCGCCCACATTGCCTTCTTCGACGGGGCCAGAATGCGCGCTATCAAGGGCGTGAAAAGCATCCTCCGGCTTCACGTGAAATCCATTGGCGTCATTCAAATAGCCATCCCAAGTCTCGGCCACGACCGGCAGGGACCATGAATAGCCCTCTTTGTCGGGTCCGCCGTGTTTCAAACGCCAGGCGATGACGGCGTCCCGAACCGTGCCCACGCTGTGCGTGTTGGTGATCATCACCGGGCCTTCCAGGAAACCCGATTCCTCAACCCAGGTCGTGCCCGTCATCTCACCATTGCCATTGAGTGTGAACCAACCGGCGAAGACTGAATCACTTGAATCCTTGCCGCGCGGCAAGACTGCCGTCACTCCGGTGCGCACTGCAGCGGCGCCCGTCTTCTGGGTCCCGTCTCCGGAAATCAGCGTCGCGTGGCCGACTTCTACTCCTTTGACATCCGTGATCGCATTCAGCGCTCCGGGTGTGCCGTCGAAAGGCACTCCCAGATCGCGAGCGCGTGGCTTGCTCTCACCACTGGCACAAGGGAGGAGAACTGCCCAACCTGCGAGCAAAATCAAAACCGTACAGATTCTTTTCAGCATCATGGCCTCCATTGAGGGCTCGTTTTGGTTTTGTGCGAACTTCGACCGTTGCACTACTGCGACTTGACGAACACTACCATACGGCAACAGCCATGACTGGAAGGCACTCGCAAAGGTAAATCGAGTGTAAAGACCTTGACAATCCCGCATGCCGGGAAATAAAGTTGCGCCCACAGCTTGCCGTTCCATCGCGTTACCGAACCATCAAAATTTCGTACAAAACTGCATTCAAAAGGAGCGTGCAATGCACCGTTTGACTTTTGCGGCAGTGGTCGCCACCGTGCTTTCGTCCCTGCTTTGGGGACAGTCTTCCACCACCTCGGTGCGAGGAACGGTTTCGGATCCGCAAGGCGCTGTCTTGGTTGGAGCAGACGTGACCCTCTCCAATCCCGCCACCGGTTTTACAGAATCGAAGAAGACAGACCGGGATGGGGTCTTCCAATTCCTGCAGATTCCGCCCGGCACGTATGGACTAACCGTGACCGCGGCCGGATTTGCCACTCTCGAGGAGAAGAACCTTGTCCTGCTGGTGAACCTGCCGGCAACGGCCAATGTCACCATGCGGCTGAAGGCAGAAATTGCCACGGTTGAGGTGCAGAGCCAGAACGTCCAGGTAAACACCCAGGACGCGACAATCGGCAACGCGTTCGGTACGTCGCAGATCGCGGCGTTACCCTTTGAGGGCCGTGATCCGACGCAGATTCTGAGTTTGCAACCGGGCGTGACTTATGTGGGAACGAATGTCGACCAGAACCAGGACAGCCGCGGCGGATCGGTGAGCGGGGCGCGGAGCGATCAGACCAACATCACGCTTGATGGCATTGACGACAACGATCAGGTCAAAGGCTACGCTTTTCAGGGGGCTCTGCGTTCCACCCTGGATTCCTTGCAGGAATTCCGGGTGACGACCAGCAACGCCAACGCCGACGAGGGCCGCTCTTCAGGAGCGCAAGTGGCGCTGGTCACCAAGGGCGGGACCAATGCTTTTCACGGCACGGCTTACGAATACAACCGCAACAACGTCGGATACGCCAACGATTGGTTCAACAAGCAGGCGGAGCTGCAATCCGGTCTGCCCAACACTCCCGGCCAGTTGATCCGGAATACATTCGGTGCGACGTTTGGCGGTCCCATTCGGAAAGACCGAGTCTTTTTCTTTTTGGCGTACGAAGGTCAGCGAACCAGAGAAAACGTGCAAGTGACGCGGGTTGTACCCAGCAACAATCTGCGGGCGGGCATCATGCAATATCTGTACTGCCCGACAGGCCAGACATGCCCGCCGGCTACGGATAGCGTCGAGACTTTGACTGCCACACAACTTGCAAGCATGGACAAGAATGCCGCCGGTAACGGAACCTGTCCGTGGGCAACGGCAGCGGGTCGCGGACCTGACCCGAATATCGAGGCTCTCTTTAAACAATATCCTTCTCCCAACTCGACCGCAGTCGGAGATGGGTTCAACTTCCAGGGCTACACCTTTGCCGCGCCCACGCCGGGCGCGCTCAACACCTACATCGCAAAGCTCGACTTCAACCTGGCGCAAAATCATCACGTTTTCGTGCGGGGTGGAATGCAAGGTGACAGCAGCGGATTCGGTGCGCAGTTCCCTGGCCAACCGCAAAGTCTGGTAGCCACGAATACCAGTAAGGGACTGATCGCGGCTTACACCGCAACCTTGCGTCCGAATCTGATCAACAATTTCCGCTACGGTTTCATCCGCCAGGGAACCGGAACGCTGGGGCAAATTGCTCAGCCCTACGTCCTATTTGGCAACGGACCCGATGAGCCTTTCGCTCTGACGAGTACCACCAAGGTGAATGTTCCGGTGCATAACCTGGTGGATGATGTGGCTTGGGTGAAGGGCAAACATACACTGGGATTCGGCGGCAACCTGCGCATTATCACCAATAACCGCAGCTCGAACGAGGATTCGTTTCCCTATGCCAGGATCTACGATCTTTGGCTGGCTCCGATCGGAAAGGTCGCCGGTTCAAATTTAAGTCTCGACCCGGAAGCCTTTGGTTTTCCAGCGGTCGATCAGGCGAACTTCCAGACTGGTTATGACTGGCCAGTCATGGCCCTCACCGGCTTGCTGGATTCCTCATACTCGAACTACAACATTACCAAGCAAGGCAGCGCCCAGCCTGTAGGAACGCCGGCCCTTCGGCATTTCCTGGCCCACGAATTTGAGACCTATGTTCAGGATTCCTGGCGAGTGACGCCGCAATTCACGCTCACCTATGGGGTGCGCTATACATTGTTGCAGCCGCCTTACGAAACGACTGGAACTCAAGTGGCGCCCTCGATCAGCCTGGACGGATTTCTTAAGACCCGTGGCGTCGACATGCTGGCGGGGCAAACCTACAATCCGCTGGTGACCTTCGACCTTTCCGGACAGGCGAACGGACGCCAACCTTACTGGGCTTGGGACTACGGCAATGTGGCGCCCAGACTTGCATTTGCCTGGTCTCCGAAACCTGAGGGCGGCTTCTGGAAACGGATTTTCGGGGACTGGGGGAAGAGTTCGGTTCGCGGCGGCTATGGGATCTACTATGACCATTTCGGCCAGGGGATTGTGGACAGCTTCGATAGGCGTGGTTCTTTTGGTCTGACTACATCGATCCAAAACCCCATCGGTCAGTTCAGTGTTGACACAGCGCCGCGTTTCACCAGTCTTTACAACATCCCTTCTAAGCTTATTGCTCAGCCTCCAACCGGATCATTCCCCAAGACGCCTCCAGTTGGCCTTCCCCTCGGTGCGACGATCTACTGGGGACTGGACGACAAGATGAAGACGCCGTATTCGCACGTATTTGATTTCTCGGTCAGCCGCGAGTTTCCTCACAACTTTGTTCTCGACGTGGCTTACATCGGCCGGCTGGGCCGGCGCCTTCTGCAGGAAGAAGATATGGCCATGCCCTTGGACATTCGAGATCCAAAGTCGGGCATGGATTATTTTTCCGCCGCCACGATGTTGACCAAGGCGGGGGAGAACAGCGTGCCAATTCAGAATCTCGCTCCCATACCGTTCTGGGAGAATGTGTTTCCTGGCGCAATAGGTACGCCTCTCGACAATGCGGATTTGGGTTGCGCTCCGGGAGCCTCCAGCTTCACCGGCGCTCCAACCGCGACTCAAGCCATGTACGCTCTCTATTCGTGTTTCCTGCACAATGAAACCGCCGCTCTGATCACCACCGACGTACCTGGCCAAGCTACGCTGAATCTGCCCAATGCCGTGCTTGGTCCCGGCGGATGTTTTCCTTCCTGCGCAACGCTCGGTGGGAAAGTCACTCCTTACGCATTCTTTAACCCCCAGTTCAGCTCGCTCTACGCATGGCGCAATACCGGAAACAGCTCTTATCACGGATTACAGGTGACCTTGCGGCGAGGCATGACCCACGGCCTGCAGTGGGACTTCAACTACACCTTCTCAAAGTCGATCGATATGGGTTCCAATGCCGAGCGCATCAATCAGTTCGATGCCTTCTACCAGGCCGATCAGGTCATCAACTCCTGGTCGCCTGGCCAGCTTCGTGCCGTATCCGATTTCGACACGGCCCACCAGATCAATACCAACTGGGTGTACGACCTGCCGTTTGGGCGAGGGAAAAAATTTGGCGCAACCGCGAACGGATTTGTGAATGCCATTGTCGGAGGCTGGCAATGGTCGGGGCTGGCTCGCTGGACCAGCGGTTTCCCCACAACCATTGAGACCTTCACCTCGTTCCCGACAAACTGGGAATTGCCGTCAGCCGCCGTATTAAAGGGCGCGAAACCGAAAACTGGTGCGTTTATCGGTCAGAACGGAAATCCAAACCTGTTCAAAGACCCGATCGGCGCCCAGGGCGACTTTCGCTATTCTTATCCGGGTGAGTCCGGACAGCGCAACGAACTTCGCGGACCCGGCTACTTTGGAATCGACAGCGGGTTGAGCAAAATGTGGCCGATTACTGAATCCCAAAACTTGAAGTTCAGCTGGGAAGTGTTCAACATCACCAATTCAGTGCGTTTTGACGTGGGGGCTTTGCCGCAGAGCACCGGACAGCTGGACCAGCCGCAGGGAGTGTTTGGTACTTACAGCAGCACATTAACCAAACCTAGAGTGATGCAGTTCGCGCTGCGATACAGTTTCTAGGTGCCCATGAAAAAGACGACTTGGTACTTCTTGCTGTTGTTGCTGCTCTGTCCTTTCCTGCCGGGACGCGGGCAAGGTCAATCCAAACCTGCCGCGGATTTGGTCATCACGAACGCGAAGGTCTGGACGGTTGACAAGTCTCTGCCCAGCGCACAAGCCGTTGCCGTCCTGGGCGACCGCATTGTCGCGGTCGGGTCGAATGGCGACGTCGATGCCTGGCGCGGTCCCAATACAAAGATGATTGATGCCGGCGGAAAGCTGTTGCTGCCCGGCTTCAATGACGCTCATGTGCACTTCGTTTCGGGAGGGCAGCAACTCGACAACATCCAGCTCAACGACGCTACGAGCCGCGAGGAGTTTGCCCGGCGCATCGCTGAGCGCGCCAAGGCCGCTCCCAAGGGAGAGTGGATTCTCGGCGGCAATTGGGATGAAACCAAGTGGAATCCCCCCAACATTCCCACCAAGGAGCTGATCGACGCGAGCACGGCCGACAATCCCGTGTTCGTCAGCCGCTATGACGGCCACATGGGGCTGGCCAATTCCGTGGCCTTACGGCTGGCGGGCATCACGGCGAAGACTCCTGATCCTCCCGGGGGCACAATCGTTCGCGATGCCCGGGGCAATCCGACCGGCGCTTTGAAAGATGCGGCCACCGACTACATCGAAAAAGTTATCCCGCCATTGACCCATGACCAGCGAGTGAAGGTGGTCAAGCGTGCGTTGGCCCACGCTGCCTCGGTCGGAGTTACCAGTGTTCAGCACATGGTTGCCAGCTATGAAGATATCGCGGTGTATTCCGAACTCCTGCAGCGCGGCGAGCTGACGACGCGCATCTACGCGGCACCGCTCATCACTCATGTCGACGATCAGGCCAAGCTTGGCATCGGACACGCGTTCGGCGGCCCGTATCTTCGTATCGGCGCGCTGAAAGCCTTTGCTGACGGCTCTCTCGGATCAGGCACCGCATACTTCTACGAGCCCTTCTTGAATCAGGGAAACAATCGAGGACTGTTGTCCGATGAGATGCATCCCATCTCGCTGATGCGCGAGCGCATGATGAAGGCCGACGCGGCGCGATTGCAGATCTGCACGCACGCCATCGGCGACGAAGGCATCTCGACCATCCTTGATTTATATGCCGACGTGATCAAAGCCCACGGTGACGCCGACCGCCGTTTCCGCATTGAGCACGCCCAGCACATGGCAGCCAAGGATTTCGATCGCTTTGCCCAGTTGCACGTGATCGCGTCTGTTCAGCCCTACCACGCGATCGACGACGGCCGGTTTGCCGAGAGCCATATCGGGCATGACCGCGCCAGCCGCACCTACGCTTTCCGCACCTTCCTGGATCACGGTGTGCGCCTGGCTTTCGGCACGGACTGGGAGGTCGCCCCGCTAAATCCATTACTGGGCCTCTATGCCGCCGTGACGCGCGCAACGTTAGATGGGAAGAATCCGAATGGGTGGTTTCCGGAGCAGAAGCTGACAGTTGCCGAGGCCGTTGAAGCATATACGATGGGCTCGGCTTATGCCGAATTTCAAGAGAACGAGAAAGGTTCAATCACTCCCGGCAAACTGGCCGACATGGTCCTGCTGAGCGATGACATCTTTTCGATTGAACCCATGAAGATCGGCGATGCGAAGGTTCTCAAAACGATTGTCGGCGGAAAACTGGTGTGGGACGCCAGCGCGGCGCCTGTCCGCCAGGGAGGGAAGTAGTACGCCAACGACAAGCACCACCTACTGGGATGCCGACGAAAACGGATACTCTCCGCTGGATCCGTCACAATGGTGGCCCGAAGCCCTCACCATCAACGTGACAAAATGGCACCGATCACACACCCATTGCGGTATTTGTCGATAGTGCGCCAAGTCTTCTGGAAAAAACGAAACTGATGTCGCGTGCAGCAATGGCGAATGTAGTACAACTACCGTAGGTATGAACAATTTGCGGGCTGCAGCTGCGCCGGGTGAGGCACTCCCGCTACGCGGCCTTGTTATTTTCGTTGCAGAGTTGCTGATAGTAGTCCCGCCCGCGCTGGTAGCCGCGAGTAAAAGCTTCTTCCACGTCCACACCGGGGTACTGCCGCTGCACATCTTCGAGCGCCGCATTCATCTCGGCCGAGACCTGGTCAAATTCCATGCAGCGCGTTCTCGCATGCAGTGCCGCCTCGAAGCCCATGCGATAAAACTTTTCATCTTCGGCAAAGCTCCTGCCTGATCCTGAATAGTGGCTTTGTTCAGCGCTGCGCAAGCCGATCCACCACTGCTGGCGGGCCGCATCCACCGATTCCGCGCCCTCTCGTTCGAGCAGTTTACGCAGGTGTGACACCGATTCCTGATTCTCCGCCAGCGCAATCACCACACTTCGGCCTTTGCGCAGGGCATCTTCATAGACGAAGATTTCATCTTCCGGAAGTCCCAGAGAAGTCGCCCGCTCCAGTTTCTCTCCGGCGGTCGCACCCACGGTGGCGCCCGCGGCTCCCAGAATCGCCGCTCCCAGCAAGCCCAGAGCCGTGATTGGCCCCACTCCCGGCACCAGCGCGATCAGCAGCGAACCTCCCGTAATGCCGACAGTCCCGCCGAGCACCGCGCCCACGGCCTTTCCCATGCCAGGCTGCTCGGCCGCGTCCGTCGGTACGGACTGCATTTCCTTGTCGACGTGATCCACAGTCCCCGGCGTCAACAGGGTAATTGTGTCAGCTGGGATGCCCGCATTGAGCGCCTCCTTCACGGCACGCTCCGCATCGGTTCGCGTTTGGAACACTCCACTGATTGCTTCCATAAGTCACCTCAATCTCTCAATCTCTGCTTGTTTTCGGCCGAACGGCTTACATACATTTCGGACTCTGCGACCGATAGCCTATCGCCTTACCCACGAATGAGTGATTCGGACGCAAGAGTTGGATGCAAGAAACCCCTGCCGCAGCTAACTTGAAAATAATGTGAAAATACAGGATCTCAATTTTGCGCAAAGCGGAGCCGACTCTGCGCTTGTGTGTCTGCCGACCACGAGTTCTCCGAAGCCTCCCAAACATAAAACAAAAAAGGTGGACAGCCCGAGCACGTGGTGGTAACATCCCGCGCTTAGTTTCGGGAACCTCATTGGGGCAAGGTTTTCGAACCCTTTTGAATCCTTTCCCCACGATCCCACTTCGTTTTCCCTAGGGCCCCTCGGTAATAAGCACAACGGAAAGCAATGTCCAACCGATCGCAAACACTCCGCTGTTAGGGCGAAGGGCGTAGAGCTCCCAGGCGGAGGAAGATAGGAAGCGCAAAGGCGCGGGTCTTACGGGCCCAGTTCCTAGGACCCAGTTCACTTAAAAGATCAGGAGGAGGTGTGATTGTGACTCGCATCAACGTTTGGATTTGTGTTGTACTCCTCGCCTTGGGCGGCATGCCAGTGGTTCTCGCCCAGCAAGCGTCGCAACCAACAATTTCACCAGCGCTCGCAGGCACCGGCACGACCAATTTTATTCCGATCTGGACCAACAGCACCACACTGGGGAATTCCACCCTCTTTCAAACCGGAGGCAACGTCTCCATCGGAAGCACCAGTCCGGCCAGCAAGTTGGACGTGAACGGAGGCGCCTTGATCCGAGGCGTCCTGCAGTTGCCTGCCACGGGCACAGCCACTGCGTTGAAGGGGTTCAACTCGCAGCCGCTGGATTTGGCTGCCTCGTCTTTTAACAGTTCGATCGCTACCGCGGTTCCTCAACATTTCCGCTGGCAGACCGAGCCGGTGGGAAACAACACGGCATCTCCATCCGGCAAACTAGACCTGCTGTTTGCCCCTGGGGCCGCAGTTGCGGCGGAGACTGGCGTGTCTTTCAGCAACACCGGAAACCTCACCGCCAAGCGGCTGATTTCGACCGTAGCCTCGGGGACGGCGCCGCTGAGTGTCACCTCCACCACGCAAGTGCCCAACCTCAACGCCAGCTTCCTTGGTGGTTTTGCGTCCTCAGCCTTTGCCCGGCTTAGCGCCGCCAATCACTTCACTGGCAACCAGAGCATCACCGGTAACCTCAGCTTGACCGGAACAATTAGCGGGAATGGGTCAGGATTGACCAGCGTAAACGCTGCCTTGCTGAATGGCTTCGGGGCAGGGGCATTTGCCTTCGTCGGCAGCAACAACACTTTCGCTGGCGTTCAGACCATCAACAACGATCTTAACGTTGCCGGCACCCTCACCGTGGCTGGCAATGAAACCTTTACCGGCCCAATCCAGTTCACCAACACTGCCACGGCTGGACAAGTCGAAACTGCGTTGTTGGTGAACGCCGTGGATTGCTGTAACTTCGGCAACCGTATGATCTGGGCGCATTCCCCTGCCTTTAGCGGATGGGGAATCTATTACGACGACAGCGTCGACGTTATGCATTGGCAGCAGTCCATCGGTGGAACCGACCTGATGACGCTTAGTTTCGGCTCGGGAAACCTCGACGTGAGAGGCGCAATCACAGCGGGGACGAAAGATTTCAAAATCGACCACCCGCTCGATCCCCAAAACAAGTACCTCTACCACGGCTCGGTCGAGTCTTCGGAGATGATGAATATCTACACCGGAAACGCGATCCTGGACAATAACGGCGAGGGAGTGGTTTTCCTGCCCAAATGGTTTGAGGCCCTGAACCGTGACTTCCGCTATCAACTAACGGCTATCGGCGCCGCGGCCCCGAACCTGCACGTCGCCCAGGAAATCTCCCAACACAAGTTCAGCATCGCGGGGGGCGCTCCGGGCATGAAGGTCTCGTGGCAGGTAACGGGCGTACGTCATGACGCTTTTGCCAAGGCGCATCCGATGGTAGTGGAGGTTCCCAAGTCCGAGAACGAGCGCGGCCACTATCTCCACCCGGAGGCGTACGGCGCGCCTGTATTGACCCAGGAGGAAATGTTGCGACAGCGATAGTCCGAACCATAACGGATAGCTGCCTTCGGGGATAGTCCGGAAATCAAGGCGAAGGTGTCGCTGCAAAAACAATAAGCAGGGCGGGGCTCCGTGGCACGGGGGCAGGCTTCAGGCCTGCCTTTACTTAGGTGTCTGCTGCCGCCGCGTCGAGCGCTCTTGGTTCGATTTGTAACTCCGGATGCGATTCCGGACGGAGCTCCCATACCTGCGCCTCTATAACTATCTATCCCCCCTCTGGTTTGACCCTCCCTACGGCCTTCTTTAGACTGAAAGATTCAATCCAACTGCAGGTCGCGTGCTTATGTCAGACAGCATTCATGTGAAGCTTCCCGATGGGAGCGAGAAAGAAGTTCCTAAGGGCACGACCGCGCTCGACGTGGCGAAGTCCATCAGTCCGCGGCTTGCCGATGCCGCCCTAGCCGCCAAAAGCAACGGTGACTTGATCGACCTCGCCCGTCCTCTCGAAAAAGACGCCGACCTCCGCATCCTGACCGAGAAAGATCCGGAGGCGCTCGAAGTCTATCGGCATTCGTCGGCGCATCTGTTGGCCGCTGCCGTGCTCGAACTTTTTCCTGAGACCAAACTGGGCCACGGCCCGGCTACCGACAGCGGATTCTTCTACGACTTCTATCGCCCGACTCCGTTCACGCCCGAAGACCTCGAAAAGATTGAAAAGAAGATGCAGGAGCTGGTGCAGCAGAACATTCCGTACGCCCGGGAATTCCTGCCGCGCGACCAGGGACTCTCGCAGTTCAAGCAGGAAGGCGACTTCATGAAATGCCATTTCATCGAGCAATTCACCAAGCCCGATGAAAAGATTTCGCTCTACCGCACCGGCAAGTTCGTCGACTTCTGTCGCGGGCCCCACCTGCCCTCGACGGGCAAGATCAAAGCCTTCAAGCTGCTGAACATCGCGGGCGCGTATTGGCTGGGAGACGAGAAGAATCCTCAGCTGCAGCGCATCTACGGCACGTCGTTCTTCTCCAAAAAGGATCTCGACGACTATTTGAAGCGCGTCGAAGAGACCAAGAAACGCGATCACCGGGTGCTGGGCAAGCAGCTCGATCTGTTTTCCATTCAGGAACTTGCCGGGCCGGGTCTGATTTTCTGGCATCCCAAGGGCGGCATCATCCGCAAGGAAATGGAAGACTGGATGCGCGCCGAGTACCTGAAACGCGGATACGCGCTGGTGTGCACGCCGCATGTCGCGCGGCGGCAGTTGTTTTTTACCTCCGGACACGAGGGCTATTACGCCCAGAACATGTTCGATGCCATGGAGCTCGACGACGCCGAATATCGTCTCAAGCCCATGAACTGTCCCGGCCACATCCTGATCTATAAGGATTCGCTCAAGTCGTATCGCGATCTGCCGGTGCGGCTGGGCGAACTGGGTACGGTGTATCGCTACGAGCGTTCCGGCGTGATGCATGGCCTGCTGCGCGTCCGCGGCTTCACGCAGGACGACGCCCACATTTTCTGCACGCCGGAGCAGATCGAAAGCGAGATTGCGGCCTGCCTCGAGTTCGCCCTCGACGTGCTGCGGGATTTCGGCTTCGACCAGTTTCAGACCGAGCTCTCGACCTGGAATCCGAATGACCGCAAGAATTTCGTGGGCAGTGAAGACCAGTGGAACCACGCGACCCAGTCGCTCGAAAAGGTGCTGAAGCAGCGCGGCATCGAGTACAAGACGATTTCCGGCGAGGCGGCGTTCTATGGGCCGAAGATTGACATCAAGCTGGTCGACGCGATCGGGCGGTTGTGGCAGCTCTCAACCATACAGTTCGACTTCAACCTGCCGCAGCGTTTTGGCTTGGAATATGTCGCGGAGGATGGTTCGCGCAAGCAACCGGTGATGGTGCATCGCGCGCTGTATGGATCCGTGGAGCGATTTTTTGGTGTGCTGATCGAGCACTACGCGGGAGCGTTCCCCGTGTGGCTGTCGCCAGTGCAGGTGGCAATGATCCCGATCAGCGAGCGGCACGCGGAGTACGCAAACAAGGTTGCCGACCAGCTCAAGAGTGCCGGTGTTCGTGTTGAAGTTGATGCCCGCAACGAAAAGATGAACGCCAAAATTCGCGAGCACGCCATGCAGAAGGTCCCGTTCCTGCTGGTAGTTGGAGACAAAGAGGCTGAAGCCGGCAAGGTGAACGTCCGCACTCGCGGCAAAGAGAAAACCGAAGACATGCCGGCGGCCGAGTTTGTGGAAAAAATCAAGAAGTTGATCGCAGAGAAGAGTCCGGGCGTGTAGGAAGAAAGAACTTATGTGGGGACAGCCGCCCCCGGCTGTCCAGCGCTGGGCAAGACCCATGTGGGGACAGCCGCCCCCGGCTGTCCGGGCGAGCCCTAGCTCGCCCTGTTTTCTACGACCAATCACTTTCGCTGGATAGCCAAACGCTCGCGCTTCTGATCTCACTTTGAGAAGTCGGCGGCATATTATCTAAAAGCTATTACGCGCCATTAGAGGCGATTCCAGGGCCACTTGTTTTGCGGGTGACCTCAGAGTCGTCCGGGAGCCCTAAAAGCGCCTATAAGTCACCAGAACGCTCCCCAGGGCCATCCTGCGCAAGTATCGGAACGTGGTTTCCGGCCCCGCTGATTTCTGCCGATCTTGTGTTTTCAATAGCTTGTGGCTAAGTAACTGGAAACAAAGGAAGGGTGCCGGGCCCCTCCAACTGGTTTTCGCCAGGCCTCGAATTCGCTCCTGGGTTGTACCATTATTGCCGTGCCCACATTAGCCGAGCGGCTTCTAGTTCACATCCGGAGCGGGGAACTTCTGCATGCCGGGGATCGCGTCGGTGTTGCCGTCTCTGGCGGGATTGATTCGGTCGCGCTGCTGCGCCTTCTTCTCGAGCTGCGGCACGAACTGGGCATCGTTGTTGCGGTGGCGCACTTCAATCACAAGTTGCGCGGAGCCGATTCTGATGCGGATCAGGAATTTGTCGCCAGCCTCGCCCGCGAGCACGACCTGGAGTTTTACACCGACAGCGATGATGTCGCCGCGGAGGCTGCCGATAAGCACATCAGCGTGGAAGCCGCCGCGCGGGAGCTACGATATGGATTCTTCCGCCGCCTGCTTGTGGACCAAGAGACGAACCCTCAGGGGCTGAAACCCTCTTCTGCTGTCGTCCCTGACGGCACCCTTCGACTCGCTGCGCTCGCTCAAGGCAAGCTCGAACCTAAGGCCGTGCCCTTCCCAAATCCCTATCCCCCATCCGGCGGCGATTCCGGCTGCGCCGCGGACTCTGATTCTCCTCGATCCAATCGGGCTCCTCTGGACAAGATTGTCACTGGCCACACGCTCGATGATCAGGCGGAGACCGTACTGCTGCGCCTGATCCGCGGCACGGGGCTACGCGGACTTGGCGGCATCTATCCGCGAATCCCGGTCGAAGACTGCGAACGCGATCTGCGCGGAGAAATTATCCGCCCGCTGCTTGGCATTCGCCGCGGCGAGTTGGAGCGGTACATCAAAGAGATCAACCAGTCCTGGCGTGACGATTCCAGCAATGCCAGCCCAAGGTTCACCCGCAACCGGCTTCGGCAACTTGTCCTCCCCTTGCTGGAACGCGAATTCAATCCCGCCGTAGCTGAAACCTTAGCCGAGCTATCGGACATTGCCCGCGGCGAGGAAGATTACTGGCAGAACGGGTTCTCCGGCTGGCTCGGTACGACCATACATTTGCCGGAGCCCGATGCCGCGAGACCATCGGTGAATCGCTTGTGGTTAGTGGGCGAGCCGCTTGCGGTTCAGCGAAGGGCGCTGAAAGCGATCGGGGAAGAACTCGGTATTCCCGTGGCATTCCATCACATCGAAGACCTGCGAAGATTCGCGATGCAAGATCGCGTCTCAGGAAAGGAACTCGCTCTCCCGCTTGGCTGGAAAGCGGTCTGCGAGCCTGAGTTGCTGATCTTTATTGCGCCTGACGCGGTCGTGCCCGATGCGCGCCACGCGAAGCAAGCCCTCGAGGACTACCAGTACGATCTCGCAATCCCTGGCCGTGTCGTTGTCCTTGAGGCCGGATCCGTGATCGAAGCCGTGCTCATCCCGCGCGAGCGCACGGAGTATAATCCTGACCATCTCCTCGATCCGCAGTCCCTGCAGGCGCCGCTGATCCTGCGGAACTGGCGTCCCGGGGACCGATTCTGGCCGGTTCACACGAAGTCGCCGAAGAAAATCAAAGAATTGCTGCAGGAGCGCCGCGTGGCACAATCCGCGCGCTCGCTTTGGCCGGTGCTGGTCAAGGGAGACGAAATTATTTGGGTTCGCGGCTTTCCGTCCTCTGCGAAATACCGATGCAGGCCTGGAGCCGATGCGCTGCTGATTCGAGAAATGCCGCTGGCGCCCGATCATACGAAACCGCAGCTCCATCTACGCTGACAAGCGAGGCTTGATTTCATGTTGTCAGGGAAAGTCGAACCACTCCGCCAGGTAATCACCGCCGAGCAGATCCAGAAGCGGGTCAAGGAGTTAGCGCGGCAAATCTCCAACGATTACCAGGGAGAAACCATTCAGGCGCTGGCGGTGCTCGAGAACGGCTTCATGTTTCTCGCGGACCTGGTGCGGGCGCTGGAGGTTCCGGTAGTGTGCCAATTCATCAAGCCGAAATACAGCCGGCCGCAGGGTAATGCGTCCGGCATCATGGAGATTTTTTTCAGCCACGAGCCGGAGATTCGCGGGCATCACATCCTGCTGGTGGAAGGGCTGGTGCACACGGGACTTACCACCGACTTTCTGATGAATGACCTGCGTGCGCGCGGGGCCGCTTCGGTCAAGCTGGTAACGTTGCTGGATCGCCAATCGGCGCGCCGGGTGGCCCTTCAGCCGGACTACTTCGGGTTTCTGGTCGATGACGGTTTCCTGGTGGGTTACGGCCTGGGAGCGGTAGAGCAGACCAACCGCAATCTGCCGTACTTGGCTACCGTTCCAGGCACTACTGGGACCTGAGATGATCCAAAAGTGCCAGCCTTTTTCTGTCCGAAAAAGGGTAGAATATGAGGTCTAGGGAATTTCGCCTATCCAAAGGCATCGAGTAGCATCTAATAAGTGAAGCGTTCAGGGGGTGGCCCGTGGAAGTGCCTGTCCCTGAAAATTCAGGAGTTTCTTGGTGAATTCAACAGTTAAGACCGTCGTTTTCTGGCTGGTGATTGGGCTCTCGGCCCTGCTGCTGTGGCAGGTGATCCAAGCCGGCCGCAATACCCAGAAGGACAAGGAAGTCAATTTTACCCAGTTCATGAGCGATGTAGACCAGGGGAACGTGCGGGAAGTTACCGTCGATGGCATGCAGGTGAAGGGCAAGTACCGGGACGGCAGCGCGTTCCATACGACGGCTCCGGCGAACTATCCGGACATGATCAAGTCGCTGCACGACAAGGGAGTGCAGATGGCCTTCCGGGACGTCAATAGCGGAAGCTGGCCGCTTCAACTGTTGGGAACCTGGGCTCCTCTGATCTTGCTAGGCGCGCTGTGGTTCTTCATGATCCGCCAGATGCAGACCGGAGGGAACAAAGCGCTTTCCTTCGGCAAGAGCCGCGCCCGTTTGCTCTCGATGCAGCAGAAGAAGGTCACGTTCAAGGATGTGGCCGGAGTGGATGAGGCGAAAGAAGAGCTGCGCGAAATTATCGAGTTCCTGCGCGAAGCGCAGAAGTTCCAGAAGCTCGGCGGACGCATCCCGAAAGGTGTGCTGCTGGTAGGGCCTCCGGGAACCGGCAAGACTTTGCTGGCCCGGGCGGTTGCTGGCGAGGCCAATGTTCCGTTCTTCTCGATCTCCGGGTCGGATTTTGTGGAGATGTTTGTGGGCGTGGGCGCGAGCCGGGTGCGCGATCTGTTCGAGCAGGGGAAGAAGAATGCTCCCTGCATTATCTTCATCGACGAAATCGACGCGGTGGGACGCCATCGCGGCGCCGGCCTCGGTGGAGGTCACGACGAGCGCGAGCAGACGTTAAACCAGTTGCTGGTGGAGATGGATGGTTTCGAATCGAACGAAGGCGTCATCCTGATGGCAGCCACGAATCGGCCTGACGTTCTCGATCCCGCGCTGTTGCGGCCGGGGCGTTTTGATCGGCGAGTGGTGGTCAGCCGTCCTGACGTACGCGGACGCGAGGAGATTCTGCGGGTTCACACCCGCAAGATTCCCCTTGCCGAAGACGTCGAACTCTCGGTCCTGGCGCGTGGAACGCCGGGCTTCTCGGGAGCGGACCTGGCGAACATGGTGAACGAGGCCGCTTTGGCGGCGGCGCGGCAGAACCGCAAGGCCGTGCTGATGTATGACTTTGAAGTTGCCAAAGACAAAGTTCTGATGGGCGTGGAACGCAAGTCGATGATTCTTTCCGATGATGAAAAGAAGGTCACTGCGTACCATGAGGCTGGACATGCGCTGGTGGCGGCGAAGTTGCCGGGTTCCGATCCGGTGCACAAGGTGACCATCATTCCCCGCGGCATGGCTCTGGGAGTCACGCAGCAGTTGCCCATCGACGATCGCCATAACTACACCAAGGAATATCTGCAGACCGATATAGCGATCCTGATGGGCGGGCGCCTGGCGGAAGAAATTTTCCTCAGCCAGATGAGCACGGGCGCGGGCAACGACATCGAGCGGGCCACCGAGATGGCGCGCAAAATGGTTTGCGAGTGGGGCATGAGCGAGCTTGGCCCGCTCACCTTCGGCAAGAAGGAAGAGCAAATCTTCCTGGGCCGCGAGATCGCCCAGCACCGCGACTATAGCGAAGACACAGCTATCAAGATCGACGGGGAAGTCCGCAAGCTGGTCAGCCAGGGCTACGAGACTGCCAAACACATCCTGGAAGGTAATCGCGAGACGCTGCAGAAGATCGCGATCGCTTTGCTGGAGCGGGAAGTGCTGGATGCGTCGGAGATCGCGTTGCTGATCGAGGGCAAGGAACTTCCGCCTATGAAGTCACCCACCAAGCCGGATGACGGCGTGCAGCAAGTCTTGAAGCCGGAACCGGGACGGCCTGGGATTGTCAAGGGCGGTGAGAGTCCCGCGAGAGCATAAAGGGCAGTTTTCAATTCTCAGTGTTCAGGGGCGGCCACAGACGGCCGCCCTTAGTTTTTGTGCCAAGACTCGAATCCATCTCATAAATTCACGTGTTTGGGGAATTTCCGAGTTGCGGCGCGGCACTACGGCGTAGCGCCTAGTCGGCGAGGCTCGGCAGAACAACTTCCGGATCGCCGACGAACCGTCCAGAATCGCCATGTCTGCTCCAACGTGGTGCACGGGCTATAATTGCGCCGACCCATGACTCTCATCTCTGGCACGAAACTTGGTCCCTACGAGATCCAATCGCCGCTCGGGGCTGGTGGCATGGGAGAGGTGTATCGGGCGCGCGACACGCGGCTGGATCGTACCGTTGCAATCAAGATTCTGCCGGAGCATCTTTCTTCCAATTCTGAAGCGAAACAGCGCTTTGAACGCGAGGCGCGAGCGATTTCGTCGCTGACCCATCCCAACATCTGCACGCTCTATGACGTCGGTCGTCAGGACGGGATCGACTATCTGGTCATGGAGTGTCTGGAAGGGCAGACTCTGGCCGATCGCCTGATGAAAGGTCCATTGCCGCTGGAGCAAATGCTCAAGTATGGAATGGAGATTTGTGAGGGGCTGGAAAAAGCGCACAAGACAGGAGTAATCCACCGCGATCTGAAGCCGGGCAACGTCATGTTGACGAAAACCGGAGCGAAGCTGATGGACTTCGGTTTGGCCACGGCGACGATGGGACGTGCGTCGATGCCTTCGAGTCTGACCATGACGCTCTCCGGTCCATCGGCGGAGCAATCGTTGACGGCGCGGGGCACGATCGTGGGGACGTTCCAATACATGGCTCCGGAGCAGGTTGAAGGCAAGGAAGCCGATGCGCGGAGCGATATTTTCGCGCTGGGCGCGCTGTTGTACGAGATGGCTACTGGCAAACGGGCGTTTACGGGCAGGACACTAGGCAGCATCGTGGCGGCCATTCTAGCTGCTGATCCACCGCCGATCTCAACGGTTCAGCCGATGTCACCTCCGGCGTTGGAACGAGTGGTCAAGGGCTGCCTCGCGAAAGACCCGGAGGAGCGGTTACAGACGGTGCATGACGTCAAGCTGCAACTGAAGTGGATCGCAGTAGGCGGATCGCAGGCCGGCGTCCCGGCCCCGATGGTGTCCCGCGCCAGGGTGCGCGAGCGACTGACGCAGATCGCGGCGGCGATCGTGACGCTGGTCGCAATCGCATTCGCCATCGGTTTCGTGCTGCGCGCCCCGAAACCGCAGCCGCAGTCGATGCGCCTAACCGCAGAAATCGGTGCTGACGCAAGTCTGGTCACTGACATTGGGCCTGCCGCAATTCTCTCTCCCGATGGCACGCGGCTGGCTTTTGTTGCCACGGGTTCCGATCAGAAGCGCCGCATCTACTTCCGCTCAATGGATCAATCGCAAGCCACCGCGCTTTCCGGAACGGAAAATGCCCGCGATCCCTTTTTTTCACCCGATGGCCAATGGCTCGGCTTCTTCGCAGACAGCAAGTTGAAGAAAATCCCTGTCCAGGGCGGCGCAGCAGTTACACTTTGTGATGTTGTGAGCGACCGCGGCGGAAGCTGGGGCGAAGATGGCACCATTGTGTTCGCACCGGACGTCCGGGTGCCCCTATCAAGAGTTTCCTCCGCAGGAGGCACGCCTCAACCGCTAACTGGTCTCGATAAACAAACAGGCGAAATCACCCAACGCTGGCCACAGGTACTACCCGGCGGCAAGGCTGTCCTGTTTACCTCCAGCATGACCGGTGGAAACTACGAGGACGCGGAAATCGCCCTGTACTCGATGGCCTCAGGGAAGCGAAAGTCGCTGCAACACGGCGGCTTTCATGGGCGCTATCTGTCTTCCGGCCACCTCGTCTACTTGCACGAGGGGACGCTCTTTGCCGTGCCGTTCGATCTGAAGCGACTTGAAGTCACCGGTCAGCCCGCGCCGGTCCTTGAGGGAGTCGTCACGGTACCCGGCAATGGTGGAGCGCAGTTCTCCTTTTCTGAGGCTGGAAACCTTGTCTATGCCCCAGGTCGTGGTGGTGTCCAAAACGTCTCTATCTACTGGATGAACCACGAGGGCACGTTCACACCCTTGCGCGAAATTCCCGCCAACTACTTTCAGCCGGCGTTCTCCCCCGACGGGAAACGTTTGGCTGTGGGGATCTTTGACGGCAAATCGAGTGCTGCAGTCTGGTTGTACGAGTGGGACCGCGATATTCTCACGCGCTTGACCTTCAGCGGTTATGACGACAACTACCCTGTGTGGACGCCCGACGGCCAAAGAATTACGTATACTTCGCACGAAACTGGCGAGTTTGACATTTACTGGAAACGCGCTGATGGCTCCGGCGAACCGCTGCGTTTAACTGCGGGTAAAGCTGTGAAGTACCCACATTCCTGGCATCCCGACGGCAAGATCCTGGCCTTTAGCCAACTCAACCCCGACACCTCTTGGGACATCATGACGCTTACTGTCGAGGGCGATGAAAAATCTGGCTGGAAGGTTGGCGAACCAAAGCCCTTCTTGAGTACTCCGTTCGCGGAACGGATGCCAGCGTTCTCCCCGGACGGTCACTGGCTCGCTTACAGTTCGGACGAATCGCGCAACTTCGAAGTGTACGTGAGGCCGTTTCCCGGCCCCGGCGGCAAATGGCAGATTTCCACCGGAGGTGGTGACTACCCAAGGTGGTCCCGAAACGGTAAGGAACTTTTTTATTGCTCAGCGGACAACAAAATTATGGTCGCCAAGTATGCAAGTTCCAGCGATTCTTTCTATGCCGGCAAGCCCCAGCTTTGGTCGCTCGGTCGAGTCTACTGCAGCGGATTCGCGGTCAATTTTGACTTGCACCCCGATGGCAAGCGCTTTGCCGTGCTCAAGGCCGGCGGCACAGGAGAAGCCCCCAAGGTGGACAGAGTCACCTTTATCTTCAATTTCTTTGACGAGCTTCGCCGCAAAGTCCCGTCTGGCAAGAACTGACGCCTTCTGCGCCTCCCGGCCTCGGCATCAGGGAATGGCTCTCGAGAAGAGGTTCCAGTCAGCTACAGTAGAAATGACCCATTCGCGACCAATTAGCGGCTGCATTCCTGAGATTGTGCCTGGGATGACGGGCTACTCGGAAGTTATGTTGAGCGCGACCCAACCCGCTGGAGGCGATTTAGGTTCTAGCATGAGTCATTCGAGAACTTCCGCGCGTGCGCTTTTGACACAATTACAAAGGACAACAAGGGCGGCCTGACGGCCGCCCTTAGTTTTGACTGCAACTCGCGGGTGCGAGTCATTCCGGTTGATTCCGAACCGCTATTTGGCAGGCAAGTAACTCAGGTCGGGGCGGAACTTGGTGACGTTGGTCGTCTCTTTCTCCACCGCGTGGTCGATTCGATCGACGATGGAATCGGCCTCCGCCTGTCCGAAAGCTTCCTTGAGCATGTCACGGAAGGGCTTTACGTCCGGCTTGTCTTCGAAGTCCGCCCAACTGTCGCGGGGCAAAACGAGCACGTACTCACCTGTTGGTCCGCCGTTCACCAACTGGTACCACTCGTAATTGAGCGGCCACTTTGTCTTCTGGGCGGCGTCATAGACCCGGTCGATGGCCGACAGGAAATCCGAGTTCTTTCCGTAGCGTACCTGAAAGATGATGATCTCCGAGAATTTGGAAGGCATCGTAGCGCCGCTGCGGGGATTGCTGATCTTGGGCATGGAATCGTAGTAGCGAGCGACCACCGACTCCACGTACGTCCCTACGACCTTCTGAAATTCCGCCAGGTCGGACTCATCTGAAATCGCAGGCTTGTCCAAATCCGCCCAGTGTTGGCCGAACCTGCCGACCACGAAGACTCCGGTATCGTTGCCGCTGAGCGTTTCGAAGACCAGCAAGGGTTGAGGATCGTTCTGCTGCTTATGCCATGCCGCTTTCTGCTTCCGTCCTGCCTCGTACTGCGGCAGCATTCCGTTCTTTGGTTTCTGGAACTCGAGAGCCGCCAGGGTTCCAGGTTTTTCCTGAGCGGCCAGCATACAGGTAACAAACAATATCGCCCCAAGAGCTGACAACAGCTGATTGCGTCTCATTGTGCCCCCTTTCATCCTTTATTGATTTGGTGTCTGGAACATTCAAAACCACACACACGCAGAATGCTTGCTGGTGAGATCAAGCATTCGTCGGTGGCGGAGGCCGATGTCCAGAACGCGATCACCATACACCTTTTGTTTCGGCAAGAATAGCGGTGTCGAATTTCGGTAGTGGGCTACTGGAGTTGCAGGAATCGTGAGTGCAAGAAACGAGTCCGTGGAACTCGTGTACAATTGCGTTGCACTCCAAAACGGACATCCCTGACACTTCTCGTCCGGCGGGCCATCACTAGAACTCGGGCATCATAACGGCGGGAGCCTATCCTCGCCGACTTCCAACACAGAGGGATAACTATGCAAAAGCGAACAACCCTGGGCGTTTGTTTGCTGACTATTTGTCTTGCTTTGGCCACAATCCGGCCGTTGCAGGCACAAACGGCAGCGAAGGACAAGGCGCCTGTCTACACCTACGTTGCGGAATGGGAGGTTCCTCGCGCCCAATGGGGCGACATGGTCAAACTGGACGAGCAGGACAAACCATTGCTCGACAAACTGGTCGCGGACAACACTCTTATCGGCTATGGCGCCTACACCAACCTGATTCACCAGGAAGGCCAACCTACGCATGGCACCTGGTTCACGGCCTCTTCGGAGGGCAATCTGCTGAAAGCGCTGGAAGCGATTTACGCGCATCCGGGAGCGGTCGGCGCCCCGGTGCAGGGCGCTTCCAAGCACTGGGACCAGATCCTGACTGGCGACATTTACAATGCGAAGCCGGGGTCGAGTGGCGGATATCTGACGTGGTCGCGCTGGGAAATCAAGCCGGGCGATATGCGCAGCTACAACGAACTCACGAAAAGCACGTTCGTGCCGATTCTTGAGAAGCTATTGGCGGAAGGTTCCATTACGTCGTACGGCCTGCTGCGAGAGGACTATCACCAGGGGAAATTGGGGACCATCTACGAGTACTATACGGTGCCCGATGCCGCATCTTTGGACAAAGCCAATAAGGCATTCGAAGACGCATTCGGCGCCAACCCCACGATCACCGACGCCGTGCGGGCGCTCACCGAACGCGAAGGACATCAGGACTTTCTCACTCGTTTGCGCTTTATGGTGAACAAGTAGCTTAAGCCAGTTCTCAGTTCTCAGTTTTAAGGGCGGCGTGAGCCGCCTTTCTTATTGGAAGTTCAAAATGAGGTTGGAAGAAAATGTCACGCTAGAGCGGTTCCACGGAAGCTATATCCGCTCCCACTGCCGAGCTTCGCTCCGCCGGACAGCCGAGGGCGGCTGTCCCCACCTGGCCTGTGGTTGCCCCGGATGATGCGAACGGATACAGGAACTGCGGAGCCGCGTTAGTTTGGCTTGCGCTGTTTCGATTCGGCCAGGTAGCGCAGCAGCGTCATTTCGTCGGCGTGTGATAGACGATCGAGGAAGGAGTTCTGGGATTTCGGCTTCTCATCGCTGGACGTTTTCGCGGGGGCGGACTGCCGCAGCTTGTCGCCTAATTCCGGGTCGGCCCCGGTTACCTGCGAGTAGAACCACAGGAAGTGCCGCATTTGATCGATGGCCATTCGCAGAGTATCGATGGGCTCGGTTTCCGACAAGGAATTGAGCGCCTCCATCAGCTCCGGGTCGCCAGGAGCCTGCATGGCAGCGCAATTGAGGTCGCGCTGAATGCTGCGCAGGTCTTCGGTAACTCTTTCGATGCGGAGATGAAGGTCGTCCATGTAGTCGTCTGTGGCCATGGCGTTCTGTGCCGGTCTCACCATCTCATCGGCAACCGGAAGCGAGTAGATGTCCCATGTGCATGCGCTTTGGTAATTCGTGCATTACTCGAGCAGTGAACTTCCGCGGCAATTACGCGAAACGATGGGAAGCCGCGAACGACGAGGCTTTTCGCGGGGCAGGTTCGAACCGAAACGAATGGGGACTCGATACCGGGCCTAGGCCGTCCTTCCGCATTTGTGATACAAACGCGCGGAGATGGAAACACCTGTGGCAGCGTCGGAGCGCCAGGAATTGGTTCGCGTCATCGGGCGTTGGAGCCTGGCCGCCCTCATCATCAATTGCATTGTCGGAAGCGGTGTCTTCGGGCTGCCCTCGGTGGTGGCCGCGCTGGTGGGCCGAGCCAGTGTCCTCGCGGTACTGTTCGGCGGAGCCGGCGCAGCGGTCATTATGGCCTGCTTCGCCGAGGTCGCGTCCCGGTTCACCGAGACTGGCGGCCCTTATCTCTACGTTCGCACCGCGTTCGGACGCCTCTTGGGCATCGAAGTAGGCTGGCTGGTGTGGCTGGTCCGTCTGGCTTCGTGCGCGGCCAATGCCAACCTGTTCGTCACGTACCTCGGTGAGTTCTGGTCAAAGGCAACTCAGCCCGCGCCAAGATTGGCCATTTTGACGCTGCTGCTGGGTGTCCTGGCCGCGATTAACATTCGCGGAGCGCGTGGGGGGACGCACGTCAGCAATTTCTTCGCGATATTCAAGCTGTCGGCTTTGGCAATTGTGTGCGCAGCAGGCGCCTTCTATCTGATGCGCACGCACCGTCTGGTGTCTGCAGCCAGCGTCAATCCCACGGCGGGCGCGTGGGTGCGCGCGATGATGCTGCTGATCTTTGCCTATGGCGGTTTCGAGGCTGCCGTGATCTCTTCCGGCGAGGCCAAAAATCCGCGGCGTGACACGGCGTTTGGTTTGTTGATCGCAGTGGTCGCGGTGACAGCGATTTATGGACTCATTCAGTGGGTAGTGGTCGCCGTGCTGCCCGACCCCGGACACAGTGAGCGTCCACTGGCTGATGTGGCGCGAATCGTGATGGGAGCGGGCGGGGCCGCAGTGATTGCGGTGGGAGCGCTGCTTGCCGTGTACGGTTACCTGAGTGGAAACATGCTGGCCACGCCGCGCATCACCTTTGCCCTGGCCGAGCGCGGCGACTTTCCGCGGTTCTTTGCCGCTGTGCACGGCAAGTTTCACACGCCGTATTTCTCCATTGCGATATTCGCGGTCCTGGTGTGGCTGCTGGCGCTGTTCGGCAACTTCGCTGCGAACGCAACTCTATCCGCGGGAGCGAGGTTGTTCTACTACGGACTGGTATGTGCCGGGCTTCCAGTCCTGCGCAAGAAGCAGCCAGGATCCGCCCTGTTTCGTCTGCCTGCCGGAACGCTTCTCGCGGCCGTGGGAACGCTGATCTGCCTTGGCCTCCTAAGCCAAATGGATTTGGGCAAATCGCTGGTGCTGGGTGTCACCTTTGCGATCGGGCTGGTGAACTGGCTGGCCGTGCGCAAGCCGCAAGCGTAAAGCTGATTTCCGATGCACCATCCGGCTCGGAGTTCGAGCGGCTACTGTTCCACGTGCTGGCCTTCTTTTTCCATTCGCAACAGAGCTTCTTTTCGCTCGATGCCCCAGCGATATCCGCCCATGTCGCCATCTTCGCGCACCACGCGATGACAGGGGATTGCCACCGCCACGGG
>Ga0070732_10000500_pt1 | contig 24710 bp, 13 predicted proteins | sample Coa_R1_5_FD_66449 | JGI IMG/M metagenome (GOLD analysis project Ga0070732, IMG submission 66449) | Surface soil microbial communities from Centralia Pennsylvania, which are recovering from an underground coalmine fire - Coalmine... | ecosystem: Environmental > Terrestrial > Soil > Unclassified ... | reverse complement strand
GACCGAGAAGGTCTGTGGAGTTCCGGCGGCGCCGGCGGTCGCCACCAGTTGAATCGAAGCCGGGCTGACGGTGATGCTGGGCGTGGTCGCGGGGTTGACGGCGGCTCTGAAGCCGACGGTCTGCGTGGTGGCGCCGGGGCTCGAATCGCTGATAGTACCCGCGAAAACGCCCTCGGCTGCCGCCCCCGCCGCGCTAATCCGCACGTCGATCATGGTCGCCGCTAGCGTGCCGTTGGTCGGCGTTAACGTCAACGTGGATTGATATGTTGTTCCATCCAGCGAGAATTCAATTGGGTTGCCGGGCGACGAGATTATGACCGGTCCCGTGAGATTGCTTCCGGAAACCGTGTAGGTCTGCGGTGCTCCGGCCGCACCTACTGTTGCCACGAGCGACAGGGATGTCGGGCTAACCGTAATGGTCGGCGTGTTGGCTGCCGCGTTGACCGTGCCGGTGATGGCGACGTTCTGTCCAGTTGCGCCGGGACTTGTGTCGGTGATGTTGCCCGTAATGGCGCCAACGGTCGCTCCAGTGCTGATGCGCGCCGTGATGATTGCCGCGGTCATTCCGTTGGCAGGCGTAAGAGTCAATGTGGAATGGAACGTGGTTCCGTCGGAAGCGATCTCCACCCCCGCTGGCGCGGTAATGGTAATCGGTCCGGTGAGGTTGAAACCGACGACGAAGTATTGCTGGGCCGACCCTGCGGTGCCCGCCGTAGTCGTGCCCAGGTTCAAGGAAATCGGGCTAAGAATGATCGTCGGCGTGGCGCCGGTGTTGCCATGGACGGTGCCGGCGACGGCCACATTTTGAGCCGTCGCGCCGGCGCTGGCACTGGCGATGTTTCCTGAGATGTTGCCAGCCGTTGCGCCGGCGCTGATGCGAGCGGTGATCGTCGTCATCGCGACGCTTCCATTGGTAGGCGCCAGCGTCAATGTCGGCAAGAAGGTTGTACCATCTTTCGACAGTTCAACCCCCGCGGGAGCGGTGATCGTGATGGGGGCCGACAGATTAGTGCCGGCCACGGTAAATGTTTGCGTGGAACCTGCGGTACCCGCGATGGTTGTGCCCAGACTCAACGATGCCGGGCTCACCGTGATGGTCGCCGTCGCGGCCGGGTTCACGTTGGCAGTGACCGTCACATTCTGAGTTGTGGCGCCGGCACTACTATCGGTAATGACGCCGGCGAAGGTGCCCTCGGTCGCCGCGCCGGCCGCGCTGATGCGCACATTGATCGTCGTTGCGGCCAGCGTGCCGTTGTTTGGCGTCAAGGTCAACGACCCATGATAAGTGGTCCCGCCGTCGGAAGAAAGTTCGATGCCGTTGGGCGCCGAGATGTTGACGGGAGCTGTTAGATTGCTGCCGGCGACGGTGTACGTCTGCGCCGTTCCCGCGGCACCGACCGTAGCCGCAAGCACGAGGGAAGACGGGCTAACCGTGACGGTCGGCGTCGCCGCCGGATTTACATTGGCGTCGAAGCTTACCGTCTGAGTGGCGGCGCCCGTGCTGCTGTCGCTGATCGTACCGGCGAACGTGCCGGTAGTGGCTGCCTGGGCGGCGGTAATTCGCACGTTGACGGTGGTAGCGGCCAATGTACCGTTGGTCGGATTCAGCGTCAGCGTCGAATGATAGGTGGCCCCGCCATCGGAAGACAGCTCAACACCGCTGGTTGCAGTGACGGTCACCGGTGCGGTCAAGTTGCTGCCGGTCACCGTGTAGCTTTGCGGCGAGCCTGCGGCACCGACCGTCGCCACGAGTACGAGAGAAGTGGGGCTGACGGCAATAGTCGGGGTTGCGGCCGTATTGACCGTGCCCGTGACGGCGACGTTCTGAGTGGTGGCGCCGGTGCTGGTGTCGGTAATGTTGCCGGTGATCGCTCCGGCGGAAGCGCTCGCGCTGATGCGAGTGGTAATAGTTGTCGAGGCCACGGTGCCGTTATTCGGCGTTAACGTCAACGCGGAATGAAACGTCGCGCCGTCGGAAGAGATCTCAACCCCCGCGGGGGCTGTGATCGTTATGGGCGCGGTCAAGTTGCTGCCGCTTACCGTATAGGTTTGCATGGAACCGGCCGTGCCCGCATGGGTCGTACCCAAGTCCAGTGACGGGGGACTCACGGCGATCGTCGGCGTTGTCGCCGGATTTACGGCGGCGCTGAACAGTAGGTTCTGTGTGGTTGCCCCGGTGCTGCTCGCGCTGACAGATCCGGCGAAAACGCCCTCGGCCGTGGCCGCGGCGGCGGTGATGCGGACATTGATCGTCGTCGCGGCCAACGTGCCATTGGCCGGGGTTAGCGCCAATGACGAGTGATACGTCGCTCCGCCATCGGAGGACACTTCAATGCCGGCCGGCGCCGTGATAACGACGGGTGCGGTCAAATTGCTGCCAGTCACCGTATAGGTCTGTGGGGTACCCGCGGAACCAACCGTGGCCACCAGGGACAGTGAAGACGGGTTGAGTGTGATCGACGGCGTCGTCGCCGGGTTGACGTTGGCGCTCACGGTCACATTTTCGGTGGTCACACCCGTGCTGCTGTCGCTGATAGTTCCGCCGAACACGCCTTCAGACGCTGCCCCCGCAGCGCTGATGCGAACATTGATGGTGGTCGGAGCTACCGTGCCGTTCGTAGGCGTAAGCGACAGCGTCGAATGATATGTGGCGCCGCCGTCGGAAGAAACTTCGATTCCACTCGGCGCCGTGATGGTGATCGGCGCTGTGAGGTTAATTCCGCCGACGATGTAGCTCTGCGGCGTGCCTGCGGCACCGACTGTCGCTGTGAGCACCAGGGAAGTGGGGGTGACGGCGATTGCGGGCGTACCCGCGGTGACGGTGCCGGTGACCGCCACATTCTGCATCGTTGCGCCGTTGCTGGCCGCAGTAATGGTGCCGGTAAGGTTTCCGGCCGGCGCCGTCGCGGAGATCCGCGCCAAAATTGAGGTCGGGATCACCAATCCGTTGTTGTCGGGCGTCAGTGTGAGCGTGGGATGGTACGAGGCGCCGGTCAATGATAACTCCACGCCCGCCGGCGCGGTGACTGTAACCGGCCCGGTGAGATGAGTGCCGCCGACCTGGAAGCCTTGTGGCGACAAGCTCGCCGTACCGGCCGGGGTGGTGCCCAGATCCAAGCTGTTCGTGCTCACGGTGATGGTGGGCGTCGTCCCATTCACAGTACCCGTGACGGCGACATTCTGCGTCGTGGCGCCGGTGCTGGCTTCCGTGATATTGCCGCTGATGTTGCCGGCGACTGCCGAGCTGCTGATGCGTGCGATGATTGCGGTTGAAGTGACGGTGCCATTGGTCGGTGTTAACGTCAACGAATTATGGAAAGTAACAGCGTCGGTGGAGATTTCGACGCCTGTCGGGGCGGTGATGGTGATGGGCGCTGTGAGATTCGTTCCGGACACATTGTAAATCTGCGCTGTGCCCGCGGTGCCGGCCGCGACGGTGCCCAAGTTGAGGGATGACGGGCTGACCGTAATGGTAGCGCCATTGGCCGCGGTGACGGTGCCCGTGACATCCACGTCGTGGCTGTTCGCAATGACACCGGCGCTTTCGTTGGTGATGGAGGAGGCGGCCAAGGCCCCCACGGGCGCACTGGCGCTGATGCGCGCATTGATGGTAGTCGCGGCCACCGTGCCGGCGACAGGCGTCAGCGTCAAGGTCGAATGGTAGGTCGCCCCACCGTCTGATGACACTTCGACGCCGGTCGGCGGCGTGATGGTGATCGGGCCGGTCAGATTGCTGCCAGCAATGGTGTAGGACTGCGCCGTGCTCGCCGTCCCGAAAGTGGTCGTGCCTAGGTTTAGCGATGTCGGGCTGACGGTGAGCGTGGCGGCATTAGCCGCCGTGACGGTGCCGGTAACTGCTACATTCTTATCGGGAGCGCCGGCCGTGGCGCCGGTTATGTTGCCCGCAATTGTCCCGGCGGCCGCGGTGGCGTTAATGCGCGCATTGATGGTGGTATTGGCCACCGCGCCCGCGCTGGGCGCCAGCGTCAACGAGTCGTGATAGGTGGCGCCGCCATCCGAAGACAACTCGACGCCCGCCGGCGCGGTGAGCGCAATGGGCCCGGTCAGATTGACGCCCCCCACCGTATATGTCTGCGACGTGCCGGCGGTGCCGGCGGCCGTCGTGCCCAAATCAAGCGCGGCGATGCTGGTTGTGATCACGGGTGTACCCGCCGCGAATATCGAGCCAGAGACTGCTATTTCCAGCTCGATGGCGCCGGCAATGGTAACGGCAAGGTCCTGACCCGGGAGAAAGCCCTGGGGCGCCGTGGCGCTGATGCGGAGCAAGAGCGTGGTCGTGGCCACAGTGCCGCCCGCAGGCGTTAGCGTCAGCGAAGTGTGATAGGTGGCTCCGCCGTCCGAAGACACCTCGGTCTCGGCCGGCGCAGTGACAGTAATCGGCCCCGTCAAATTGGCGCCTGCTGCGGTAAAGGGATGCGGTGTGCCGGCGATGCCGGCCGCGGTGGAGCCCAGATCCAGCGAAGCGGGGCTGACGGTTATCGTTGCCGCGGCCGCGGTGACGGTGCCGGTGACATCCACGTCGTGGCTGTTCGCAATGACACCGGCGCTTTCGTTAGTGATGGAGGCGGCGGCCAAGGCCCCCACGGGCGCACTGGCGCTGATGCGGACGTCGATAGTAGTCGTGGCCACCGTGCCTCCAACGGGGGCAAGCGTCAAGGAAGAATGGTAGGTCGCCCCGCCGTCCGATGACACTTCGACGCCGGTCGGCGCCGTGATGGTGATCGGGCCGGTCAGATTGCTGCCAACAATGGTGTAGGACTGCACCGTGCCCGCCGTCCCGAAGGTGGTCGTGCCCAGATTTAAGGAAGTGGCGCTTATTGCGATCGCTGGGCCGGCAGGCGCGGCAACCGTGCCAGTGACCGTAATATCCTGTTCTGGCGCGGTAGCGCTCGTAGCCGTGATGGACCCACTTAAGTTGCCGACCGCCGCAGTGCCGGTGATACGTACATTGATCGTAGTGTCGGGGACCGCGCCATTAATGGGTGTCTCCGTTAACGAGGAAGAATAAGACAGCCCGCCGTTATCTGATAGCTCAACTCCAGCCGGCGCCGTGATTGTGATCGGGCCCGTTAAGTTGAAGCCGCTTACCGTATAGGTTTGTGAATTGCCCGCCGTGCCGAACGCAGTTGTTCCCAGATTCAACGAATTGGTGCTGTCGATGATCGGATCGGCGTTCCCCGGAGTGCTTTGGTTTGCAGCTGCGAAATTCTGCGCGCCGCTTGGAACGCCAAAATTCTGGGCAGACTCTGCCAACAGGAATAACGACGAGAATCTTTGCAGACTCGTCATGGTTGATGCAGCACCGCCTGACCCATCGCTCTGCGAGTCTGTCGTGGGAACGAGCGCGATATTCTGCACGCTGGAAAAATCGCTCGCCAGCGTGTGAATGGAACCAGTGCAAGGGGCAAGACGCTGTTCTAATTCTTCAAGCCGTAGGGGGATTCCCGAGCGATTTTGATTGCGGCGCAGCGTGGCCACTGCACGGCCTTCTTGGGCCGGCTTCGACGAGGGGGCGGACTTCATGGGCGCAGCTCCTGCGGGACGGCGCAGTAACAAGTGGGCGAGCTTGCTGCGTGGGACGAATCGATCCAATTACGACGACTAGAAGCAGGGCGATAGTGTAGAACACGATTTGGTGATGTCAAGGAAGCGAACAAGAAGAATTGTTGAATAAGCGCTAAAATATTCGGCGCCTTCAGGATATCCTACCGGCGCCGACATTCAAATCTACCGATTCGGAAATGAACGGGTCAATTGTGCCGTGGCATTTCCTCAGCGCCGGCGCCTTCGGTCAAGCGCCAATACCTGTCCGTCGCGAGGCCGTCCCATTGCTGCTTGTCGCCGCCTGGCCAGGTCACGCGGATGCGCTTCACGTTTTCGTTTGGCCCCAGGCCAAACAAATGGCGGCGATCGCTGGAAGAGGCATAGCTGCCGCCGCTGTGGCTGAAGCTCGTTTGCGTCCGTTTGTCGGTTTCCACCACAACCTTGGCGCCGACCACGTCGCGCCGGTTCTTGCCGACCAGTTCGAAGCCAATCCAGTGATTTTGAGTGGCCGGCTGGCTAATCAGAATCACGACCGGCTCGTTCAGCTGGCTAATCACAAGGGCCGTTCGCCCATCGTTGTTGATGTCCACGATCGCCACGCCGCGGGCATTATGTTCGGTCTGAAAATAAATGCCCGCTTGCGGTGAAATGTCTTCGAATGTGCCATCGCCGCGATTGCGGAGCAGGAGCGGCCGCTGTCGCCGGGTAGCGGGTGGCGCCGGATGTTTCAGTACGTGGCCATTGGCGATGAATAAATCCAGCCTGCCGTCGTGGTCGTAGTCAAGAAACGTAGCGCCCCAGCCGACGAAGTTCGAGCCGTTGGCTGCCAAGCCTGCGTGATGACTGGTGAAGCCGAAGTTCAGCGCACCGGCCTTGGTTCGATTTTGATAAAGCCCGTTGAACTCGTGCTCATAGTTCGTCACCAGCAGCGATGGCCGACCGCTATTATCATAATCGCCAATAGCGATTCCTTTGCTGCCGTTCATTGACCCATTGTAATCGAGCGCCACCCCGGCTTGCATGCCAATTTCGACAAAGCGAAATCTGCCCGGTGTGCACTGGTTGCGATAGAGCAAATTCCCCGTAGTGTCGTTGGCGACGAAAATGTCGGGCTTGCCGTCGTCGTCCAGGTCGGCAATCACAACTCCTAAACCCTTGTTTGGCTGAATGCCCGCTTCCTCGGTCACGTCGGTGAAAGTACCGTCGCGGTTGTTGCGAAATATCTTGTGCGGCAATGGCCGGAATTGCTTCGGCGGACAGATATCTGGCTGGTTGAAGATGTTCATACACTTCGGGTGATTGTTGAAAGACCAATCCAGGTACTGGCACAAATAAAGATCGGGGTAGCCGTCGCCATCGAGGTCGGCAAACGCGGCACTCGTTGTCCACAGGCCATTGGGCAGGCCGGCCGTGGCGGTCACATCGACAAAGCGCCGGCCGCCTTTGCCGTCGCTTTCGTTATGGTAAAGGGCCAGGCGACCCCAGCCGGTGATGAGCAGATCGGGCCAGCCATCGCAATCGTAATCCACCACGGCGACGCCATGTGTGTAAAACGTGGGGCCGTCGAGGCCGACTTCCTTGGTCACGTCCTTGAACTTGCCATTGCCAAGATTCTTGTAGAGCTTGCAGGGATGGCCGCGAATCTCCTGTTTGTTCGGACCACCGAAATAGCCGCCACCGGGAATGAACAGATCGAGCAAGCCGTCGCCATCATAATCCAGCACGGCCACGCCGCCGCCGAGCGATTCCAACACCGTGCATTGATCGGCCTCTTCGCCATTGCGATACATGAAATCAATGCCCGATTGTGCGGTCACATCGCGGAAGATGCCCGCGGCTGCCGGATCGGCCACGGGCGGCTTACCGGGATCTTCGGCCCACGCCGCACCGGCGCCGACCCCACGGCGCAGTCCGGCGCCGGCGCCCAGTGTCAATACGCCCATTGCAATCAAGAAGTACAGGCCGCTTTTCACTTTGGTCAAGAACATGGTTTTCAATGCTCCCCGAGCCAGTGGAACCACCGATGCGGAAACGATCTCCGCAGTCCGTGAGCCGGCCGCGAAAAGGCAAGCCGTGTGTGCCGTGGACTTCACCAGTGCGGCGGAAGCGGCGCTGCTGCTGAGTGCGGCACCCGCGAGAACAACACCGAGCGTGACGCCGCGCAGCCGAAGCCGCTTTTGCAATCGACTTTTCGCCGTCGCCAGGCGGCTCGATAGCGTGCCTTCTTTAATGCCGAGCTGCCGCGCCGCTTCGGCACGCCCCTGGTTTTCCAAACAACAAAGGATAAAAGCCGTGCGATATTTTTCTGGGAGACGCTCGATTTCCGCATCGAGAATGGCCTGGACGTCGCGCCATGTCGGCTCAACCGCGGTGGGATTTATCGCTGCTTCGGACAAGCCGCTCCGCATGCTCTTCCTGGCAGCATCGCGTTTCGCTTTCAAGGCCATGCGATACGCCACTCCATGAAGCCAGCTGGTCAACGCCTCCGGCTTGCGGATCGAACGTGCTTTGCACGCGAGCACCAGGAACGTGGCTTGAAAGGCATCTTCGGCATCCTGCGCGTGCTGCAATACATGCCGGCAAACACCCATGACCAACCGGCTATGCCTCTCGACGAGAGCGGCAAACGCATCCTCATTACGGTCGTGAGCGAAGAATTGCAGAAGCTGCTGGTCGCTTAGCTCCTGAGACTGGCGCTCGGCAAAGAGCCGGTTCAATTGTCCCAGGACCGGCCCGATCTGTGCGTTTGCCATGTGGTGCACGCTCCGGGAATCTCAGCGTCATCCTATAGTTCCCTCGGCGAGGCAATTCGTCGCTTTTTTCACTGCCGGAAGCCAAGGAATGCATTTTTCAACTGCGAATTAGCTGAGAAACGGCAATGGAAGTTGATGCCGGATATGAGGCAGTACGCTTTTCGAGGCGATTTTGATTGCCGCCACCTGAAGAAGTAAAAGACGCCCTCCTTTTTCTTGGCTTACTGCCGAATTGGCAGATCGACGCAGGCGTTTTCATTTCAAATTTCAAAAAAGAGACACACCCGCCCTGAAATGAAACGCTTTTTCATGAAATCAAACGCATTTTTGAATGATTTTGCCGATTCGGATCGTACACTGTGGCGTGCGCCTATCGGGCATGGCCTGTTTGTTCTACCGACCTTGATGTTTTCCTCTGCGGCCAGCGGCGGTCCGCATCGTCAGCTCTTGCCCAGGCCGTCTGATTGTGGTACATTTTTTATACCCAGTCGAATGGGGTTCGGCGTCCTGACTGCGCCGGCCTGATACTATCGCAAGTCTTGAATGCTTGTGTGGTTGCTATCTCAACACCACTCCATGCCTGACCAAACTTTCCGAGACACCCCCACAGACAAAGTTCCGACGTGTCCACGTTGCGGCGTAACTCTGGAACCGCGGGGCCGCGTTGTTGATGTCGGTGGGTACAAGAAATGGGTGGAACCCTGGCATTGTCCGGTTCACGGACGGGTCGATTATCAAGGGAAAGAGGGGGAGACGTCGGGTTCCGGGAAGTAAAAGCCTGCGCCAACTCGACATTGCCAACGGAGTCGAGTGCTCGCATCTCTTCGCAAGCCACGAAATTCGCTATACCAAATTCGCTGGCTAATAAAGGGTTTCAAAATCGCCTCTACCCGTAGCCGCAGGCTTTGGCCTGCGGCCGTTCCCGCAGGCTAAAGCCTGCGGCTACGGTCTACGGTCTAAGGTCGACGGTCTTGAAACGCTTCTGATCTGCCAGCTCTTACCTTGGCGCGTTCCTACTCTCACCTATCCGGGAGCGTTAACATGAAGTCGTTCGTCTCCATCGTTGTCATCGCTATCTGTGCGAACATTTGCTTCACGGCCGACCTGCCGCGCAGCAGTCCGGAGGCGCAGGGCGTGGACTCCGCTGCGCTGCTCAACTTCATCGAAGAAGCCGACAAAATCGAGACGATGAACAGCTTCATGCTGGTGCGGCACGGCCAAGTGGTGGCAGAAGGCTGGTGGGCGCCGTACGGGCCGCAGTCGCCGCACTCGCTGTATTCGCTCAGCAAAAGCTTCACCTCGACGGCGGTCGGCCTCGTCATTGCCGAAGGAAAGCTGAGCCTCGACGACGAGGTGCTGAAGTTCTTTCCCGACGAGGCGCCGGCAGAACCCAGCAATAATCTAAAGGCGATGCGGGTGCGCGACTTGCTCCGCATGAATACCGGCCAGCAGACCGAGCCGCCCCGGCAGGCGAATCAGACATGGGTGAAAGCATTTCTGGCCCACCCGGTGCCGTTCAAGCCCGGCACGCATTTCCTCTACAACACGTCGGCCACTTACATGCTTTCGGCCATTGTGCAAAAGGTCAGCGGACAGACGGTGCTTGACTACCTGAAGCCCCGGCTCTTCGAACCGCTGGGGATCGAGCATCCGACGTGGGAGATGAGTCCGCAAGGCATCTCGGCCGGCGGTTACGGGCTCAGCATTCGCACCGAAGACATCGCCCGCTTCGGCCAGCTCTACTTGCAGAAAGGCAAGTGGAACGGCAAGCAGCTGGTGCCGGAAGCGTGGATCGAAGCCGCCACCGCCCGGCAGACCTCCAACGGCAGCAACCCCAAGAGCGACTGGGACCAGGGCTACGGCTATCAATTCTGGCGCTGCCGGCACGGCGCTTACCGCGGCGACGGCGCCTTCGGCCAGTATTGCATCGTCTGGCCGGAACAAGACATGGTCATCGCCATCACGAGCGGCGTGAAGGACATGCAAGCCGTGCTAAACCTGATTTGGGACAAGCTCACACCGGCGCTAAGTGTGACTTCGCTCACACCGAATGAAGGCATGCAGAAGAAACTCGAACAGAAGCTGAAGAGCTTGACCGTGCGCCCGGCCGCCGGCTCCGCCATGGCGGCGAAGGTGTTCGACAAGAAATTCGAGTTTCCCGCCAACGAGCGCAAGCTTGAATCGATCGCGCTGGAAAGCGATGCCAAGAACGACACCGTGACGCTGGTCGCGCGCTTCAACGGCAACGAGCAGCGCATCGTTTGCGGCCACGGCGCCTGGCACAAGGGCAAGAGCGGCTGGGGGAATTTGGCTGCGCAGCCAATGGCCGCGAGCGGCGCGTGGGGCGAAGACGACACGTTTACCGCCAAGCTCTGTTTCTACGAGACGCCGTTTCTCATTACCATCCGCGCCAAGTTTTCGGGCGACGAAGTAAAGCTGACTTCAGAGTCCAATGTTGGCTTCGGCCCAACCAAGCAGGCCCCGCTGGTGGGCAAGGCGAAGTAAACAGGAAAGGCGAGGTGCCGGCGAAGCAAGCTATTGGCCTAAACCGTCGGCAGGAGATCAAGGCCAACGCACGCAGGATCCGCAAAATTCCCATAATGGAATCGGTTTAGGAATCGAAATGCCGCGATGCCGTCAAAACCTCGCGGAATTTGCATGACGCCGACCACCGGAACCGGCTCGTCGAAATTGATCCGCGGAATCCGGACTCGTACGAGGAATAACGGGAACGAACCCGTATAGGCGCCGGTTAGTTGAACTTGGGTGATCGGAATGCCGCCGCATTGCAAACAATCGCTCAGTTGAAGCACGATTTGAAACACGGAGCGCTGTGTACCTGCACCAGTGTCCGCGATCAAAGTCCGAAATAGGTCTGGTCCCCCACTTGGCCGGGGCAGACTCACTTGTATTGTGGGCCGGTCATTTAGAAGCGGAAATTGCACCGCCGGCGTCATGCCCAGCTCCAGATTTCATCCACGCGATCATAGTCCGCGCTGGCTTCAATGCAGCAACACCTGGCCGGATCCGGTTCGATCTGCCGCAGGCGATCCGCAACTTCTTTCCAGGTATCGGCCACTACAACGACTTGCCCATTTGCGATGCCAACAATTTTTCCGGCGTAGGGCGAACCGGGATGATGCCGCGCATCCGAATTGATTTGCCGCGCAAGCTGGTCATTGATGGCGGCGATAGACCGAGACGGCGTCATAATTGATTCCCGCGCAAGGCACTGCAATAGTGGACCGCGACGCGAAATCATTGTACCAGACTTGCGCCGGAAGCTGTGTTCTTTAACGTAGATCCGAGATATCGGTTATGGACTTTCCCAGCATTATGCCTCTGGCAATTCCTTGCATCCCCTAATACGTTGTTTGGCAACCGCACTCTCACTATCGTTTTCGCAGCGAGGAGACTTCCGTGAGCACGAAGAAAGTGAACGTGGCCATCATCGGCCTCGGGTTTGGCGCGGAATTTATTCCCATTTATCTGCGCCACCCGCATGCGAACATGTATGCGATCTGTCAGCGCAATCCGGAAAAGCTCAAAAAGATCGGCGATCATTTTCAAATTGAGCATCGCTTCACGAAGTATGAAGAGGTGCTGAAGGATCCGAACGTTGATTTCGTGCACATCAATTCGCCAATCCCCGATCATGCTCCCATGTCCATTGCTGCGCTCAAGCACGGCAAGCACGTAATGTGCACCGTGCCAATGGCCACCACGGTTGAAGAATGTCAGCAGATTTGCGAGCTAGTCAAAAAGACCGGGCTCAAGTACATGATGGCCGAGACCGTGGTTTACAGCCGCGAGTTCCTGTTCATCAAGGACTTGTACCAGAAGGGCGAACTGGGCAAGATTCAGTACATGGCCGCGTCGCACCCGCAAGATATGGATGGCTGGCCTGACTACTGGCAGCGTATGATTCCCATGCACTACGCCACGCACGTGGTCAGCCCATGCCTGGGGTTGGTGAATGGCCGGGCCGATTATGTCAGTTGCTTCGGTTCCGGAACGGTGCGCGATGACATTGCGAAGAAGTCGGGCAATAAGTTCGCCGTCGAGTCGTGCCACATCAAGATCAAAGATTCCGACGTCTCCTGCCACATTTGGCGCTTCCTGTACGACGTGGCCCGGCAATACCGCGAAAGCTTCGACGTATACGGCACCAAGAAGAGCTTTGAGTGGACGCTCGTGGAAGGCAAGGAACATGTCTTGCACACCGCGAAGAAGCCGGAGCATGAGATTCCATCTCCGGTGAACGTGCCCGATTTCGCGCACTTGTTGCCGGAGCCGATCCGCACATTCACACAACCGGCCGCGATCCACGACGCCCAGCATTTGTCGTTCATTCAGGGCGGCGGTCACGGCGGCTCGCATCCGCACCTGGTGAATGAATTCGTCAGCGCGCTGGTGCAGGATCGCGACCCGTGGCCCAACGCGACGCTGAGCGCGAATTGGACGTGTGTCGGCATTTTGGCGCATCAATCGGCGCTAAAGGGCGGCGATATTGTGCGGCTGCCGGCGTTCACATTGTCGTAAACTAACGTGGGACAAGATTCCAATCTTATCTGCTTTGTTTGTGGACAAGATTGGAATCCCACGTACAAACTCCATCGTACCCAACATGAAGCGATTTCTTTTCTCTTCACTCTGCATAGTTCTAGTTTCGTTCGTCGCGCGCGCTGACAACGCGGTCGCTACGAAAGACGATCCCAAAGCCATCACCGAGAAATGCGCCGCGTACATGGACGCGCGGATGAAGATCAGCAAGTTCAGCGGCAGCATTATGGTGGCGCGCAATGGCGAGGTGCTGTTCGAACACGGCTACGGATTGGCCAATGTCGAACACAGCGTGCCCAACACGCCCAAGACGAAGTTCCGTCTCGCCTCGGTCAGCAAGCAGTTCGTGGCCACCGGCATCATGATTCTGGAGCACGACGGCAAGCTAAAAGTCGACGACAAGCTGGAAAAGCATTTGCCCGATTGCCCGAAAGCATGGGCCGACGTGACGCTCGCGCAACTCATGTCCCACACCTCCGGCGTGCCGGAAAACCTGCGACCGGCGCTGTTTCAAGGCAAATGGCCGCTCCCGGTGGGCTCCAGTCATGTGTACGACGTGGTAAAAGATAAGCCGCTCGATTTCAAACCGGGCGAGAAGTGGTCGTACAGCAACACCGGCTACGATTTGCTCGGACTCATCATCGAAAAGATCACGGGCAAACCGTACGGCGACTTCCTGAAGGAGCGCATTTTCGACCCGCTGGGCATGCACGACACCGGGATCGACTCGCGGCCGCTGGTGCTCAAGGATCGCGCTTACAACTACGGGCTGCAAAAGGGCGAATACGTGATCGCGCAGTATATCGACATATCGGCTGTGTATGCGGCCGGTTCGATCTACTCCACGGTCGAGGATTTGTTGAAATGGGACAACGCCCTGTATTCCGATAAGATTCTGCCGCAAAAGTCGTGGGAAAAGATGTGGGCTCCGGTGAAGAACGGGTACGGCTTCGGGTGGTTAATCACGCAGCGCTCCGGCAAAAAAGTTATGGTGCACAACGGGGGCCTGCCGGGATGCACCACCACCGTCGAGCATCATCCCGAGACGAGGCTGTTCATGTCCGTGCTGTGCAATGTTGAAGGCTCGCCGATGCAGCGCGTTTGTACCGATCTTTCGGCCATCGCGCTGAGCGAGCCATACGACATGCCGGTCGAGCACAAGGAGACCAAAGTCGATCCGAAGACCTTCGATGCCTACGTCGGCGAGTTCGAATTGCGGCCGAAGTTCATCCTTACGATCTCGAAGTCGAGCGACGACTTGTATGCTCAGGCCACCGGACAGATCAAGTTCAAACTATATCCCGAGGCAGACGGGAAATTTTTTGCGCGCGTGGACGAAATCGTCATCACGTTCGTCAAGGATGAAAAGGGCCAGGTGAATGAGATGAACTATCACCAAGGCGGCCGCGATATTAAGGCCAAGCGCGTGGTGAAGCCCCCGGAGAAGAAGGAAGAAAAGAAAGAGGAGAAAAAGGACGGAAAGAAAGAAGAAAAGAACTAGCAGACTAGTGAGAGATCAAGCCCCAGAAATCCTCGCGCGCAATGTTTTCGCCGGTAAACACAACTACAATCGGCTCTTCTAGTTTCTCACCGCCCGATTTCACGAGCGCCGTGGTCACCACGCTCGACGGCTCGATGATCAGCCCTTGAGCTTCGAACAATTCTCGCAACGCCGCGCGGATTTCTTCTTCCTTCACCAGGTGAATGGCGATGTCCATCTCCTGAATTCGATGCACAACCGGCGGGTGCGGCGTCTCGAGTACCAGGCCTTCGGCAATTGTCTTCGCGCGCGGGTGACTGAATTCGGCATAGGTCGGGTAATTCCAGGCCTCGCAGCCATGCAGCGCGAGCCGGCGCGGATGCTTTTTCAGATACTCCGTAAGGCCCATAAGTAAGCCGCCACCGCCGACTGGGAACACGAGCGACCGGCAATCGGGAAGTTCGTCCAGGATTTCGGCAACGATGGGCTGATAGCCATCGGTCCAGTTCGCATCGAGATGCGGATGCACGAAGTAACCGCCGCGGGACTTCGCTAATTCTGTGGCGGTGCGGAGCAAGTCGGTGCCGCCGCCGGCGACCTTAATGAGTTCGACGCCGAGTGCTTGCAGCTTCTCGTCCTTGGCGCGCGAAAGCGTGGTGGGGACCACGCCAACCATCTTCGTGCCATAGTCCTTGGCTGCCACGGCGGCGCCGAGAGCGGTGTTGCCCATGGACGGCACAATCAGCGGCGGCAATGGGCCTGCGTGCCGCAGTGATTCCATCAGATGCTTGGCGCCGCGAATCTTGAACGAGCCGCCTGGGGCAAGGAACTCGCACTTCGCGTAGACGCGCCGATTGGGGAAAAGATTACCGAGGCGGACCAGTGGGGGCTTGGGGGAGGAGAGCATGGCAGGCTTTCTGCCGCTTGCGGCTTTGCGGGCATGTTTCCGGCGAAGCCGCAAGCAGCTATAGCAGCGGCACGCGTTCGCGGGCCAGCATTAGTTCGCGCAGCGCGGCAAAATAGCGAGTCAATTCTTCGGGATGGTCGAATTTGTCGCGCGAGCAATTGCCGGAGCCGCACCCGCTTTCGCCGCAGCCCCCATCGCCGCACTTGCCGCAACCCCCACCCGAGCCGCATTCTGAGCACCCGTGCTCCTGCGCTTCGGCGGGTCGCGATTGGTCGTGCACGGTGACCAGCAGATCATGGCGAGCGCGGAGTTCTTCCAAAAACGGCGTGAGTGTGCACTGCTGCCAGCAAAGCACGTGCAGGATGGCGCTTGAGCTATCGAGGAGCACGTCGGCATCCAGAGGCGCGAGCGGCAATTGCATTTGCTCGATCAGTTGCTGTGCATCGACAAGCAATTCCTGGCTGCGTACATGTTGCTCGTGGGCGTGGGCTTGGTCGTCGGGAGTTGCGCGGCGAAGGACTTCGCCGGTGACAGGGGGTAGAGCCGGACCGCTCTCATCGACGCGGCACAGCACTTCGCCCAATTCGACTCCGCGTGCGCTGCGAATGACAATCGATTCACCGTGATTTGGACAAAGACTCCCGCCGTCGCGGCAGCGGGTAAGGGCGGCCGTGCAACCGTGGGCGACCAGGTATTCGGACGTAGTGGCCATCACATGGAAGCCGGCTCGCTAAAGCCCAGGAACTCGCGCATATAGCGGTCGTATTCGTCCTGCCCATGCTCGGTGCTAAGGTCGAGGCGGAGTTCGTTGATGACTTTGATGCTGTAATTGCGGAACCAGTAGTCCCAGCAGTCGGCACAGATTTCGCGCTGAATGCGCTCGCCCATTTCATCCGGCATGGGCGGCTTGGGCAGTTGCCGGGCCCGAGCGCCCATCGGGCAACCGGGCCGGTGGCAGTTGAAACCGTTGCTTCCGGGCCCGCCGGCCGAGCTGATTGGTTGCGTCGATTGCGGAATGGTCTCGCCGAGTTGCACCAGCATGCGGCCCATTTCATCGCGCGGCATCTTGTCGCCGCGCTCATCGGCCACTTTCCAGCCTTCCTTCAATACCTTGATGGCCTCGTCGCGCTGCTGCAAGGCCATATGACAGCTGGCCAGCAATTGATACACTTTCGAAAACAGCGGATTCAATTCCAGCGTTTTCTGGAACGACTGGATCGCCTCAGCGTGCTGGCCGTCTTCCATCAACAACTGGCCCAGCCGGTAATGACCCAGTTCATTCTCTGGGTCGTCATTGGCCATTTTCCGAAACTGGGCAATGCGCTCTTGTAGTTGGCTCATGCGGTTGTTGTATGGAAATCGCCGCTTGCGGCGTTGCCTCGCCGCAAGCGGTCGGCTTACTTCGCCGATGGCATCACGGTGAGCGGGAAGCTGATCTTGTAATTCTTGTCGGTCACCTTGCACGTGGCTTTCACTTCCACCGTATACACGCCGGAACGGTTCATCGGAATGCGGAAGATGAACGGCAGGTTAGTGACTTTTTCGTCCACCCCTTTATCGTACATGAGCGCCGACGGTTGCTCGGTAGTGGGCTTACCGTTCTGGTCGAGAATGCGCAGCTCCGTAATGAGATCCGGCTGCTTGGTGTCGGCCCGACGGCCAAAGCCGACCACGCCGAAGTTCAGATACAGCACCTGACCCGGAATGCCCATGAGCGGGGCTGGGATTTCGGCTTTTTCGTCGGACGAAGTGAACATACCGACAATGCCGAACGCCGGGGGCAACACTTCAAACGCCTTGTCGATCGACTTGGCGGCGTTGTTCGCCATGTCCGTAACCGTGAGCCGACAAGTATACATGCCTGGCGGTGTGGTCACATCGAGCATTAGAAATCCTCGGGCGGGCATCTTGTTGCCGCCCAGGGGCAGTACCATTTCATTCTTCACGGGTGGCTGCTTGTAGATCGATTGGCCGGCCGAATTGGTCACCTCCATGCCCATCGTGTACCGCACCACGCCCGCCATGTCGGTCTTCAGGTTTTCGACATCGAACGCCAGGTAAAACGTGTCGCCCGGCAGGAAGCGGTTGTTCGGCCGGCTGGGGCCGAATTCGCCGCAAAAGGTTATGCGGTCATTTGAAAACGAAAGCGGACCATCCTGGGCCGGCGCCAACGTCAGGGCGGCCAGTGCAAGCATATGGTACATGGCGGTGAATTCCTCTCACTGGAAAGGGACAAAACATTCCGGAAAGCAACCTATGGGGCCTATTGTGCCGAGTTTCGCCATTTGATGCCAGATGGATTTTGGCGAAAAGTCCTCACCCTCGGGCCTCTCTTCCGCAGCTGCGGGAGAGGGAAGAATGACCACATTCCCACAGCCTGGGAGAGGGGGTTGGGGAATAGGGTGATTCTCGTTATCATAAACGCATCCTGCCCGCCTGCCGTTGGAGCTTTTTGCCAATGCAACCAGTTGAAGCAATCGCATTTGAGCCTTCCCTGTACGAGGCCTTGCAGCAGACCCTGACGAAAAAAGGCCCCGTGCAGGCGGTCGAAGCGCTATGCGCTACGTTGCGCGAGAAGAAGGATTACGCCAAGCTCTTCTACGCCATGCTAATGAAGAAACGGGTGCAAATGGGCGTTTCGCCGATTCCAACTGCCAGCGCCAGCGGTTTTAGTGAGTCGCAGCAGACCGAATACGAGGATGCCATCCGCGAAGCCTGCCGCACCACCGGCGAGCTTTTCTTGAAGGAGCGGAACATTCCCGCGGCCTTCGCATACTACCGAATGATTGGCGAACTGAATCCGGTGAAGGAGGCGATTGAGCAATTTCAACCGGGCCCGGAAGAAGACATTCAGCCAGTCGTGGACGTGGCTTTCTCGCAAGGCGTGCATCCGAAAAAAGGGTTCGATCTCATTCTCGAGCGCTACGGCATCTGCAGCGCCATCACCACGGCCAGCGGCTACGATCCCGGCCACGGGCCCGAGGTGCGCGCTTATTGCGTGCGGCAATTGGTGCGCTCCTTGCACGAGCAGCTCATCGAACGGTTGCGCTCGGTGATCGAGCAACAACAGGGCTTTGCCCCTTCAGGTCGCACAATTCCGACTCTGATCGACGGCCGGGACTGGCTCTTTGCGGATGATATGTACCTCACCGACACCTCGCATCTCTCCAGTGTGGTGCAGATGAGCCTCGACTTGCAAGATCCGGAAGACCTGCGCCTGGCCCGCGAGTTGTGCGCGTATGGCAAAAAGCTTTCGCCCACGCTGCAATACCAGGGCACGCCGCCGTTTGAGAAGATTTACGAAGACATTGACGTTTACCTCAGCATTATCCTCGGCGACGACGTGGAAGCGGGGCTGAAGCACTTTCGCGACAAGATCACGGCCAATCTGGAAGAAGGACCCGATCAGTTCGCGGCCGAGGTTTTGGTGCGGTTGCTCGTGAGGCTGGACCGGTTGCCGGAAGCGCTGGAAGTCGGCAAGCAGTATTTAACCGATGTCGACGAACGGCAGCTCAGTTGTCCGGGCACTTTCGATTTGGCCCAGCGGTTGAAGGATTACCAGTCCCTGGCAGAAAGCGCGCGTGTGCGCCAGGATCCCGTGCATTATCTCGCCGGATTGATTGCGGCGAGCAAATAGCCGCTTGCCCCTAGGCCTCCGCCATCATTTCATCCGTTACATTGACATTCGAATACACGTGCTGCACGTCGTCGTGGTCGTCGAGCGCTTCCATGAGGCGCAGCACTTTCTTTCCGGTTTCCGTGTCCACGTCCATTGGGACTTTCGGAATCTGCATTAACTCTGCCGACGATACCGGCAACTTCTTTTCTTCCAGCGCCAACTGCACCGCGCGAAAAGCGGCCGGGTCGCAGGATACCTCATACTGGTCGCCGGTCCGCTTCAAATCCTCGGCCCCCGCGTCGATGACCATGGCCATGAGCGAATCTTCGTCGATGGCTGCAACCGGCACGTTGAAGATTCCCTTGCGCTCGAACAGGAAAGAGACGTTGCCGGCGCTGCCCATTTTGCCGCCGTTACGCTCGAAAATCTTGCGAATTTCGCCCGCGGTGCGATTGCGGTTGTCGGTCATGACATCGACGAGGATCGCCGTCCCGCCGGAGCCGAAGCCTTCGTATTGCAATTCTTCGATGATTTCGCCTTGCGCCTCGCCGGTGCCGCGCTTGATGGCCCGGTCGATATTGTCCTTGGGCATGCTCACTTCGCGAGCCTTGTCGATGGCGTAGCGGAGCTTGAGATTGGTATCGAGATCCGCGCCGCCGTTGCGGGCGGCAATCAGGATCGCCCGGCTCAGTTTGCTCCAGAGCTTGCCGCGCTTGGCATCGATGGCGGCTTTCTTGTGTTTGATCGTGGCCCAGTGCGAATGGCCGGACATGGTGTCTCCCTCCCCTGCTACGCCGCATGCGGCTATTTCTCTTCTCCCTTTTTCCATCCCAACAAAACGATGCGCGGCGCCTTTACTTTGGCGTCAATCGGGACCTGGATTTCATTCGTCGTTAACAGTTTATCCACGTTTTCTTGTTCGTCGAGAAATTCTTCCGGGCCGACCAGATCCTGGAATACCTTGGTGCCATAGTGCATCGGTAAGATGAGCCGGGTGGGGTGAAGCTGTTCGACAATCTTCTTCGCATCCGATCCGTTGATCGTGTAACTGCCGCCCACGGGGATCATCAGAATATCCACCGGACCAATGGCTTTGACCTGAGCTTCGGTGAGAACGTGCCCCACGTCGCCCAGATGGACGATGTGCAGACCGTCGACCTCGAGAATGAAGGCCGAATTCTTGCCGCGCTCCATGCCCTGGGATTTGTCGTGATAGAGCCCCACCGTGCGCACGTGAACGTCTTTGAACGTCTCGTCAATCGGGTTCCATTCCTGCTTGCGGCCCATGCCTTTGCAGCCCACGAGAATCCTCGCTCGCTCCTTGTTCTCAATGGCATCGATCTGGTTGTGATCCACGTGGTTGTGCGTGATCAGTACAAGATCGGCCGGATTGACCGCGCGGGGATATTGCTCGATCAAATGAGGATCGATGATGATTTTCGTGCCGGCGCTCGAGACAATCTGGAAATACGACTGGCCGAACCAGCGAATGGTGATTTTTTTGTCGTCGGCACGTGCGACGGCCGATGAAAGCAGCAAAACGGCAACCGAACAGAGCAGGGCGCGCATGGTATTAACCTCGACAATTGGCACGCGAAACGAGTCGCTTCTCTGATGATAGCGTGCCAATAGTCGAAGTTCTACGGCAGCCGCTTGCCTTTCGCGCCGCGGGGAACGCGAAGGCTTATGGGCTACCCCACGGGTTCCAGGTTCACGGCCAGTCCCCGGTCGGTGAACTGTTCCACGTAGAATTCCGCCCGCTCCTTGTGGGTGACCAGCAACTGCGAGCGGCCATTGTGATGGGCCTCCCACATCCTTTGGGTCGCCTCGGCCTTGCCGAGGCGCATAACTTCCATGACCACCCGCACGACGAACATGAGGCCGTGCTTCGGGTCGTTGGCAAGAATAACGCGGTACTTGGGCACGGGGCGAAGTGGGCGGTTGTCCGGCTGCATTTCGCCGAACGGCGGCCCCGAGCGATTGGAAGCCTGGCTCATGGGACTCCTCACCGTAAGGATTTCGAGGCGAAAAGCCACGCAACGGGGGAGCATGCGCTCTAATATTATCATATCGTATCAACCTGCCAGCTGTCAGTCTTTGCCGGACATTTTCAAAACACGAAAATTCCATTGAATATCCACACGGGCCCTTGGCAACGATTGTAACGAATTTATCGCACTGGTTAGCCGCGAGGCGAAGTGGAGCGTAGCCGAGCGTCCTGCGGAGAATCAACCCATGCCGGACCCCATCACCGAGAACCAGGCTTACAACGAATTCATCGTCGCCTATGGCAAGCAGCTCCGCGCGGGCGACACAGCACCAACCACACCCGCCGAATGGATGCGGCGGCGCGAAGCATTGCGCGCCGCCATGTTCGCGGCCATGGGGCCCTTCCCCAAGGAGCCCTGCCCCCTCGAACCGAAGATCCTTGGCGTCCTCAAGCGCGAAACCTACGAGATCGAAAGGCTCTTCTTTCAATCGCGGCCCAACGCGTGGGTGACGGCGAATCTCTATCGGCCCACCAACGTCGCCGGCCAGCGCCCCGCGGTGCTGTGTGTGCATGGCCACTGGCCGATGGCCCGACGCGATCCCGTGGTGCAGAGCCGCTGCCTGGGTCTGGTGCAGCTTGGTTTTATCGTGTTGGCTATCGATGCTTTCGGCTCCGGCGAGCGCTACACGGAGCCGGCGAAGGGAACTTATCACGGAGCGCTCTACGGCAGCACCCTTTGGCCGGTGGGCCAAACCCTGCTCGGCATGCAGCTGTACGACAATCGCCGGGCGGTCGATTACCTTCAAACCCGGCCCGAAGTGTTCAAGTCGCTGCTCGGCGTTACCGGCGCCTCGGGCGGCGGCAATCAGAGCATGTATGCCGGAGCGTTGGACGAGCGCTTCCGCGCTGCCATGCCTGTTTGCTCCGTGGGCAACTACCAAGCCTACCTGAAAGCCGCCTGCTGCGTGTGCGAAGTGTTGCCGGGTGCTTTGCGCTTCACCGAAGAGGGCGACGTGCTGGGGTTGACGGCCCCGCGTGCGCTCATGGTCATCAATGCCAGCCGCGATGCCTACCAGTTCAGCCCCGCGCAGGCCGAGAAGAGCATCGAGCGGGCGCGGGCCATTTTCCAGTTGTCGGCCGCCGGCGACAAAATCAAGCACGTGGTCTTCGAATCGGGGCACGATTACAGCAAGCCAATGCGCGAAGCGATGTATGGCTGGATGACCAAGTGGCTCAAGAACGAAGGCGACGGCAAGCCGATCCCCGAGCCCGAAATCAAGCTCGAGTCGCCGGAAGACCTGGCCTGCTTCCAGAACCCCGCCGACCGGCCCAAGGGCTTCCTCTTTCCGCCCACCTTCGCCGCCCAGGAAGCGCGGATTCTCGTCGACAAAGCCAACAAGCTGTTGCCCACACATGCCGAAGAGTGGGAATCGTCGGCCGTGCATATGCGCTCGCAGCTGCGAGACTTGCTCGGCGGATTTCCCCAAGTACCGCGGATGCTCGCCAAGCTGGACCAGCCCATGGCGAAAGACGGCCTGGAGCGGATCAGCATGCGCCTGGCCGGCGAGGGTGGTATTCCCTTGCCGATGATCTTGCTGAGCAAGAGTGGGCCGGCGCGGAATCAGCCGACCTGTCTGCTTCTCGATCTCAACGGGAAAGCTGCGGCCGAGAAGCATCCGCTGGCGAAAGCCCTCGCGAACCGAGGCTGGCTGGTGGCGATGCCCGACCTGCGTGCGACCGGTGAGACGGCCCCGACGAACGATGCCGTGCGCGGCGCTCCGGATCATAACTCGGCCGAGCATGGCCTGTGGGTGGGCCGGCCGCTCTTGGGCCAGTGGGTCTTCGACGTGCAATGCCTGCTTGACTGGCTCTTGCAACAGCCCGGCCGCGACCTGAAGCGCACGGCCGTGGTGGGCCTTGGCCAGGCTGGGCTGGTGGCCATCGTAGCCGGCGCCCTGCTGCCGGAGCGCATCACGTCGGTGGGCACCGTTCGTTCCCGCGTCTCGCTGGTGGCCGATCAGCCGTACGAAGACGGCTTCCACATGGGGCTCTTGGTTCCGGGCTTGTTCCAGGTCGGCGACGTGCCGCACCTGGCCGCGATGGTCGCCCCGCGCCGGCTCGTCATCGTTGATGGTGTGCGGCAAGAGAAGAAGCGCATTCCCGACGTCCAATTCCGCACTGCGATGGCCTTCCCGCAAGCGGTGTACAAGGCAGCCAACGCCGCCGATCGATTCGCCCTGCTCAGCGATGTAACAATGGATGACGTGGTGACGAAGTTGTAACGTCGAAGAACATCCCGAGACGGTCGCTTTTGCCCTGCTGCCGGTTTCCGGCGGCAGTAACCTTTTGTCACCAGGTGACAGGAGTTGATACAGAAGCGGTCGCCGTAAGTCCCAGCATTGTAGCCCCTTCCGGCGTGCGCATCGCGCCTTCGCACACATTGATTCAAATTGATACCAGTGAGGTTTCTGGTTACAGTCACTGTTTTGGTGACAGTCAGAGTGAAGGTGAAAGTCATGGTTCCTGATTCGGTCGGTTGTTGGGTGAATTGTGATCATGCAACTTGCCGAGTGGGTGCCTACCGAAGTGATAACTGTCCGCGTTTCGCGGCATGCAGATCGCCGCGCGCACTTTGAGCCGCCCAAAGATACGATCCGGTTCGGGGAAGTCAAGGAATGGGAGGCCGACGAGATCGAACTCGTTGGCCGGCGGCGCCGAGTGCCGTCGACTGCTCGGAATGAGGCCGGGTAAGAAAAGACGGCTATCACGCCGAGGCGGTGGGAGAGGTCGTGGAGAGTTAAGTGCATACTCGCAACGGGCACGCCGGGGCAAGAGCATGAATTGGTTGGACAATTCCGCAGTCATCGTCAAACTGGTGGATCAAAATGGCCCGCTACGAGGATAATGAGGTATAGGCGACGATGGCGGGGAAGTTGAAGACGATGCCGACCAGTCCGTTGAACATGATCCTCCGGCACCTTCTGGGCGATTTCAAGCCAGAAGGCAACGGAATGACCGATGGGGAACTCCTGGCCCGCTTCGTGAGGAGCCGGGACGAGGATGCCCTTGCCGCTCTGGTGCGCCGGCACGCTTCGATGGTGTGGGGCGTCTGTCACCGCCTCCTCAACCAGCACGATGCGGAGGACGCGTTTCAAGCCACGTTCCTCGTCCTGGTTCGCAAGGCGGCGGACATGCCGAGGCAGGCTGTCGCCAACTGGCTGTACGGCGTGGCCCGGCAGACAGCGGTGCGGCTGCGAGCGACCGCAGCGAAGCGAGGGCGGCGGGAGAAGCAGATGGTGAATATACCCGAGCCGGTCGCGGCCGAAGTCGCTGATGCTGAGTTGCGGCGAGTGATGGACGAGGAGTTGAGCCGGCTGCCCGACCATTACCGGAGCGTTGTTGTATTGTGCGATCTTGAGGGGATGACCCGCCGGGAAGCGGCCCGGCAACTCGGCATCCCCGAAGGAAGCGTGGCGAGCCGGCTGGCACGGGCGCGGGCGCTGCTGGGAAAACGGCTCACCCAACGGGGCGTCGTGTTCTCAGGCGGTTCGGTAGCGGCGGTGTTGGCGGCCGGGTCGGCATCGGCATCGGCATCGGCCCCGCCCGCTCTGGTGGCGTCCACGATCAAGGCCGCCAGCCTGCTGGCGGCAGGGCAAGCGGCGGGCATTGTCTCGGCCAAAGTAGCCGCACTCACAGAAGGAGTGGTGCAAGCCATGTTCGTAACCAAAATCAAAGGCGTGCTGGTGTTGGCGCTGTTGGTCGGGCTGGTTCTGGGCGGCATAGGGGCGGGCGCCGGCCTCTGGCCAAATCCAGCGGCTGTGGCCCAGGAGCCC
>Ga0070732_10000499_pt1 | contig 24713 bp, 26 predicted proteins | sample Coa_R1_5_FD_66449 | JGI IMG/M metagenome (GOLD analysis project Ga0070732, IMG submission 66449) | Surface soil microbial communities from Centralia Pennsylvania, which are recovering from an underground coalmine fire - Coalmine... | ecosystem: Environmental > Terrestrial > Soil > Unclassified ... | reverse complement strand
CTCGAAACTTTTCCGTTTGAAGTTGTAGCGCCTTTTCGAGTTCGGTTACCCGTTCTTCAAGACGTCTGATTCGGTCTGTCGGCGATGACACGTCAAAGGTTATGTATTTGAGATTGCTGTAAGTACAGGAGCAGTGGTGAGCATCTCTATCCTCCGAATAGTTCATGTCAGCGCCACACTTCTTGCAAATGTCAGGCATCATAGTGCCGTCACCGCCTGACGCACAACAACCGGCGGCGGAGGGGGAACGGGCGTGCTTTGCTTTTCCTCCAGCACCTCGGCTATCGGTGTGAACCTGTCGGGCTGCGCTTGTAAGTCTTGTAATCTTACATACAGTGTGTCACCACCCTTACGATAGCCGTAGGATTGTTTGCCTACCATAATTGAGTGTTGACCAGGCGGCCCGTTGTAAATCACCCGCACAAGTTGATCGGGCTTCGGTGCCTGTCCGTTCACACCCTGGATAACCATCTGTTTACCGGCAGGTTGATTTGTACACCCGCACATCTTTGCACCTGATATGTACTCGCCATACTTCTCGTTAAACGTACTGATAATTTGCGATTTGAGTTGTTCGCCTTTTTCGCGCCGCTGCCCGGTCAGATAGCGGTAAATGAACAGTGGTTCGGGTACACGCGCGCCACAAATACCGATCTTGGCTAACCGCATGAACCAGTCCACATCTTCCCATGATACCATCGTTTCATCAAAGCCACCTGATTCCTCGAACCACTGGCGCTTGATCAGAATGTTGACGGCGTGCTGAACGGGCTTCATAAACACGTCGCCCGTCACGAATTCCGGCGTTTGGTGCGGCTCCATCATGCCCGCTTTATTGATCGACAGCCAGTCGGTGTAAATGTACCGTCCGGTTTGCTGGTACTTCTTTAACACCACCTCAAGGAATCGGGGCAACAGCATATCGTCAGCGTCTAAAAAGGTGACAAAGGGTGCTGTGGCATGTTTCACGCCTAGATTGCGCGCCACGCCCGCGCCCTGACCCCCGTCCGTGTCCACAACGCGCGCCCACGGGAACGGTGCAAGACCGGGTAGCGGTTCACCGGTATCGTTGACTGCGATGCACTCCCAATACCGTTCTGTCTGGCGCTCAATCGAGTCCAGCGCTTGCGACAGGTAGGAAACGTGGTACGCCGCGACGGGTACAATCACACTAACCTTAGGTCTATCGTAGTTACGGACGGGCCGGGCCTGACCGTTTGCCGCCAATGGGTACATTTTATCGTTAACCCAGGGCTTGTCGGTTCGCCAGTCAGGTTCAGATCGCTTACCGCGACGGATATTGTCCGATAAACTTCCGTCGTGAACACGGTAGTAGAACCAGGGGGAATCCACGCAATGCTTTGCTCTAAATCCGATCGATACAATTCGCGTCCACAGTTCGGCATCTTCAGCGGGCTGGTACTGTGATTTGTAGCCTCCGGCCCGTCGCCATGCTTCACGTCTAAAGAGGCAAGCTGTTGGTATTTGATTTCTGCCACTGATTTGCGCCTCCCAATCAAAGCCGTTCGGCCACGTTCCCGGTTGACCCGGTTCACCGTTTTCGTTGATCATCTGCAACCCGGTAAACACAATGCCCAACCCGCGATCCGCGTCTAAGGCGTCGGCTAACGTTTGCAGGAATTTAGGATCGCCAAGTTGATCATCAGCGTCCAGGCAGCAGATATACTCGGCTTTAGAAGCGTTGATACCCGCGTTGCGCGCCAGGGCTACGCCGGTGTTGGACTGCTCGATCAACCTGACCTTGCCATCCAAGTCGGGTATCAATTCGCGCAAATTTGCCAATTCGCCCGGTTGCGATCCATCATCCACAACGATCGCTTCAAACTCGAATGACGTTTCTTGCCGTAACACACTTTGCAGCGCCAACCCTACGTATTTGCTGTAATTGTGATGCGGGATAACAACTGCAACCTTTGGGCGTGGCTCTTGCATGAATAGTCCGTCGTACACGTGTGCGATTGCACCCGCTACCTTGTCCCATGAAAATAATCGTGCAATCTCACGGGCATTTGAACCTAATTGCTCACGGTGTTTGAGGCAATATGCCAAACCTTCGATAAGTCCGTCTATGTCACCAGGGGCCACAATGTAACCGTTAATTCCATGCTTAACCAAGTTGGGCACGTTGCCATGAGCGTAGCCAAGTACTGGAATTCCCGCTGCCATAAATTCAAGTGCACCAATGCAAAACGTTTCCTTCGTGGTACAAACGCCAATACTAGCACCTTGAATTAACGATCTCATCTTCTCAAACGTTTGACGCCCTATGATTTTCAAGTTGGGCGTCGGGTTGAATCCAAATGTACTCATAAAGTACAGTTCTGGTACACGTTTGGCTAACTCAACAATCGGCACAGGGTCGCAAACCGGGTCGCTTCTTGTTTTGTTCCAAAGCACATAACCCTGATTGCTACCGCCCTGCCACTCATCAAAGTCGATTGCCCAAGGGATTACCGCCGGATCAATGTGGCAATCACGCCTAAGAAGATCGGCAACCCATTGACTAGGGGCGGTAACCGCACGCGCGCCCATAAAATTGTTGACTACGCCCTGGTTTGCGTTTACCATCCAAGGCTCTATTAAATTCGGATAAGCACTTGGGTAAAGGCCATGTAGATGCGCAACATCGGGCTGTACATCCCTATGCTGTTGACCGGCATGGCCCGCAATTAGATCGGCATCTTTCAAGTCCTCGACCAAGGTGTACCCAAATTCAGGTAACGTCTTTTCCAATCGCAGGACGATAGAATTTATACTGTTGCTGGTATCGTTTCGAGCATGAGACGGCAACGGCAACATGCACACTTTACGCACGGATCAATCATCCTCAAATATACACAGTTCGGGCGCGTGTAATCGCGCCTCTTCTGGATTGTCAGGAAAGGCGGCATTGTGACCTTCATACTCGACGTTAACCCATAAGCCTAACATCGATCCCTTGTAATAGACTGAGCCGTTTTCATCGACCGGCATGTATACCGTATGCGCCAACCCCCAACTCAGTCCTTGCCGAATGCGTGATGGTTTAATGCTGATGCGATGCAACGGCGGATCGCCCCGGAATTGTTCGAGGTAATCAAACACGGCGGAAGCTGGTAATCGTGTTCACATTCGCCGCTGCCGCCCACTCCGCGCCGTTATCCTTGTACCACGTCGCCAGCGCGCGCGAAACGTCGAAGTGCAGGATGTGAGGCATACGGTTCTGTTCACCTGCCGTGTCGTGTAGCACCAGATAGCCGCCGCTCTTGACCAACGGCGTCCACAAGTTCAGGTCATTCAATGCACCCTGGAAGTCGTGCGCACCGTCCACAAAGAGCAGGTCGATCCCGCCCTTCTCGATCCGCTTGAACCCGCTTACCGTTTTAGCAAGCTGGCTGTCGGCGGCGATCCGTTTGACGTTTTCGCCTAACCCGGCCTCGGCAAGGTTCGCGGCGTGCATTGTGCCCACTTCACCGTCGAATCGGTTATCGATTGAGTAGATGCGGGCCGTCGGCGATCCCTTGCTGAACAGGCTGGCGCTCATGCCGAATTCGCCGCCAATTTCGACGATTACGGCGTCCGCTGGCAACGTTTGAGCCAGCGAGTAGAGGTACTCATTTTCGTCTTGCGAACCCCAACCTGGCACGCCTGTAATGTGCGATAGAGGTGCTGTCCCCTGCAATGCTATATCCTCCTGAACTCACCGTGTAGTTCAATAGACGCCTTTTCGTATGCTTTTGCGGCGTCGTCTATCGTTTCATAGTACCCCAAATGGAAGCGTTTTCCATTGACGCTTATGTTAGCACGCCAATGCCCATTTGAGAAATACACGCCTTTTACACCGGAGGTATTCCGCGCGCTACGCTTAATATTCCAATGATTGTGCAAGTCGCTTACAGCACGAAGGTTAGAGCGCCGATTGTCATGGATGTTACCATTGATATGATCTGGGCGTTCGTCGATTGACAATGAACGCCCTAATGTGCGCTCTAAAACAAGCCGGTGCATAAAAACGATCCGTTGTTTTCCCTCAGCACGTATGGCGCGGCGTGCATAAGGCCACTCTTTCGTGGTGATGCACCACTTGAGTTGCGCCAAATCGCCGTCTATAGCATCCACTATCACCTTATATCCTCTATTGAGAGGTATCTCGATTGTGCCCCACAAGGGCAATTGCGTTACACTTGTCATTGCTGATTCACTCCGCTGAATTAGAACCGTTGGGCGCTTGCAACGCCGCGAACGGTATTTACATTAGTCGAATTATACCCCTATTTTTCTCTCTGTTGTGCCGTTATCGAATACAGTTTAACACTTTTTAGATTGCGTTCCCTGTAGCGCTTTGGACGCCGGGCCTTGATGAACACGCCGGGCGACGAGTCGGACGGGTCACTTTGCAGCGCCAATATCTCAAAGTCTGAGAAGATGGCTTGCATATCGGCAACCTCAAAACGCCAGCAATCCAACGGGTATTCGTGGTACGGAAAACCGAGTGAGCGCGTGGTGATGAACAGCACGCCGTTGGGCCTTAGTATGCGCTTGTAGTTGGTGATTACCGCGCGCCAGTCGGCAACGTGTTCGAGTACCTCGGTCGATACCAGCACATCAAAGCTACGCTTACCGAACACGTCGATCAAGTTCACCGCGTCGCAAATCATATCGACATCCTGACCGGCGCGAATATCCGTGCCTACGTAGCGATTCGGCTTCAATCGCTCAAATATCGGGCGCACTGACCCGTTGACGTTGTAGCTGCCAGACTCAATCACGTCCTTACCGGCAACATCATCAGGTCGTACGGTTGCCGCTACGAAGTTCACACAAGCGTCGTTGCACATAAATCACATCTTGTTATCGACCCAATAGCCGATTACAACGTTGAAAGCGTTTGCGCCACTCAGATTGAGGATCAGCGCGTTAGACAACCCCAATCGTTCCTCAAGCCCTTAACGAGAATGACCCGGCCATCAGTTTGGCGGTTGTCGCAACTGCCGTCGTGTTCTGTAGATAGAAGTGAGCAACGACAATCTCAGTGCCAGCGCCCGGCGCGGCAATCAGTGTATTGTTGCCGCTGGATGCAGGCGCGCCAACGTAGTGCAACTTTTTGATTGTTGGCGGATAGGCTAACACTGCCATTACACCGTAGTCCTTTCAATATCGAGCGGCCCTAGCTGATAACTCTTGCCGATGTGATCTAGCCATAACGGAATCCACGCCGGCTGAATGCACAGCACCGGCGCATACGGGTTAGCGCGCATTTTGTCCTTGACGGTGTGTGCGTAACTTTCCTCAGTGTGCCCCAACCGTAATCCTTCAGGGTACTGTCCATAGAAGTTGTGAAAGTTGGCGCGCTTCAGGTGCAACCCGTGACTGTATAGATACAGCCCCGGCGATCCGCCGTCAATCAACAGGTAGCTTAACCGTCCCGGCAACCCAACGCCGTCCTGGTAATCGGGCAACCACTTCGAGATATTAGCCTCTTGCTGATGGTAGACCAGGTAATCGCCCGCCGTGCCCCGAAAACGTAGCATGCCGATATGCGACACGACTTCCATACAGGCAACCGCCGCGCATAAGTCAAGGTCTTTGCGCAAGATGTAGTCATCTTCGATCTGTAGAATGTATGGCGCGTCACTGTAGCGCAGTGCTCTGTTTACGTTTGCTCCCCAACCAACATTTTGATCGGCGGGTACAGTTTCGCACTTTATACCAACCTCTTGAGGGTAACGTAGGGCGCGCCGCCAAAGTCTATCGAGATAGTCGCCTGGCGAAAAATCATCAGCCACTAAAATGCGCAGTTTGGCCTGCGGGTAATCAATCTTGTCGGTAAGCGCCTTAACCGTACCGCTGAATTCGTCGATACGGTCATACGTCACAACGATTATGTCAACGCGCGGCCAGTCGGTCATTCGCTTTTAGCCATCATGTTCAGCAAGTCCAGCACCGCGATGCAATCGCTCAATGCCCCGTGCTGTGTACCGGGCAACCGCTGCCAACGAAAGTTGCCATAGTAGTCGTTCCAATCCCCGACAAACTCGGAGTATGGGATCATGGCGTCGATCCACGCCTTCTCATCAAACGGGTAGTGCTTCGATGGCCCGTTCTTGACACACGATTGCTTTACCATGCGCAGGTCATAGGTAGCGTTGTAGGCGACGATCTGCTGATTGCGCACAGTTGGATAGATGATGTCCCACACTTCACCGAACCGGGGCGCGTCCCTGACCATTCTATTCGAGATACCGCTCACCTCGTAAGCTCGGCCCTTTTCGTTGATGTCCACTGACGGCTTGACGAACGTGTCCGCAATCGTTAACCCGTGGTGGTTGATAACGGCAATCTGGACTATCTCGCCGTGTTCATCTAACCCTGTCGTTTCAGAATCTAAAATATAGAACTCCTGTTGCAGTAAACGCCGCGCCCAGTCGATGGACTGCTGACGGACTACTTTTGTATCGGGTATATGGATCATGTGTCCTCACTTTCGATTGAAAGTGTACCACAAAACGCAAAGACCGGGGAAGGCTAACCCGGTCTCTGCACACGAAGCAACGACGGCAGTGAGGATAACAGGTTAGGTGGTGGTTGTCAACACTTCTAGGATTGCCAAGTGATTGCTTTTGGTATACCCACACAATGACCAACCGGCAAGTTTGAAGCAATAGCCAGGATTGACACTCTTAATCTTGCGCTGATTAACATAAGTGTACAATCGTTCACCAGGCCAACGTTGCCAAGCCAAGTCCATAGCCTCAAGAATAAGTACGCTTGACAAGATAGGCGATTCATTCCGAAACACGGCGCAATTTACACCAGATTGATTATTCAACGATTTGAACTTGCGCCACACGAACAGGGCGTCGGCATAGGTTGTGAGCAATACCATCTTTTCACCCGGTCCGGTGAACAGTAAAGGCTTGCGGCCGTCCTTATATGCCCGATAGGAATAATGCCGGTGGAACAACGCTAACGCGCGTCGATCACCGTCTTTTACCGTCAGCCAATGCCCAAACTCAGGAAACATGATAGAAGTACCCCTGTATCAGGGATATGATAACGTGAGCCTGTGACTTGCCAAATCGGCAGGTGAGCCACTTTGTTGCGTTGTACTTGTTTTTACTATCATTGCAACTGCGACACGTCGGGAGCATGTTCGTTGCCACAGTTCCAGGGTTGTCAGGGCGCGGATCGGTTAATGCAATGTAGTGATCGAAGTGAGTTTGAATATCATCAAACATGCTAAGTTGTAGTAGGGATATTCCACAATAAGCGCACTTCCAATGCCAGTATTCCAGAGCCGCACGCGCCTCTTTGTCGTTGAAAGTGTGAGGTAGACCTCGTCGTTGCGCACGTCGCCTATGCGAATACTGTAGCCGTTTGGTAGGGTCTTCGGCATATTTTCTACGGTTACGCGCATTGATCTCAGCCCGATTCGCTAACCACTTATTTCGGTTACGTGCATTTATCTGCTTACTGTGTTTGTGCCAACTCTTGCGCTTTTGCTCTTTAACCTTTTCGGGATTGCGCTTTCGCCAAAGTTGCTTATTCTCTCTTTTTTCCTCAGCAGTTTGTGGTACACGCTGACTTTTCCGATTTTTATCATACCATCTTTTGAATATAGCATGTGCCTTATCGGGATTAGCACGTTTTGCCTCACGGTCTCTAACCCTGATTTCTTCACGATGCTTGTTTTTATATTCACGATCACGCTTGCGTGAACACTCGCGGCAGTAAGTGTAAAGCCCGGTCGATGTATTCCGTTTGAATGGCGGGAAAAACTCCGTCGTTGCGGGGAACGTTTGCCCACACGATGGGCATAGTTTATACTCTGACATATGGCCTCCAGTACAGGTCATGTGTTGCCCGGACTGCATCTAACAGCCGGGCAACTCGTTTGTATAACAGGAGTATATCGCAACTCCTGTTAGATATGCTACTAGCTTATTATTACCGGCGGCGCACTTTGCCAGTCCGCGTAGTAGCTCGTTTGACCAGTTGGGCCACTGGTGCGACCACCATCCGCAAAGTAAGCGCTGTTCGGGTCGTAGCTGCGAACATGTGCGAGCGGCGCATAACCAACGTTTTGAAGTCTACCGCCAAGTTGGGGCATGTGCGTTCTAACCCTAAATCGGGTGACCACGTCCCATTGTACGCACGGACCCTGATAGTACACGTACCACCTGAAAACCCCGCCGTCCGTGGTGAACGTATGCAGCAACCGTCCCTGTGACACGACATCATCCATGATGCCATTGGCCCAGTTAAACGGTTGAATGTAGCTGATGGGCATCTCACCGAGTACCCGGTAGGGCATCAGGTAGATACCGCTGGCATACTGCCCGGCGTTGAGTTTCGGGTTGTTGGTGACGTTGGTTTCCGTTACCGTGTCATCCTGGATGACCTCCATCGGCACGCCGCGAATGGGCAAGTACGACCCTTTCCGCATGGCGTTGCGCAGGTCTACCGTTTCCTTGCCATCGATGACCACGCGCCCATTGGCGAACTGGCCCATTGTGACCAGGGCTTCGGTGTACTCTTGCACCGGCCAGTATTTGACCAGTTCATCGAACAGGTTCGGATGGATGATCCACTTCCATGTGCAAGGCAGCAGGCCCTCACGCTGGGCATTCCACCAACAGGAACGCATCATCATATCCATGCGCTGGTAGAACGATGAGGCATTCGCGCCCTGCGAGACGATAGCCGATCCGAAGTCGTCAAGATAGCTATCGAGCGCTGTGCAGACGTTGGAGCTGAAAACGTCCTTGTGATTACCCTGATTGATTTGCAGGTCGAAGCCTTCGATCTGCTGGTAGTTGGCCGACGTTGCCGAGTTTGCCGGGTTGCCGGCGTAGGTCTGTGTGGCAAGCAGTCGTTTCAGGCCAACGGCCATCACAAAAGCGCGCTTGCTAAACTCGTTGATCAGGATGTTGTTGCCAGCGGCCTGGCCCAACATTTGTGGGATCAGGTTGATTTGCGACGGGGCCATGTTCATCAGTTGCAAGTACGTCGGGTCTGCCCGATCGCGCAAGGTTGCGATGTTTTCGAGGTTCATGCTCATACTAGCGCGATACTTGCCGTAGGGCATTGTGACCGTACAGGCTTTCAGTAGTCCGGCCTCCGGCCCGACACTGCACTGTGCCGTCGGCTGGTTGGCTACCGCATCCAGGTTGCCCGACGTGACGCCGGTGATGTAGGTGTGCAGCGGTGCCGAAAACCCGCCGAACCCCTGATCGCCGCCGTCGAATTCCTGACCCAACCCTTCAAAGATGATGGGCAAGTCGTCAAGCAAGCCTTGCATCGGCAGCATCATCGCACTGAAGATTTGCGGCATTTGACCCGGCACGCTGAACAGACCACCGTTGCCATGCGCATATGGCCCTGATGGACTAACGCCCGCACCCTGCGGGTTGTTCTTAAAGCCAACCATCTCATCGTCAGTTCCGGCAAGCTGTTTTTGCTGGAATGACAGCGGGATGTTTTGAGCGTTCTTGCGCGCTACCTTGAACGGATTGTGAAACGGGTTAAAGGGGTTAAAACCGCCCTGTTGCTGTGGTTGTGCGTACATGGTTTAGTGCTTTCCGTTCCCGCCAAACGACGTGGCGAAATCAAGGCCAACGAGTTTAGCGAAATCGCCCGCCGCGATTTGCTCCGTCTGTCCAGGCGGTGCCATCGGATTACCACCGCCCTGCATCTTTGCCGCCAACGCTGCCAGCGCCGGATCGTCGGGCGGAACAACGGAATACGGCGAACGGCTGGCCGGGGTTGGATTGTAGATTTCCTTTGCCATTTGGTTAATCCCGGCCTCTAACCCGGTTTGCTTCTGGTTGATGGCAACAAGTGCCGATGTCACCTGACCGAGTGCGTCAGTGATTGCCTTGTATCCGGTTGCCAATTCCTTCAAACCGCGCTGCGGATTGCGGCGGGATTTCTTAGCAGGCGGGCTGTCATCTTCACCATCATCCTCACCATCTTCACCATCGCCGTCGTCTTCCCCGTCGCCGGGATCGGCTTTGGCGGCCTTCAGTTGGCGTTGCAGGGAACGGACTTGCTTTATCAGCTTGCCGTTCTGCGATTTGAGACGCCCGAAGTACTCGTCCTCGTCCTCGTCGGTTTCGGGTTCTTCTTCGGGATCGTTCATCTCCTCCTCATCCGTTGGCTGTCCCATGCGCCCTGTTTCAGCCTCTTGCCCCGGATTTGACTTGATTTTTTTACCGGCCAGGATCAAGACCGCCTCTTTAAGTGCTTTCACGTCGGTGGCAAGGTCACTTTCCTCAGTGTCCAATTCCTTAAAGCTGGTTTCGATCTGGTCTAAGGCGCGGCTTTTCGCGCCGGCGGTCGCAAGCAGTTGTTTGGCTAGGGCGGGGCCTAAACGCCGTTCCAACTCCTTGCGCTTTTGTGCGTCGGTTGTCATTTCCTTGAACTCCTCTAGACTTGCGAACCCCGTCCACTCATTCGACGCTACCTCAGATGGCAGCGGCGAAATCTCAAACGGCGCGTAATCGTGGTACACATGCTCCACACGCGCCGAACGCGGGTAGAAATACCCGAATGAGACCAAATCATCGTCGGGCGCTGAATTGACGTAGTACTCTTTCATGGCCTGCGAGAATTCATCCGGCCAGAACTCACCAACGGCCATGACCACATGCCCCACGCGCCCAACCCAAAACGCCTCGCCGTGGTACGCTTTCGTATGCCAGTAATCGAGCTTTGGCATTGGAATAGCGCCACTGTCCAACCGCGCAATCGCCTTGTCGTGCGCCTTTTCCGAAAACCACTCACCGTCCCGGTCTTGCGCGTTGTTGGTGAAGAACGCCGCCCAGTACTGGTTGTCCGGTCCAAATGCTTTGAAGCCGGATGTAAACCCACTTGCCGGATCACTAAGTCCGAGAACTTGCTTGATTGCTGTCTTGACTGTTTCAAGAAGTCCAGGTCGATCCAACTCTTTGTTGTCAACAATCTTGACCGGAGTGGCATCCTGTTCGTCTTCCTCATCATCGTCCAGTTCGCGCAACCACAGGTTGCACAGGCCTGGCGCTACGATGTCCCCACACACCAACCGGCAAGCGCTGTCATCAGCATCGAAGAATGCGCAGTTAGCGCAAGCGTTGGTCTTATCGCCGCCCAGCGGGTCGTAAGCAACCCTCACATCGTCCTGGTCAAGTTTTGGCGTCAGAATTGAGCCAACGTAATCGTCACCATCATCGTCATCGCCGTCCCAACTGGCAGCTGACGGCATGGCGGGTTGATTGAGTGGCGTCCAACCGCCGCCGAAAAAAGACTTCTTGCCGTGCTTGGCTAACTTGGCGTGCAAATCGGCCTTGTCGTTTTCGTCTTTTGCCAGTCTGCCGATTCGTGTATGGATACGCGATAACGCTTGCTTGCGGTCTTCTGGTGACAAGTCGGCGGCATGCCCGTGTGGAGCGCTGGCGTCACTGCCCAACGCGGCAATCGCCAAGCCAAGATGTTTGCGATCATGGATCGGCATTTTCCAGGTCGATGGCTTATCAGGATCAGGTACAACCGCGTAATCCTCGGAACTTGTCGGCTTGCCCGCGCCTTGCTTCTTGGCCTGTTGACCCTCATTGGCGTACAGAGCGCGCAGCTGGTCAACCGCTTGCCCGCGTGTGCGATGCTTGCCAAGCGGCTCACCTACTGGTTGCCCGTTATCGCCGCGTTTGTATACATGGTGTTTATTGCCATGTTTCCTTATCATATAGGGCAAAACACACCTCCTAGAGGTATAATCTCAGTGTGGACTAGCGCGGACTCATGACCCGCGTGAACGGCATTTACCTTTGCGCCTGTCCACACTCCTACTGCAAAGGTATGCAAAGGGAAATCCACGTGATTTATCAACCAATCCCGGACAGACTGTGTGTTCACTGCAACCGCTGGAAATCGGTCAACGAGTTTTACTGGCGCAAAGATCGTCGGACTTTTACGTCGTGGTGCAAGGCGTGTACTAATGAACGATCGATCAAGGCGCAAAAAGTAGATCCTGAAAACACGCGCGCCATAGTAAGGCGTTGCCACACCAAGCATAAAGCCCAACGCAACGAATACAGTCGCAACTACGGTAAAACACACCGCGCGCAAATCCATGCACGCGAAAAGGGATACGCAGAACGCAAACGCCAGTACAGACAACTGCACAGTGAGGAATACAAGCGCCGACGACAAGAGTGGGAACGTAACCACCCTGACCATGTAAAGGCAAAGAAGCAACGATACCGCGCCCGCAAGAATGAATTGCCCGATACGTTGACTGGTCAAGAAGCACGTTATTGCCGGAATTACTGGGATAATCGCTGCGCTGTCTGTGGACGCGCCGTTGGCCTTTGGAACACTATTGCTCTTGACCACTGGATACCTGTCACCAGGGACGGCGGTACTGTTGCGACAAATATCATTCCGCTTTGCCAGGGATTGGACGGCTGCAATAACAGCAAGGGGAATCGCGATCCGCTTGAGTGGCTTGTATGGAAGTACGGCAAACAACAAGCCAAAAAGGTATTGAAACGAGTGCAGGCTTACTTTAATCATGTCAACTCACCTTCGAGACCGCCTGATTAAGTGCAGTTGTTACAATCGCCTCAAAGTCGGGTTGGCGTTTCTCCACAATAGCAAGATCGAAATCGCGCGCCTCCGATCCCGGATGATGAACAACATTGGCAAAGACATCAGCACCGCTTGCCCCGCCCGCTTGTGAGCCAATGACACGCTTATAGGTCTTAGGCGCATAACCTGATAGAAAATGGAGTTTCTTCGCCTTTACAGGCATGATGTCGTGCGCAGACGTGCCGCGCACCACATACCCGTAAATCTCATCGGCAGTCGATACGCTGCCAACAATGTCACCGCCTTCGTAGTGGGCAGCCTCAATCACAAACTCCGGGCCGTTCTTCCAACTAGCGATTGTGGCTTGGAAATCCTGGTCAATGAGCGGTAGCGCCTGATTAACCGCGCTCATAAAGACTTCTTCAGTAGGGCTTTGAAACAATGACGCCAAGTTCGGCGGCACAATCGGCGCGAATGTCATGTCAGCACCTCCACACCGCGCGTTACAAAGCAACGACATCCTGACCCACATTCGTCCGACAAATCCCCAGGTACACCAACCGCGTCAACCATCGCTTGCCAACTGTCGTATGTTCCTTCCTTGCCTGGACAGGTTCCACAATGGTTCGACTCCGGGTCTAAATGCCGTTCTACCGTTTCATCGTCACCAGTTTGCCGGAAGTAGTCACCAAGCCCTTCCTGGATGGCATTCCAGAAGTGTCCGGCATACTGTCCGATCCGGTTGACGAAGTTGGACGCCAGATCGCCGAACGCCTTACTACCGCGTTCCTTTGCAGATTTAGCGATAAAGTCCTTCATATAATTCACGGAACCACGAAAGGCAAGTGACGAAGTGTGTTCACGTGCTACGGGCTTACCCTGACTGCGAAGGCTGTACGTTTTTGATATATGTGTTGCAATTCCCAAGCTCCTCGATAATGCCGTTCCTGGTTCTTTTAGTTTATCGATCAACGAACCGGCTTCGTCTGAGCTAATATCATGCGGAACTGACATGCTATTAGCAACACCGTGCGCCATTTCTAGATCGGACTGATCAAGGCGAGTATTAAACGAACGACGATATGCGTCCGAATTGGATTTCATGTCCTGCATTTCTTGATTCGCCTTTGTCTGATTATCAGCAACCAAACGCTGTAAATAGGCGCGCTGCGCTTCAGACGCTGGTTTGTCGCCTACTTTCCGCTCTAAATACTGGCTATTCACTACCGTAGGTGTTGAAGGATAAGCCGATCCGCCGCCCGTCCCTAATTCCTCGCCCTGACTAACGGTGCCTTGCCCACTTGATTGATATGGTTTGGCGGGATTGTCGTGGCCGCCACTCGCTCTACCACTACCCTTTGCCGGATCGTATGTTCCTCCAGCTTCCATATTCGCAAATGCGGCCTTGCGTTCATCGTCGGATGAAAATTCATGTTTCCACCCCATTGCTTTTGTGCCCATCTGCATCTTTGCCGCACTTGCCAAGTCGGCAAGTAGACCATCGAAGTAATCGTGCGACTTGTCCTTGATGTCCTGCAACTTGCGTTGACCGAGTGCCGTCCCGGTCTTAGCGTTGCCATTCGATGCGTGGTCAATGCCGACGCTGAACGCCGCCGATAACCCGCTGTTTGCCAGCGTGAGGTAATTGGCTTTCAAGTTGGCTAAGCGCGCGTCCAGGTCAGTATCGCTTGTTGGTGTACCTTGATCGAAGAAGTCTTGCATCAGACCTTTGAGTCGATCCTGATAGGCGTTGGTTCGGTCATGGAAGCGCTGCGGGGCGGCTTTAAGGGCCTTGTGGTCAACAACCACCAAGTCGGACAGTGACCACGTAAAATGCTTGCGACGATCTGCTTGTATCATTTAACAATGTCCACGTTGACGATATTGCGGCCGCCCGATTTACTGATGCCTGTAACACGATAGGTGTGCCCGCGTCCAAGCAGTACCTCTTGCTCACTCGAATGCTTGGATAACGAGGACATGTGCATCGCGTGTGTTCCTGCGGGCGCGTTTATCTTTACGACAGTCCCGTTTTTGAAGGCGAACGAGTTGGCAACGTCCTCACGCAAGGTGGTAGACACAAAACCGTTGTCCTGGAACTCCGTTCCCTCTTTCCAACCACCAGGCAACGTCTCAATGCCCCGGTATAAGGTTGTGTTTTCGTCTAACGCGCCTTTTGCTATAGCACTGTCCATATTTCCAACTTGCGCTGATTGTTCACCCGTTAATTCCGAACCACTCCGCAATCCCTCGTTGACGCCATAATTGCCTGCTTCTGAAAAATTGCGCACTGTTCTCCGCTCATCTGGATTCAACTTGGTTAGATGCTGCTTACTTGCGCGATCCGTCACCTTTTGACTTGCCGCTTCTGACATTTTCGAGTAATCGCGCGCCGGTTTCGATGCTGCCGATCCTCCATTACCACTGCCGAACTGCCCGTTGTCAGCACGCGGTTGATCGGCGCTGTACTTGAATCCGGTCTCCTTTTTTGCCGGGCGCATGTCGCTGGTCTGCATTCTCGGACTGTTCAACTGTGGCGGCGGCGGTTTAATGCCGCCTGGCGGCGTTGGACTGGTAGCGTTCTGTGCGGCTGGCGGCTTGGCTAACTTGGCTTGCCCTGGCTGCTGTTGCGGTTGCTGAGCCGTTTCCTGTACCGGGATGTCCTCGACGCTGTAGGGCGACTCAGTGTCGGCGGGTTCGGCACTTTCCGCGTCTTGCACATTCTGGATGACTTCAGGGTCGATTACCCCGGCGTTAACCAAGAGTGCCGTGCCCTGCTTAGTGCTGATGTTGCCCGCTTGCTGCATTGTGCTAACATTCGTGATGATCTGAAAATGGTACTGAGCGGTTGCCATCTGCTCTGCATCGTCGGTGTAATCAAACTCGACTTCGCAGTCCAGCGCGTCCAATACACCCCAGTTGAGCACGCGTTCGACGGTGCTGGTCACGTCGGCAATGCCCTTGCCGCGCGCCTTCTCATGCTGTACAGTCGCGTCGGCTTTAGTTGAACCCGATCCACCTGACGGCCAGAACTCCCGAACGTCAGTACCGAATGCCAGTGCCAACACCTTGACGTAGGTCTCAGTGTCTTTTTCAGCGTCAAAGCCGTCCGGCAAGTGCGCCAAATCAATCAGGCTGGCCTTTATCTCCTGATTGACTGCCACAAGCCACGGGATACCCCTGTAGCGCGTAAAACCGTTGGCATCGTCAACTTCCTTCGACGCATCAATCGACTGATTGAACTGACTAACAGTCAAGCCCGACAGAGTGCCCAGTGCCCTGGTAAACCTACCGCCGACTTTCTCATGCTTGAATATCGATATGTCGCGCTCGATCTGAGAAAATCGCAAAGCACGGCTTGTCGCACAGAAGCCGATGCCACGCGCCAGTTCGTCCGGTTGCGGACAGCTTGACCCGGTGATAATCCTGGAATAGTGCATCTTGTGATACTGGCCGGTGTACGGGTTGATGTAGATGCACGGGTATTCAGGATCGAACGTGCGCCATATCTGCTGACTGTCCATTGCCGACAGATAGCTAACCAGTTTCGGATTGAGTGGCTTGTCTGGTCTACCAGGCCCAACGCGCTCGATAAAAAAACCGTTGTCGGTGGTCAACATGTCGATTACGATCTTTTGCAAGTCAAGCGCGTGCAACATCTCAGTCGCCTTGCGCTTATTCCTCGGCGGGCCTTTTATCTTGGCTGGCAGTGCCGATATGCGTGCACTGAATGAGTAAATGCCGCCCGCTAGTATCGCCTCGGTTTTCCAGAAGTTGCGCAACTCACGGTCACGGCGCTGTGGATAGTATCCCCACTGGACAATCTCATCGGCGGCCTGTTGCAGATTGCCAAACAGCGTACCGCCTCCCCACCACGCGCCCTCGAAGCCCGGCCCGATGCCCGGCGCTGAACTGCTGTCCCACGGCGACTTGCGCGCGCGCGCCTGTACCGACTGGTCTTGCAAGTCAGCCAGTACGTTGTCTTCGATTGTGGCGTCTGACGCCTTGATGTCTTTGAGGACAGTATCCGGGTTAGGAAACAAGAAAAACTCCTACGATAAGCATAGGAGGTAAACAATCCAGTGTCTAGTTATACAGTTGTCGAAAAGTCAACGCCCGGCCACTGACTGAATAATGCGATTGTAGCGCGCTGTTTCGCTTAAATCCTCAGCACTCAGCGGCGGCATAACGTTATCGATGTACCACTGCGGCGGGACGTACTGACCACCAACCATAAACAGCTTGCCATCATCCCGCCGGGCTATGCCGTAACGCATCATGCGATTCAGCACAACGTCAACGGCGTGCCGGGTTACACCGAAGTGGTCCGCCAGTTCACTGAGCGTCGGACTGTTGCCGCCGTGCTGTAGCGCGTACACAACGCACTGAGCAGAGACGGCAAAAGTTACGTGTAGCGGCTTAGCGCCCTGTTTCATTTTACAATACGTACACTACAGTACATTGATTTAAGCTCACTATCCAAATATCGTCGCCGTGTGGATGTAAATTAAAGTGTTCACTCAGGTAAGTACCAACGGGCGCGATCATCGGCCATACTGAGCGCTACGGCAAGGTCGATCTTCATTGTCTGTGAGCGCTTGACAATCCGTAGCGTGTTCTTGTCCTCAGCAGTCGAATTGGCATTGTTTAGATGTTCGCGCATATCGGGATAACTGCCATCGTGAATAATACCGCCGCCCTGGATGTTGTCGTGTAGAGCTTTATCGGCTATCAGGCGCGGCTCTTGCTGTTTGAATTCCTCGAATGCCGCAATGCCCTCGATTGCCAGGTCACTCACAAAGCTATGAAGCTGGTACGGGTCATAGGCCACAATCACGACGTTGTATTCCTTGCACAGCCAGCGTAGTGTACCTTCAGGGTAATCAGGGTCACTGGGATTAGCCGGGTTGCGATACTGGATTTTACCACCGTTCGGCAGCCAACGCCGAGCATACCGGAGCGCCGTTTTATCGCCATGCCGACTTACACACACAATCGCAAAGCAATCATTGCTAACCGCCGCGTCCATCGCAACGATAACTTCCTTGAACTTGTTCAGCGTCGGCAGTTCGGCTTTGCAAGCATCCCACCACTCGATTTGAATGAACGATTGCGTACCACTTACCCATTGGTTATGGTGAACGCGCTGGAATTCGTTGGGCAGCAGTGTACGCGCCTCACTGGCATAGTATTCCGGTGTGTGCCACGGCAAGCGCGGCTCACAGTTCCACAAGCAAAATGATCGCCCGTTGGCATACATCGGGTACACATCGCTTATTCGGTTGCCATCCTGGACAAGCGACTGATACAGCGGTTCTAGGATAGGCGACTCGCCTGAAAACCCGGCATACGTATCAATCCAGCGTTGCGACTTACCGAACTTCAGCGGCGATAACGTCGTTTCCGTCCACATCCTGCGCGCCGCGTCGTTGTCAGCGCTATGCAGTTCAGTGAACTCGACCATATCGTCGCCGCCGCCTGCTTCACCCTTCGGATCGACCGGCACGGCCTCGATAACCGATCCCGTCGGGATGTGCGTCAGCGTGTACTTGGTTTGCGTGAACTGTGAGCCGAGTCGCCTATTAAGCTGTAGGCAGGTGGTAATCGCCTCGAATACCCGGCTGGCGGCCTGCTTCAGGTCATTGGCAACGATCCTGAACTTGCCGCGCTCAGTGTTCACACATCGCCAAAGCACCACAGCACCGGCAATCGTGGATTTGGCCGACTTCTTGATGTCTGACCACAGCACTAAGTCATACTTGAAAAGCCCGGCGCTATCGACCGCCAGCGCCTCAGTCAATGCGGCAATCTGGTGTGGGTACAGGATGATCGGCCCGTTCAATTCAGGGATATAGAAGTTGCGCTGTATCCAGTCGACAGCGTTCAATCCCCAATACGAGGCATTGGGCGTGAACAGTTCATCGACCACGCTGTCAGCGAACAGTTGTTCAGGCGACTGGTCAATCATGCGTTTTGTCTGGCAACTGCAACCGATCACGCATCGACTGGAATACCAATACCGGGTTTAACTTGCGCTCTTGCATCAGGCTAACCAACTCAGGCATGATGGATACAATCTCAGTTGGCAAGCCATCGAGCAATCGCATCTTATCGAACAGAATGCCCAGAACCGTGCCCAACTGACTGTAACCGGCATCCGCGCGCTTTTCGGGCATCACCTTCAGGATAGCGCGCATCTCAGCGTCAAACAACGTTTTAAGATCGGCCTTTTTTTCTTGTACTAGGTCAGACGGCGGTGGATTCTGTTCTCTCAGTACCCATGACCTTAATGTAACGTGGCTGATATCCAACTCCGTGGCCGTGCGCATTAACGCGCCCTTTTGTTGTGGATAACCGGCGCTGATGGTTGCCGCAACCGCAACCGCGCGGAATTCATCAGTAAAACGGCGGCGGGTCATATTTTCTCACTTGCCAGTTTAGCAAGTCTCACCGTCTGCCGGTAAACCTTTTCCTGTTCAATCAGCGCACGCAATTCACCCGCCCGCTGCCACTCTGCGATCTTGTCCTGGGTAAACTCACCGAACCGTGCCAACAACTGAAAGCTGACGACGGTGTTCGCGGCGTCCTTGTCCAGAGCAATCAGCACCGCGTCGGCAAGCGCTGGCAGATACCACGTTGGCTGTTGCATCATCGTATTCATGCTCACCATTATAACGCAAAAACCCGTTTCGTTTTACAAGGTAACGGGTGAAACTTGGTTCAGCGGCGCTCTTTTGTCGTAAATACGCGTCGCCAGTAAAACCGGACTAACCCTGTCAATATCGGGAAGGTCTGCACTCCGCTGTTGACTTATCCAGCCCTTTAGGTGAAGTCACGCACCGCCGGTTAGAGCGCTTTCCTTGCAGACATTATACCATAAACGCAACGTGCTAGGGTTACATTCCCACTAGCACGTTGTTTGCCGGGCGCAGGCTTGGATGAGAGTTGCCTGTTACTGCGCTTGCGGCCCTTACACTCTTCGGGCACTACGTCGCCCATGAGTTCAGCGTTTAGTTACGGTAAACGCTTGGCATTGCCGCCTCCTAAACCGTACCGGGCCATTCCGCGCTTGTGGCTGTTCCCGGTCAAGCGGGGCAAGTCTGAGTTGCCAGCGCCATTTACAACGATCATTATACCACAATTTGTTCGTTTGAGGGGGACTAACATCCAGCGGTTAGCCTAAAAGCATAAACTGCTCACCCGGTATTGCACCCCCTCATTGGGTATCGTTGTTAGACGGGATCGCCGGTCATGTCAAACGTTCATTTCCACACGCGCAATCGGACTCGACTTACCATCGGACAATCGTTCAGTTGGAGGTTGCCGACGATCCCTGCAATCAGTATAGCGCAATTGCGCCAACACTACAACCCGAATGTACTCACCGCGTCGACGGCCCGACGAACTTTAGCTGTGAGGACTTGGCTTTCCAGTTCAGACGCGCAATCAATCCGAACCGTAACCTCACCAGTGTACTGGCTGGTAAGCTCCACCTGGCAAATCCATTGTCGTTCTGCCTCATCGTGGTTGTAGCGGCTTTCAGATTCAACCACCACTAACTGAGGCGGAAACAGTTTGACCAACGCTACCGCGAACTCGACAAACGATCCGGCACTGCCGTAGCTGGACGTGTTTTCGATTTGAGTTTGTTCGATCATAACTCCTCGTGATTTCCATTGGTACTGAACTGAGGTTCGGCACTTGCCAAATTAGCAAGGCGCAATTCAGCTTTAATCTCCGCGGCCAGCGACTTGCCGATCCCGGCGTTGCGCGCGAAGTCCCGGACGCTCATTGTGTCTATTTTGTCGAGGTTAGCAAGGTAGAACTGTTCACCCTTGATCCGTTCGGCACTCTTGTCCGCCGGATTGTCCGCGTGTCCGCCGCTGTCCGCACTGTCCGCACGTGACTGCGGGCGGATCTTTAAGACGTTCAATGACCATCGGTTCGCTTGCACTGGGGACATGCCGGACAGTATACCAGCATCGCGCAAAGCATTGAATTCAATCTCAATCTGTACTTTTTTCCATTCATTATCTAACCAATCGCCTTGTTCACGCCGCTCCAGTATCAGCACCGCCAACCCTTCACCGGCCACATACGTGCCAAGCGGGATAATGAGCGCCGCCATTGGCACAAGAAACAGCGCCATTTGTGAAGTGGCCGGAAGTGTCCCAAAACGCAGCAGCATTGCATCGAATGGCAAGCCCGACAGATTTACACTGTCCACAACCGCAACGAATGACCCGGCCCCATTCACGACGATAGAAACGAACACCACCAGCAAACCCAGAGCGTTCACTGTCCAGGCGGATTGTCGATTGGCGTGTTTGTCCTCATACCGGCGGAAAGCAACGTAAATCATGCCCGCCTCAATACCAAGAGGTGCAACCAGGCCAAGTACCGGCGTCAGCATATTAAACATCGCCGCCGTGTGCGGCAAGCTGAGCGCAAAAAACACGGCGCTAATGACGATCAACCACCAGGGCACGGATTGCCCGATGCGATCCTGGATACTGATGCGTTTGCGCGCGTCGGTGTACCATTTTGTGCGCACCTGTTCACGAATTAGACTAACATCAAGGTTTTGTGTTATCATTACATATGCTCCATTGGTTGCCCGGCTTGTTGACGAACCGCAAGCCGGGCATTCGATTCTTTCGGTCTAGTCCTTACTCCGGGCGAATGGCCCGCAGATTTTTGTACGGATTACCTTTGCTGTTGAGCTTATTTGACAGTACGTAGTCGACCGTTGCCTTGAACGCGTAGCGCTTTGCCAGTTCCATCGCGTCCACGTTGATGTGTTTCCATACCTCTTCCTTGTCGGCGTCGGACTTTAGGTAGAATTCTGGGAACTTTGGCTTGCCAGGAACGTACAGATTGATTTGAATCTTACCGTCTTGCGCCGCGACCTTCTCGATCTCGATTACCTTCTGGTGCAGGATTTCAGTCTTTGGCTTATTGTCTGCATCAGGATCGAAAGATCGCACAGGCGCGCTTGCCTCAGTTTGTTTGGGCGCGGCGGCGGGTTCTTGACCGGTTACGCGCCGGTTAGCCATGCTTGGTTGTTCCGGTGCATTCGAGCGATTGGCGCTGTACTTGCCGTTTTCGCCCAACGCCCAATCCAGCGTTGTTTCCAGTCGCTTTATGCCATCCTGCACCGCGTTGCTCCGCACAGTCAACAGCACCTCCACGCCGTAAACCTTGTGGTAGATTTTCACCGTTGCGCTAAACGGCGCTTCGGCCAACTTGTCCAGGTTCACTGGCTTATCGACTTGTCCCTGTGGGTCGCTTGCCGATTCAGCAAGTGGCGCGGTTTCGGTTTTCGCTGGTTCAGTCTTGGATGCTGGTTTGGCCGCCTCTTGTGCTCGCTTTTCAACCTTGGCGATGAAAGCGTTCAGCAACCCGATGTAATGTTCGGCGGTATTCTTCTCAAACAGCACCGACAATTCAGACGTACCCCAGGCGCCTACCATCATGGCCTTGCGTTTGCCTAAGTTGACGTTGTTGGGAAGCAGCTCGTCCAGCGCCGCGTTCAATTCAGCGCTGAACTTCGCTAACTCTGCTTCCATGTCGTACACAGGCGCATCGTTTGCCGCTCCATCGCGGGGAAAATACTCATCTAACTCGCTATTTGGTTTGGTTTTGGTAGCCATCGTCAATCATCCTCTGCTTAGTTATTGAACATTCGGTGCAATTCAGATTGAACAGAACGCATCATCATTCCGTAGTACGCACCTGACCAGCCATCATCGAACTGATCGACCGCTGCCGAAAAGCGGGCCGATTGACTCTCATTCAGCCGGTGATCGTTTAGTCGTACTAGGTATTCATCGTAGCGCTCACTCATGCTGCGAAAGTCTTCCTGGAAGTCAGTTACACCCATAGCGGTCATCAGCCCTGGCAGTTGACCATCTAGCAAGTGTGTCATCGCTGAAAACTCATCGAAGTCCATGCGCTTTGGCTGCGAAAATGTGAACATAAAACTATCGTCTTTCCCGGTATGGGAAACGACCGCCAAAAGCAAGTCGCGGTTTTCCGGCTTGCTCAGTTCGGCGATCACTTTGGCAACCAATTGTTGCTGTTGTTGAATTGACATGATTCAATCATCCTTTTTGCTTCTGCCTATCAGGTACGTTTCAAACGGGTCAACCCTCACGCCCCACTTCACCGCGAACAGCGCCAGCACGTCCTCCGGCGTCATGCCGAATTCAGTGCGGGCTACCTGTAGCAGAGAAGGGCACGTTGCCAGCAAATGGCGTATAACCGACGCCTTGTTATCCGTCCAGTTCATTCCCCACAGTTCACCGGATGCAACCAACAACTCGATTGCCCGGCCTGGCAGGGGCAACTGGATAACATCGTCAATTACGCCGTAGATACGCGCCATTTGCTGGAATTCCTTTAGCTTGCTTATTGCCTAGAATGGTATCAGACTTTGATCGTCCGTGTCCATGTTCACGTCGTCGGGCTGATTGAGAGATGGATCGTCATTTTCCTCAGCAGTGTGAGGGATAGATTCCCAATCTATTCCCGGCGCTGATGATAACGTGTTGGGTTCGTTGAATGTCGGATCGCCCTGGTCAACTGCGAACATCTCGCGCAACGTCGGATCGGATTCGACAAACGCCTTGAATGCTGCTTTATCATCCAGTTCACCGTCAGCGGTTTTCATCTTGTCGAACACTGTGGTTGAATCCACGTTGTTCGGCTTTAGTCCACGCGGTTTGCGTGTGCGCTTTGCTTTTGGCTTTTCCGGTTCAGGTGTTGGCGTTGGTTCTGGCGTGGATTCCTCAACCGGTTCGGAATCGCCGTCCGCGATCCGTTCCCAGTCAGGCTTGACTGGCAGTTCGGCAGGTTGGGCAACCGGGCGCGATGGACGGTGCAACGCTTTGACCGGATCTTCCATGTAGATGCAAATTTTCACGACGTGATTTGGGTACTGTGTACGATACCGCTCGAATTCCTGAAGCTTTTCCTCCAGTTCGGCGGTGAATTGGAACAACGCCTTGCCCATTCCTGCCTTGATGACCTTGCCATACACCGTCTGCAACGGGATAGCACGATCCCCGTTGATGTGCGCTGACTGCCGCGCCGACTTCTCGTCAAGCGCTTTTTGCAGCGCCTGGATGGTTGTGCCTTCCGTGGCCGGGAATTGACCGCCAGTGCCAAGATCGACAAATCCGCCGGTAGAGGCCACTTCCTGCGCAACCTCAACAGCCGACTCAAGCACGGACGGTGTAACCTCAGTGCCGGTCATCTCGGCATGAGTTTCAGCCAATGCCATCGCCGTTTGCGCAACTTCTGGCTCAACACCTCCTAGAATCTTGTTAGTCTGGCGTGTTCGCGCGGCGGCTTTGCTTTTCGAGCCAATGTTAGACGTATCCATCGTGCGGCCCTTGGCGTCAACACGCTCATTGTCTTGTGGAGCACTTGCCAAATCATCAAGGACAAGGCGTTCTTGCCGAACCGTCGCCACGGTCGAGTGACTAACGCCCAACAGCTTGGCAATCGAGTTATCCGACTTCTGGCGGTTCTTTTCCACGCTCAGAAACATCACGATTTGACGACGCATATCAGCGCGTGAGCGCGGCAATCCGGCAGTGTCAAACTCCTGGTTGTCCTTCGATGTAGCGGCTTCTGTGACCGCCTGATCCCATGTACCGTCAACCACGTCAGCGGCGATGGTCTTGAAGCCCGCGCCTTCGGCGGCTGACAACCGATGCCAGCCATGCACCAACAGCAAATTGTCGGCAACCCTGTACAGTGTGAGCGGCGGGAATTCTGCACCTTCTTGCATCGCAGTCGTGTAGCGTGCTACCGTTTCCATGTCGAACTTGGCCCGGCTTTGCAGTTCCGGCTTTCGAACGATCTCGCTGATGTTGACTTCTATAGCCATTCCCTGATCTCCTGTTGATCTTTTTCGAACTATTCAATCTCAACGACGTTGGATACATCCCAACCCGCCGCCTCAAACATAGCGATTTGGCGCTTGAGCAAACGCGCGTTATACAAGTATCCGACGCCCAGATTGGCACCGCTCAGATCGGCACCACTCAGATCGGCACCGCCCAGATAGGCACCACTCAGATCGGCACCACTCAGATCGGCACCACTCAGATCGGCACCACTCAGATCGGCACCACTCAGAT
>Ga0070732_10000496_pt1 | contig 24754 bp, 20 predicted proteins | sample Coa_R1_5_FD_66449 | JGI IMG/M metagenome (GOLD analysis project Ga0070732, IMG submission 66449) | Surface soil microbial communities from Centralia Pennsylvania, which are recovering from an underground coalmine fire - Coalmine... | ecosystem: Environmental > Terrestrial > Soil > Unclassified ... | reverse complement strand
CGCCCTTCAGCAGCTGATCCCCCGCCACGAACAGGCAGATGGAGCGGCCGCTGGGGTCGCTCAGGTCCTGGCGAATGCGGCCGACCAGGATCGGATCCCGGCCCGAGGCGTCCTGCGGCATGGGAAAGTAGTTGCGCTCGGCGTCGTCCACCAGCTCCACGCCCGGGGCTGACTGCAGCAGGCTGCGCACTTCGGCCGGCGTGATCGGACGCTCGCACTCGAAGGTGATCGCGACCGAGTGTGCGCGCAGCACCGGCACGCGCACGCAGGTCGCGGAGACGCGGATCGTGTCGTCGCCAAAGATCTTGCGCGTCTCGTTGATGACTTTGGTCTCCTCTTCGTTGTAGCCGGTCACCGGGTCGATCCGGGTGTTGTGACTGAAGAGGTTGAAGGCGTACGGGTGCGGCAGCACCTGCGGGCGGTACTCCCGCCCGTCGAGGTAGGCGCGGGTCGACTCGAGCAGCTCCTGCATGGCGGCGGCGCCGCCACCCGAGGCGGCCTGGTAGGTGGCGAGCTGCAGCCGCGCGATGCGGTTCACCTGGTGCACCGGCCACAGCGGCGTGATCGAGATGATGGCGCAGCAGTTGGGGTTGGCGATGATGCCCCGGTGCGTGCGCAGCGCGGCGCGGTTGATCTCGGGAACCACGAGCGGCACCTGCGGGTCCATGCGGAAGGCCGAAGAGTTGTCGATCACCGTGGCACCGGCCTGCACGGCGAGCGGCGCGAAGCGCTTCGAGGTGGCGCTGCCGGCGGAGAACAACGCGACGTCGACACCCTGGAAGCTGTCCGCGCCGAGCTCACGCACGGTGAGCTGCTCGCCACGGAACGGCAGCTGCCTGCCGGCCGAGCGTGCCGAGGCGAACAGCCGCAGCTCCGCCAAGGGCTGGCTGCGCTGCTCGAGGCAATGCAGCAGCTCGACGCCCACGGCGCCGGTCGCACCCACGATCGCGAACACCGGTGCCCGTCGCGATGGCTCAGTCATCCAGGTCTCCACCCAGCGCACCCCGAGACTCCGCGGGGCCCGCTACCAATATCACAAGCGCCGCGCCGGACGCAGGTTCCCCCGGACGACCGCCGTCGCCTCATGCAACCATGAGGTTGCTCATTGGGCGAGGTGGGCCTAATATGCAACCAGGAGGTTGCTATATGAAAGATCGCATCGAGAAACGCCTGGAGCTCAAGGCCCCGCCCGCCCGGGTGTGGCGCGCCCTCACCGACCACCGCGAGTTCGGCACCTGGTTCCGCGTAAAGCTGGACGGCCCGTTCGTGCCGGGCCAGCCGGCGGAGGGCCAGATCACCCACCCCGGCTACGAGCACGTGCGCTGGAAGGCGGTGGTGCAGAAGATGGAGCCCGAGCGGCTGTTCAGCTTCACCTGGCATCCCTACGCAATCGACCCGGCGGTCGACTACTCGGCCGAGACGCCGACGCTGGTCGAGTTCCGCCTCGAGCCGATCGCGGACGGCACGCTGCTGGTGCTCACCGAGTCGGGTTTCGACAGAGTGCCCGCCGGCCGCCGTGCCGAGGCCTTCCGCATGAACGACGGCGGCTGGAGCGCGCAGATGCAGAACATCACCGACCATGTCACGCAGCGCGGTTGAGGGCGGTGTCGCGCTGCGCCGCCACCACGCCGCGGTATTCTCAGCGCTCGGCGACGAAACGCGCCTGGCGCTGGTCGCAGCGCTGGCGGCCGGTGCGCCCCGCTCCATCGCGCAGCTCACGGGCGGCAGCCGGATCACCCGCCAGGCAATCACCAAGCACCTGCGGGTATTGGAGAGCGTCGGCGTCGTGCGCAGCGCGCGCCGCGGCCGCCACAGCCTGTTCGAGCTCGATCCGGCGCCGCTTACCGAGATGCAGGAGTATCTGGGTCGGGTCGCGGAGCAGTGGGACCAGGTGCTGGGGCGCCTCAAGTCATTGGTCGAGAGCTGAGTGGGGCGCGACGCAGCTCACGGCTGCCGCTGCGGCCGGGACTGTTATGTGACGGCAGTCACCGGAGCGGGCGTGGCGCGGACGTATCCTTGGCCGGTCGGAGGGTACGGTGGGCAAGGTGCGAACGATGTATGGCAGCTCATGGCGCGCAGCGCTCGGCGTCCTGGTCGCGCTCGCCTGCCTGCCGCTGCCAGCTCAGGAGGTCTACAAGTCCGTAGACGCGCAGGGCCACGTGGTCTACTCGGACCGCGGCAGCACCAAGACCGCCCCCAAGACCGCCCTGCACGTCGAGGAGCCGGACCCGGCCGAGGCGGCACGGCTCGCCAAGCAGCAGCAGATCCTGGACGCCCAGGAGCAGCAGCGCGCGAAGGAGCAGGTCGCCAGCGACCACGCCAAGGCGCTCGAGGACCGCAAGCGCCAGCAGAAAGAGAAGTCCTGCGAGAACGCCCGCAACAATTACTTCCGGCTGCAGGAAACGAACCGCCTGTACAAGCGTGACGCCGACGGCAACCGTGTGTACTACTCCGACGCCGAGGCCGACACGCTGCGTCAGCAGGCCAAGCAGGCCATGACCTCCGCCTGCGGCTGACGGGGCCGCAGGACCTGCGCATGCGCCGGCGTCGCCTCCTTGCGCTGCTCGCGACGCTGGTGTTCGGCTGCGCGGCGTCCGTGGCAGCGGCCCAGTCCCAATCGGGCTATCGCTTCCGTGACGCCAACGGCCAGTGGGTGTTCACGGACCGCACCGCCGGCGACACGGCCTCCGGCGGTGCACCACTCAGCCTCGCGCATGAGCCCGACGCCCTGCACGCCGACATCGAGCGCGTCGATCTCGGCAGCTCCACCCGGCTGGTGGCCGTCAACGACTGCCTGTGCGTCGTCACGCTGCGGGCCTGGATCCAGCGCTCGGATCTGGCGCAGATTCCTGCCGGCACCAGCTACCAGGCCACGCTGCAGCCCGGTGCCAGCCGCACACTCGTCGAGGCACAGCGCGCGGACGGCGCCAAGGGCCAGCTGCAGTTCGCCTGGCGCCGCACGCTCGGCGCGCCCGACGCAGTGCACACCCCGCCGCGCCCCTACCGCGCGCCGTTTGCGCTCGGCGCCACGTTCCTGGTGTCACAGGCCTTTCCGACACGCGTCACCCACGTCACCCCCGACAGCGTCTACGCCGTCGACATCGCGCTGCCCGACGGCACGCCGGTATACGCCGCGCGCGCCGGCACGGTGATCAACGTGCGCCACGACTCCTTCAGCGGCGCGCCACTGCCGGCACTGCTCGACCAGGCCAACGTCGTCGAGGTGCTGCACGAGGACGGCACCATCGCCATCTATGCGCACCTGCACTGGGACTCGATCCGGGTACGCATCGGTCAGCGCGTGCAGCCGGGCGAGTACCTCGCCAACTCCGGCAACACCGGCTTCACGACCGGACCGCACCTGCACTTCGCCGTGTGGCGCAACAGCGGCTCAGTTGACGTCTCGGTGCCGGTGCAGTTCGCCGGCCCCGGCGGCCTGGCCGTGACGCCGGCCACCGCGCAGCCGCTGACTGCCTACTGAGCTCCTGAGCGCTGCTTACCGCGCCCGGACTCCTCGGGCATGATGACCCGGGGCACGATCGGCGCAGCGGAGGCGGAATGATCCGGAGCACACCGTCCGTGGCGGCATTCGGCTGGCTGCTGCTCGCGGCGCACGCGTACGCCGCACCCGCGACCGAGCAGCTGCGGCAGCTGCAGGGCGGGCTGCGGCAGGCGCGTGCCGCCAACGACTGGCCGGCTTACCTGGCCACCGCCACGAAGCTGCAGACGTTCCTCAACGCGGCCCCCAGGTCGCTGCTCGAGGTGTCGCGCGCGCAGCTGCACGTGGGCAACACGGACGCGGCACTGCAGGCGCTGTCGCAGTTCGCGGCCATGGGCCAGGCCGCCGACCTGCCCGGCCTGGCGCAGGAGTTCGCCACGCTCCCCCAGGGCCCCGCGCTGCAGCGGCTGCAGGAGCGCATGTCCGCCAATGCCCGCCCGGTGGCGCTGGGCGCGAGCGCCTTGGTGCTCGCCGATGCCGGCCTGCTGGCGGAGGACCTCGACTACGATCGTTCCGGCAAGCGCTTCCTGGTGAGCAGCATCCGCGAGCGCAAGATCGTCGCGCTCAGCCGCCACGGCCGCAGCACGGACTTCGCCCGCTCTCCCGACGGCTGGCCGATGGTGGCACTGCGGATCGACGCGCAGCACGGCCGGGTCTGGGCGACCGAAGTCGCCTTCCAGGGCTCGGCCCTCGCCCCGGCAGCTGACTGGGGGCGTTCGGCGCTGCTGTGCTTCGAGCTCACCACCGGCACCCTGGTGCACCGCATCGAGGCGCCGCACGCGGCAGCGCTCGGCGACCTGGTCATCACGCCGCGCGGTGACGTCATCGCCAGCGACGGTGAGGGCGGCGGCCTGTACCGACTGCCCGCCGGCGGCACGGCACTGCAGCTCCTGAACAGCACCGACCTCGTCTCACCGCAGACACCGGCGCTGCACCCGGACGGCCGGCAGGTGTTCGTCCCGGACTACGTACGCGGCATCGCCGTGCTGGACCTCGCCAGCGGCGAGCTGCGCTGGCTGTCGATGCAGGGGCGCTTCGCGCTGAGCGGTATCGACGGGCTGTACTTCCAGCACGGTCGGCTGATCGCGGTGCAGAACGGCACCCTGCCGGAGCGCGTGGTGCTGTTCACGCTGGACCCCACCTTCGACCACATCGTCGCCGAGACGGTCATCGAGCGCTCGACCGCAACCCTCGGTGATCCGACCCATGGTGTGATCGTGGGCAACGACTTCTACTACATCGCCAACTCCGGCTGGGACCTGCTCGACGAGCACGGGGCGCTGAAGTCCGATGCGCACCCTTCGCCGCCGCGCATCATGCGCGTTCAGCTGCCACGCACCTCGTAGCAGCGATGCACGCGCGGATTGCGCGCGAAGTCCTGCGGCAGGGTCGCTGCCGAGATGTCGCGGATGGCGCAGCGCGCCTGCAGTGCCTCGTCGAGACGGAAGCGCTGGGCATTGGTCGAGAACAGCAGCAGTCCGCCAGGGGCCAGCAGCCGCACGCAGGCGTCGATGAGCTGCGCATGGTCGCGCTCGATGTCCAGCACACCTTCCATGCGCTTGGAGTTGGAGAAGGTCGGTGGATCGAGGAACACCAGCTCGTAGCGCGCGGCGGCGTGCGCCGCCTGCTCGAGCCAGGCGCGGCAGTCGGCCTGCACGAAGGCATGGCTGGCGCCCGCCAGGCCGTTGAGCGCGAGATTGCGCTGCGCCCACTCGAGGTAGGTCCGTGACAGGTCCACCGTCGTGGTCGCAGCCGCGCCGCCCGCGGCGGCGTACACCGTCGCCGTGCCGGTGTAGCCGAACAGGTTGAGGAACCGCGCACCGCGCGCCGCGGCGCGCAGCCGCGCGCGCGTCAGGCGGTGGTCGAGAAACAGCCCGGTATCGAGGTAGTCCTCGAAGTTCACATAGAACTTAAGGCCCGCCTCCATCACCACGTGAAACTGCCCCTGCTCGTCCGCTTTCTGGTACTGCTCGCCGCGGCGCGTGCGCCGGCGCGTGGTGCGCACGCGCACGCGCTCCGGCGCGACTCCGGTGGCCTCGGGCAGGCTGGCCAGCACTTCGGCGCGGCGCCGGCGCACCGCCTCGGCCTCGATCTCGGCCGGCGCGGCGTATTCCTGCACGCACAGCCACTGCTGCTGCGGCTCGATGACCGTGTAGGTGTCGACCGCGAAGGCGTACTCGGGCATGTCGGCGTCGTAGAGGCGATAGCAGGAAATCCCCTCGCGCTGCGACCAGGACCTGAGGCGCTTGAGGTTCTTCGCGATGCGGTTGGCAAACATCTGCGCCCCGGGCGAGTCGCGGTGCCGCGCCAGCCCGTGTCCCAGCGTCCCCGGTACGCGCGTGCTGGCGCTGTCGACCCGCAGGCGCAGCAGGCGGCACTCGAGGCCGCCATTCCAGATCACGTGCGTGCGGTGGGCCCGCAGACCGAGCTCGCGCCCGAGTTCGGGGGCACCGGTGAGCACCGCGACATCCCAGCCCTGGAAGCGCTCGCGCAGCACCACGCCGAGCTCGCGATGCACGGCGCGTGCCCGTTCGCGATCCTCGAGACGCACCCCGTAGGGCGGATTGGTGCACAGCAGGCCGCCGTGCTCGGTCGCCGGGGCCGCCGCCGCGAGCGCCCCGGCAGCAAAGTGCACCTGTCCCTCGAGGCCTGCGCGCCGCGCGTTCTCCTGCGCCGCGCGGATCGCCGCGGCATCGTGATCGCTGCCGCGCACGCACAGCGGGCGGCGGGCGGCGCTGGCGCGCGCCACGGCCTCGGTCTTCAGCCGCTCCCACAGCGCGGGGTCATGCCCCTGCCAGCCGAGGAAGCCGAAATAGCTGCGCGTCAGGCCAGGCGCCCGGTCGCCGGCGATGAGCGCGGCCTCGATGCAGAACGTGCCCGAGCCGCACAACGGATCGAGGAATTCGGCGTCCGCCGCCGCCAGCTCCGCCCAGCCGGCGCGCAGCAGCACGCCGGCGGCGACGTTCTCTTTCAGCGGCGCCTCGCCGCCCTGTGCCCGGTAGCCGCGCCGGTGCAGGCTGTCGCCGGACAGGTCGATGGCGAGGGTAACGCTGGCGTTGTGCGCGTGCGCATGCACCCGCACGTCGGGGCGGTCGGGGGCGACGTCGGGACGCGCGCCGCGCGCCGCGCGCAGCGCATCGACGATGCCGTCCTTGAGCTTGAGGGCACCGAAGTGCGTATGGGTGATGGCCGGGTGGCGGCCGCTGAAGTCGCAGGCCAGCGTCGCACCCGCTGCCAGGTGCGCGGTCCAGTCGATGCGGCGCACCTGTGCGAGGAACTCGTCCGCGTCGCCGGCTTCGAACTGCGCCACCTCGAGAAACACGCGGTTGGCGACGCGCGACCACAGGCAGGCGCGATAGGCGCTCTCGAGCGAACCGTGGAAGGCGACGCCGCCGGCGCGCTCGCGCGGCTCGCTTGCGCCGCAGCTGCTCAGTTCGCGCGCCAGCAGGTCCGCCAGCCCGCGCGGCGCGCTGGCCAGAAACCGCAGCGGTGCCGCGCTCACGGCGGCGGGCGGCAACCGCTCAGGAGAGGTCGAGCCACGTGGTCTTCAGCTCGGTGTACTTCTCCAGCGCGTGCAGCGACTTGTCGCGCCCGATGCCGGACTGCTTGAAGCCGCCGAACGGCACGGTGATGTCGTCCGCGTCGTAGCAGTTGATGTACACGGTGCCGGCACGCAGCGCGCGCGCCACGCGGTGCGCGATGGTGACATCGCGCGTCCAGATCGCCGACACCAGGCCGTAGATGACGTCATTGGCGATCTCGATCGCCTCGTCCACGGTCTTGAAGGTGATCGCCGACAGCACCGGCCCGAAGATCTCCTCGCGCGCGATCGACATCGCCGGCTTGACGCCCTCGAACACGGTCGGCTCGATGAAGTAGCCGCCGCTCTCCTCGCGCACGCGCCGGCCACCGAAGCGGATGCTGGCACCGGCGTTGCGGCCGGCGTCTATGTAGCCGAGCACGCGCTTCATCTGCGTCTCATCGACGATCGCGCCCATCTGCGTGGCGGCATCGAGCGGATCCCCGGGCTGCATGGTGCGCGCCATCGCCTGCACCTTCTCCAGCACTGCGTCCTTGATGCCCTCCTGCAGCAGCAGCCGCGAGCCGGCCGAGCACACCTCACCCTGGTTGTCGAAGATGGCGTGTGCCGCCGCCGTGGCCGCCTTGTCCAGGTCCGGATAGTCCGCCAGCACGATGTTCGGCGACTTGCCGCCGCACTCGAGCGAGACGCGCTTGAGGTTCGACTGCCCGGCGTACTGCATCACCATGCGTCCGGTGGCGGTCGAGCCGGTGAAGGCGATGCAGTCGACGTCCATGTGCAGCGCCAGCGCCTTGCCGGCCGTCTGGCCGAGGCCCGGGACGACGTTGAAGACGCCGGGCGGCAGGCCCGCCTCGACCGCGAGCTCCGCCACCTTGAGCGCGGTGAGCGGGGACTTCTCCGAAGGCTTGAGCACCAGCGAATTGCCCGTCGCCAGGATCGGCGCGAACTTCCACGCCGCCATGAGCAGCGGGTAGTTCCACGGCACGATCGCGCCGACGACGCCGAGCGGCTCGCGCGTGACGAATGCCAGCGCGCCCGGTCCGGTCGGCGCCACCTCGTCGTACACCTTGTCGAGTGCCTCGGCATACCAGCGCACGCAGGCGGCGGCCCCGGGGACATCGCCCTTGAGGCTGCTGGAGATGGGCTTGCCCATGTCGAGCGTCTCGAGCAGCGCCAGCTCCTCGGCGTGCTTCATGATCAGGTCGGCGAACTGCAGCAGGATCTTCTTGCGCTTGGCGGGCCGCATGCCCACCCAGGCGCCCTTGCGGAACGTGGCGCGCGCCGAGGTCACGGCGCGGTTGATGTCTTCCTGGTCACCCGAAGCCACCCGCGCCAGCAGTTTGCCGGTCGCCGGGTTGATGGAGTCGAACGTGGCACCCGAAGCAGCATCGAGGTAGCGCCCGTCGATAAACGCCTGCGTGCGGAACTCGAGCGCCCGGGCGCGCTCGTGCCAGGAAATCTGATCGGGTTTTGCGTTCATGACTTGGCTCTCGGTCTCGTTCAGAAAGTCGGAGGAGTGCAGGCACTGATGATCTCACACGGCTCGCGCCCCACGTTGCGGAAGCGGTGCGGGAGCTGGCTGGCAAAATAATAGGCCTCGCCCGGACCGAGCACGCGCGCCGCACCGCTGACGGTGAGCTCGATGCGTCCGCGGATCACCATGCCGGCCTCCTCGCCGCGGTGCGCCAGCATCTCCTCCCCGGTGGCGGCCCCGGGAGCGTAGCGCTCGTGCAGCAGCGTCAGCTGCCGTCCCGGTCGCTGGGCGGCCACCAGCCTCAGGGATACCTCCGGATTACCGAGCTCGACCAGTTCCTCGGCGCCGAAGAACGCCTGCGGGGCTGCGCCCAGGTCCAGGGTGAAGAACTCGGCGAGCGACATGGGCACGCCGTCGAGCACTTTCTTCAGTGAGCTCACCGACGGGCTCACGCGGTTCTGTTCGATGAGTGAAATCAAGCCGTTGGTGACGCCCGCCCGCCGGGCCAGCTCGCGCTGGGACAGTCCGATCGAGGTCCGGACACCGCGCAGGCGCGCCCCTACATCAATGGTCATGGTGTTTATGATCTTAGACAAAGGGGGCAAAAATATCCCCCGGGTGGCTCATTTTGTCCACTTTATTTATCATTCTCCGCCCCCGATTCCCCCGGCAACCGAGCCTGCCATGCCCAGCACTTCCGCACTGAGCCGCTCCGATCTCGAAGCCCTGTGGCTGCCCTTCACCGCCAACCGCCAGTTCAAGGCGAAGCCGCGGCTGCTCGCCAAGGCGAGCGGCATGTACTACTGGACGCCTGACGGCCGGCAGATCCTGGATGCTGTCGCAGGTCTGTGGTGCGTGAACGCCGGGCACGGCCGGCGCGAGATTACGCAGGCGGTCGCCAGTCAGCTGGAGACGCTCGACTACGCGCCGCCGTTCCAGATGGGGCACCCGGGCGCGTTCAAGCTCGCAAACGAGCTGGTGAAGATTGCTCCCGCCGGGCTCGATCACGTGTTCTTCACCAACTCCGGCTCGGAGGCGGTCGACACCGCGCTCAAGATCGCCCTCGCCTATCACCGCTTGCGCGGCGAGGGTACGCGCACGCGCCTGATCGGCCGCGAGCGTGCTTACCACGGCGTGGGCTTCGGCGGCATCTCGGTAGGCGGCATCCCGCCGAACCGCAAGACCTGGTCAGCGGCGCTGATCCCGGGCGTCGATCACCTGCCGCACACGCACGACCTGGCGAAGAACGCCTTCTCGCGCGGTGCGCCGGCGCACGGCGCGCACCTCGCCGACGAGCTCGAGCGGATCGTCGCGCTGCACGACGCCTCGAATATCGCCGCGGTGATCGTCGAACCGATCGCCGGCTCGACCGGCGTGCTGGTCCCGCCGCAGGGCTACCTGCAGCGCCTGCGCGAGATCTGCGACCGCCACGGCATCCTGCTGATCTTCGACGAGGTGATCACCGGCTTCGGGCGCACCGGCGCGCCGTTCGCGGCGCAGGAATTTGGCGTCACGCCCGACCTGATCACGCTCGCCAAGGGCCTGACCAACGGCTGCGTGCCGATGGGCGGGGTGCTGGTGAGCAAGCCGGTGTACGAGGCCTTCATGCAGGGGCCGGACGGCATCGAGCTGTTCCACGGCTATACCTACTCGGCGCACCCGACCGCGTGCGCGGCCGGGCTGGCGGCGCTGGCCCTGTATCAGCAGGAGGGCCTGCTCACGCGGGCCAAGACGCTGGCGAAGGTCTGGGAGGAAGGCGCGCATGCGCTGCGCGGCCTGCCGCACGTAGTCGACATCCGCAACTACGGACTGATTCTGGGGCTGGAGCTGGAGTCGATTCCGGGCAAGGTCGGCGCCCGCGCCTTCGAGGTGTTCACCAAGTGCTTCGAGCGCGGGGTGCTGGTGCGTCAGACCGCCGACATCATCGCGCTATCGCCGCCCCTCATCGTGGAGCAGGGACAGATCGAGCAGATTTTCGCCACGCTCGCGCAGGTCCTGCGCGGACAATAGCGCCCGCGGGCGCGCCGCCGCGCCCGGGCACCGCGCCGCACTTCAGGCGTGGCGTTGCTCGCGGTTGCGGCGCAGGCGCGCCAGCACCATGCCGGCCAGCACCGCGATGACGATCGCGCTGCCGACCAGAACGGCCATATCCGACATGCTGAACGTGCTGCTGCGTTCGGCAGCGACGGTTACGATCTGCACAACACACCTCCGGGCCTGATGCAGTCCCGACACACCTGCGTACCTTCACATCGCGGCGCCGCGTGCTGAAGGCTGGCGTCGCAGATCTGCGACGCACCTCATGCAGGTCGTGTGTTATGTCTGGTGCGGCGGCACCTCAGCTGCGCGCCTCGAAGATCGCGTAGATCTTGCTGCAATCCTCCACGACTTCCCAGATGCCGCTGAAGCCGGCCGGCACCACGAACGCATCCCCGGGACCGAAACTGGCGCGCTCGCCGCGCTCGTTCTCGATCACCACGCGCCCGGCGGTCATGACGCACAGCTCGTTCTCGGTGTAGCGCACGCGCCATTTGCCACGCGTCGCCGACCAGCGGCCGGCGAAGAATTGCTGGCTCGCGTCGCTGAAGTAGTTGCGCACCTGCAGCTCCGGGGTCCCCGCCAGCAGCCGGTCGGCCGGCGGCTCGGACACGTCGGCCTCGATCGGGCCGTCCAGGCGGACGATGGCAGTACTCATGGCAGTCCCACGCAGGTATTCATGCCACGAAATCTTAGCGCGAAGGTGCGCCGCGAGCTTGTATGTCCGCGGCGCACCCAGGCGCGGGACGCTGCCCGGGCTACTCACGGCTCGCCACCTGCCCCGCGCCCGGCAGCTCGACGCGCACCGTCACACGCCGGTCGAGGGCATAGGCATCGAGGTCGCCCGCCGGGCTGGTGGACTCGGACTTGCCGTGTGCCTCGAGCGCGATGCGTTCGGCCGGCACCCCGGCGCTGCTCAGCACGGCCGCGACGCTCTGCGCGCGGCGCAGCGACAGCTCCTCGTTGTAGGCATCCGCGCCGCGCGGATCGGCGTAGCCGGCGATGCGTACCCGCGCCTGTGGCATGGCGGCCACCAGCGCGCCGAGCTTGAGCAGCGGAGTCATGCTCTGCATGGCGATGCCGTCGTCGTTGGTGCGAAACGCCACGTCCAGCCCCACCTGGTCGGTGCGCTGCAGCGCCGTGTCGAGCTGCTCGCCGCGCGCCTGCGCCTGTGCCAGCGAACCGGTGCGCTGGGTAAGATCGTGCGCCAGGCGCGCACGCTCGGCCTCGCTCTGATCCAGGTCGCGGCTCAGCGCCGCACTCGACTGCGCCTGGCGGTGGTAGCGGTCACCCAGCAGTGCGCCGGCGCCGGCGCCGAGCACCGCGCCCACCGGGCCGCCCAGCAGGGCGCCGACGGCGATGCCGGCCACGGCGCCCGTATCGGACTCCTTCGATCCCTGGCCGCGCTCGTCGGCCGGATCAGCAGCGAATGCCGGCAGCGCCAGACTGCCTACGGCGGCCAGGCCGAGCGCCGCGCTCCGAACCCTCAATGTCAGTGCTTTCATGGAAACCTCCTCGTGCGTTTGCGGTTGCTGCGCCCCTGTTCCCGGGCACGGTTCCATTTCAGCGCGCGAGGTGGCGGCCACCGTGACGCAAATGCGTCAGGCCGCGGATGCTTTGTGGCGAAAGATGGCGGGCGCGGGCGATCGCATATACTCCCTTCCCCCGAAGCTCAGGAACGTCATATGCCGCCAGGTCGCGCGCACCGGCTGCGCCACGGATGGATCTCGCTGCTCGCGGTGCTCGCGCTGCCCGCGGCGTTCGCCGGTCCGGTGCCGGCCGGCGTCGGCCAGGACGGCGGCGTGCTGCGCGCCAGGCTCGATAACGGACTGCGCGTGGTCATCGTGCGCAACGCGCTCGCACCGGTGGTCGCGACCGCCGTGAACTACCTGGCGGGCTCGGACCAGGCGCCGCCGGGATTTCCGGGTACCGCGCACGCCGAGGAGCACATGATGTTCCGCGGCAGCCCCGGGCTGAGCGCCGATCAGCTCGCCGACATCGGCAGCGTCGTGGGCGGCGACTTCAATGCCAACACGCGCGAGGGCATGACTCAGTACCTGTTCACGGTGCCGGCCGAGGACCTGGACGTGGCGCTGCACATCGAGTCGCTGCGGATGCGCGCGGTGCTGGACACGCCGCAGGGTTGGGAGCAGGAACGCGGCGCCATCGAGCAGGAGGTCGCCCAGGACCTGTCCGAGCCCGCCTATGTACTGTTCCAGAAACTGCGCGCGCGCATGTTCGCCGGCACGCCGTACGCGCACGACGCACTCGGCACCCGGCCGTCGTTTCAGAAGACCACGGCCAAGATGCTCAAGGACTTCCACGACACCTGGTACGCGCCCAACAACGCCATCCTGGTGATCGCCGGTGACGTCGACCCGCCGGCCACGCTGTCGGAGGTCAAGAGCCTGTTCGGCGACATCGGCAGCAAGAAGCTGCCGCGCAAGCTGCCGGTGCGTCTGCGTGCGGTGCAGCCGACCACCTTCACGGTCGACACCGACCGCCCGAGCGGCACGCTGATGCTGGCGCTGCGCACGCCGGGGCCGCGTGACGCGGACTTCCCCGCACTCGAGGTGCTCGCCGACGTGCTCGCCAGCCGGCGCTTCGATCTCTACGGGCTCGTGCCCCAGGGCAGGGCCGTGGCCGCCGAGTTCGCTCTCGACCCGCTGCCGGAGGCCGGCCTCGCCTACGCCGCGCTGACCTTCACCGCCGGTTCGGACCCCAAGGCGCTCGAGAGCGACGTGCGCGCCATACTGACGCGCGTAGCACGCGAGGGCGTGCCGCCGGAGCTGGTGGCCGCGGCCAAACTGCAGGAGCGCAGCGCCGCGCAGTTCCAGCGCAACTCCATCCCGGAGCTGGCCTCGATCTGGTCGGAGGCCCTGGCGCTGTACGGGCTCGTCTCCCCCGACGAGGACCTGGCGCGCATCGAGCGTGTCAGCGCGGCCGACGTCAACCGCGTGGCGCGCAAGTACCTCGATCTCGGCCACGCGATTACCGGCGTCATGCTGCCGCGTGGTTCGGGGCAGCCGGTGGCCGCGCACGGCGGCTTCGGCGGGCAGGAGGCGATCTCGCTCGGTGAGGCGCACCCCACCGAGCTGCCGCCGTGGGCGCGCAAGGCCCTCGAGCGCCTCGAGGTGCCGGCCTCGACGCTGCATCCCATCGTCAGCACGCTGCCGAACGGTGTGTCGCTGATCGTGCAGAGCGCGGATGTCAGCGACACGGTGAGCGTGTTCGGTCACATCCGCCACCGCGCACAGACGCAGGAGCCGCCGGGCCAGGAGGGCGTGAGCCAGGTGCTCGAGCGGCTGCTGACCTATGGCAGCGAGCACCTCGACCGGGTCGCCTTCCAGGAGGCGCTCGATGCGATCGGTGCGCGCGAGCGTGCCGGCACCGACTTCGCCGTGCAGGCGCTCAGCGAGCACTTCGAGCGGGCCGTGGAGTTACTCGCCGACAATGAGCTGCACCCGGCGTTGCCGGACCCGGCGCTGGAGGTCATCCGCGGCCAGGTGGCGGCCGGCGTCGGCGCGCGCAACGTCAGCCCAGGCTTCCTCAGCCAGCGCTCGCTGACCGCGGCGCTGTACCCCGCGGATGACCCGACGCTGCGTCTCGCCACACCCGAAACGGTGCGCGCCCTCAAGGCCGCCGACATGCGCGGTTACTACACGCGCGTGTTCCGGCCCGACCTGACCACCATCGTCGTCATCGGCAACGTCACGCCCGACAGCGCGCGCGCGGTGATCGAGAAGTACTTCGGCGGCTGGAGCGCCCAGGGCGCCAAGCCGGTGGTCGACCTGCCTCCCGCACCGGACAATCGGCCCGGCAGCGTCGCGGTGCCCGACGCGAGCCGCGTGCAGGACCGCGTGGTGCTGGCGCAGAACCTGTCGCTAACGCGTTCCGACCCGGACTATTACCCTCTGCAGCTCGGCAACACAGTACTCGGCGGCAGCTTCTACTCGACCCGCCTGAGCATCGATCTGCGCAAGAACTCCGGCCTGGTGTACTCGGTGGAGTCGCTGCTGCAGGCCGGCCGCACCCGCAGCGTGTACATCATCGAGTACGCCTGCGACCCGCAGAACGTGCTCAAGGCCGCGCGCATGGCCGCGCAGGAGGTGACGAGCATGCAGACCACCCCGGTCGGCGCGGACGAGCTGACGCGCGTCAAGGCCTACCTGCTGCGTCAGCTGCCCCTGAGCGAAGCCGGACTCGACGACATCGCACGCGGACTGCTCGGACGCACCGAGCTCGGCCTGCCGCTCGATGAGCCGAGCATTGCTGCGCGGCACTACATCGCACTCGATGCCGCGGCGGTGCAGGAGGCGTTCCGCAAGTGGTTGCGGCCGCAGGATCTGGTGCGCGTCAGCGAAGGCCCGCCGCCGCAATAGCCGGCAACCTACACTTGGGCTGAGCGCTTAGCGCCATGCGGGCGGCTACTATGAGCCCAACGGATGGCTGAGCCGCTGACCCACACCCATTCCCTCGCGCGTCTGCTGCGACGCGCGACGCAGCGCCTGCGACCGCGCCGCGCCGGCGCCGCGCGCGGCGGCGATCCCTGGTGGAAGCACTCGGTCATCTACGAGATCTACCTGCGCAGCTTCCAGGACTCGGACGGCGATGGCGTGGGCGACCTCGGCGGTGTGGTGCAGCGCCTCGACTATCTGGAATCCCTGGGGGTGGATGCGATCTGGATCACGCCCCTGTACCCGTCACCACAGGCGGACTTCGGTTACGACATCTCCGACTACCGCGCCATCGATCCGCAGTTCGGCACGCTCGCCGACTTCGACCGCCTGATCCTCGAGACCGCCAAGCGCGGCATTCGCGTGCTGCTCGACATGGTGCTGAACCACACATCGGAGCAGCACCCGTGGTTCGTCGAGGCGGCGCGCTCGCGCAATTCACCGCACCATGGCTTCTACGTCTGGAGCGACGGACGCACCGACGCCGACGGCCGGCGCCTGCCACCCAACAACTGGGTCAGCCTGTTCGGCGGCTCAGCCTGGGAGTACGTGCCCGCGGTCGACCAGTTCTACTATCACAAGTACTACCGGCAGCAGCCGGACCTGAACTGGCGCAACCCCGAGGTCGAGCGCGCGATGTTCGGGGCGATGCGCTTCTGGCTGCGGCGTGGCGTGGCCGGGTTCCGGCTCGATGCCATCACTGCACTGTTCGAGGACGAACAGCTGCGCGACGAACCGGCCCTCGGCGGCACCAACGAACACGGCGATCCCAACCTGCGGCACATTTATACCGACAACCTGCCGGACACCCACCGCGTGATCCGGCGCCTGCGCGCCATGATCGACACCTACCCCGGCAGGCGCGTGCTGGTGGGCGAGACCTACCTGCCGAGCACCGCCGACCTCGATGCCTGGTACGGCGGCGCACGCCACAACGAGCTGCACCTGCCGATGGATACCCTGGTCGGGCTCGGCAGCACGCTCGACGCGCCGACCTTTCGCCAGCGCCTGATGGAAGCGGCCACGGAGATCCACGACTCGCAGCCCCTGCTCGTGTTCGACAACCACGACCGGCCACGCAGCTGGGACCGCTATGGCGACGGGGTGCATGACGAGCAGATCGCCCGCATCATCGCCACGCTGCTGCTCACCTCGCGCGCCGCGGTGCTCCTATATCAGGGCGAGGAGATCGGGCAGCGCACCAACCCGCCGAAGCGCGTCGAGGACGTGCGCGATCCCATGGGCATCAGCGGCTGGCCACGCCTCAAGGGACGCGATGGCGAGCGCACGCCGATGCAGTGGGACGCCGGTCCGCAGGCGGGCTTCAGTACCAGCCACCACCCGTGGCTGCCGGTCGCGGCGGGCTATGAGCGCATCAACGTGCAGAGCGAGACCGCGGATGCCGGCTCGATGCTGAACTGGCACCGGCACCTGATTGCCATGCGGCGCAGCTACGCGGCGCTGCGCAGCGGTCTGATGGTGATGCTCGACCCGGACAACCCGAGCGTGCTCAGTTACGCGCGCGTCGCCGAGGACGGCGCCGCCATGGTCGTCGCGCTCAACATGTCCGCCACGCCGCAGACCCTGACCGTGGACCTGGCCGCGGCGGGCGTCGCCTGCCGGCACTTCGCGACGCTGCTGTCCAGTCCGCCGGGTATCACCAGCGTCGCGGCGGGCGGCTCGGTGACTTTGCCCCCGTACGCGGCGTGGGTGGCGGCGGTGCACACCCACGATCCGAACGGCGCGGACGAGCCGTCCGGCCACGGCTGAGGCGCCTAGTGCGGCAGCTTGCGGCAGGCCTTGATCAGCCTCGCTGTGAACTGCTCGATCGCCAGCCGCGCATCACCCCACGGATCGGGCGACAGGGCCGCATCGCGGATGGCGGGTGAAAAATAGCGGTGTCTGACCGTCGCCACGAGCTGCTGCCGGGCATCGCGCACCTCGCCCACCAGCGCAGCGCCGCCCAGATAGCGGGTCTGCATGACGTCGAGGGCCGGGTCGTCGGCCGACTGCTGGCGGGTCGGCCGCGTCGGTGCGACATCGCGCACCGTGATGGTCACCGTCAGCCCGTCCGCCAGCGTGGTGCGCGCCGCCGCGCGCGACACGGACTCGAGGATGGCAGCCTGCAGCACCGCCGCCTCCGGTGCGCCGTACTGTCGCAGCTTGTCCTGCACTTCCGGCGTGAACTCGACCGCGGTAACCGGCAGCTGTCCGGCCGACACGGCGGCCGCCGCGCCGCCCAACAGCGCAGCGAGCGCGAGGGCAGCGGCACATGACGGGTAGCGCATGAGGCAACTCCTCACCATGTTTCGGCAGTGGCGTGAGCGCGAAGTTCAGCGGCAGCGCCCGGCACGCCAAGCCAGGGGACGCGCCGGAGATATTTGCGGGTACTATGCGCCCAGGATGCGTGGACAGCCAAAACCGCGGCCCGCGCCGGCGCGCTCCGCCCTGCGCCCGGCACCGTTCCTGGTGCTGTTGGCTTGTTGCGTGTGGCTCAGCGCCGCGCAGCCGGCACTGGCCGGTGCGGCGGCCCGCGCCGATCCATGGTGGCGCCATGCCGTCATCTACGAGATCTATCCGCGCAGCTTCCAGGACTCGAACGGCGACGGCGTGGGCGACCTGAACGGCATCGCGCAGCGGCTCGACTACCTCGAATCACTCGGCGTGGACGCCATCTGGATCGGCCCGTTCTTCCCGTCGCCGCAGGTCGACTTCGGCTACGACATTTCTGACTACCAAGCGGTTGATCCGCAGTTTGGCACGCTCGCCGACTTCGAGCGCCTGGTCGCGGCGGCGGGACGGCACCACATCCGCGTCATCCTCGACATGGTGCTCAACCATACCTCGGACCAGCATCCCTGGTTCCGCGACGCGGCGCGGGCCCGCGACTCGAAGCACCACGCCTTCTATGTATGGAGCGCAGGCAGGCCGGGCAGCGATGGCGGGCGGTTGCCGCCCAACAACTGGGTGAGCCTGTTCGGCGGCTCGGCCTGGCAGTTCGTTCCCGCCGTCGATGAGTTCTACTACCACCGCTTCTACCGGCAGCAGCCGGACCTGAACTGGCGCAACCCGGAGGTCGAGCGCGCGATGTTCGGGGCGATGCGCTTCTGGCTGGACCGCGGCGTGGCCGGCTTCCGGCTCGATGCCATCACCGAGCTGTTCGAAGACGCGCGGCTGCGCGACGCGCCGGCGCTTGGTGGCACCAATGCCCAGGGCGATCCCAACCTGAGCGACGTGTACACCAAGAACCTGCCCGAGGTGCACGACGTGATGCGGCGGTTGCGCGCGATGACGGACACTTACCCGGGACAGCGGGTGCTGATCGGCGAGACCTACGTACCGCTGACGGCGGATCTGGACGCCTGGTACGGCGGCGCGCGCCACGACGAGCTGCAGCTCCCCATGGACACTCTGGTCGGACTCGGCAACCGGCTCGACGCGGCGCTCTTCCGCGCCCGCCTCAGCGAAGCGGAGCAGCAGCTGCACGGATCGCCGCCGCTCATCGTGTTCGACAATCACGACAACGCGCGCAGCTGGGACCGCTTCGGCGACGGCACGCACGACGCCGCCATCGCACGCATCATCGCCACGCTGCTGCTCACCTCGCACGCGACTGCGCTCATGTATCAGGGCCAGGAAATTGGTCAGATCACCGCGACACCGACCCGCAAAGAGGACGTGCGCGACCCGCTCGGCATCACCGGCTGGCCTAAGGACAAGGGCCGCGACGGCGAGCGCACGCCGATGCAGTGGGATTCCGATCCGCAGGCCGGCTTCAGCAGCAATCCCCGCACCTGGCTACCGGTGACTCCCGACTACCGCAGTGTGAATGTACGAACCGAACTGGCCGTCGCCGATTCGCTGCTCAACTGGTATCGACGCCTGATCAGCCTGCGCCGCAGCAACGCCGCGCTGCGCGACGGCCGCATGGTAATGCTCGCGCCGGACAATGCCGCAGTCCTTGCCTACGCCCGCGTGACCGACGCCGACGACGCGGTGGTGGTTGCGCTCAACATGTCCGCGCGGCCGCAGATTCTCGAGCTCGGGCTGCAACGGGCCGGCGTCGGAGGCAAGGGGCTGTCGACGCTGCTCGCCAATCCCGCGCCGCCCGCCGGGGCTGCGGCCGCGGCCGCGGGCAGCATCAGGCTGGCACCCTACGCGGCCTGGGTCGCGGTGCTGCACTGAGGGGCGGCAGTCTGGCATGGTGCCCGCGGCAGCCCAGGTCGGTGAGCTCCTCGACATCGAGGTGGACGCGCTACGGCGCGTGTCGGGCCGGCTGCTGTGCCCGGCGGGCGCGCGCGCCTGTTACCTGTTCGCGCACGGCGCCGGCGCGGGCATGGACCAGCCGTTCATGAGCGCCGCCGCGCGCGAGCTCGCAGCGCTGGGGATTGCGAGCCTGCGCTTCCAGTTCCCGTACATGGAGCAGCGCTCCCGCCGCCCGGATCCGCCACCGGTTTGTCACGCCACCGTGCGCGCGGCGGTACGCGAGGCGGCACGGCTCGCCCCGGCGCTGCCGCTGTTTGCCGGGGGCCGCTCGTTCGGCGGTCGCATGACCTCGCAGGCCCAGGCGCTCGAGCCGCTGCCAGGCGTGCGCGGACTCGTGTTCCTCGGTTTTCCGCTGCACCCGGCCGGGCGCGCCGGGCTCGAGCGCGCGCGCCACCTGGCCGAGGTGCGCATCCCGATGCTGTTCGTCCAGGGTACGCGCGATGCGCTGGCCGAACGGCCGCTGCTCGAGAGCGTGCTGGCGCAGCTCGGCCCGCGCGCCACGCCCCACTGGGTCGGCTCGGCCGATCACTCCTTTCATGTGCCCGCCAGCGTCGGGCGCGACGCCGAGGTGCGCGGTGCGCTGCTGCGCGCCGCCGCGCTGTGGATGGAGGCGCAGCTGTGAGCAAGCGCGCCCTGGAGCGCTATGCCGCCAAGCGCACCTTCAGCCGTACGCCCGAGCCGCCGGCGAAGAGCGTGGGCGCGCGGCACGGGCCATTGCTGTTCGTGGTGCAGAAGCATGCCGCCCGGCGCCTGCACTACGACTTTCGGCTCGAACTCGACGGCGTGCTGAAGTCGTGGGCGGTACCGAAGGGTCCTTCGCTCGATCCGGCAGACAAGCGCATGGCGGTGGAGGTCGAGGACCACCCGTTCGACTACGCCTCGTTCGAGGGCGTGATCCCCGCCAAGCAGTACGGCGCCGGCAACGTCATCGTGTGGGACTGCGGGGCCTACTCCCCTGATGAAGGCGGTAATTACTCGTTCGCCGAGCGCGCCGAGGCGCAGGCGCGCGTGCGCACCGAGCTCGCCGCCGGCAAGCTGAGCTTTTTCCTGTGCGGCGAGAAGCTCAAGGGATCGTATGCGCTGGTCAGAACGCGCCAGGCGCAGCAGTGGCTCCTCATCAAGCACAAGGACCGCTTCGCGCAGCAGAACGACGTGCTGGCGCGGCACCTGTCGGTGCTGTCGCAGGCGAGCCTCGACGACCCGGCGGCGCTGCAGGCAAGCACGCGCCTCGCGGCCGCGCGCCTGGCACCGACCGGACCGGAGGAGCAGCTGCCGCGTCAGCTCAAGCCGATGCTGGCCGAGATCGGCGCCACGGCGCAGTCCGGTCCGCAGTGGCGCTACGAACCCAAGCTCGACGGGTACCGTGTCATTGGCTTCGTGCATCAAGGCAAGGTGCGCCTGCAGTCGCGCCGCGGTCTCGACCTCACCGCCGCCTTCCCCGAGATCGGCGCCGCGCTCGCCTCGCAACCCTCCGGCGAACTGATCCTCGACGGCGAGATCGTCGCGCTCGACGCCACCGGCCGCCCCTCCTTCAACGCGCTGCAGAATCGCGCGCAGCTCAAGACCGCCGCCGAGATCGCCAGCGCGCAGCGCAGCACCCCCGTCGTGCTCATGTGCTTCGACCTGCTGCACTTCGCCGGCCTGAACCTGCGCGGCGCCCCCTACTCCGACCGCCGCCGCTATCTCACGCAGTGCCTCATGCCCGGAGCGCACCTGCAGCTGGTCCACGCGGCCGACGACGCCGAGCAGCTGTACGCCGCGGCCCTCGAGCACGGGTTCGAGGGCATCATCGGCAAGCGCCTCGACAGCCCGTACCAGCCCGGCCAGCGCTCGCGTGCCTGGCTCAAATTCAAGACGCAGCACAGCGAGGAGTTCCTGGTCGGCGGCTACACCCGGGGCAACGGGGCGCGCGAACCGCTCGGCGCGCTGCTGCTCGGTTACCGCGACGGCAAGGCGCTGCGCTACGCCGGTCACGTCGGCTCGGGACTCGACGACGCGGTGATCGGCACGCTGCTCAAGCGCGGTGCACAGCTCAAGCGCGCAACCTCCCCGTTCGCCGAGAAGCCACCGCTGCACCGTCCGACCACGTGGCTGAAACCGGAACTGGTCGCCGAGGTGAGCTACAGCGAGTGGACGCCGGCGGGCGCGCTGCGCGCGCCGGTGTTCGTGCGCCTGCGCGACGACGTGGCGCCGGACAGCGTGCGGCGCGACGGCCCGGGCCAGGCGCGGCGCGCAGCGCGCGTCAGTGCTCCGCGCGCGGCACCGGCGCCGCGTGCGGCAGGAGCCGGCGACGAAGTTGCGATGGTGCTCGAGCAGCTCGAGGGCGCCGCCAAGCGCATGGAGCTCAGGGTCGGAGCGGCACGTGTCAGCCTCACCAACCTGGACCGCGTCTACTGGCCGGCAGCCGCCGCACGCCAGCCGCCCACCACCAAGCGCGACTTCCTGCGCTACCTGGCGCGCGTCAGCCGCTTCATGCTGCCGCACCTCGTCGACCGGCCCCTGACCATGATTCGCATGCCGGAAGGGATCGGGGGCGAGCGTTTCTTTCAGAAGCACTGGTCGCAGGCGCTGCCGGACTTCGTCGAGTCGGTGACCGTGTTCTCCGAGCACAAGGACGAGCGCCACCGCTACCTGCTCGCCAACAACCTGCCGACGCTGCTCTGGCTCGGCCAGGTCGGCACACTGGAGTTCCATGTGTGGCACTCGCGCGCCCAGCTGGCCCCGGAAGCAGCGGGCGCGAGCACCGACTACTCGAGCTCGCTGGCCGCGCTTGAGTCCTCGATCCTGAACTACCCCGACTATCTGGTGTTCGACATCGACCCCTACATCTACTCCGGTAAGGAGGCGCAGGGCGCCGAACCCGAGCTCAACAAGCACGGTTTCGCGGTCGGCAAGCGCGTCGCGTTCTGGCTGCGCGGGCTGCTCAGGGAGATGTCGCTGGAGGCAATCGTCAAGACTTCCGGCAAGACCGGCCTCCACGTGTTCGTGCCGATCGAACGCACCGTGACCTTCGACCAGGCGCGCCACATCTGCGAGAGCGTCGGCCGGCACGTGATGCGCGAGCACCCCAAGGACATCACCATGGACTGGGCGATCGAGAAGCGCACCGGCAAGATCTTCATCGACTACAACATGAACGTACGCGGCAAGACCCTGAATGTGGCGTATTCCCCACGTGGGGTGCCTGGCACCCCCGTTTCGATGCCCCTGACGTGGGAAGAGCTCGAGGCCGCCGAGCCGATGGAGTTCACAATCCGGAATGTCCCTGACAGGTTGGAAAAGAACGGCGACAGGTGGCATGATGTACTTGAGATAAAACAGAGTCTTACGCAAGCTTTCGGTGTTGATGGTGAGAAGTAGGCCCCGGCCCAACCAGTGCAAGGTGACTCATGGCTGCTCGTTCCATAGGTTCTCTGACGGTGTCGTTCGGGCTGGTCGCCATCCCGGTGAAGCTCTACACGGCGACGCAGTCGGCGAACGCCATCTCCTTCAACCTGCTTCACAAGACCGACGGCTCGCGCCTCAAGCAGCAGTACGTGTGTCAGAAAGAGGGGGTCGTGGTCGAGCGCGACGACATGGTCAAGGGGTACGAGTTCGCCAAGGACCAGTACGTGCGCTTCTCGCCCGAGGAGATCAAGGCCCTGGAGGAAGTCGGCACGCACGCGGTGGAGATCTCCGAGTTCGTACCGATCGAGTCGGTCGACCCGGTGTTCTACGACAAGACCTACTACCTGGCGCCTGACAAGGGTGCGGCCAAACCCTATGCGCTGCTCACCGAGGCACTGAAGCAGGCGGGTCGCTGCGGCGTCGGCCGCTGGGCCGCGCGCGGCAAGGGTTACATCGTCATCCTGCGCCCGATCGGTGAGGTGCTCGCCATGCAGCAGCTGCACTATGCGAGCGACGTGCGCCGCGCCACCGAGGTCGAGGTGCCCAAGACCGAAGTGAAGCCTGCGGAACTGAAACTCGCGCAGCAGCTGATCGATCAGCAGACCGCCGAGAAATTCGATCCGGATGCGTACAAGGACGAGGTGCGGGCACGCATCGAAGCGGCGATTGCCAAGAAGGTCGAGGAAGGCAAGGAGATCTCGATCACCGAGACCGCGCCTCCCGGGGAGGGCAAGGTCATCGATCTCATGGAGGCGCTGCGTGCCAGCCTGCAGAAGAGCGAGAGCGCACGCCACCAGGTGAGCCGCCTGGGTCCGCGCAAGGAAGCCAAGCGAGTCGAGGAACCTGCCAGGACGACGCGCAAGGCGGGCAAGCGCAGCGGCTGAGTCGCACGCGCGAGCGATCAGGATGCGGTCCTACAGTGTCCGGGACGTGGAGCGCGTCCTGCGGCTCTCGCCTGACATCACGCGTAACCTCATCAAGGCCGGCTTCGTCAAGCCGGCGCGCGGGGCGCGCCGCGAGTATCGCTTCTCCTTCCAGGACCTGATCGTGCTGCGCACGGCGCGGGCGCTTATCGACGCCAGGATTCCCGCCAAGCGCATCCGCCGCTCACTCGAGAGCCTGCGCCGCGAGCTGCCCGAGTCCGTGCCACTGTCGGGCCTGTCCATCAGCGCCGTCGGCGAGCACGTCGTGGTCCGCGACGGCGAGTCGCGCCGCCGGGTGGACAGCGGCCAGTATCTGCTGGGACTGGACGTCAGCCTCGAGAACGGCGAGCTGCATGTCGTGGAGCGGCGCGAGGAAGTGCCGGCGAGCGCGCCGCAGCCGGTTGCCGACTGGTTCGCCGAGGCGCTGCGCCTCGAGGCCTCAGATCCGCAGGCGGCGCTGGCCGCGTACGCACGCGCCGTCGGCGACGACGCCCAGCTCAGCGCAGCCTGGATCAACTGGGGGCGCCTGCTGCATGAACAGGGCCATACCGAAGCGGCGCGCGAGGTCTACGGACGGGCGCTGGCCGCGCTGGGCCCCGATGCGCTGCTGCTCTTCAACCAGGGCGTGCTGTTCGAGGACCTGGGCGATACCGACGCCGCGCTCACCGCCTACCAGACGGCGCTGCAGGAGGATCCGGACCTGGCTGACTGCCATTACAACCTCGCGCGGCTGTACGAATCGCGCGGGCTGGCGCAGCACGCCATCCGCCACCTGGGGCAGTACCGGCGCCTGGTCGCGGGCGACAGCCGCTGACGGGCGAGACGGCGCGCGTGCGCACCTGGGTCGGAACTTCCGGATATAACTATCCCGAGTGGAAGGGCAGCTTCTATCCGGAGAAAATGCCGGCCGCCAAGATGCTGCCGTTCTACGCCGCCGCGTTCAGCACGGTGGAGATCAACTACACCTTCTACCGCGTACCCAACGAGAAGACGCTCGCCGGCTGGAGCCGCGAGACCCCGGACGGATTCCGCCTGACGCTCAAGGCGCCCAAGCGCATCACCCACATCGCCAAGCTGCACGACTGCGCCGACCTGCTGCAGTACTTTCTTAAGACAGCCGGCACCCTCGGCCCCAAGCTGGGCGCGATCCTGTTCCAGCTGCCCCCCTAC
>Ga0070732_10000494_pt1 | contig 24769 bp, 23 predicted proteins | sample Coa_R1_5_FD_66449 | JGI IMG/M metagenome (GOLD analysis project Ga0070732, IMG submission 66449) | Surface soil microbial communities from Centralia Pennsylvania, which are recovering from an underground coalmine fire - Coalmine... | ecosystem: Environmental > Terrestrial > Soil > Unclassified ... | reverse complement strand
TCCGCGTCGCCCATCCGGCCGATGAGGAGCAGGAAGATTGTGAAGGCCCACGCATCGAGGCTGAATTGCAGACCGTTCGGCAAGCCAAAACGCAGAAGGCGCAAGAATAGTGCAGGCTCCGGCCGCCAGCCGGTGAGCGTGGCAAATTCCTTGCGATACTCTTTGCGCAAAAACAGCGCCAAACCGAAAAACGCCGATGCCCACGATGCCGTCACGGTTGCCAAGCCGGCGCCAGTTATGCCCAGTGCGGGAAATGGTCCTAAACCGTAGATGAGGAGACAACCAACGGGGATCTCGACCACCATGCCGAGCACATTCATCCACAGCACGGGCCAGGTCTGGCCGCGCCCAGCGAAGAATGAACTCACCGAGGCGATCAGCAGCAGGGGAAGCGTTGCAAAGCAAATGGTACGAAAGTAGCGCACCTCCAGTTCCTGCATCACCAAGGAATGGCCGCTGAGGGCGAACAGTTGCGGCGCTAATGGGACGAGTAACAAAAACAGCAGGCCGGTCACGATGCTGAAGTAAATGGCTTGCCAAACGGCCGGTCCAATGCGCGTGCGCCGCCCGGCGCCAAGATACTGGGCAACGAAAGTGGCGGCATAGTTGGCGGTCTGAAAGAGCAGCGCGAAAATAGCCCAATGCAGTACACCGGCCGACATCGCGGCGCCCACGGTTTCGCTGTTCTGCCGGCTGAGCATGATCCGCCCAGCTGTGATCTGTAGCGTCCAGAAGGCATAGCTGAGCACTAGCGGCAAAGCAACGCGCCACAACTCGATACTGCCGCCCGCGCTGGCGGGGAGTTTTTCTTGCGCTTCCGTCACATACACCTCCGCTCGATTCTTCCCTGGGTGAAGAAGTGACCAATGCGATCGATCATGGGTTCGCGGACGAGATTGGAATCTTATTCCACAAAACCGCTAAAGCCGACCATCGGCGTAAACATTCACACTTTTTGTGCGCTTGAACGCCGCTGCGATTCCGCTACGATGACAATCAGCGATTGCTTGCCCCAGATTGCGGTGGCAGTGTGGATTCGCGACTCCAACCACGCTGCCGAATCCGCCTCTTCATCATGAACGGATCACGGGAGAATAAAAGATAATGAGTGCGCCAGCTATTCGAGCGTCCGGTCCCGGTCTGCAACCAGCCGACAAATCCGCTGAAACCAAATTCCAATACCCCGGCATTCCGACTACTTGCGATGGAGCAGAAGCGGTAGTACATGTGGAAGTCAACGTCGCGCAGGCAGCGGGGGCTTACCCGATCACGAGCTCCACCACCATGGGCGGCGGCTTCAATGCCGCAGTCATGAACGGCTACAAGAACCTGTGGGGTGAAACGATCGAATTCTTCGAACCGGAAAGCGAGCACTCGGCTGCCACGGTGTGCGAAGGCTTTGCCGTGGCCGGCGGTCGGGTCACCAACTTCACATCGGGCCAAGGCCTGGTGCTAATGAAGGAAGTCCTGTACACGATCTCCGGCAAGCGCTTGCCAGTACTCATGAATATCGGTGCTCGCGCCCTCACCAGCCAGGGGTTAAACGTCCATGCCGGGCATGATGACCTCATGAGCGTGGCCGACGTTGGTTGGGGCATGCTTTTCGGCCGCAATGCTCAGGAAGCCGGCGACTTGTGCCTCATTTGCCGTCGTGCCGCCGAAGCCAGCTATACGCCGTTCTTCAACGTGCAGGACGGCTTCCTCACCACGCACACCGTGGAAAGCGTGCGCCTGCCCGAACTTGAGTTCATGAAAGAATACATCGGCGCCCCGAAGGACAAGCTCATTAACCTGATGGACCCGGCCAACCCAATCATGTCGGGTGTCGTGCAGAACCAGGATAGCTACATGAAGGGCAAGATTGCCCAGCGCTGGTACTACGACCGCGTGGATGGAATCCTCGAAGAATGCTTCGAACTTTTCTACCAGAAGACCGGCCGGCGCTATGGCTTCGTCGAAGCATACCGCTGCGACGATGCCGAGTTCATCATCGTCGGCATGGGCAGTTACATGGAAACGGTCAAGGCCACGGTTGATTACATGCGCGATAAGAAGGGGATCCCCGTCGGCTGCCTGAATGTTTGCGTGTTCCGCCCGTTCCCGGCCAAGCAGATTGTCAACGCCCTCAAGAATTGCACCGCCTTCTCAGTCTTCGAGCGCATGGACGATCCGCTTTCAACCACGGGCAACCACCTGACGCGCGAAATCAAAGCTGCGTTCTGCGATGCTGCGCACGGGGTCAACGGCCAGGAGAAGATCGACCGCATTCCGCGCATTTATCACGGGGCCGTCGGCCTCGGCAGCCGCGATGTGCGGCCCGGCGACGTAATTGCTGTCGTGCAGAACATGATGAAGCCGAAAGGTCAGCATTTCTTCTGTGTCGGCATCGATCACGCCCTGGCATTGAAGCGCGGCGAAGACCCGGACTTGCGGCCGAAGGGCGGCTTCTCGATGCGTGGCCACTCGGTGGGTGGCTTCGGCTCGGTAACCACCAACAAGGTCATCGCCACCATCGCCGGCAATGTCTTTGGCAAGGACGTGCAAGCGTATCCGAAGTACGGCTCCGAAAAGAAGGGCTTGCCGACCACGTATTATCTCACGATCGGCGATTCGCACATTCTCATGCACAGCGAACTCGAGCACATTGACTTGCTGTGCATCAACGACCCGACGGCCATGCTGAACCCGCTGACGCTCGACGGCTTGCAGCCGAATGGAGCCGTATTCATGCAGTCACCCTACACCGATCCGAAAGAAGTCTGGGACCACATTCCGAAGAATGTGCAGGAAGCGGTGCGCGAAAAGAAAGCCCGCGTCTTCTTCTGCGACATGGTGAAAATCGCCCGCGAAATGGCTTCCGAAGCCGACTTGCAGATGCGTATGCAGGGCATCGTGCTGCTTGGCGCGTTCCTGAAGCTCACGCCGTACGCCAAGCAAAGCGACATGACCGACGAGCAAGTCTACGCCGGCGTGGAGAAGGCGCTGCGGAAGTACTTCGGCAAGCGCGGCGACCGCGTGGTGCAGGACAATCTCAATTGCGTGAAGCGCGGTTACGGTGACATGAAGGAAATCCCTGTAGCGCTGATTAATGCGTAACAAAATTGCCGCTTGCGGCTTAGCCGGAGGACGCGGCGATGAACTGGTACGCGGCACACCTGATTGAATACTTCAAGTACCGGAAAGGCAAACAAAAGCTATTCACAGTTTGGGAAAACATCGTATTGGTTCGCGCGAAGAATTTCAGGGAGGCACATACCAAGGCGAAACGGATCGGTAAGGAAAATGAGGCACACGACGACAAATCGCTAACAGTCGATGGCCATTCGGCGAAACTCGTGTTCGCGGGCGTACGAAAAATTGTGGAATGCGTCGATCCAGAAAGCTGGCCGCGGGAAGGCACCGAAGTTTCTTATACCGAAATGCAGGTTCGTTCGGAGGACGCGATTCGGAAGTTGGTTGTAGGCGAATTTGTATCTGTCACCATTGCTGATTTCGATCCGGATGAGTTGAAAAAGCAAAAGAACGAGCGCTAAGTAATGCGGGTGCTTAAAATCGTTTACTGGAATCACCGGAAGGCTTGGCTGGGATATCTTCAGGATTTTCCGGCCTACTGGACGCAAGTGAAAACGCTGAGAGATCTTAGGGAACATCTGAAATCGTTGTACGACGACATTTCCAGCGGCGAAATCTGTTTGAACTAACGAGTATCTTTAACTCTTTTTGTCGAGACGAGACTAATGATTGCGACTCCGACGACCCATGGTGCCACCAAACCTTCGATGAACGAGGCCAATGCGAAGGATCCCTTCAACAATAACTCCTACGGCACGCTCCTTGACAGCGGCTACAAGATGGTGAGCTTGCCGGTGCTCGATGTGACCGACTTCAACGAGCGCATCATACGCGGCTACGAGGAAGGCTGGGGCGAGAAGGATTTGCCGGCCGACCTCTCGGTGGCCCGCTCGCTCATTCCGGCCGGCACTGCCACGCTGCGTGATTTCAGCAACATCGCCCCGGAAATCCCTGAGTACATTCCCGAGAACTGCACCGGCTGCATGGACTGCGTTACCGAATGCCCGGACACTGCAATTCTGGGCAAGGTTTTATCGGAAGAGGAATTCGATCAGCGGCTCGCCACCGTGCCCGAGGCCGATCGCGCTATGTTCAAGGCTCAATGGTCGAAGACCAAGAAATACTACGACGGCTACAAGAAGAAGCTGGGCGCCGGCGGTCTTTTCAACATCATTATTGACCCGTCGAAGTGCAAGGGCTGTGCCGAGTGCGTAACTGTCTGCGACGATGATGCGCTCAAAATGATCGTGAAGACCGACGATGTGATGACCAACGCTCGCAAGAGCCACCGCTATTTCAAGACCATCGGCCCGAGCAACAACAAGTACGTCAGCGACAACCTGCTCATCGACATGATGCTGAAGGAGCAAACGCACATTTACGTGGGTGGCGCCGGCTCGTGTGCCGGCTGCGGTGAAGGCACCGCCTTGCGCATGATGTGCTCGGCGACCGGAAGCAAGTACGGCGACCAGTGGGGCATTATCGCCGCCACCGGTTGCAATACGGTGTACACCTCGACCTATCCGTACAACCCGTACCTGGTGCCGTGGACCAATTCGCTCTTCGAAAACGCTCCGGCCGACGCCATCGGCGTGCGCATGCGTTGGGATCAGATGGGCTGGAAGGACAAGCCGCTCTGGTGCCTCGGCGGCGACGGCGCCATGTTCGACATCGGCTTCCAGTCGCTGTCGCGCTTGCTGGCCAGCGGCATGAACATCAAGCTTTTCGTGCTCGACACGCAGGTGTATTCCAACACCGGTGGGCAGGCCAGCACCAGCACCTTTACTGGTCAGAACACCAAGATGAGCGTGCACGGCAAGACCTACGGCGGCAAGCAAGAGCGCCGCAAAGAAATCGCGCAAATCGCCATGATGCACCCGCGGACGTATGTGGCCCAGACGACCTGCGCTCATGTTAACCACTTTTACAAGGCCATCCTGGGTGCCCTGGAATTCGACGGCCCGGCCCTCGTTTGCTGCTATACCACCTGCCAGCCGGAACACGGCGTGGCCGACAACATGGCCACCGACCAGGCCCGCCTCGCTGTTGACAGCCGGGCGTTCCCGATTCTGATTTACGACCCTCGCAAGGGTGAAAAGGTGAAGGAACGCTTGAGCCTGCAAGGCAACCCCGCCGTGAAAGACGATTGGTTCAAGAACCCGAAATCCAACGAGGAAGTCACCTTCATCGACTTCGCCCGCAGCGAGGGGCGCTTTGCCAAGCACTTCGACAATGACGGCAATCCGTCCGAAACGCTGCTCTGGGCCAAGCAGGAGCGGCTCGAAAATTGGCGGCTGTTGCAGGAGCTGGCGGGGCTGCGATAACTTAATGACAAGGTGACACGGTGACAGGGTGACAAGGTAAATGATTTCAATGTCACCCTGTCACTTGTTACCCTGTCACCTTGTCAATCATGACTACTCCCCTTGCCACCTTCGATTTCACGCCCGGCAACCTGGAGGCCGCGCTGGAGTTCCTCAAGCGTACGCGCGCGGAGCTGCGCTCGCTGCGCAAAGTGCGCATCTGGAAAGACAAGCTGCACATCATCGATGTGAACAAGGATTATTTTGAGATTCGCGGCATTGGCTACGGCGATGCCGACATTGTTTCATTGTTGCGCGCGGTCAATACGGCCTTCGATCCGCAGAAAATTCACGACGCGACTCCGCAAGAATACAAGGAATATGACACCGGCCGGCGCTACACCTGGGCCCATGATCGGGTGATGTGAAGCTGGTTACTCTTTGTGAAGCAGGAGATCAATCAGCCAACAGCCCCGAACATGTGGTTTCACCGAAGAGCAATGTTCGAGAATCTCGCGACGTGTGCAACCTGCCTCTTGCAGAGCATCGGACAGAATCGCAAGCAGATCGAAGCGGTGGTCGTCGTAGATTGTTTGAGCCAACTTGGGTACTGTGCCACCGCGCCATAATAACCAATCAGGATCGACAAATGATTGGTGGAAAGGACTCCCGAAAATGTCGCGAAGGGCATCGCCTGCATTGTGGCGAAAAACCTGAGAATCAATTGGTCGATCCCGCAACGCCGACTGTACGCCGCTCCAGATCGCCCGTACTGCAACCACTACGCCATTTCGGTGCGTCAGTTCTACCATAGTCCGCGCTGCATCACGCTGCCTTTCTACCGTATCCAAGTCGCTTCGATTTCGGTACCCCTGCCGCTGCCATGACTCCCATTCTATGTGGAATTGATAATCCAATTCAGCGACTCTCGTTTCAGCCGCTCGTTTTGCTCGTTTCAATTCAATTTTGCTTGCAAGTCGCTCTACATACCGTTCAGCCACTTCAATTGCGGCCCGGCTGGACTGATCGGTGAGGAGATGGCCGACGTGTTTGCAACACCAGATCCCGAATAAGCGAGCTTTGCGCTCGCTGATTTTGGAGTTCACGAACTCCAGCATTTCCCAAGCATTATCATTTTTGGTCCATTCGGATTCGGTCATGCGAATCTCAATCGCTCACCCCGGTCCGTGCCCGTAGATATGCTGAATCGGCGTCTTGTGGCCCCAAACGATTTGTTCGCGCTTCAGTCCGAAGGCCGCGGCAATTTTCTCCCGTTCCGCAGGGCTTGGAGTCCAGCGGCCCAAAACGATAGCCAGCACGCGCTGCTCGTCTAGCCCCGTTTTCGCAGCCAGCTCCTGATAGTTGACTTGCTGCTCGCGGCATAGGTCATCGACTGATTTTTGCGCTTCTGCCATAATCACGGGCTCCGGCCGAATTGGGGGCCATGGCCATATACGTGCGCGATCTGGGCCTTGTGCCCCCAGGCGATGTCGTCGCGCTTCAGGCCAAAAGACGCGGCAATCTTGTCGCGCTCCGACGGGCCGGGCAGCCAGCGGCCTTGCACGATGGCCAGCACCCGCGCCTCATCCAAGCCGGCTTTGACCGCCAGCTGGGCGACATCAAGGCTGTGCTCGGCACACAGTTGTTCAACGCTCTTGCGGTGTTCCATAGCTCGACGGCAAGGATTCAATGAGTTTACGATATTCATCTTCCGTGAACGCTCGCATCGACTCCGAGCGCACATAGCCCAATGACGACAGCGCCAACACAGCCTTGGTAGCCGTTTCATCATCAGGCGCCTCGCTAATGACCACTGCATCGTATTGGCCCATCACCATGTAGAAGGCAATGATCTTCGCGCCAACCGCCTGGTAGAGCCTCTTTGCCGCGGAAACCCGCTCCGGCCCCTTGCGGACGTTTTCCACGCCTTTTTGTGTGAGATGAAAAATGTTGACATAGGTAGGCATGTAAGTGTGTCCTTTTCTCCGCCGCAAGCGGCACTAGGTCTTCGAGGCTTTATACAGATTGAGCGTGAGATGCGCCTGGCCGTGGTGGTGCCCTTCGTGCAGGGCCAGCACGGGAATCCATTCCTGGTAAGTGTAGGGCGCCTGATCGTGCGGCTTCTTGGGCAGGTCTTCATCCTTTAGTGTGGCCAGATGGGCGAGCAAGTCTTGCCGGCGCTCGTTCAAGTAACGGCGAATCTCGTCCAACGTTGGGATATTCTCGTCTGGCACGCTGCCGAAAGCGAAGCGTCGCACGTATTCCGGCTCCTTTGGTTGACCGGGCCGCATGCGCGTGTACAAATGCCGGTCGTCAGTCGCGCCGATGTGCATGAGTTGCCAGGCCAGGTGCGCGCGGCCGGGGCCGGGTCGGTATGCCAGCGCCTCGGCCGAGTTTGGCAGCTTGGCCACGGCATCCATCAACTCGTTTGTCTTCTTCCGCGACAATTCGAGATAGGCACGCAAGTCGGCAACGCTCATGGTCTGTCCCCATTCCGGTGGAATGATCCATGGACAAGCATATTCCGGGAACCAAAAAACGTCATTTCTGAATCCGTGTCACCCGCGTATGGCCGTCAGCCAGTTCGAAGCGGTAGCCGGTGGCGAACGCGTCGGCGAATTCCTCCTGGTGCGAAACCAGCAAAATGCAATGCAGGTGGCCGCGGAGATTTTGCAGCTCCTGGATCATGACCTGGCGGCCCTGGCGGTCGAGGCAGCCGAAGCCTTCATCGATGATAACTGACTCGATCGGCCGATGCTGCCGGCTGGCGTACTGGCCGATGCCCAGTGCCAAACTCACTGCCACGCGGAAGCGCTGACTGCCGCTGAGGAAGGCGACGTTGATCGGACTCTGGCCAGTGGCCCGGTTGTACGCTTCCAGTTCCAGGGCGCGATCGGCCGCGCCGTCGTCGGTTCCGGAAAGCCGGAGCAATAATTGACCGCTCGAAAGGCGGTCGAGCACGTTGTTAGCGTAATCGACGATCTGGCGTTCGGCCTGGCGAACGAGGTGCCGCTGCAGCCGGTCGCGGCCCAGCAGTTCTGACAACAGCTTGTAGCGATTCCATTCGCGCTCGGCTTCGCCGAGTTGAGCGCGAAGCTGCTCGCGCTGTTGACGGCGCGATTCGAGCTGATTGCGCTCGGTGCGGGCGGCATGAAGTTCCTCAACACGACCGGTAGCGCTAACTCGCGCCTGTTGGAGTTCTACCTGAATCGCGCCGGCCTGGCGGCGCGCTTCCGCCGGGAATTGCTCGCGCTCTTTTTCCAAATCGATCACCGTTTGCTTGAGCGACTCCAATTCGATTTGTACCTGGCGAAGTTGATCCGCGCGCGCTTCCACGTCGCTTTTCTCCAGGTCCTCCTTTTCGGCACGTAAATGATTCAGTTCTGCCAGGGCCACATGGTCCGCCTGCTGCTGCCAGTCGGGCGTGAGGGCCTTGCGGGCGCTGATCAGCGCCTGCTGGCAATGTCTGCGCGTGATTTCTTCAGTCTGAAGCTTGCCCTGGCGCTCTGCTACCGCCTGTTGAACGGCTTCGCGCTCGCGATGCAAGCGGTCTAATTCATTCTGAACTTCTTTCTCGGCCTCGCGCGATGCGAGAAGCTGACCGGCCAGGGCTTTCTGTTCGGCATCGAGGCGCACGAATTCGCGGCGCACCTCTTGCGGATTGCGCGGTAGGGTGGCGGCGAGATCATCGAGGGCTTGCCGAAGCGCGCCCAGCTGCGCATTCAGGTTGCTCCAGCGCGTTTGCCCGGCCCGGGCTTGTTCCAAATCGCGGCGCGCCGCCGCCAGGTTGTGCGCGGTGCGTTTCGCTGCTTCGACGTCCGACGCAGCGGGATAAGTCGTGGCCGGCCAGTCGGCAGGCGGCGAGGCCGCCACCCGGCTCCGGAAGGGTTCGGGAAGTTCCTGGTATGCCCGTTCGCAATCGCTCTTGAGCCGTTCACTGTCTTTCAAGCCTTGCTGGGCCAGTTTCTGGGAATCGCGAAATGCCTCGCGCGCGGCCAGCAATTCCTGCTCGTTCTTTTGAAACTGCTCGCCGAAGTTCTGCTCCGCCTCACGGGCTGTTTGCCATTCGTCCTGCGCCTGCCGGACGCGCATTTCAGCTTCGTAGCGTTCCTTCTCCCGGCGGCCGCGCTCTTCCTTGTAGTGTTTCGGCGTGAGTGGCTGGCCGCACGCGCGGCAAATCTTCGAGCCTTCGAGCATCTCAAATTCACTGCACAGGCCGTTGGCCTGCTGCCAAAGCGCTTTCTCCGAGGCCAGCTTCTCTTCACAAATCTTCAGACCGGCCCGAGCCGAATCGAGATGCGGCTTGATTTCATCATGCCGGGCCTTGAGTTCTTTGCCACGCGCCTCGATACTCTTCTCTTCCATTTGAGCTAAAGTCAGCGTCTGAAGCGACCGCCGCAACTCTTCGCGTTGTTGGAACAGCCGCGACAGGGGCGACAGTGCGTGCTGCAATCCAACCAGTTCATCGACGATTTTCTGGGCATTCAACACGCGTTCCGCCACATCGGCAGGCAATCGGGCCAGTTCGCCCTCCAGACGCTGCAATTCCTCGCGCCGCTGCTCGGCGAGTTTCACGCGCTCCAGTGCCGCCGAGAGCTCGGGAAGCTGCCGGGCCAGATCCTGCGCTTGCTTCTCGTCGCTGGCCAGGCGCTTTTGCAGATTCTCGCGCTGAAGGCGAACCTGCGCCAGCAGATGGTCATTCTTTTCGGCTTTCTCCGACCAGTCGTGAACCTGCTGCAGCAACTCCTGCGTGCGGCTTTCCGACTGCTCCACTTCGCGCCGTTGCTGGCATATAACCTGCACGTGGGGCAATACCTCGCGCAGTTCCTGCAACCGGCGCAATTGGCGTTGAATGGTCTCAGCTTCTTGAAGCAGCGCCCCGGCCTCCTGCCGACGAGCGTGCGCCGCCGCCAGGCGTCGCTCCACTTCAGCCCACTGGCGCGCTTGAAATTCCAGTGCTTGCAAACGCTCGACTTCAGCCTGCGCTTGCCCGGAGGCTTCTTCGGCAAGCTCGATTCGATTCGCGGCCGCCAGCAATTCCATTTCCGTTACTTCTGGCAGCGCGGCCAGTTGAAATTGCAGTGTCTCGACGTGACCCTTGTATTCCTTCTTCTGCGCATCGGCCCGTTCGTGAAGTCGCTGGTAGCGCTCGAGATCAACGATACTGGCCAACACTTCGGCCCGACCCTTGGCGGTGGAATCGAGCAACTTCTCCGCCCGGCCTTGCAAGAGCAGCACCGACGACGTGAAGGTCTCGTAGTTGAGGCCGATATGATCGCGAACCCAGTCGTCGAAGTCGGCCCTGCGATGGGTGTCGGCCACGGGGAGCCACTTGTCATCGCGCCAAATGTTGATTTGCTGCGTGGAAGCTGGGGTGCCGGTGGCGCGGCGGCGCAGCGTCCGCCGCATTTGATACAATCCGCCGTCGAGCGTGAATTCGAACTCGATACTGAAGCCGTTTTCGCCCTTGGTGACGAGTTCCGTCGCGCCCTGGCTGCCGCCGCGATGATGACCGAAGAGGGCATAGGTCACGGCATCGAAGACGCTCGACTTGCCGCTGCCGTTGACGCCCGACAGCATCCACAGCGACGAACCGTCGAAGGAGATTTCCTGCTCCTCGCGATAACAGAGGAAGCCGGACAGTTTGATGCGCTTGGGGATCATTCCCAGCTCCTGCGTCTCCTAATCGCCCACGGATGAACACGGATTTATACGGATGAACACGGATCAAGATTTCAGGTTTTTAAGGAATTCCAATCCGTGTTGATCCGTGTTACGAAGTCCGTGTTCATCCGTGGACTAATGAGCTACGAATCTTCCTTCAACAACTTCTCCGCGCGCTCCAGCAGTGCGTCGCGCTCTTCTTCCGCATGGTTCACCAGCTCCGTGCCCAGGTATTCACGCACCGTCTCCTCGAAGCTCTTGCTTCTGCAATTGTCTCCGGTGGTGAGTGCCGCGCCGAGGGTGCCGCTCTCATGCCAGTCGCGGCTGTACCAGCGCGGGAAGATTTTATCGAGCTTTTGCAGAATCTCTTCCAGGCTGTCGGTCCCGGCGGTGTAGCGGATGTGCAGGTTCACGAGGTCGCGATGGGCATCGGCATAGCGCTCGGCCAGCGTAGGAAGCTGCTCCTTGGGACTCACGATGTCGACCTCGTAAATCGGTGTGGCATCGAGCGGCAGCAGCACTGGCTCTCCGACCAGGCCATTCGCGTTTACATCGAACAGGACTGCGCTCTTGGTGTCTTGCGCTTCACCGAGGTCGAGCCGCTCAATGCTGCCGGAATAGCGCACGTGACTGCGACCGGCCAGAAACTGCGGCTTGTGAATGTGGCCCAGGGCAACGTATGTTAGGTCCTGAGGCAAAAGCTCGTCGGCCAGCACTAGGTCTTCTTCCCGATTGAGTCGGAACAAAGTCGAAAGCTGACTGCCGGTCACGGAGACATGCGCCGCCAGCACCATGGGTGTGGCTCCGTGATTGCCGGCGTCGGCTCGTAGCGCTTCCAATTTCCGGCTAAATGCCGCGAGCAAGTGCCGGTTCTTTTCGTCCAGGCTGGTGTAGCGGTGGCTCGGCTCATCAGTCAGGTAAGCACCCGGTGTCGGGAAAGGCATCAGCAGAAATTGCACGTCGAAGTTTTCGCGGCGATCCGGCAGCCGCAATAAGCTTGGAGCAGTTGCCAGATGCAAACGGCCGATGGCTCCCTTATGATTGATTGCCGCCGAGGCCGGTGACGCCAAACTCATGGCGTGCCACAGCGTCTGGCAGAAGCCTTCATTATCGTGGTTGCCGGTGATGGCCAAAATGGTGCCGCCTTCGTGCAGGAAGCGGCCAAATGTCTCTTGCAAATGGCGAATGGCGTCACGTAGCCCATCGGGTCGGGCCAGCTCGCTAAACAAGTCGCCTGCCACCAGCAAGACGTCCGCGCGCTCGTCGCGGCAATAAGCGGCAATGCGCTCCACGGCCCGGCGCAGGTCGTCGGTGCGGTCAATCCGGCCCAAACGGTCACCAAGGTGCCAATCCGCGGTGTGCAAAATCCTCATGTTACCGTTTATTTTCGTGAAAAACGGCAGACCTGTCGATGTCAGAAGTTAGATGAACCGCCGTTATAAGCTCGGCGGTCGCTTGCAGCGCGGCTTGTCGAGAATTTCACGTAAAACCATGGCCGTCCGTAGGTTGTTCGCCTGGAGCAGCGAACGGACTTGAGCCGCGGTCGCAACTCGGCGCGGAGGAGTTACAGCCGGCGCCTTTGGCGCGGTGGCATTGAACTTGGTCTCCGGCATCGGCGGCAGGGGCGCGACCACCGGTGGAGGAGGAGGCTGAGGGGTAGGTGTAAAGTCAACCGCCTGGACTTGTCGAACCGGGCGCTCGACCGGCTCCACTTCCAGTACGGGCACCGGTTCATCTTGCAGTCGGGCGCGCGGCCTGGGCTTGACCACCGGTCGGGGTGGTTCCACGCGCCGGCGGCGCACCGGTTCCACCGGCACTGCTTCCTCAGTGCGATCTTGCGGCCGGGCCTCATCAGAGGCTTTCTTTCGCAGCCGATCCACTTCCTTCAAGAAGCGCTCGATGTCGGAAACGGGATCGCCTTGCCGTGGCCGGCGAGGGCGGCGTGGATCGTTAGACATGGTTGACCTCAAAGCCCAGGGACGGCAGTCCCTGGGCTTTCTGTCGGGTTAGCTCGGCCGGTCGGTGCTGTTCGGCTTGGAACCAGAGCCGGCGATTGCGTTGCGCATCTCCGTATCCGATTGCAGATTCTTGAGATTGTAATAATCCATCACGCCGAGCCGGCCATCGCGGAATGCGGCGGCAATCGCCTGGGGCACTTCAGCTTCGGCCAACACAACTTTGGCCCTGTTTTCCTGAACAGCAGCGATCATTTCCTGCTCCCGGGCCACGGCGGCAGCGCGCCGTTTCTCGGCCTCGGCCTGGGCCACGCGGAGGTCAGCGGCGGCTTGAGCGGCCTGCAAGTTCGCCCCAATGTTTTCGCCCACTTCTACATCCGCAATATCGATGGAAACGATGTGGAATGCGGTGGCGGAGTCGAGACCCTTGTCGAGCACTTCCTTGGCGATAATGCTCGGGTTTGCCAGCACGGCCTTATGGTCGTCAGCCGAGCCAATGGCAGATACGATGCCCTGGCCCACGCGCGCGATGATTGTCTCTTCCGTGGCGCCTCCGACTAGCCGTTCGAGCTTCGTTTGCACCGTGACGCGGGCCTTCACCTTGAGCTGAATGCCATTGCGAGCGACCGCGTCGAGCGTGCGAGCGCCTTTGTTCGGATCGGGGCAGTCAATGACTTTGGGATTCACACTCGTTCGCACGGCATCGAGCACATCGCGGCCGGCAAGGTCTATGGCCGCGGCGGTCTTCCAGGGCAACTCGATCCCAGCCTTGTGCGCGGCAATCACCGCCGTCGCGGTCTTGGGCACATTGCCGCGGGCGAGGTAATGCGCTTCCAGATCGCCGGTGTTCACCTTGACACCGGCCTGCACCAGCGCGATCTTCTGCCGCACGACCATGGCATAATCCACCTTACCGATTCTCATGCCGACAAGATTGGCCAGGCCGATGCCGGCGCCGTTCCGCAAGCTCTGAATCCACAGGCCGAAGAAGCTAAAGAAAACAATCAGGAAAATCAGCGCCAGAATGGCGACAACAATTACGCCTACCACCAGCAGAATATTGCCGACATCAGGAGTCTCACCGCCCGGCTTGTTTTGCGCAAACAAGAGAAATGCTTGCATGGAATGGTCCCTTTGCGTTTCGAGGTAAGTCTGCCTAGCATGTTACGCCCCGAACGCCATTTCGGCTCATGAAAAATCCATGGTTTCCATGTCACCGAGCGGTTTCCCCTCGATCGGGCGAACGATGACCTTACCGGCCTTCACATCGAGGCAGCGAACCCAGGTTTCGGGCTCGATCATCAATCCTTCCGACGTTGCGTCAATGCGCCGGCCATCGAATTCTACTACCCCCGAGGGTCGCAGCGGTGTCACGGCCTTGCCGATGCGCCCCCGGTATTGCTCCAGCTCCACCAGGACAGGCATGGTCGCTACGGTTTCGTCTTCTTCCGGATTTTTGCGCAAAATCATCCGCCGGCCCAGGGGCGTGCGCGGCCAAAGGTAGAACACAAAGCCAAGCAACAGCGGGAACGACAGGACAACAGCCGCCAGCGTCAGCAGGCCGGTGTACCGGTCGGCATTTATCAACACAAGAATCACGCCCACGACATCGAGACATAGGGCGAGAACCAAGAACATGCCATGCGTGGAGAAAGCCATCTCCACAAAAATGAAGCCGAAGCCGGCGCCGATCAGGATGTAGCCGAGGGTCAGATCGTTCATGGATTTGGACCCGCGTGGCTCGCTGCGCTCGCCAAGCGGCTTGTTTAGACCTCTTTCACGACGATTCTATTGCCCTCGACCTCGATTACTTGCACTTTTGCACCGGCTGGGATGAAATTTCCTTCTGTTACCACATCTACAAACTGTTCCCCGAATTTAGCCATCCCCGATGGCCTCAAGTCGGTCGCCGAGTTCCCCACGGCCCCTAGCAGCGCCACGGCCTGCTCAACGCCTGGCAACGGATGCGCTTCTTCGATGCCTTCGTGACTCTGGTTCGGCGGCGTGAGGATCAGCCGATTTAAAATGGGAATGCTTGGCAGGTAATGAGCCAAAACGATCGCCCCCACGGCAGATACTGCCAGGCCGATGCCGAATTTCGCCAGTGTGCCGCCCAGATGAATCCAATCCGAACCGGATTGTGGCATGCGCTCGACGGTGGCGATGGCCAGGCCGATGATCACGAGGACAATGCCGCTGATGCCGACAAAGCCGAACCCCGGCATTACGAATATTTCAATGCCGATAAGAATAAGCCCCAGGATGAACAGCAGCACGGCCAGGATGATAATCTGCCCGCTCAACTGCGAGTACGACCAGAAGAACAGGACGAAGCACACGGCCGCGATCACGCCCGGCGCTGTCGCTCCCGGCATCTTCAATTCCAGAATGAGACAGATCGCGCCGATCATCACCAACAGCACCGAGACCACGGGGTGCCGCAAGAATTCGGCAATCGCGTCGAGCCAGTCCGGCGAGGCTTCGCGCACCGTACGCGGATCGAGACCGTATTTCGCGTAAACGTCTCGGACGTTCGGCGTCTCGGTGATGTCGCGAATTACCCCCAAATCCTTGGCCAGCTGCGCCGACAACACCAGTGTTTTCCCCTTGTGCTTTATCGTGTTTTCCAACTGCCATTTCGGATCGGGCGATTTCTGATCATCGGCATAATCTTGCGCCGATAACAGGCGCCGTTCAATGGAACCGCCCACTCGGTTGCGCACCCGGACAATTTCCAGATCGGGATCAAACATGCCACGAACCAGCAGCGGCGAAATTCCCTGTTCCTTCGCCAGATCTTCGAGGTTATCGGCAACCAGTTTGGGATCCTGGCGCGCTTCGCCCTGATCCTGCTTGAATTTCCGTGGTCCGGCAGATCCGACTCCCACCATGCTGCGGAAGTCACCCAGTGTGGCATCTTTACCCATAACGATTTCGCTACAACCGAACGCGATGAACGTAGCCACGTCGGTCGCGTCGTCGCTTCTGGGGATAAAGGCCACGGTCATTACCGGAGCACGATCGAGATTGTTGTCTCTCAATTCGCGCAGATTTTCCGCCATGCGCCGGGCCGTGTTGGCGTCGCCCCCGCCGCAAGCCTGAAATTCAAGAATCAAGAGATTGGCGCCTTGACCGACCGCTCGATGAATACGGCGGGTGATGGTCTCGGAAAAAGCGTTATCAATTTTGCCATGCAACAAAATATGGCAAGCCACGGGCGCGCGGCCCTGCAATGGGTCTTCGCGCAGGCTATTGGCCGAAAGGCCATATGCTTCCGCGACCTGTTGCCACGAATCCTTGTTCGTCAACTTGCACAGTCCCATCCGAAAGGCTTCATTGCCATCCAGCAACGCGGTTTTCCCAGCGGTCAAAACGGGCGTCTGATCAATACCGACCACGCCCTGGTTCACCATTTCGGCCTGCCGGCGACGGTCGAAAAAGAACTCGGCCCCGTTCTTGCGGCCGCGCATGACTTCAACATTCGGATCGAGCATTTTCAGAACGATGGCGGCCCGGTTCTCGCCGGCGATTTTCGCGTATGCTTGTTCTTCCAGTTCATCTCGAGGGGCTTTCGGATCAGAAATGACGTCGCCGATCCTGCCATCGCTGCCCATGACCAGCTCTTTACATGCCAGCACCGGCAGCACCGTGTGGCGAAACACCTTCTTATGGACGAAGGCGACGGTCGTGAGCTCATGGAGATTGCGAATGTACTTGGCCAACTCATAGCAAGGGGCAAAGTCGGGGGTGGCCGCATCCTGATCGCTTGGATTGAAATCGAAGATAACCGTGCGGATAATGCGGTCCTTGCGAACGCGCGCGCGCTCAGTCTTTTCCTTCACCAGGTTGACCACATCGCTCGTAATCGGCGTGTTCACCACGATGAACACTCCGTCCTCGGCCGCGGGCTCCTGCGCCTGCAAACGCGAAGTGCCGGACAGGAGTGCTAAGCCGAGCATCAGGGAGGAAAACAGTGGCAGGCGCATGGAAATTCCTCCGCGAACCAAACGGTCCATAGTGGGATTATACAAGGCGGGCGATTTCGAAGTCAAAGACTCCAGGATGAACGACGGATGAGAATGTTGGGCATTCGCGGCCGAATTCACTGCCCGCCCCATAGTAATTCGCTCTGATTTCCAACGAATTCACCAAGTTCGTAGAAAAAGCATGCCGAAGCTATTGGTAAATGCGATTTTTTCTGCGCGAACAAGTCACGCGCAAGACCTGCGCGACACCCTTTCATATTCGGAAGCCGGCTGGCAGTGCTCGTTGGAATTCTTTGATCATCAACCGCGCGGCCCAGCGATGCGAATACCGCACTGGAAAACCATACAATCCTTTTTCTCGACAGGCGCGATACTTGATTGCAGATTGGCGGAGTCGGCGCCATTTCAGTCAAATAGAATTAGCCACATTGCGTCACCGAAGCTTTTGCTGCCATGAACTTGCTGTACCCGACAATTCCGATTAAACAACTGCCGGGAATGCTGCGCATCGCATTCCTGGGCGCGGTGGTCGCTGGGTGCTATGGCGCGCTGCACGATCAGGTCACCTACTCCATTTCTCCGGAGTACTTTTTGAAATTCAAATCGCGGCAATTTTCCTATGCCGACTTTGGCTGGCCGCCGCGAGTCTTCGCATCCGAAGTCGGATTCCTGGGCTCATTCTGGGTAGGCATGGCCGCAGGCTGGTTTGTGGCAAGAGCCGGTTTGGTGCGATTACCACGAGCGATGCGAAGGAGTTGCACGCTGCGCTCGTTCGCCATTCTGCTCACTACTTGCCCTGCCGGCGGGTTCACCGGCGCGTTGTTCGGGCTTACGCTAACGCGCCACAAAAATTCTAGTGACTGGCTTCTACTGCAACATGCCTTCGGTCTGGAAAACGTCCGAGCATTTGTGATTGTCGGATGTTTACATGCCGGCAGCTATCTGGGCGCACTGGCAGGATTGATCGCGGCGATCATTTATGTTCGCAGGCGAGTGCGAACATCAGTTGGTAGTGAACCGCATTAGCGGGTCTGGCCCACTGACCGGCTAAAACGGGTCACTACAAATTGGTTCGGTTACGATATTCTTCCCATCCGCCGGCGCTCCCACCAGCGGTCGATGCTGCAGGGACCGGCGCCGAAGTAGGCGATGATCAGCGCGCCACCGATCATCGAAAAGTTCTTTATGAACATGATCTGGTTCGTTTGCGCCTGCGCGGGATCGGCCATCGCCCAGAAGTTGTGCATGGTCAACGTGACCGGAATCAGAAATACGATCAGCAGCGAGGCGCCGAGCCGGGTCCAGCAGCCGAGCAACACGCTAAGCCCTCCGGCCAGGGCGATCAGGCCCGACAGCGGCACGAGGATATTCGCGAAAGGCACTCCGTGGGCGGCGCCGTGTTCAATCATTGGCCGCGAAAAATGGCCGAACGACGCCATGATGAAAATGGCCGAGAACAGTATCCGGCCAATCGGCACAAGATAGCGAGTGATACTCTCCGCTTGAACCGGCAATGGTTGGGTATCGGGTTGTGTCTGTACGGAAATGGTGGCCATGGGGATGCTCCTGGATGTAGGTTCCCCCCTCAGATCGAGTTATTCGCAGGAAAGTGCAACCCGCGTGCCACGAAATGCAGCGGTTAGGAACTGCCGATCAGAATGCCGGTGAGAAAGACAAGAACGCCGCCGATCACGACTTGCCAAATGGCGGCCACCAGCGGCGTGTCCATATAGCGGTGGCGGATGTAGGCAATCACGGCTAATTCAATGACAACCACGACCACCGCCAAAGCGGTGGCCGAGTAAAAACTCGGAATCAGATAAGGCAACGCGTGGCCCAGACCACCTACGGCGGTCATCAGGCCACAGATAATGCCGCGCGTGAGCGGCCGGCCTCGGCCGGTCAGGCTGCCGTCGTCGGAGAGCGCTTCCGCAAAACCCATGCTAATGCCGGCGCCGAGCGCCGCGGCCAAGCCGACCAGGAAGGTCTCCCAGCTCTTGTGCGTGGCGAAGGCCGCGGCGAAAAGCGGAGCCAGCGTCGAAACCGAGCCATCCATTAACCCGGCGAGGCCCGGTTGCACGACTTGCAGTACGAACAGCCGCTTGCGCGCTGCAGCTTCTTCCTCTTCAACTCCGGTTTTCTTGCGCTCTGCCTCCAACTCCTCAGCCAGCGCTTGGTGTTTGCGCTCCTCTTCCGCCAGATCACCGAGTAATTGACGAATTCCCGCGTCGGTTGTCTTTGCCAGCGCCCGGGCGTAGAACTGCTTGGTTTCCAGCTCCATCAGCTCCACTTGTTTGCGCACGGCGGCCGGTCCCAGCGGACGTACCAGCCAGACGGGTTTGCGTTGCACGAAGCCCTGAACGTCGTGGCGCCGGATGAGAGGGATGTGGTCGCCGAATTTCTGACGATAAAGATCGATCAGGCGATGCCGGTGGTTGTCTTCCTCGGCGCGCATCTGCTGGAGCGATTTGGCAGTCGCTGGATAATCCGCTTGAACGGCATCGGCGAAGTCGTCGTAAATGCGAGCGTCTTCCTCTTCAAGAGAAATGGCCAGCGCGAGAATCTCCTGCTCGCTCAAGCTCTTGAAAGTGCGCACAGGCTGGCCTTTCGCAGGTTGGAACCAATGAGCGGAATCAAACCAACGACCATGTTTTGCGTGGGGACATGCTTCGCGCGAATTATCCGCGAAACAGCAGCCTTACTCATGGTTTTCCCATTTCGAGGAATTATTATAAGGAGTGAAAGATAGCGCTTTAGAAAAGCTGTGCAGGGCCCCACCGGAGCTTGTTGTTCCCTACCGGAAAACTCGCAGAATTCTTGACAGCCATCTTGACTTGCAAAAGGTCAGGCACGATAATTAGTTAGCGAGCTAATTATCTGGAGGCCAATGATGTCCTTTGCAGTTCCCCCAGCGATCGTCGATTCCGAGGCGACGCGCGCGTTTCGCGAGTTCCTCCGTGTCTTTGGCCTCGTTGAGCGGGCCATGCAGCCGTATTTCGCGCGCTTTGGCATTAGCGGGTCGCAGTGGGGCGTGCTTCGTAATTTGCATCGCGCCGAGAAAGAGGGCGCAACCGGGCTTCGCGTCAGCGTTCTGAGTGAGCGGCTGCTGATTCGCCCGGCCAGCGTCACCGGCGTGGTGGACCGATTGGAGCGCGCCGGCCTGGTGGCCCGCGAAGCCGACCCCACCGACCACCGGGCCAAATTCATTCGGCTCACCAAGGAAGGGCGGCAATTGGTGGAGCGCGTTTTGACCAGTCACCAACGGCAGATCGAGAGTGTTTTTGGCGGGCTCAAAGTGGAAGAACAAGTGCGCTTGCACGGCTTGCTTGCGCGACTGGGCCGGCACCTGGAAGGTCTAAAAAGTGTGGGACTACATACAGTAACGTCTGAAGCGAACTAATTCGTTCCGAATCTCTCCGGAGTTTTTGCCATGAGACGGTGGATAATCATTAGCGTAGTTATTTTGCTCGTAGCAGGCGCCGGCGTGACTGGCTTCTGGTACTGGCAGCATGCTACAACGGCTCCAACCTTCAAAACCGCCCAGGTGACGCGCGGCGATTTGATGTTCACCATCAGCGCCAGCGGTACCGTGGAGCCGGAAGAGGTCATCGACGTGGGCGCTCAAGTGCAGGGGCAAATCTTGAGCCTAGGGAAGGACCCGCACGATTCCACCAAGTCCATCAATTATTGCACTCGGGTAGATGAAGGGACGATTCTGGCGAACATCGACCCCACGCTTTATCAAGCCGATGTCGACACCGCCGTAGCCGCGAAGGAGGTGGCGGATGCCGCGTTGTTGGTCGCCAAAGACAATCTACAGAGCGCGAAGGCCAACCTGGCGCAATTTCAGGCCAAGTATGACCAGACCAAGGCAGACTGGGATCGCGTTGGCCAGATTCGTAAAAACACCGGTGCCGTGAGCGATTCGGAGTACGACCAATATAAAGCCAGTTTCCTCACGGCCGAATCGGCCTTGAAAGTCGGCGAAGCGGCCGTGCTCCAGGCGACCAGTGGCTACAATCAAGCCCAGAAATCGGTGAACCAGGCGCAAACGGCCCTGAAGAAGGCGCAGCAAAACCTCAGCTATTGCACCATCAAATCGCCGGTGAAAGGCGTCATCGTGGATCGCCGTGTTAACGTTGGCCAGACCGTGGTTTCCAGCTTGACGGCTCCCAGCCTTTTCCTCCTGGCGAAGGACCTTACGAAGATGCAGATCTGGGTGCCGGTGAACGAGGCCGATATTGGCCAGATTCACCCGGGCCAGAACGTGACCTTCACGTGCGACGCATTTGGCACTGAAGTATTCAAGGGCGTAGTCGATAAGATCCGGCTCAACGCCCAAATGACCCAAAACGTCATCACGTACACCGTCGAGATCAACACCGATAACTCCAGCGGCAAATTGTTGCCGTATCTCACCGCCAATGTCTCCTTCCAGGTTGGCGAGCATCAGAATACGTTGCTGGTTCCGAATGCCGCCCTGCGCTGGATGCCGCAGCAATCGCAGATCGATCCCACTGCAGTACCGACAAAGGGGCAAGGTAAGAAGGACAAGACTGACAAAAGCGACAAGAGCACGACTAAGGAACAGTCTGACCGCGGCGTTCTTTGGGTACAATCGGGCCGCTATGTTCGCCCGGTGAATGTTCACATCGGCTGGACCGACGGCGTGAATACCGAAGTAAGCGGCAAGGACGTAACGGAAGGCATGGAAGTCGTGGTGGGTGAGGTAAAACAAGGGAGTGGCGGTGGCGGAACGACGAACCCATTTACGCCGCAAATGTTCCAGAAAAAGAGTAATTGACCAATGAGTGCCCCAGGGACTGCGGTCCCTGGGCTTTATCGCACTTTATAAGGAATGCATGAGCTATGTCCCTGATCCTATTAGAAGACATTTACAAGAATTACAAGCTCGGGCAGGTGGATTTGCCGGTGCTCAAGGGCGTGTCGCTGAGGATTGAGCGCGGCGAGATGGTGGCGCTCATGGGCGCATCGGGCTCCGGCAAGACCACGCTCATGAACCTGCTCGGCTGTCTCGACCGGCCCACTTCCGGCCGGTACTGGCTGGACGGGGAATCGGTGGAACATTTATCGCGCGATCAGCTCGCCGAGGTGCGCAGCCGCAAAGTCGGTTTCGTGTTTCAGACGTTCAACCTGCTGGCGCGCACCAGCGCGCTGAAAAACGTCATGATGCCGTTGTCGTACTCGGTTAAAGAAGTGCCGGACGCAGAAGCCGTTAAGCGCGCTACGCGGGTTTTGGAGAAGGTGGGGCTAGGAGACCGGATGGATCACCATCCGTCGCAGCTTTCCGGCGGACAGCAGCAGCGCGTAGCCATCGCGCGGTCGCTTATCAACAATCCCGCCTTGCTGCTGGCCGATGAACCAACGGGCGCCCTTGATTCCAAGACCAGTGCCGAGATTCTCCGCCTGTTTCAGCAACTGAACGACGAAGAAGGCATCACTATCATCCTGGTGACGCACGACGCCGACGTAGCCGGCCATGCCAAACGCGTGATCCGTATGCGGGACGGCCGCATCGAGGCCGGCGCCTACACCAAACATACCGATGAATCGATCCCCGTGGTTGCGGAAGCGAGGGCGTCATGAAGAAATGGTATCGCACGGTGATCATGGCCGTTCAGGCTTTGATGCGCAATGTGTTGCGTTCCGGCTTGACCACGCTGGGCATCATCATTGGCGTGGCCGCGGTCATTGCCATGATGGAAATCGGTCAGGGCTCGTCGTCGGCCATTCAGAAGACCATTTCCAGCATGGGCGCCAACAACTTGCTCGTCCAGCCGGGCACGGCTTCCAGCGGCGGCGTGACATTTGGCTCCGGCAGCGTCATCACGCTGACGCCGCAAGATGGCGATGCGATCCTGCGGGAATGCACAGCGGTGCGCGCCGTGGCCCCGGTGGTCCGGGCCCGCACCCAAGTGGTGTACGGCAACAAAAACTGGGTCCCGTTGTACATCTACGGCACCACCCCTTCCTTTCTGCAAGTTCGTGACTGGAACGACTTGGCCGAAGGCGAGCCGTTTTCCGACCGCGATGTCCGCAATATGGGCCGCGTGTGCTTGATCGGCCAAACGCTGGTTCGCGAGCTGTTCCAAGGTCAATCTCCGGTCGGCAAAGAAATCCGTATTCAAAACGTGGGTTTCAAGGTCATTGGCGTGCTTAGCGCCAAAGGCGCGAACATGATGGGGCTCGACCAGGATGACATCGTGCTGGCGCCGTGGACAACGATCAAATTCCGGGTGGCCGGCCAAACGCTCAGCAACGTCAACCAAAGTGCCGCAACGTCAAGCACCGATCCCACGCAGCAAGTCAATACGCTGAGCACCATCTACCCCGGCAGCGCCCAGAGCACGTATCCCACGGTATCGGCTACCCAGAACGCCGACACGCCGCTGCCCGTGCGCTTTACCAACGTGGATCAGATTCTAGTCGCGGCCGATTCGCCGGAGGACATCCCGATCGCCATTCGGCAGATGACGCAGTTACTGCATGAGCGGCATCACATCCGGGCCGGCCAGCCCGATGATTTCAATGTGCGCGACATGGCGGAAATGACCAAGGCGCTGTCTTCCACCACGTCTCTCATGACTCGGCTGCTGCTGGCCGTCGCTTTGATTTCGCTCGTGGTCGGCGGCGTGGGCATCATGAACATCATGCTGGTGTCCGTCACCGAGCGCACGCGGGAAATCGGCTTGCGCATGGCGGTCGGGGCTCGCCCGCGCGATATTCTCCGGCAATTCCTGGTGGAAGCCGTCGTGCTTTGCTTACTTGGCGGGGCCGCCGGCGTGCTGATGGGCTGGGTATGCTCGTGGATGGTGCAAACGTTTCTGCACTGGCCGACTGAGACTTCCTGGCTTGCGGTGCTGGCCGCTGTCGCCGTCTCTGCTGCGGTGGGTATCTCCTTCGGCTACTATCCAGCCTGGAAAGCGTCGAAACTGGATCCGATTGAGGCGCTGCGTTACGAATAAGCGAGCATTCGTGCCTTGATTGTTGGCCGGTGAGTTGTATTTGCGCAGCGGTGGTTCTCAAGTACTGAGTACGCAGTACTGAATACTTCCCGCTCGCTCAATTCGGCGTTCACGCCTGGTGATCGCGTTGTTTCGATGTGGATCACATTCGTGCTTTTTCATGCTCTTCGGTCGGTAATGGCTCATTGCTTCTGGCATTGCCGCATGCTATGAAATGCTCAAGACCGATTGACCAAGACCATACGATTATGCGGGGCGGCGTTTTTCCATGATTCCAGCAGCGCCGTTGGAAGGATTGGCCGAAGCTTTGTTTCAGGAAGCCGGCGACGCACTTTTCCTCATTGATCCAGCAACCGGGCACATTTTGGATGTAAACCCAACTGCCCAACGGCTGAGCGGTCAGGCGCGCCAGGAGCTGCTGGGCGAGCCCATTTCGCAACTCCTTCAGCCCGAGGGCTCCGAAACCACCGAGAGCTTGGAAGACGCCTATCGTTATTCGACCGCATTTCATGCTCGCGACGGATTCTTGCTGCATAACAGCTCGGAGGGAGTTTGGATACCGGTAAATGTCACAATCGCACGCCTACATGTGAAATCGGGCGTTTTGGGGCTGATCACCGTTCGCGATCAACGCGAGCAGCGCGCGGCCTACAACCGTCTGCGCAAAATTGAAGCAGAAATGCGGCGGATTCTGACTTCCGTTTCGGACTGCCTGTGGAGTGCTCGCCTCGATTTGGCCGGACGCTGGACCTACCGTTACTTTTCGCCAGTCGCGGAGCCCATCACCGGCCGTTCGCCGAAGT
>Ga0070732_10000493_pt1 | contig 24788 bp, 23 predicted proteins | sample Coa_R1_5_FD_66449 | JGI IMG/M metagenome (GOLD analysis project Ga0070732, IMG submission 66449) | Surface soil microbial communities from Centralia Pennsylvania, which are recovering from an underground coalmine fire - Coalmine... | ecosystem: Environmental > Terrestrial > Soil > Unclassified ... | reverse complement strand
CCGGAAGTTGCCGCACTTTCTGAGCCCGGCCGACATTGAGAAGCTGTTGGCGGCCCCGGAAGGCGACGACCCGCTCAGCCTGCGCGACAAGGCGATGCTGGAGACGTTGTATTCGGCCGGTTTGCGCGTCGGTGAGTTGGCAGGACTGAATCTGGATGACATGGATCTGGAAAGCGGCACAATCATTGTTCGCGGCAAAGGCAAAAAGGAACGGCTCGCCTTGCTTGGGATTCCAGCCAAGAAGGCGATCCAGCGCTGGCTCGCCTGGCGCGACGCGCTGGACCTGAAAGTCTGCAAACAGCAAGCTGTGTTTTTGAATCATCGCGGTGGACGGTTGACCGTCCGCAGTGTCGGGCGGTTGCTGGAGAAATACCTGGCGAAAGTCGGGCTCGACCCGCGAACAAGCCCCCACACGATCCGGCACAGCTTTGCGACGCACTTGCTTGATGCCGGGGCGGATATTCGCGGCGTGCAGGAGCTACTTGGGCATTCGAACCTGACGACCACGCAGATTTACACGCATGTGAGCACCCAGCGGTTGCAGGACAGCTACCAAAAGGCCCACCCACGGGCGTAAGGAGAGTTTGCCGGCAAGACGCCTGTTAACCCAGCGGTGGACGATTCCTTCACCCTTGAGGCTGCTTCTATGAATTCGACACGTCGCAACCGTCTTGCCCTGGCGCTAGGTCTGGCACTTGTCGTTGACCTCGCTTCGACAGCGCCGGCCCAAACGCTGAATTGCCGTTACGACTACATCGCCGCCCGCAAGGAAGCCGCTGAAAAGAATCGCCCACTGTTTCTCGAATTCACCACCGAGAATTGCCTTTGGTGCAAGAAGCTGGAAAACACCACGTTCCGCGATCCGAAGCTCGTCGCCTGGTTGAACGAACGTGCAATCGTATTGAGGCTGGATGCCGAGCAGGAGCCGAAGATCGCCCAGGCTCTGCGAATCAGCAACTACCCCACGATGATCCTGGCGGCACCGAATGGAAATATCCTATCGGTCATCGAAGGCTACATGGAAGCGCCGAAGCTGCTGGATCACTTAGAGAAGTTCGTCATTGCAGCGCCGGGAGTCAATACCGACGCGCTGGCCCGTAATTACCAGAGCGCCGGCAAAGCCTTGGCCCTCGGCGATATTCCTCGTGCCCTTGCACTGTTGCGGTCGGTTGTCCGCGATAGCGACGGCCTGCCAATTCAAGCTAAAGCAATCCAGAAGCTGCGCGAAGTGGAACGGCAAGCCGAAGGACAGCTCGCGCAGGCCCGTGATTTGGATCGCAATGGCGAAACGCTTCAGGCGATGGAGGTGCTGAATAACCTGATTCGAAATTATCCAGACACCGCCGCCGAACGAGAAGGCAAAACGCTGGGCGCGAGCCTTTCTGCGAAGCCCGACAACAAGAGTCAGCAGCGCTCGCGGCGCGCGGCTGAGTTGCTGGCCCAGGCCAAAGAAGAGTACCGCACGCAGCAATTCTGTGGCTGCCTAGAGAAGTGCGAACTGATTGCCGCAAACTATGCCGACCTGCTGGAGGGGACGGAAGCCTCTCGATTGCTGGCCGAAATCAAGCGCAATCCAGAGTATTTGAGTATGGCATGCCAGAACCTGAATGACCACCTGAGCAGCATGTATTTGACGCTGGCCGAAGCCTGGTTGATCAAGGGCGATATGGAACAGGCCACGGTCTGCCTGGAAAAGATCCAGCGCGACTTCCCCGGCACGCAACACGCGCAAACCGCCCAAGCGAAACTGGCGGAACTTCAGACCCATCCGGACCAGCGGACCGATTTCAAGAAGCAACCGTGATTACGTACTGAAGGCCAACATGAGTAACGGCGGCTTCTAGCCGCCGTTACGTTTTCTGCCGTGTTTTCATTTCCTTCAGCGCCTGCACGGCCGCTTCGTGCAGCGCGCCGTTGCTGGCCAGCATGCCGGCCCGTTGCTTGAAACCTTCGCTGCCATAGATGATGGGTTCGCCGGCCAGTGTGGTCACTCTGCCGCCGGCTTCTTCGACGAGGATGTGGCCGGCGCAGATATCCCAGTCGTGGAATTCGGGATAGATGTTCACGTAAATGTCGGCTTCGCCGCTGGCCACTTGAGCGAGCTTCAGGCCGGCAGAATAAGTTTCGAGGATTCGCGCCGGGTGCATTATTTTCACCACTGGGCTCTCGCGGGCGGTCTTGGATCGGCTTTGCGTTAGCCCGGCTTCGGATAGCTGTATTGCCTTGCCCACCTGGCAGCGCTTGCGTTCGCCACCCATTCCGCTGTAGCGCCAGCAACCGCCCTCCTTGGTCGCGAAGGTGCCGCGCCAAATGGCCGGCTCCAATACGACGCCAGCCATCATCTTTCCGCTATTGACAAAGCCCACCATCACCGTGAATTCGCCGTTTTTGCGAGCGAAGCCGCGGGTGCCGTCAATTGGGTCCACAATCCAGAGTCGGGAAGAAGTGCTGCGCGATTTTTCCAGTGTAGGCGTCTTTTCTTCTGCACACAGCCGGTCGGCAGGAAAGGCGTCGAGAATGTGCCGCAAGATTAGCTCTTGGGCAGCGCGATCCGCTTCCGTGCTGATGTCCGACGGGGCGTCCGGTACGGCCTCCAACCGGTCGTAATGTTCCATGACCAGCCGGCCCGCCGCCTCTGTGGCCTGCAACGCGACTTCGAGTTCCTTCTCCCAAGGCATGATATGAATTTCCAATTGACTTGAGCCTGCAGCGCAAGCAAGGGATGTCCCTTGCTTTTGCGCCGCGGGCTCCTGATTACATATGCTCCGCGAGCATATTGTATTCCAGATAATGCAAGTGCCGATACAAGTCGTGCGTGTCGATTAGCTGGGTGTGTTCGCCATCCACTTCCACGCGACCTTTATGGATCAACACCACGCGTTCGCACAATTCCAGCGTCGAGAGCCGGTGCGGAAGGAAAATCACGGTACGATCTGGCAAAATCCGGCTGTACACATCGTCGAGGATTTGCCGCGTGTCTTCGTCGAGTTTGTCCTCCGGTTCTTCGATGACGAGGATTGACGGGTCGCGCAGTACGGCTCGGGCTAGCGCGATGCGGAATTGATCCCCGGGTTTCAATCCGTAACCCATTTCACCGATGACCGACTCGTACCCATGCGGCAGCTTTTGAATGAAGTTGTGTGCATGCACTAGCTTCGCTGCTTCAATAATCTGTGGAATCGAAAAGCTTGGGTCGCCGCAGCCAATGTTATTGGCCACCGTGTCGTTAAAGATCATCTCCCGCTGCATCACCAGCGCCACCTGGTTGCGGAGCGAATCCAGCGTCACCCAGCGGATATTTTTGCCGTCGATGCGGATCTCGCCGGAAGTCGGATCGAGAAAGCGCGGAATCAACGAAACCAGCGCATGCTTTTCCGCCGGCTCCGTACCGATGATCGCCACGCGCTGGCCCGCCGGTATCACCAGGTTGAGATTGTCCAACAACATTCGTCCGGTGCCCGGCTCGCGCAGGCTCACCTCGTGGAATTCCAATTGCCGCGAGATCGCTTTTAGGAATTCCGCCCCCACCACTTGGCCCACTTCGCCACGCCGGTCCAAAAAGTCGAACAAGGCCACGGCGGAGTCATTGGCTCGCGCCAGAATGCGCCTTTGCCGGAGCCAATTCAATAGCGGCAAATACATGCTGGCCAATGCCACTGCGAGAACCACCAGCCCGGCCACGTTCAGATCGTCGTTCAATACCAACCAGCCGGATACCAGCAGCAGCGCCGCTCCGGCAATGGTGGCGAGGAAGGTTACGAGCGGCACCGCGAAGCTCTCGCTCCACGACCGCCACGACTGACCCTTGGAATACTCTGACAGTTGTCGCTCGACCCGTTGCTGGTTGAACAATTCCATAAGATAACTCTTCGCCAGCCGCATCATGCGGATGCTCTCTTGTAGCAGAACGAGTTGGTTGGCGGCCCGACGCGCGCCCAACCGGCCGCGCCGAAAAATGGGCCGGGCGAGTTGCAGGGCCAACAACCACACAAAGAGCGCCGCAAACACAAATGCCAATCCAAGCCAAACGTGAATCGCGAGAACCAGCGCGACCAGCAAGACGAATTTCACCGGCTCGCGCACTACACTGGCGAGCCGTACGAAGTAGCCGTCATGAACCGCTTCCACGTGCCGCGTAAACATGCTAATCGCTTCGTTCGTGCCCGTGGATTTGAAGACGAGCGACCCCAATCGGTATGAATGATGATACAGGAGGCGGCGCAAACGAGTCACCGCTTCCAGACAGGCAACGGTCGCCGCTCGGTTCGAGGTGATAACAAGCGCCAGCTGCCAAAGCGCTAGAACGGCCGTTAAAGCAAACAAGCCGGTGAGGTAAGGAATGTTTGTGCGTCCTGCCGGCGTGGGTCGCCACATCCACGAATTATGCCGGGCAAGCCAGGCCAGCGCGCCTCTGGCGAAGTGATGCCGGTTGCGAAAGCCCAGGCTCAGGAAGCCCAGCTGGGCTTTGCCCGGCCGAGGTTCAGTGCCTTCTCCAATCTCTTGATCGCGATAATAGTCCGCCGCATTTTGTCCGATGTGCGCTTGCAACCATTGGCCGATGTACGCTTTCCATCGCTTCGACGTGGCGCCCGGCGTGTTCCAGTCGCGATCCGCCGTGGAAGCGAGGATTGCTTGGTCGGTGTCGTCGCGCGTCGCGCCGAAATCGCGCACGGCCTGCAATCGGCTCTCTGGAACCATGGCGCGCCACTCGTCTTTAAACTGCTGGCGCTCGGAATCCGTAAGTTCGGAGTGTTCGGGGAATTGGCCCCGGGAAATAATGAGGTCCGCGAACAGGAATAATACAACGAGCAGGGCTACGTAAACGAATCCCGTGGCAGCGGCAGCAATCGTGGCCGTCCATTTGGCGGCCGGAGCATAACCAACGTATTCCCAGGCGCGGGAAAAAGCGGAGCGTTCCACGGTAGACCTCTTGGGTTGGGAGGACATGGAAACTCCCCGGCCTGTTTCATACCGGCGACCGCACCAATTCGGTCGCTTTTGCTGCCGGCTATCGACAAGCTGGGGGCCAAGCCGCGATCCTGCGAAAGGTACAATAAACGTCCAGCAATAATTCTAACGGATGGGCGAGGGATTCCGCATCCCCAGTTTTGGAGGGGAGGCTGGCTTCTAAGAGGTTATCGCCGGAAAATCAGGCCAAATCGCGATCTTCGAATAGGATCAGGCCAAACAACAGGGCAATGGATGTGTACAGGATTGAATACACCAGCACCGAACCGGTGTAATACGCGAAATCGATGATATCGATCGGCGTGTCGCGAATAATGGCCGGCCCCATGCTAAAGGAATCGAGTGAAGGGAGTAGGGTTTCAAATAGTCGCGTTAGAAAGCTAACCAGGTCGAGAGCCGTATTTCGGTTTTGCCGATTCAATTCATCGGCCACGCTTCTTAGCACCGGCGCCAGGTGGCCCAGGAGAAAAACAACCAACGTGATCAACACGTTGGCGACCATGGGCAAGCGCGTGGCGAGTGTCGAGGCTACCGCCAGCAAGACCATGACCTTGCCAAAACTGAGCGCCAGACCCAGCGTGTTGGCGATTGCATCTCCCAACCAAATTGAGACGCCTTTCAGAAAGACGGCCATGTCGCCGGTGCCGAACTTCGTCAACCGCTGACCAATCAGTTGTTGCGTCTGCTCGACCATGGGATCGGACACTTCATCCAGCGGATTCCAACGCGGCTGAGCCATCATGAAGCCATTGCTGAACCAGCCAATCAACTGCATGAGTGCCCACGCCGCCAGCAGGATGCCGAGGTATTTGCCCAGCAAGAACTGCCGGCGCGTCACGGGCTTGCTCATCAGCGTTACGGCGGTGCGGCCTTCGATCTCGTCGTAGATCGACATGCTGGCTGCCAAGACGCCGAAGAGAAGCGCGCTGGCCATCGCCGCGTCAAAGCAAATCTGCTTATAGAGCTTGAAATCGTCGCCGAACGTGAAGTACGGCACCACCATACCGACCACGAGGATGATGCCTGCCCCCATCGCAATGATCCAGAACATGGGCTGCCGGATGCCTTCACGGAATGCAGCCAATGCCACCGCTCCGCCCTTTGGCCAAACCAAGGTCAGCAGGGCAAAGAAGAGGACAAAGGCGTCCAAGATAAGCTGAAAGTGAAGCGCCGCGGCATAGCCCCGGCCAACCAGATCCAGCGAGGCAGCACCTTGCTCGAACCACAGAAAGAAATTGACCGTGAGCGTGACCAACAGCAACAGCGCGCCGGCCATCGCCCAATTGGACGCCTGGCGCATCTGTAACTTGACCCGCTGAGAAAGCAGCGCCCAAATCCAGGGCAGCGCCGCCAGCAGTTGCACCAGCACGAGTAATAGTGACGGAACGAAGAGGTTGACGAATGATCCCATGCGCGAGTCGCTGCCAAAAAATCTTGTGGTCTATCGCGGTTAGTTGTCGTGTCGGTGTAGCGGAATTCGCCAGAATTCCATAAGTCCACAAGCGGAATTCTGGCGAATTCCGCTACCAATCAATTACTACCCCTACGCCATTGCTAGGCCTTTGGTTCGCCGCCAGAGCGATAATTCGGCATGGTGCCCCAGTGCAGCTTTTGTTGGAGGGTCTGGTAATAGCTGTGTCCCGGGACCTTCACCAACTCGAAGGAAACCGGCGCCTGCCGGATTGTTACCTGGTCGCCTTCCTTCAGCTCCAGCCGGTCTTGCCCGTCGATAATCAGCCAGGCACTGGTGGCTCTACAAACAATAAAGGAATATTCCTTGTCGGCGGCATCGACCACCGTCCGACTAGTAAGAGCGTGCGGGCAAATCGGCGTGACAACAAAGGCGCGTAGTTCTTGGCCCAGAATAGGCCCGCCGGCCGATAGGCCGTGTGCGGTAGACCCCACCGGCGTACTGACGATGACGCCATCGCCGCGAATGAGCGAGACGGTTTCGCCAGCAATGGCCATGTCCATGTCGATCATGTGGAACGGGGGGCCGGTATGGATTACAACGTCGTTGAGGCCGATGAACCCGCGACTGCCCGTGGCCGACTTCCAGATGCATTCGAACATGAGGTGAGAAGTAATCCGATAATTTCCGGCAGCGACCTGCGGCAGCGCTACTTCGACCTGCTCAGGGGAAAGATCGGCTAGAAAGCCAAGCTTACCGAGATTGATACCGAGCACCGGGATTTGCTTGCGGCACATTTGCCGGGCAGCCCGAAGAATGGCGCCGTCGCCGCCCAGCACCAGCGCGACATCGGCATGGTGCCGTGAGAGGTCTTCCTTTTGGACAAAATCCACGAGAACGATTTCGCCGTATTTCCGAAATAGCGGTAGAAGCCGATCCGTTTCCTCGCGCACATTGGGTCGTTCGGCATTGCCCAATACGAAGAAACGCATGCGATCGCTCTCCCACAGTCAACCGGCCTGGACCTTTTCCCGGGCGCCCAGACGCGAACGGACGGCCCGACAAAGGCCGTTCACATCCAGTTCAAGATCGGCCAGCAATTCGCTCCGCTCCGCATGCTCAATAAAGCGGTCAGGTATGCCGAGCCGTGCAATGCCGCGTGTGTCCAGCCCCACGGAATTCGCCGCTTCCAGCACGGCACTACCGAAGCCGCCCTCTAGGGTACCTTCTTCCACCGTCAGCACCAACGTGGCCGATTCGATCGCGCGGCAAATCGTCTCGCGGTCGAGCGGCTTGGCGAAGCGAGCGTTGATTACGCCAGCCTCGTAGCCATCGTCGCGCAATTTCTGCGCCGCTCTTATGCAATTCGGGAAAAGCGAGCCGAATGCGACCAACATCACGTCGTTGCCCCAACTGTGAACTTCCGCCTTGCCCAGCTCCAACGGCTGCAATTGACGCTCGACCTTTTCGAGATTGGCCTTGGGATAACGCAGCGAGGCCGGCTGATCTAACGTGAGTGCGAACTTCAGCATGGGCCCCGCATCGAGTTCATCACCGGGCGCCATGACGACCATGTTCGGGAAAAGCCGCAGATACGTAATATCGAAGCAGCCGTGGTGCGTCGGGCCATCAGGCCCCGTCAGTCCGGCTCGGTCCAGCGTGAACACGACCGGCAAATTCTGCAGCGCCACTTCCTGAAAGATTTGGTCGAACGTCCGTTGCAGGAAGGTGGAATAGACGTCCACGATTGGTCGAATGCCCGCTTTCGCCTGGCCGGCTGCAAAGGCGACGGCATGCGACTCGCAAATGCCCACGTCAAAAAAGCGGCCCGGGAACTGCTCGCGCACTTTTTCGAGCTTGTTGCCCTGGCACATCCCGGCCGTCGTGACCGTCACGCGCGGATCGTTGGACATCACCTGAGCAATCGTATTGCTAATGGCGTCGGTATATGCCTTGCTTCCGCCGGCACGCAGGGAGATGATGTTCCGGTCCGGCCCCACGTTTTCAAATACCGGCGGCGTGTGGTACTTTACCGGATCTTGGCAAGCTTGGGGAACCCCGTGTCCTTTCTCGGTTAGCACGTGCAGGAGTACCGGCCCCTGAATCTGCTTGACATCGTGCAGCGTTCGCCGCAGCGACGGCAAGTCGTGGCCGTTTACCGGGCCGTAATAACGGAAACCGAGTTCCTCGAACAGCATGCCGTCTTTCAGGATCGCCTTCAGGCTATCGCGAGCGCGTTCGAGTGCGCGGTGCGTGGCCGTACCGAAAAGCGGAATGTTGGGAAGCGCCCCCGAGAGCCAGTGTTTGGCCTTCGTATACGTGCCCGACATGCGGCAACGATCGAGATAGGCGGCGAGGGCACCCACGCGCGGGCAAATCGACATCTTGTTGTCATTTAAAATGACCAACAGATCCTTTTGTAACGCCCCGGCATTGTTCAGCGCTTCGAACACGATGCCTGAGACCATCGCCCCGTCGCCGACAACGGCAACGCTGCGGCGATCGCGCTTGCCGAGCAAATCATCGGCCGTCTTCAAACCGAGGCAGCAGGAAACGCTGCACCCAGCGTGGCCGGTCATGAACAAGTCGTACGGGCTCTCTTCTGGATTGGGATAGCCCATGAGGCCGCCTTTCGTGCGCATGCTATCGAAGCGCGGGTAACGACCGGTGATTAGCTTGTGGGGATAGATTTGGTGCCCGGTGTCCCAGATCAGACGGTCCTTGGTAAAATCGAAGCTCAGGTGCAAGGCCAAGCATAGTTCGACCACACCTAAATTGCTGGCAAAATGCGCCGGGCGAATCTTCAATACACGCACGAGTTCATCGCGCATTTCCTGCGCAAGCTGTTGCAACTCCGCATCCGTGAGTTGTTGCAACGCGGCCGGTGAATCCATTCGAGACAGGAGTTCGCTCATCGTGATGGCTCCTAACGGCTTCGTTCCAAAATCAATGACATCAGATCCATTAACGGTTTCGCCGATGGCCCAGTCGGCTTTAGCGCCTCCTCGGCATCGCGCTGCAATTGCTGCAAGCGCTGCCGGCTCTCGGCCACACCGAGCAAGCTCGGATACGTCAGCTTCCCAGAAGTCGCGTCCTTGCCCACCCGTTTTCCAGTGATGTTCGAATCGCCTTCCACGTCGAGCAGATCGTCGGTGATTTGAAAAGCGAGGCCGAGGCTAGCCGCGTAGCCATCCAGTTCCCGGCGTTTCTCCAGGTCCGGCCCGCCCGGCACCTCTCCTTGGGCAGCTAACAAGCCCAATCGCACACAGGCCCGAAACAACGCTCCGGTTTTGCCTGCGTGAGTTTTCTCCAGGTCTTCGAGCGTCCCCCCATCGGTACGACCTGGGATTTTCCCCTCCCAGGTTAAATCATTTACCTGCCCACCGACCATACCAACTGCCCCGGCCAGCAACGCCAATTCCCGGCAACAGGCCGCGGCAGTCGCCGACTGATACTCGCTCGCCAGGACCTGAAAGGCGAGTGTCAGCAAGGCATCCCCGGCCAGGATTGCCATCGCCTCGCCGAATATCTTGTGGGCCGTCGGCTGGCCACGGCGGAGATCGTCATCGTCCATGGCCGGCAGGTCATCATGCACCAAGCTATACGCATGCACCATTTCCACGGCACACGCGGCCGGCAGCGCCTGTTCCATACTTCCGCCACAAGCCCGGCAAGTAAAAATCACGAGCACTGGCCGTAAACGCTTGCCGGCGGCCAGGAGGCTATATGCCATCGCTTCCATCAGCGATTTTGGGCAACCCTCGGCGTGCCGAAGCATCCTTGGCAAGTGGTCTTCCACTTGTTGTCGCACGCCCCGCAAATGCTCGGCAAACGACTCCGACAAAGGAAAAGGCTCCGTAGTCTAGAATGCACTTCCCTCCCATCTTACAGAAGTCGTGGCCAAGTTGGAATGTTATCAAGTCTGCGTCCACTCGGCACGTTCTTCAACATGCGGGTCGTACCTTGGCATGCTGAAAACGCGCCCCGGTCCCAGCGAAATGCTAACCGCAACATTGGGGAAAAGACAACTGGCGCGACGACATGATCCGCGAATGCCGCTAGTATTCCGTCTTTCGTGGCGGGCGGGAACGGGAGTTGAGGCGCTCAGAATCGCTGGGATGCTCGAAAGGCTTGGACTTGGGCTTGCCGCCGGCATCCTCGCCGTTCAGAAGCAGGATCTTCTGCTCGGCCAGCCGCAATTGGTCGTAGCCGCACTTTAGCAGCATGACGCCTTCTTCGTACCGGGCCAACGATTCTTCCAGGGTGGTGTCGCCGGCTTCCAACACGCGCACAATCTCTTCGAGCTTGGCAAGTACCTGCTCGAAAGTCGGCGGTACCGGAGGCTTCGAAGCTGGATTCATGGCAAGACTCACGCCGGTGGATCGCAACCGAGGTCTGGTGGCCGTTCAACGGATTCGACACGGCTGACGATTTGCCCGCGATGGACTGTGGTAATAAGCCGGTCGCCGGGCTGCACTTGATCGGCTGAGCGAATCAGCTCCGGCGTCGCCTCAGTCCGCGCTAGACTATAGCCGCGCGCCAACACATTCAAGGGGCTCAGGGCTTCCAGCCGGGCCGCCAATGCCGCCATTGCCTGCTTATTCTGCGCTTCGCGCACCTGGATCGCTCGCTGCGCTCGCTGCCCGATTTCATCGAGCCGGCGCTCCTGGTCGCGCACTCGCTCCAGCGGCAATTGAAAGCCACGGCGACAAGCCAGCTCGTCGAGCCGCCGCTGCGCCAACAGCAGCAGTCGGCGCGTGCTCTCGTGTATGCGCGACTCTGTGTCCCGCAAAAGATCGATCATGTCGGCCCGGTCGGGCACGGTCAATTCGGCCGCATGGCTCGGTGTTGAAGCCCGCACATCGGCCACGCTGTCGGCAATGGTGACATCCACTTCGTGACCGACCGCGCTGACCACCGGAATACGCGATTCGTAAATCGCCTGGGCCACGATCTCTGTATTGAAGGCGGACAGATCCTCAGCCCCGCCGCCGCCACGGCCCAGGATAATCACGTCGATGTGGACCAGTTTTCGTTCTTTCCAGCGATTGACATCGCGGATGCCCTTGGCAATCTGCTCGGCAGCCCCATCGCCTTGCACTAGCGTCGGCTGCACAACGACCTTGGCGACGGGCCAGCGGCGGCCCAGGATTTCAATCATGTCGCAAATCGCCGCCCCCGTGGCACTGGAAACAACGCAGATGGTGCGCGGAAATCTCGGCAATGGCTTCTTACGCTTCGCGTCGAAATAGCCGAGGCGAAACAGCTTTTCGCGAAGCTCCCGCAGGGCCAGCTCGGCCGCGCCGAGCCCTTTCGGAAACATTTTCTCCACGATTAGTTGATAACCGCCCCGCGGAGCATAGACGCTGATCTTGCCACAGGCAATGACTTCAAGGCCGTCCTTTGGCTCGAAACCTGCCGGTAGCCGAAAGGTCGCATTCCGGAAAAGCGCCGCGCTCAATGTCGCGTTGGCGTCGCGCAGGGTGAAATAGAGGTGCCCCGAACTGGGACGCGACAAGTTGGCGATTTCGCCTTCCACCCAAACGGTGCCGAAACCCTGCTCCAGCAGCGCGCGCACCCGCTCCGTAAGCTGCTGGACCGACTGGACTTGCACGCCTTCCGGCACAAACGGGAATTCGGTCGATGTTTCCGGATTCACGCTGGTTGCCACCCTCATAAGTCTCAGCTTTCTAAGACTACGATGCCGATGCACCCACAATGGTCGCGGCAATTTGCAGCGCGGTGCCCGCCAACCATATTACAGCCGCCTGTTTCGTATCGTCAAAATTGACGAACACGTAATAGAGCATGTAGGGACCGAAGCAAAAACAGAGCATGCCCTGCGTAACATCGTCCTGGTAAGCAATTATCACTACACAAATATATCCGACCAGCGACAAGACCGTGCCGATTGTTACCGGGATCCATATCAGTGGCGGCAAAATGAAAGCCGCCGGAACGAACAGGAAGCCGAACAAGCACACGCCCAATGCGATCAGCGTGATCGTGTCGAACCCCAGAAAGTTCAGCGCCGCTAGTGCATCGCTTTTCTTCTTTCTCTTTGGCCGGTGCCGTCATTTGCGCGGTTTGTCTTCGGGTGGCTCGTCTCGCTGCTGTAGGCTGACCTGCTCTACCGGCTCTTCTTGCTCCGCGCTTCCGCCGCGGATTCTCGGCTATTTTCTCCGATTCTTGCTCGGTCTTTTCTTCGTGCTCGTGCACATCCACAGGCTCGTCCTCGGTGTTGTCCAGCTTCGGCACCCGCATCTGCGTCTGGCAGCCGGGGCAAATCGCCATCCTGCCGGCAAACTCCGGCTTCAGGACAAGTCTGCGTTCACAGTTCGGGCACTGGAGGCGAATCATGGTGTTGAAGAACGACAAACGGAGCCATTAAACTTTCGTGTACTCCAGCCCAAAGGTCTCCGCAACAGCCATATTGGTGACCTTGCCTTTTCGAATATTCACACCGTCGCGCAGAGCCGGGCTATCGGCAATGGCGCGTTCCAGGCCCTTGTTAGCCAGTTGCAGCACGTAGGGGAGCGTGACGTTTGTGAGCGCATACGTGCTGGTTCGGCCGACGGCCCCCGGCATATTCGTGACACAATAATGCAACACATCGTCCATGATGTAGGTCGGCTCGCTGTGCGTGGTAGGCCGAGCCGTCTCCACGCAGCCGCCCTGATCGATGGCCACGTCGATGATAACCGAGCGGGTGCGCATGCGTTTCAGATCGTCTCGCGTGATGAGACGAGGCGCTCGCGCCCCGGGGATCAGAACCGCGCCGATGACCAGATCGGCAAAAGTAATGCAATCACGGATGTTATGCCGGTCGCTGAAGAGCGTAGTAACATTATGCGGCATTACATCATCGAGATAGCGCAGACGGTCGAGATTCACGTCGAGCAGGAAGACATTGGCCCCGAGGCCGGCCGCCACCTTCGCGGCATTCGCTCCCACTACCCCGCCGCCGAGAATCACCACATTTGCCGGCGCCACGCCCGGCACGCCGCCGAGGAGGATGCCGCGGCCCTGAAACGGCCGCTCCAGGAACTTCGCGCCTTCTTGTATGCTCATGCGGCCGGCCACTTCGCTCATTGGGGTGAGCAACGGCAGCTGCCCGCGCGCGTCGCGGATAGTTTCGTACGCAATCGCCGTGATACCAGAGGCCATCATGGCTTTGGTGAGCCTCTCATCCGCTGCGAAATGAAAATAGGTGAAGAGAATTTGGCCGGAACGCATCAGCGGCCATTCGTCGGCCAGCGGCTCCTTGACCTTCACGACTAGGTCGCAACGGCTCCAGATCTCCGCTTCGCGGCTGACGATTTCGGCGCCACATTGCGAATACTGCTCGTCGCTAATGCCGCTGCCCTGCCCAGCTCCGGACTGAATTAGCACCCGATGTCCCGCCCGCGTCAATTCTTCGACGCCCACCGGCGTCATGGCCACACGGTATTCGTCGGTCTTGATTTCTTTCGGTACGCCAACTATCATGTTGATTCCTGTCAAATGAAAATAGAAGTAATCGTGGCAGTATTCTCGGTCATGGAGCAACACACTTCAAGGTCAGCATCGAACCCAGCATGACGCAAGTCGGTTAGCCCAAAGCGCTAGCGATGGCGATTTCTCGCAAGCGCTTTGGGCTAACGCGCCCGCCAAATTCGCCTACGGCAAAGAAATCAGTCGTCCTCCATCAGTTCGTCCAGCGTCTTTTCCAGAACCCCCGGCGTTGCTTCCTGTTGCGTGAGCCGCTGCACCTGCCCCTGAACCTGCGCCAGCAGAAGTTCCTTCGGCGGCACGATTGCACCGCCACGTCTTTCGGCCTCCAGCAAAAACGGGGACTTTCGAGGAATCTGGGTCACGTCCATCACGGTCATGCCGGCCTTCAGATATCCGGGATGTAACGAGCTGGAATCGTCATCCGAACCGTCATCGATCGCCGTTCCGCCGCAGACGACGAGCACGTCGTGCATCATCGAATAGATCCCTTCGATGCCGACGTGCCGGCCTCCGAAGAGCCGGCTGAAGCGCGCTCCGTCATCGCGGTTGCGACCGGCGAAGATAAGCTTCCCGCCGTGGGCCTTAATGCCGCGCGCCAGGCTCCGGGCTGTGGAATCCAGCCCGGCCAGCATCACGATGGCGCCGTCGAGCGATTTGCCGTTGCCGTTCAGCGCTGCCTCCAACGCCGAAATGGCTGCGCCGCTGAATGTGTTTGCTCCGCACCATTGTTTATCGTCTTGTTTCACCAGCAAATCGACCGCCAATTCAACCGGCATACCGCCTTCGTTCAGAACCACGCCGCGGACGCCTTCATCCAGCAGCGTTGCCATTTCGCGTAGCCCATCCTGCTGTTCCTGCTCGACGACAACGCCGCGCAGTTTTACGGCCTCAATCACCTTGCGAAAGAGCTTCACGTTGCCGACTTGTAACGGCAGGCAACGCAATGGCAACCCGGCTTGTGCGAACGAGGCATTAAGCAACGCGGTGTTTAAGAACTCGCGCTCGCCGACACCGGTAACGCCGATGAACGACGTCTGGCGGTCAATCGAACGGTAATGATAGACCTGCTCTAGATCGCGGGCCGTCGGCTGCCCCGCATATGCTTCGGCGCCTTTTTCTAACGCCGCCACGGTCCAGGGTGCGCCAATCTTGCGCCCGAGTATCGCCAGCATTGCCCCCGGCCGGCCGAGACCGACCACTACCGTTGGCAGCGGCGGCTTGGCAAGAATCTGCACCAGCGGCCAGGCTTCCTCCGGCGTGCGCGCCTTGCAGGTGAGTTTGATCACGTCCGGGTCCTTCGCCCGCATCACTTCATAAATATCGGCAATGTCGCTGGGCGTCTCTTTCAGGTTCGTGTAGGAAATCACGCGCTGGCATTTGCCGAAGCGCCGAATCTGGTCGGCAACATCCCATTCGATTTCGCAGTAATCCGGGTCGCTGATAATCGCCATCTTGAGCAGCTTGATGCGCTCGTCTTCGCTGCCGTGCCAGTTGCCTCCATCCTGCCCCCTCCGGCAACTGAAGATCACGGGCCTGCGACGGGCGTTCAGCAATTCCTTCGGATCAGGGTCCTGCTGAAAGCAATCGAGCCGCACTTCCACCAGGTCGGCTCCCATGGCGGAAGCATTTAGCATGTCGGCCATTGCAAGCCGGCGCGATTCCTGGGCAATCGTGAAGCAAATCATGGCGGTTTCCCCAAGCCGGTCTCGGCCGTTCGCGTGCGGCCAACATCGAGAACGAATTGCAACCATTGATGGGAATGATACGATTAGGGGAGTAGCGCTGTCTCCCTTTTCTGGGCACGCTTATGCCGTCGCGATTATTCCAATTGTTGATTGTATCTTTCTGGCTGGGCACCCTCGGCTGGTTTGGTTACCGCGAAGTGTGGCCGCGGCTCTTTCCCGGCCGCGCACCGCCATTCGTCATCGAACTGGCCGACGAAGCCACCATCCAGGGGCAAACCTTCTGGACGATCTACCGCGAGGACCAGGAGATCGGCAAAGCGAAGACGAGCCTCAGGTATCTGAATGCCGAGGACAATTTCGAACTCGTTTGTGAAATGAAAGACGTGGAACTCTACGACAATATCTACATCGGGAATATGACGAATCGATACGTTGTCACTCGCGCCAAGGAATTGCGCTCCATGTCCACACATGGCGAATTGCGAGTGGAGAGCCAACGGCGGCCGGAGCGCCGTATTCCGGGCTCCGCCATTTTTACGGTGACCGCGAATTTTGAAGGACATGTCGAAGACGGAAAACTATTGCGCAGCGCCAAAATTACCATTCCTTTCATGGGTGATATTGTGCCGAAGCTGGAGCCGATAGATGCACCAACCGGTAATGTTCTGAACCCCATGCATCCAGTACCCCGGGTCGCCGGCTTGCATCCGGGCCGGCGCTGGCGTATGCCGATCTTCAACCCCGTGGGGGATGCCGTTTCGCCCACTCTTCAGGCTGCCGCCCAGCAAGCGAAATTCTCTTCCAAGAGCAACGCCATGCCAGTGCCGACCGGACCTGCTTACTTGGATGCCGAAGTGTTATCGAAGCCCGAAACTATTAAATGGAACGGCCGGGATCAGGAGTGCTATGTCATCGATTATCGCAGCTCCGGCAAGGAACATGCCGCGCGAACCTACGTTCGCGTGCACGACGGGCTCGTGATCCGTCAAGAGGCGTACGCTCTGGGCGACCGCGATCGCTTCATCATGCAACGCGACTAACGCCGAATGGATTTGAAGGCATGGATAACCTTCCAGCACCACGTCCAGAATCAGATGTTACAGCTTTCGTCGCAAGACTTATTTTGATTGTCTTCGCGGTTCTGTTTCTTTTGACGTGCCTTTTGTTCAAAAAATAAAAATGTCAAATTGACTCATAACCCGAAACGACAGGGCCTCCATACCATCGAGAATGCGGTTCTCCATGATCGAATTGAGCAATGTCAGCAAGCGCTACGGGACCAAAGTAGCCGTCGAAGATTTGAACTTGCAAATTCAGCCGGGCGAACTCTTCGCCTTCCTCGGGCCCAATGGGGCCGGCAAGACCACCACCATCAAAATGATCTGCGGCCTGCTCTTTCCCACCAGCGGCACCATCCGCGTGGGCGGCCTCGACATGAGAACGCAGGGCGACCAAGCCCGCTTGCTCATCAGCTATCTGCCCGATGTGCCGTACCTCTACGAGAAGCTAACCGGCCGCGAGTTCCTGCAATTCATTGCCGACATGTATGGACTCGACCGCGCGACGGCTCTCCAGAAAATGGACGAGGTTATCGCGCAATTCGAGCTGGACGATTTCGTGGATGACCTTACCGAGCGCTATTCGCACGGCATGCGGCAGCGCACAGTATTCACGTCCGCCTTGTTGCACAACCCGAAGGTGTTGATCGTCGATGAGCCGACTGTCGGCCTTGACCCGGCCAGTGTCCGCAAGCTCAAGAACATTTTGCTCGACCAGGTGCGCACGGGGACAACGGTCTTTCTCTCCACGCATTCGCTGGATATTGTCCAGGAGCTGGCCACGCGCATCGGTATCATCCACCGCGGCCGGCTTATTGGCTGCGGCTCGCTGGAATCATTACGCACGCAGGCTTCCCTGGATGGCTCGCTGGAAGAAGTATTCTTGAAACTCACCGACGAGACGGTGGAAGACACACAAGCCGTAACTCAAACATGAGCGCAACCGCTTCACTTTTGACCGAGCGACAGAACTGGCTGTTTCAACGGCTGCGGTGGCGGCTGCTCAACAACTCTTGCCGCCAGTTTTTTGCAAGCTCGCGCATTCGGCTCGTTTCCATCATTCTATGCAGCCTGATGGTGGCCGGCGCGGTCGGCGGTGCGAGTTGGGAAGGATTTAGCCTGCTGGCCGTCAATCGCATTCCGTTTGCGGGCGGGATCATCGGCATTCTGTTTGATTTTCTGTTCCTGTCGCTTTCGGTGATGTTGTTCTTTTCGGGCGGCATCATCATTTACGGCAGCTTGTTCTCGTCTTCGGAAACCGCTTTCCTTTTGAGCATGCCGGCACGGGCCGACCGCATCTTCGCTTACAAGTTCCAAACCGCTACTGCGTTCAGCAGCTGGGCATTCATTCTGCTCGGTTGCCCCATCTTGTTTGCCTATGGTCTGGTCTACTCTGTTTCCTGGTATTTCTACCTGGTGTTGCCGGTCGTGCTGCTGGGCTTTGTGTTGTTGCCCGGATCGCTCGGTTCCATTGCCTGCCTTCTGCTGGTAAACTTGCTACCGCAACGCCGCAAGCAAGCGCTCACTGTTTTCGCCGTCTTGTTCCTTGTCTTCATTGGCTGGCGAGCGGCGGTCATTGCTATGGCCGCAAGGGATTCGTTGAACAGCGGCAATCGCGACTCGTTGCAGAATCTGTTCGCGCAATTCGAATTTGCGCGCAGTCCATTTGCTCCCAGTCACTGGATGACCCAGAGCCTTCAAGCCGCGGCCCGCGGCGATCCGCAGTCGGTCACGTTGCCGGTCGCGCTCATTTGGAGCAACGGTCTGTTCGCCTATCTGCTCGCTGCCGTTTCGGCCCGCTACCTGTATCGCAGGGGCTATAACCGCATTGCCACCGGAACCGAGTTGCGCAAACGCTATGGCGGCCATTGGCTGGATAAAACGGCGATGTCGGCCCTGCGCTTTCTCGATAAGCCAACGCGGCTCTTATTTGTGAAAGACTTTCGGACGTTTCGCCGCGACCCCGTGCAATGGGCGCAAATCCTGATCTTCTCCGGCCTGGTATTGCTGTACATTCTGAACTCGCGACAGTTCTACCGCGAAGATTTTCCCGAACGCTTTCGCCAGGGAATCAGCCTGATGAACCTGGCCGCCATGGCGATGCTCATGTGCGCATTCATGGGCCGGTTCATTTACCCAATGATCAGCCTCGAAGGGAAGAAGTTCTGGGTGCTCGGCTTGCTGCCGATCAGCCGAGATCGATTGATCTGGGGCAAGTTCTTCTTCGCCGCGTCGGGAGCGATTGTGATTGCCGAAGTCATGACGTTGATCAGCGACCTGATCCTGGCTATGCAACCGGTCGCCATCGTCATCCATGTGGTGACCATTGCGGTGTTGGCCTTGGGCCTGAGCGGACTGAGCGTGGGCCTCGGCGCCTGGCTGGCGAATTTTCGCGAGACTGACCCTTCTAAGATTGCAGTGGGAATGGGCGGCACGCTGAACCTCGTGGCTGGCCTCCTGTTCCTGGTGCTGACCATCGGCCTGATGGCGGGGCCTTATCATATCATCTTGATGTTTCGAGATGAGGTGCCGGAGAAATTTATCCCGGCGATTATCGGCGGCATTCTGCTCGGCCTGGCACTCGGCTTTTGCGCGGTCACCATTCCAATCCGCGTCGGAATTCGGACCTTGAGAACGATGGAGTTTTGATGGTAGCGGAATTCGCGAGAATTCCGGGCTCGCAAATCGGAATTCCTGCGATTTCCGCTACCAAGATCCCTACGATATTTTGCTGCTCACTGTACGCACCAGCGCATCCGCAGCCTTATTCACATCTTCTTCCGTCGTGAATCTCCCGACGCTGAGCCGGATGGCGCCCTGGCCGATCTCTGCCGGCACGCCCATAGCCGCCAAAACCGGTGACAGCTTGATTTTTCCCTCGTGGCACGCCGAACCGGTTGAGGCAGCAACTTCCGGCGTACGGGCCAGCAAATCGGCGCCGATTTCATCCGGGAACGACACATTCAGGGTATTCGGCAGCCGCAATTCGCGGTGGCCATTGAGCAGCAGTCGATCGCCAAATTGCTGCCGCAAGCGATTCTCCAGCCGATCGCGCAACTTCGTGAGTTTTTCGGTCGCCTGCGGCAACGACCGCTGCGCGATAGCTGCAGCTTCGCCCAGGCCAACGATATACGGCACGTTCTCGGTGCCGGCGCGGCGGCCAGATTCATGCCCCGCCCCGTGGATCAACTTTTCAATGCGCACGCCGCTGCGAAGGAACAAGACGCCAATGCCCTTTGGGGCATAGAGCTTATGCCCCGCGACGGTCAACAGATCAACGCCGAGTTCATTCACTTCTACGGTCAGCTTTCCCATCGACTGTGCGGCATCCGTGTGCACGAGGATTCCGTTTGCGCGCGCAATTGCCGCAATCTCCCGTATCGGCTGAAGCGTGCCCACTTCATTGTTACTGTGCATGATCGTGACGAGCACGGTCTCCTTGCGAATTGCGCGGCGCAAATCGTCTGGATCGATGCGGCCGGTCTTGTCCACTGGCAGAGTGGTGACCGCACAACCCAGCTTCTTCAAGAACTCGCACGGCTGAAGCGTGGCCGGATGCTCAACGGCGCTCGTGATGACGTGCAGGTCCCGGAACGATTGCCCACCGATGACTTTGCTGAAAACGACGCCCTTAATGGCGTGATTGCTCGCCTCACTGCCGCCGCCAGTAAGGACGATCTCGTCCGGTTTCGCGTTCAGTAGCTCCGCCACTTGTCGCCGCGCGCACTCGACGGCGTCGTGCGCGGCTCTGCCGTATGCATGTGATGACGACGGGTTGCCGAACTGGTCGCGCAAATATGGCAACATCGCCTCATACACGGCCGGATCAATCGGCGTGGTGGCATTGTAATCGAGATAGATCGGATTCATGATTCGCTCGCGAAACAACGGAAGGCGCTATTGTATTCGAAGCAACGAGCCCGCAGCGCATGCAAGGGATTCCCCTTGCTCGCCCTGCGGGCTCCGATTAGTTCGTAGTGACCTCCTTTAGGCGGTCCACGCCGCCCCGCGAAAGCGGATCGATCGCTACGAGCCATGTTTCAGAATCACTTCCCCTGTCGAGTGGCGCGCACCTCGCTGGCTTCCAGCGGTTCGTTGCCCACGCTATTGCAACTTACGATGACGAGATCGCCCGCCTGCAAATCAGTTATCTTCGCCGCCTTTTCGTTTACCAACACTTTGCCGTCTTTCTTGAGGTGAACGGTGATATCTCTTCCCGTGGTATCGGTCATTACGAATTGGCTCTTGTCACCATTGACCGATTTCACTTTGCCCTTCGATTCGTCGGCTCGCGCGGGCAGAGTCGGCACGAGGAAAAGTACCAGAATCAGAAACCCGAAGATCGAAATCCTATGGCGTGCCATTGGTAAACTCCGGAGACGAATTACTGTCCCAATACCTAAATGGTGAAAAACGCGGCGCGAACCAGTCATGAATCTCGCTCGCGTCGCGGCCTGTTCTCTGTTTCGGCCCTAGGCCTTTGCAGCCTCGCTGGATATCCACTCACCTAACTCGACCGAAGCCGGCAGGTCTACCTCGGCCAGCCGGCGATCATGCACCTCTTGCCGCTCAATGCATACGCACCGCGGCGCCTCGATGCCCAGGCGGATTCGGTCGCCCCGAATGGAAACCACGGTAATGCGGATGTCGTCGGCAATTACAATCGACTCTCCCAGACGACGCGTGAGTACCAGCATACTTTCCTCCAGAGTTGAAACGTGTGCTCAGAATGTAAGCGAACTCCACCCGATCAAGGCAATTTGCGAACAGCGATCCGGTTAGCGGCAATGGGCAGTTCACTGAACTGCCGGACAGCCTCCTGCACTAGCTGCTTCATGTAGTAGCTGTGGGTTTGTCCCAGCAGAACCAGACCGCGATCTTCACGAACGAGCCGGAAATCTTGCACGCGCCCTTCCATCTGGCGCTGGACCTGAGATTCCACCTCGTACAGTTCATCCGCTTCGTGCGGGCGCGCATTCCTGCTAGCGACCGATTGGCTCATGACGCCTCCTGGGGAACGCGAAATGCGCATAACGATTCCGCTAAACGTTGAAAAACGGACTACTGAAGAAGCATGCGCGGCAATCGTTGCCACAAGACGTTGAGGGAATGCGCTAGACCCGGCAATCGTTGAGCGGGGACCTACACAACCCTTAACACGAACTGGGTGTTGAATTGCTTTCGTGACAAAAGGATTAGGGCCTTCGTGGACCCAGGATAATTGCAATGATACTTTTGCCAAACCGCCTGTCAAGCGGAATTTACGGCAAATGTTGCAAATTTGGACAGGAGCCAAGAGCGCCAGCGACCGGATGAGAGACGTGGGCCCTCATCCGTTCGCTGGCGCTCCCGGCTCCAAAAGCATTCATTTCTTTGCCACTAGATTCAGGACCGCCGTGCTCATCGTGAGCACGCCGTTTTCGATGCTCGGTTGCACCGATGGCCAGTAGCTGTCGGCATGCATCGAGGGCAACGGCTTTGCACCGGGACGAAGCGATTCGTCCCATCGCTTACCGTCAATGGTGCCTAGCCACCAGATGAAAATGGGAATGCCTTCGCGGCCGTAGCGCGCGAAGTCCTCGCCGCCCATCATCGGTGGGCGCTCGTGTACCTTGTCTTTGCCTAGCAGCTCTTCGAAGACCGGCACGGTTTGCCGTACAAGCTTGCGGTCGTTCAAGCAGGCCGGCGTGAACTCACCGAGATTCACCGAGACTTCCGGCTCCGGTGCTCCGGCGCCTTCCGCAACGGCCTTTGCAATGCGCTTGATGGCATCGAGAATGTGCTTGCGAACTTCGTCTTTGGTGGAGCGCACCGTGATCTGCATCTTCACTTCGTTAGGAATGATGTTATGCTTGGTGCCGCCGTGGATAGATCCGATCGTGATGACCGCTGGATCCGTCGGATTGATTTCGCGGCTGACAATGGTTTGCCAGTCGAGAATCATCTTGGCGGAAAGCACGATCGGATCAATCGTCGTGTGCGGGGCCGCCCCATGACCTCCCTTCCCTTTCACGAGCACATCCACCGTATCGACATTTGCCAGCGCCAGGCCTTCGGTATAACTTACATGCCCGCCCGGTAAGCGCGAATCGCAATGCAAGGCCAGGCAATAGTCCGGCTTCGGGAAGCGCTTAAAGAGGCCGTCTTCGATCATCATACGGGCGCCCGCCCCCACTTCCTCGGCCGGTTGGCCGAGGAACACGAGCGTACCGGACCACTGGTTCTTCATGCTCGTGAGGACTTTCGCTGTGCCCACCCAGCAGGTCATGTGCATGTCGTGGCCGCACGCATGCATCACGCCGACTTCCTGCCCCGCCTGGTTTCGGGCCCGCACTTTGCTCGCATACGGCACGCCGGTTTGCTCTGTCACCGGCAGCGCATCCATGTCGGTGCGGATGAGAATGGTCGGGCCGGAGCCGTTCTTCAGCACGCAGACGATACCGTGCCCGCCGACCTTGGTTGTGACCTCGAAGCCCAACTCTTTCATTTCCTTGGCGAGCCGAGCTGCCGTGTGCTCCTCCTGATACGACAGCTCCGGATGCGAGTGGATAAACTTGTACAGTTTTTCGAGGTCGTCATATGCAACTTTGATCTTGGCGCGGATGATTTCGGCTTCGGCTTGCACGGCCGGATCGCGCGTCGGTTGATCGGCATGCACCGAGCTAATTCTCAGCAAGAGCGCCAAAGCCCCAATGACAGTCAGCAGACACTTGGTTGCGTTCATGAGAATCCTCTAAAGCCAATTTTCACAAAAAAGCGAAAAGCGTGGTTCCGACTGAATTTCCGTTCAAACTAGCGATTTTGCTGCGGTTTCGCAGGCAAAAATCTTCGGATTTTCCGGACCGCCTGGTGCTCTTCCGCGTATACTGGGTAGAGAGGAATTGCCACGATGGTGGTCGGGGACATGTTTTTCCCACCGTTTGTGCCAATGGATGGCGCATGTCTCTTTTTTTGCAACAGGAGATGGATCGGGTGGAAGCTCCTGGCCTTCAGGAGCGAGTAACGTATTGACCGGCTTAAACCGGAGAGGGACACCAAGTTATGCGTGCAAAGCGATTGACCCTTCAGCAACGTCGAGAGATTTTTCGCGCGTTGGCCGAGATTCAGGACCAGAACATTATGAGCGTTCCGGAATCGCGGCAAAGCGTGATTCGCCAATACAAGATTACCGACATTCAGTTACGGCAGATCGAGGACGAGGGTACCGATAAAGACTGGCCGCCGCTGAACGAGGTGGTCCAGCAAGCTGGCTGATCGACCTTGTTAAAAACGAAACGGGCGTCGCCAAGTGCGACGCCCGTTTCGTTTTTGGAATGGCTTGCAACAGCGGCTAGAAGCCGCCGTTACGGTCGACCGTGCGAATGGGCATGCTCGTAAATGCTCTTATCCGCCCCGAATACGCGCTCCAACACCTCGCCAGTCAGCGTTTCGTGCGGTGTGCCTTGACACTGGATGCAGCCGTCATTAAGGCATAGCACGTGATGCGCGTGGACCGACACGATGCTGAAATCATGCGAAACGAGCAGTACGGTTACACCTGTCTTGCGGTTCAAGTCGGCAATCAATTCGTAAAACTTGTGATCGGTCTGATAATCAAGCCCCTGGGCCGGCTCGTCGAGCAGCAGCAATTCCGGTTCGGGATGAAGCGCTAGTCCCAGCAACACCCGTTGCAATTCGCCGCCGGAGATTTTCTCCACGAACCGGTCGAGCAACGCCGGGTCGGCCCACACGCGCTGGAGCATCCGGTCGATCGCCGGCTGGGTCTTGCGGCTAACGCCCAGGAAAAGCGGCCGGTGTTGGATGGCGAGCGCGAGCAGATCTCGCACCGTGAGCGGCAGCCGCACGTCGATATTCAGCTTCTGCGGAACATAGCCAATATGCTCCGGCGTGGGCTTGCTGTGATCGTGCCCGCAATGGAACTGAATCTGCCCAACGTAAGGCGCTTCCTTCAGGATCGCTCGCAGCAGCGTGGTCTTGCCGCTGCCGTTCAAGCCGATGAGGGCGGTGATCTTGCCGCGCTCAATCTCGCAACTCATGCCGCGCAGAATCGGGTTGCCGCCCAACTGCACGCGCAGATTTCGAATCGTGATTAGGGCCGAACTCATCGCATTTTTTCCGCAAGCTGCTTCAAATTGGCGCGCATCCGATCTTCATAATACGTCGGTGTGAGGT